>Ga0210243_100081_pt1 | contig 64367 bp, 32 predicted proteins | sample ChrtobMeP5a_32mM_FD_155461 | JGI IMG/M metagenome (GOLD analysis project Ga0210243, IMG submission 155461) | Chrysochromulina tobin associated microbial communities from unialgal haptophyte culture, Seattle, Washington, United States - P5a_32mM | ecosystem: Host-associated > Algae > Haptophytes >...
CCTCCCACCTCCGAATACCCCTCCAACTGCCGCTCCGACTGCCCCTCTGTTGCCACCCCGCCACCCTCACCTCCGCCCAGCCTCCACCCTCGCCCCCACCCCCCTCACCACTACGCCCTCACAACCGCCCTCACCTCCTCCACCTCCTTATCACCTCAACCTCCTTGATCACCTCAATCTCCTTGTGACCTCGACCTCCTCGACAACTTCCATCTCTGTATCCCCTCATTGATCACCTCGATTGCCTTGGGCCGATTGCAAGGCTGAGTTCCTCCCTGATTGTCTCTGATTGCCTCCCACAGATTTCGTCTTTAATCGCCTCTCTGAGTGCTTCTTTCTCTTTGCAGTTGCCACAAACAGTTTGGCCGCGTGCAAGCAGTTGGGCTGGGAGTTGCCAAGCCGTTTGGGGTGCGAGCAGACACTTTGGCATGCAGACGGAGTTTGCCGCAAAGGCGGACAGTTGGGCAGGCAGTTAGGAGGGCGGTTCGCCAAGCCGTTTGGGGTGCGAGCAGACACTTTGGCATGCAGACAGTTTGCGCGAGGGCGGACAGTTGGGCAAGCAGTTAGGAGGGCGGTTCGCCAAGCCGTTTGGGGTGCGAGCAGACACTTTGGCATGCAGTCAGTATGCGCGAGGGCGGACAGTTGGGCAAGCAGTTAGGAGGGCGGTTCGCCAAGCCGTTTGAGGTGTGAAGACACTACCTTAGACATGCAGACAGTTTGCCGCGAGGGCGAGCGGTCTGTTTGGCCCCGCAGTGTGCGGCAGTGTATGTGATGTGTATGAGAGGTAAGTCACGAAGTGTATGGCGACCAGAGGATCGCCACCGTGTGTTTGACCTCTTCGGTGTAACTTGACAAAAAGTTTGGCAATACTTTTGGCTGTGTGAGCCCAAATCATCGGCCGTGTGTGGGCGTTTGAGTGCAGGCGTTGAGCCGCCCGCAATATGAGCGAGTACGAGGTCTTGGAGCGGGGTCTGGCGTATGTCAGCGCGCTCGAGCAGGAGCACCGGCTACAGGCAGCATCTCTACAACGGCAGGCTGCCGCCGACGAGGCACGCATTCGCGCGCTGGAGGAGAAGTTACGCACACACGATGAGCTTGAGGAGCGGCGCCGCGAAGCCGATGCCCTGAGAGAGGCCTCGGGCGACTCGCTGGTCCTTGAACAGCACGAAGCGCTGCTGGGCGTTGGCGAGGATTTGCGACTGGAGCGCGTGATTACGTCGGCTTTGCGCCAGCAGGTCGACTCAGCTCTCGAAGAGCGTGCGGCACTCTGCACGGAGCTGGCAGCGTACCGTCGGCGCCTCGCCGCCGCGGGCCTGCTGACCAAGGAGGAGCTCGTGGGAGCACAAGCAGCAGCCTCCGCCGAGGCCGCGATCTTCGGCCTTTCCGGGCAGACGCCGATGGCTTGGGAAGAGGTTCTGCAAAACCGTGTGCGTGCCTTGGAGGCAGGCATGGAGTCGCGAGACCAGGAGCTCGTGGCGCTTCGTACCGCACTGGACAAGAGCCACACAAAAGCGGCTCGAGCACGTGACGAGTCGGCGCACGAAAGGGCCGGCTCTGCGGCCATGCAGACGCACGAGCGCCTCGAAATGCAGCTGGCCTCGTTGCGATCGCAGCTCGAGGCGCAGGAGGCGCAGCACCAAGCCGAGCGGACGGCTCTAGCGCTCAGCCGCGAGCGCGTGCGCGAGCAGGAGCGCTGGCTCACGCGGCGCGAGGAGCAGCTCGAAGCGGCGCGGCGTGAGGTCCACGTGTTTCGCGAGTCGCTTCAGGCCGCTCGGCGCGAGATCGGTACCTCAAATAGGGCCGCGGCCCAGGCGCTCGCCCAAGCGGCCCAAGCGGCCAAAGCGCGCTCGTTGGTTGTTGACGGGACGGGCGACGGCGACGGCGACGGCGACGGTGGCGAGGAGCGGGCGCTCTTGGCGACGTTACGCGGTCAGGTGGCCGAGCTCGAGGCCGAGCTCCAAAAGGTGAGCGAGCGTGCGGCGCGGCAGTTGACCCAGGAGCGCTCCGAGGCCGAACGAATGCGAGGCGGGCTTCGGGCGGCTGAGGAGGCGCTCGAGACGGCGCACAAGGAGCGCCGGCAGCTGCTCGACCAGGTGGCCCAGGCGGACCGGCGCGCGGCTGCGCTCGATGGCGAGGCTCGGACGCGTATGCTTGAGGTGCATCGACTGTCGCGCGAGCTCGGGGCGATGCGGGCGCGGCTGCAGGCGACGGCCCAAGAAGCGCGCGCGGCGGACGATGTGGCGGGGATGCTGCAGGAGCAGCGCGCGCTCGACGAGCGCGAGCGGCAGGCGCTGCAACTCAAGGAGTCGTTGCGCGACGAGATGCACTCACAGCTGCGCGAGGCCCTCGCCCTTGAAAGCCAAAGGGTCGCTCAGGCTTGGGAGCAGCGAGAGAGCCACCGGAAGGCGAAGCAGGCAGCGTATGAGGCGCTCGACAAGGCGCGCCTCGAGGTCGAGGAGCTGAGGCAGCAGCTGCAGACCGCGGCGGACGAGGTGCGTGAGCTGCGCAAGGATCAGCACGTCGCACGAGAGTTGCGCCGCAGCGCAGAGGAGCGAGAGGGACTTCACAAGAGGGAGTCGGAGACAGCGAAGGCAGAGGCGGCGGAGGCGGAGGCGACGATCATCAAGCTGCGCGCTGAGCTTGAGTCGCTGTCGCAGGTGCAGCTGGCGGCCAAGCAGACCGAGCTAGACGCGCACAAGGCGGAGCTGAAGCTCTCGGCGCTCTCGGTCGAGCATCGTGACGCGAGTGTCAAGCTCTTGCAGGACGAGCTCCATCGCAGGTCCAAGGAGCTCCTTGCACTTCGAGAGGAGAAGCGGCGCGTCGAGGGACACGCCAGAGCACTCGTGGACGGCAAGCTCGTGGCCGCAAACGAGCAGCTCGAGGCCGCGCTGGTGAGCGCCAAGCTCGCTGCCTTTGAACGCGAGACTGCGAACGAGACGGTCGCGCGCCTGCAGATGCGCCTCGAAGGGCGCGGACAGGAAGTCATCGCCCGCGGCGAGCAGCTGAGGATACTACAGGAGACGTCGATGCTGCTGACGCTCGAGAACACGCTCAAGGACGAGCGTCTCCGCTCCGTGGAAGAGAAAGTGCAGGTTGAGCACACCCGGCGCACCCGCGAGGCGGCGGTCGTCAAGCGGGTTCGAGCGGAGTACGAGCGTGCGCAGTCGACGGTGCTCGAGCTCTCGCGTCATCTCGCGACGGAGCGCGAGCGCAATACGAGCCTCGAGCTGCGCCTCGGCCAGCGCGACGAGCAGATGCGCAAGCTGCTCACTGAGCTACAGGGTGCGGAGTTGCGCGGCGAGTCTCGTGAGGCTCGGATGAGCCTCTTGAGGACGAAGGCGACCCTGGCGGCCGAAGACTCGGAGATGTTCGACTCGGGCCTCGCGCGGCTGACGAGCCGGCTGGCCAAGTTCGAAGAGGAGCTTCAGCAGGAGCGTGAGAAGAACATGCTCTTGCTGGCAGATGTGACGCAGGCACGGGCGGAGAGGGAGTCGCACGGCTCGGATGAGACTGTGCTGCGCGCCTCGCTGATGGAGGTTCAAGGGCTGCTCGATGAGCGTGACCAGCAGCTGGCGGCGTCGAACGCACGGCTGGAGGTGGCGAGGATGGAGCTGCAGGTGCAGCTGGCCATGATTGAGGAGGAGGTACGAGGCACGCAACTCCAGCTGGACGTGAAGGACGTCGCCCTGCAGCTGCAACTTGAACATGCGATGAATCACGAAGAGCATGCGAATAAGTTCATGGCCGAAGTCAGCGACCGCCTGAAGCGCGCTCACGACGCGATGTGCCACAAAGACGATCTGCTCGACACTCTCAATCGCAAGCTCGCCGAAACGTTGCGCTCGCTCTCGACTGTGGATGAGCAGGCGTCGGCCCTGCGCGTCGAGGCGGCCGCGGCTCACCGGGCGAAGCGCCTTGCGACGCAGCAGCTGGACAACTTGCAAGAGCGCCACGCGCTCATGCAGGACGACTTCAAGGTCGCGACTGAGGCGCTCAGCAACTATCGCGATACCCTCGTCTCCGCCGAAGTGCGCATGGCTCGCGATCGGGAACGCGTGGCCAGCTTGCAGCAACAGCTCCGTGATCTCCACGCGCAGATCCGCAATGGAGCCAGCCAGCCTGGGACCACCATCACTGGCGCTGCGCTGCTAGCTCTCTCGTCTTTGCAGGGCGACACTGGGGAGCCAGCCACCTCGCGCGTGCACTACCTCTACTTTCTCTCCTCACTGCTGCTCATCAAGACGGCGCTGTCCCAGCAAGGGCAGATGGCCAATGTTGGCGCCCAGGACGTCTTCGACGAGGTCGTGCGCAATGCCGTGCCCCTCGAGGAGTGGCCAACTTACATTTTCACACGCCTCTACTCGGCGGGTGGTACTGCTGATCAGAAAGGAAAGGCGATGAAGAAAGGCGGCCGCTAGCCCAGATGCGCTCGAGGCTTGCAGTCAAGGCAAGTCAAGTCAAGGATGTGAGCTGTTGATTTTTTCCACCACTTGGTGGCGGACATTGAACGCCGCCCGGGACGGCGCTCTCTTACGATCCGATCATGCGGACATGTGATCACGCACGGCCAAACAACCGGCCAGGCGCGCTAGAACGGACTGTCTCCCGTGTTCCGCGCCGAGCGGGTGTCTTAGTCTAGGGGACACGGACGCCCCTCTTGCTCTTCCCCGCCGACCCGGACGGCAGTTTCGAGATTCGAGTGGTGTGATTGCGTTTCCTCCCTTCGTCTCTATCGTCATCCTCTGCGCTCCTGTGACTGTATCCATGTAGCCGCGTCACCGGTTCTAAGCGAAGATCCAAGTAAACGGGTATGCTTTTCTGAACACTTGTCTAGACCGGTCATACCGAGCCCGAAGGCGAAGCCCGAACCGGCTTGCCCTGACCGCATCCAGGTCCACGATATCGCGCTCAGACGTTCACGCGGGACCGAGCTGGAGCGCCTCCCCATCCTCGACGCGGCGCGTCCGGATCTCGGCGCCGATTTGGTAGCGAATCCAGAGCTGGCAGCCCGACGCAGCCGTTGCTGCCTCTCTGCGTGGCGGGACATCGCCGTCTGCATGGTCGTCTGCTGCGGGCGGCGCGCTGAAGCCGCGCAAGGTGGCCTTACTCATCGGCGGCAAGCGCAGCACGCCCTCGCTCACAGCAAACTGCAGAGGCACTCTTACATCGAGCCACCGCCGACCAAGACTGTCCGCGAGCCATCCGTCCTCCCCTTCCTCAGCCGCGGCGGCGCCTCCATTGGCGGCTTCGTCAGACTCGTGCTCAGAGCGGGTGCCGCCGCCGCCAGCGGCTGTGGAGGCGGTGCCAGAGGGGGTGTAACGGCCCACGCCAGTGGTCTCTGCCGCCTGCAGTGCCGCCTCCACGTCACCATAAACGGCCCCGAGGATGACGAGACCGCCCCTAAGGGCCTCTTCACGGGCGCGCGAGGCTGCCTCGCGCGTCAGCAGCCGCGCCTCTGCAAACGCCGCGCGACGCGCCGCCGCTGCCGCCTCGCGCGCGGCGGCCTCGTCTTCGCGCCCTCGTCGGAGTGAGTGCTCCTTTGCGCGACGCCGTAGCGGGCGCACGATGCCGCGACGGGCGACGGCGAGCAGAAGCGATGGGACACCGCAGCCGAGGAGGAGGTCGGTGGGCGACGGCGTTGCGGCGAGGTACAGAGGCACCACCAGACGGTGCGAATGACGCGAGATCCGGAGCTTAAGGAGCAGCCCGCGCTGCGACCACTGCAACGCTGCACCGAGCGCCGAAGCAGAGGTTCGCGAGAGCCGACGCTCAGTGCTAAGGGTGACCGAGAACGCCGCGATCCCGACACGCACGGCGAGCTTCGAGCGCGACTGCGCCGAGTGACGCCACTCGAGCTCAGTGCCCAGTCGAGGCCCACTCGGCTGGAGGAGCATCTCTAAATTCGTTTGGCCCAAACGGCTCCGTAGACGCTGCTGTAGGACATGCAGCCGTTGCGGCAACCGTTGCGGCAGCGCGTGCAGCCACGCCCACGCGTGCGCCATGCGCGCGGCGCCGGCGCGGTACAGCTGCACGCACGCGGTCTGCGCCGCCACCACCACCGACCACGAGGAGAGCGCAAGGAGGGCTGAGGGTGCAGGTGCGTTCACAGGTGCGTTCACAGGTGAGGTCGTCGTCGCAGTGCCGCTGCCGCTGTCGCCGCTGTCGCCGTTGTCGCTGCTGCCACTGATTCCGTTGCCACCAGTGGTGGCAGTGGCAGCGGCCGCTGTCAATGCGTCTGTTGGCTGCGACAGCGGCCTGCCACCTTCAGTACGGTCCACGTCGGACGCCCACAACGGCGCACGTTGGCCGCTCCTGTCTGCTGCACCTGCACCATCAGCACCATCAGAACCATCACCATCACCAGCACCAGCACCTGCACCAGCTCGAGCACCAGCGGCCTCCTCATCTCCACCCTCTGCGCCGCCGCTGTCCTTACCCGGCGGCAACGGCCGTTGCGGTGCGCGCCGGAGCTGGATCTTGAGGCCGGACTCATCAGACGGAGGCAGACCCAGGAAGGACAGAGAGGGCAGCGTGAGCGCAATCTCTCCCTGTACGCGCCTCGTGAGCATCCGAGTCGCCACTAGGGTCAGCTGAGACAGCCCCGATGGAGCGACCTGCACGGAGCAGACGCCCGACGAGTGCGCCGAGAGGCGGCGCGTGGCCGCGAGGCCCAGGGCGTACCTGTGGGGAGAAAAAGGCGCCGTAGTGAGCACTTGCATGCAGGGCCAAGGCGCGTGGCGGCGAGGCCCTCGGCTTACGGCTCGTGGCTCAGGCTGGTGCTCAGCTGCAGAGTCGAGCGCGGCGAGAGCATGCGCTTGAAGCCGAGGCGCAGCGTCGAGCCGCCGAGCCCGTGCTTGGTCACGGCCTGGTTGGAGAGCGTGAGCGAGTTCTTCGGGTCGAGGCGCATGGTCATCTCTTGATCCATGGCGACCGAGGAGAGCTCGGGCACGCAGCGCCGCCACAGCGGCATGTGTACGTCGTCCGGCTGCAGCAGCCGCTGCACGCTCGCCGAGAGCACGATTGAGCCGGTGATGCCCATCCGCCCAAAGTGCTCGCTCTCAGCTGCACGCGCTTTCGTGCGGCGCCACTCGCGGTGCAATTCATCGGGTGTCATCACCTTGTCCGACAGCACGGCGAGGCCCTGCTGCAGGTGCTCCGGCCCGAGCTCATCGTACACCATGCGCTTGCGGCTGTCTGCAAGCACGTCATACGCAGACGAGATGCGCAGCCAAAGCGGCGCGGCTGCGCGCTGTTCCTCGGGGTCGAGCCGCCGATCGGGGTGGTAGGTCATTGACAGCCGACGGTACGCGCGGCGGATGTCATCCTCTGAGGCCGACGACTCGACGCCGAGCGTCGCATACAGATCGTCGCCCATGCCAAGGAGCTCGAGCACCTACAAATCGCGACGGTGAAGGCGGAAGGGAGCGCGGTCTGACTCATGGTCTGCGGAAATCTTTCACACCGACCACCCATTCACACTCAGCAAAAACAGCCTCACACACTCGGTCCAAAGTCGGCACATCCCGGGTCAACCCCGGGTCTGGGACCCGTGCAACCACCTTGACGGGCTCGGCATGTGTGGAGCATGAGGGGCACGGCATACATGTACGCACACAAAAGACACAACCCTTGGACACAACGAAACATCGACGCGCGATCCGGGGCAGGCTAACAATACTGTACCTCCTTCACAGATTGCCTCAGATGCGTGTCTAACTCGGACGTTTAAATGATGTAACAACTGGAACTGGTGTGCAGGTCGTCCTCCACTGCAGGTCGTGAAACACAAGAATTAAATGCAATAATAAGCTTAAGCAGGACGTTATTGATTACGATACTGCATGGAAACTCGCCAAACAAGATCCTACATGGCGTGACGACCCAGGTTCTGGTATCCCGTCGTACAGTGCACTGTGCAGCAATTAGGCTCGGGCGAAGGAGCGGGACGTTCACAGCGTTTTGTTGAGCCTGCAGTTTAGAAGGACATGTACATGTAATAAATGTAATAATTATCGCGACCCCCACCGCCGGAACGACCCCAATGTACAATGGATGTGATCCCTGCAGGGGATCACACACTTGCGCATTGCGCGTCGTTTCAGGTGGCGGAATCTTTGAATGCAATTTTGGGGTGCTATTTATGCCATGTTTCCGAAAGTTTCCTTTTGCGACGAGAAATTGGTGATCGTGCAACGAAAAACGGGATTGTAGGTGCCCTGAGCCCCAGCCGGGGCCATGTCGTCGTCAGAGAAAGGGAAGGGGATGATGGTCATTCCAGACGCTGAAACGCTGTTCAAGAGGATCGAGGCATTGCTCGACAAAGACCGAAACCTTGTCGATGCCTCGGTGAATGACATTGTGACGCTGCTTCGCGATGGGCAGCGCTTGGTGTTTGCCAATAATCAAACGATTCCGGCACCGATCCTCAAAAAGGCCTGCACCGAGGCCAAGAAGAACATCCTGATCAAGATTGAGTCTGAAAAGGTCGTCCCCGTAGTAGAACAGCGGAAGCCCACCGAGCTTGCGCTGAAATACGGTGGCCCTGACTTCAATCCAGAGCTGATGTCGCCCGTGGAGTGCAAGATCAGGGTTCATGGAGACAGCAAGGTAGCTACCCATCATCCAGCCTACTTTTTTATCGATGCTTACGACGGCACGGGGACGCGCATGACAGAGGGCGGCGAGAACTACTTCGTCCACATCCGTGGTCCAGCGCGCGTCCGAGGCCGCGTCCGTGACAATGGCGACGGCACGTACGAAGTCATCTGGACGCCGCCTCTTTCGGGCTGGTACCAGATATCCGTCTCGTGCTTTGGAGTCTCACTGCCCAACACTCCCTTTGCAATGGAGGCGACACCACCACTGCCTTACCATCTCCACTGCGTTGCGAGCGGCCCCGGTCTCACGGCAGCGATTGCGCGTGCGACGCAAACCTTTGAGGTTGAGTTCAAGGACAAGCTTGGCAACGTGACGGCTGCTGTCGACCTCGACGTCTTTGTCGACACCATGCCACTTGGCAGCCCCCGCGTCGTTAGCCCCCGAGAATGCTTTCCCGGTACAGCGAAAGCATTGCCCCCAACCCCAGCTGAGATCGCTACAGTTGGGAAGTCGGCATCAGAACGAGCACCCGCAAAGACGGCGCCAACATCCGCGAAGACGCCGCCACCGCCAGCGGCCATCGCAGTATCCAAGCATGATGGGACATCGCCAGCATCACTAAGGCCACCGTCGCCAGAGAACGGTGTTCACGATAAAACGAACGCGCTGTCGCCCAAGATGCAAACGCTGCTTTCGCCATCCACTCCGTCGTCGCCGTGGCCTACCCATGGTGCCTCCCATGGTTATGGCTCGCACGACGAAGCAGACGAGGGCGATTACGTACGCCAGCGCACTATCCGATACATGGTGAAGCAGCCGCTGGTGATCCGGGCGTCGGAGTCTCTCCAGTCGCCGCAAATTGGCACGCTGATTCCGGGGCAGATGATGACACTTGTTCTGGAGAAGAAAGTTGGCAAAACTGTTCGGGCGATGATCGCGCTTGAGTCAATCAGTCGCAAGACTGAGGTAGTCAGCACTGATGCCGAGAAGCTGCAAGATGCCGCGAGCCCTACGGGTGGCGTCCGGGACGTCGGTGACGGCAGCGACAATGCGGACGCAGCAATGCATGAGGACATTGCCGCGATTGTGAGCGACTGGGGCATCGAGGGGCTCAAGGGCAAGGTAGGTTGGGTGACCACCATCAAAGATGGACATCGCTTGGTGACATCCAAGGTAAGGCAGAGTGCATCCTCGCGGCAGCAGCACGCGGAGCAGTGGGCGCGTCGCGTGGCATCGGACCGGACGTTCAGCAAAATCAAGACGGATAAGGGGGAAGGGAAAAGGGATTACGCCGCCGCTGCCGCGCCCAACGTATCCCTCGAGATCAAGGCCGATCCGAGCGGCATCGGGTTTGCATACGGCGGCCTGTACCCCGGCACGCTGTACGCTAAAGGCAAACACATCGAGAAGCACAAGGTGTCGTACTCGATCGGCAAGGTGGGGACGTACCTGCTACACGTGCGTCTCCGCCAGCAGGCGATTTCGATTCCGGGATCCCCGTTTCTGCTTCACGTCGAGCCCAACATTGCGACCGCGCTATCAACCAAGCTTCCTGTGGGTGTCATTCAGGGCAAAGTAGGAAAGGATGCCTCTTCGGGATGCGGCGTGATAATTAAGACCTTCGACCTGATGGGCAACGCTTGCATCAAGGGCGGAGCCAACGTAACGGGCAACCCCGTTGACAAAACAGTCCTCGAGGACAAAAACTTCGTCGTGACGGTAACCGACCAAGGCGACGGCTCCTACCGGTTGCATTGGAGCACGCATAAGAGCGGTACATACGTGGTGGCGATCAAGATCGCAAACGAGCACATTGTCGGCTCGCCCACGACGGTGAAGTTTTCATCGATCGCACCGCTCAAGGAAAAGACGGTCGTGAAGGGCAGCGGCTTGACGTCGGGCACTGCGGGCCAGCCGAGCCTCTTCCGAGTAAAGTTTTTCGACATGTACGACAACCAGGCCATCCCAGGCCCGGGCGACAAGATTGGACTTGCGCTGGTTCAGAGCAAGTCGTATAAGGACGTGGACCAGTCGTTGAAGTATATGATGGCGCCAGTTGACCCTGAAAAGCCTTGGGAGCAGGAGGTGAGCTTCACGCCAAGCGAGCAAGGATCCTTCTCGCTGCACATTTGGACCGAGTTCACGACCGCCCAAGGTGCCCAAGAGCGCAGCCCAGTGCAGGGCTCGCCGTACACCTGCACCGTGGCCGCTGGCCTCGCCAGCTCAGAAGTCTCATTTGTCGACGGGTGGACCAAGGAGACGCGCCAAGTCGATAAGAACGGGAAGGCTTTGGAGATTAACGACAAGATCATCGCCGGCGACGCCGTCATCTGCCAACCGATCATCTGTGACGCGCTTGGCAACAAGACGGTGCCTTCGGCAGGCCAGCTCCAAGTCAGCCTTGCGCTCCCTAATGGCACAGCCGTTGGCATCGACCACTCGAGCCTGAAACTTATCGAGACCACCAAAGGCGGCATGACATCGTTTACCGTGCGGCACGACGTTACAAATGCGGGCGACCACAAGATGCACATCCAACTCAACTCCCGGCCGATCCGTGGGTCGCCCGTCTGCTTCAGCGTGGTCTCGGCGGCGCCTGACGTGAAGATGGCCAAGTTGACTCCACCCCCCGAGAACACGTTGTACGCGAACCGTCCGTACACGATTGTCCTCAAGACTTTCGATCGGTTCAACAACCCCATACCATATGGTGGCTTGCCCGTAGCGGCGCGGATGCAGGTCGTCAAGAATAATGCACACGACCTCACCACGCTCGTGTCCAATAACCACAGCGTCGAAGTATCAGACAACAACGACGGCACCTACAACGTCAGCATTCAACTCATCAAGATTGCCGCCACGGTCAAGGTGATTGTCAACATGGACAAAAACCTTCCCGTGAACGGCGGCGAGCTACCGCCCGTTCAGCTTTCCATTTTGCTCCCCGAGGGACAGCAACCCGAGGGAAAGGTCGAAGGCAAGGGGAAGTGAAGTGAGCGGTGTGATGATCTGTTCAGGTGACGAGATGCCGGCGCCGTGCAGGTGCAGCTGGTGGCGAACAGACATGGACATGCAGTACAATTTTGTGCGGCATGACGAGAAACGCACACATACCGGGTGTGCGATCGGCGCGACTCGGTCGGCCGGCGAGCCGCCCCCTCGACGCCCCGCGCGCACGGTGTGGATGAATCTGGTGTGTACTGGTCACTGGCCGGTGCTTACTTTCTGGCAATCTCAAAATTTTCTGCGATTGACACGCGGGAGGATTCTTAGAGGATTCTCCCCCCGCGTATGTGGATCCTGCATCCTCTGTTATCGTGCCACGGCTCCGGGTCAGCCGGGCAGACGCACGTTCACATTCATACCGGTACTCAGGGAGACCCGCGACGGTGTGCTGCAGCGATGGTAGCGGCGGTGGCGGCGGTGCGGCGGGGCCTCGCGGGCTGTCATGGCGGTCGCTCCAGGAGCGGTATCAGCCCTCCGACGCTTTATGCAAGATCCCGCCAACCGCATCACAATTGTGGGCGCCGGCGTCAACCTTGCGGCAACAGCGATCAAGGCAGTAGCGGGCTATGCTGCGGCATCGCCCTCCATGATTGCTGACGCCGGACACTCGGCCTCAGACCTGCTCTCAGACGGCGTGACGCTGTGGGCGTACAATGCGGCGCGGCGGCCGCCCACGGACTCGACGCCGTACGGCTCGGGCAAATTTGAGTCGATTGGATCCGCTGCGTGCTCGTCCATAATTTTTGCGACCGGCGCCGGCTTGGGCTGGCACAGCGTGACTGAGCTCGTTGCGCACATGAGCAGCAGCGCGAGCTTGGACGCTGTGGCGGCCTCGAACGGCGCGCTATTGGGCGCCGCGGGCGCCGCGATCGCCGGCGTGCTCGCTAAGGAGCTCCTGTACCGCGAGACACTGCGCATTGGCCTAGAGGCGCGCTCGCCGACGATGCTTGCCAACGCCTGGCACCATCGGACGGACGCGCTCTCGTCGGTCGTGGCGCTGGCGGGCGTGGCGGGCACGGCGGCCGGGCTTCCGATGATCGACGCCTTGGGCGGCCTGGCAGTCTCCTCGATGGTGATGCGAGTCGGCGTCGAGATGGGAATCGAGGCGATCAGCGACCTGACCGACAGCCAGGCGGATGACGAGACCCTCGATCGGGTGACGAAACTGATCAAGCAGGACGCGGACGCGATCGACCTGAGCCAGCTGCGCGTGCGCCGGCTCGGACCATACTCATTCGTAGAGCTGCGGCTGCAGGTACCCTACTGGCTCTCCATCTCGGCTGCGCAGCAGGTGGCTACGAAAGCAAAGCTGCGCGTTCTCGAGGGCATGCCCGAGGTAGCGGAGTGCTCCATCGAGCTCGATGCCGAAAGGCCGTCGCTCACCGCGCGCAGCGCGCACGGCCAGCTTGTGGTGGGCGACACCGTGCTCGACGCCGATTCAGTGCGCAGCGGCGAGGCGACGCGTAGCCGCATACTTATGCGAGCGACTGGTGAGCTCGATGCGGACGTGCGCGCCGCGATCGCCTTGGGTGGGCCGACGCTCTCGGGGCTGTGGGGAGTGACGCATACAAACGCTCACTGGAGCACTCGCCGCGGCGGTGCAGTCGTTGAGATGTCGCTCGTGATCGACCCGGCGCTCACGGTGCGTGAGGCGCACCGGCTTGCGCGCGAGGCCAAGCAGCTCGTCCTCGCCCGCGTGCCTGATGTCCTCGATGCAGATCTGCACCTGGAGCTCTTCGAACATGGCTGCATGGCCGCGACCGCCACACCGGCGTCGCTCCCACTCGAGCATAGGCTGCCCTCTGTCGAGGAAGCCGAGAGGCGGCTGAGCGTGCACGTGATGACCATGAGGACTCCCGTGATGGCCATGGGGATGAAGATGCCATCTCCCTCGAGCCTACGACAACACACGGACGACAGGCACACCCCACTCAACCCACAGCTCCGTTAGAATTCGTGGTTAAATTGGAGTGAATACACTCGACTAACATGCGGTTGTGCAAGCGGGCACGCCAGAGGACGGAGATCGGAGTCGGAGCGGGTCTGAGGTCGCTCAAGGGGACGCGTCGGTCGTCACGTTAGCATGCTAAGAGCTACCCGACCAACGAGATGTGCGCGACGTCGGACCGAAACCTTTCGTAATGCATAATGGAAACTTAACGCGGCGAAACGCGGTCCACCGGCGCACTTTTTTGACCTAGGGGGACCTTCTAACTACTCAGGTAATTTCCTCATAGGCTTTGACACTGTGGGGCGCACAGGTTCAGCGGCACGCAATAAGTTTCAATCCAATTCAGTTTCGTCCGCAAACTGAACAGCGACAAAACGCCCCAAAACGTTCGGTGAAACGCGCCGCTCCAATACGCGCTCACCCGTGCATGTTCTTCTCTGCACGATCAGACGAAAGCCCGGCGGTTGCGCAGCTACGTGAGCTACGTGCGCAGCTTCACGAGGAGACCGCGAAGGCCATGGCAGATAGCGAGGCAGCCACGAAGCTGCAGGCGGTCAGCCGTGGGCGTAGTGTACGCAAACTGAAGCAGCCCGACTGGCAAGACACGAACATGGCTCTCTTTGGCTCAGACATTGAAAAGATGTGCAAGGAAGCTGCCGCGGATGGAGAACCGCAGTGGGCAAATGCAGGCAAGAAGCCGGGTCTCGAGATATGGCGCATCGAGCAGTTCAAGGTGAAGCCATGGCCGCCGAGCCAATACGGCGAGTTCCATCGCGGCGACAGCTACATCATTCTGCACACGTACAAGGCAGAACAACAGGCTGGCGTACGTACAACAAGGACCCCAGACCAAAAAAGTTTCCTTGGGCTGGCTTGGGACGTGCACTTTTGGATCGGGAGCCAGTCGACACAGGACGAGTACGGTGCTGCTGCCTACAAGACCGGCGAGCTCGACAACAAATTGCGCGGCGGTCCTGTGCAGCACCGCGAGGTCGAGGGCGCTGAGAGTGATCTGTTCTGTGGCTACTTCCCCAAGGGAGTTCGGTACTTGAAGGGTGGCGTTGCATCTGGCTTCAACCATGTTGAGACCAAGGGAGAGTCGCGCGAGCCTGTGCTACTGCAAATCAAGGGCTCGCCGCCTTCCTTTGTGGTTCGGCAGATTCGGCTTAAGCGCACCAGCATGAACTCGGGCGACGTGTTCATCATGGATTGTGACGATGCCATTTTCCAATGGAATGGCTCCTCAGCCTCAGCGCACGAGAAGGCGAAAGCCCGTGACCTGGCCCTCTTGCTGCAGCAGGATGGGGTGCGTGCTGCACGCCCGTTCCTCTCGAGTTCAAAGCGCCGTTCCAAGCGCCCCTGACCTTTGCATGCCCGATGCACCATCCTCCAACCTCCGATGCAACGCCCTCGAATCGCTGCTGACCTTTGTTGCTTGCCGGCGTGGGGCAGGCTGCGGTCAAGTATCGGGAGATCAAGGTGCTCGACGAGGGCAGTGGTCCGGAGGGCGATGGTACCGGCAAGGAGTACAAGTACAACTCGGCTCATCCTTTCTGGAAGCACCTGCCGGGTGAGAGGCGCGCTTTAGGCATCACGTATGCGAGCATCACGATCCAGGGGGCTTCCCAGGGCGGTGATGACACCGCCATCAAGGCCTTCACACCCTCGCTCTTCTACGTCTCCGCCGGCCTGACCGGCCCCGCCTTCACAGTTGCCTTCAAGGGCAATCTGCCGCCCATCTCGAGGCTTAAGCACGACCGTGTCTGCCTCTTCGATACCGGCTTTCAGCTGTTCATCTGGGCTGGAAAAGATGCACCGCTGCAAGACCGCAGCTCGTCCTTCATGTCCGCGCAGGCGTACCTCAAGCGGTGGAAGCGCCCCTCGGTGCTACCGATCACACGCTTCAATGATGGGAAGGAGTCGTCGGCCTTTTTGGAGAACTTTGGCCCGCCGGAGTCGCCTAGCTGCTACGGCTGCTGCTGCTGCGTCTCCTGAGGCGCACATTCGCTTGCTCGTGTTGCAGCCGGAGGACAGGGGTGTGAAGACAGGCTAAGAAGAGGTGGTTGGCTGAGCGGCGATCAGAGCCGTTCACTGAGACGTGTGGTATGAGATTGGTCGGAGAGCCTGGAGCTGTTGCTTGAGCTGCGAGCTGGCACCCCGATCGAGTCGTGTGGGGAGAGCGTGGGTGCGATCAGCGTCGCGACGCTTGTGGATGTGCCCTCTCGGGTGCCTCTCGGCCCCCTCCGAATCTCTGCAGTCACCTACGCGACCCCTTTCCTGTGTTCGGCGTTTGTGTCCCGGGTTTGTGTGTGCCATCGCTCTGAACCGAACGCATGGACGATGGCGTGTCCGTGTGGTCCTTCCTGTGCATGTTTTTCAGCATTCAGGTGTCAGCGGTCCGGTTGCGCGTCAGTCAGTCCGGTCTGCGAGCGGCAGAGTGGGGTGTTCCCTCAGCGGCGCGGCGGTTCGATACGATAGATTCTATCATCTAAGACGCCCCTCCTGTCAACACCTAAATCGCGGTAATCTTCTATCTTGCGTGGTGCCGGCTTCCCGGCTACCTGTAACCTTAACGGCTACCGTTAAAGGAAGTTAAAGGCTACCCCCGTGCTATACGCGTATTGTGTAATTGCCAAATAGCCCCCCAATCCGATCTAACGCTTTCAACAGGCTTGGCTGGTACCCCCGTCATCGCAGCGATGCTCTCAGGGCTCGTTCCACACGACCTGGTGCTCCGCTGCCACCCGCTCGCTCATGTCTTAAGTTGTTTACTTATAATTGCCTTGCCGCGAGTCGACACTCAGGCCGGCCGAGACCCGAGAGTCAACTCAACCGATTGCCGAACCACAATCCTGCCCAGCAGTCTCGGCAGCGGCAGGGCGGAGCGGCGGGGAACACCCTGTGCGCTGGGAGAGACCGACCCGGAGAGCGAGTAGAACTCAGTACTTGTGGGGTCCGGGGAAACGGGGACAGCGCTCAGCGAAGCCGTACACTCCGAGACCAAGAAGTCTTCGCCTGGAGTGATGAGAGCGGGGCGGCACAGCCTGTACACCACACGATCCTGAGTAAGCGGACGTTTCACACTGCCTGTTCACACGGAGGATCCGAAGATGCGGATACGGTGCCTCGCAACGACTGCCGTCGGCAGCCGCGTGCCGCTGCTCAAATCATCCGAGGAAGTGGTGGCACGCTGGACGGCCGCGCTCCCAGCTTCCACTCGTTCCTTGGTTCTGGCGGGCTACACGTCTGCGACCGGAGGCATCGTGACTGACCCGTCGTTGCTCACGATTCCACTCGACGACCACGGGTTTCACAGAGGGCACTGCGTCTTCGACACGGCCAACGTGGCAAACGGCCGAGTGTTTGGGCTCACGATGCACCTCAACCGGCTGCTGTCTTCGGCCCGGCTGGCCAAGATCATCGGCGAGGAGCCTCCAGCCGCTGCAGATCCGGCAGTGCTGCGCTCGATCATCCTGCAGACGATTGCGGCGACGGGCCGCCGCGACAGCGTCTTCGTACGATACTGGCTCTCGGCGGGCCGCGGGGACTTCAGTATCTCGCCCAAGAGGTGTGTCGGGCCGACGTTCTACTGCGTGGTGCACGAAGACACGCATTCGGCCGCGGGCGAGCGCGGCATGAGCGCCGTGATGGTCACGGTGCCGCTCAAGCCGCCGCTGCTCGCCACGATGAAGTCCAACAATTACATGCTGAACGCTCTGGTCGCTTTGGAGGCGGAGGCGGCGGGGGCGAGCATGGGCATTCAGCTGCACGAGGACGGTCGCCTCGCCGAGTCCTCGGTCGCGACCGTGGGGGTCGTCGACCGTTACGGTTGGCTGCGCACGCCGCCGCCGGATGCGATCCTCAATTCGACCACATGGGCGCGTGCGACCGCTCTCGCACCCAACCTCGTCGGTTCCGGCGTCATTCAAGGGTGCAAGGTGGGTCCGATCTCGCGCGCGGAGATCGAGGAGGCGCGCGAGCTCCTCTCGTTTGGTGGGGGCTGGGTCGAGCCCATTGTGAAGCTCGACGGGCGGCTTGTCGGCTCGGGCCGCCCGGGGCCCGTGTGGCTCGCGCTTGATCGCCTGCTAAGGGAAGACTTCGGAAACCCGGAGCTTACGGACGAGGTGCCATACGAAAATGGCGTATACGATCACTCGACTTAAGTTACCTCGCGCGAAGTTAAGCGCGAAGTAAGTAAGTAAAACACGCCTATCGGCAGCGTAGCACGTGGCGAGAGGGATCCCCCCAGGCATACAAAAGATCACTCGACTTCGGCGCTGTCGCGCCACGACGTCGTAAGACGCTGCGTAACGCGAAAAATTAAAACTCTCAACTCAGTACACACAGTAGACAGCATCAAGAGATGAGTGCACATCTGTGACTCACCTTGTCATAAACATGACTCGAGAACGAACTGGGTGCCGTTTGTTTCGTCAGTCTGAGGAAAACACGCCTATCGGCAGCATACACGTGGCACTGTCTGAGGTTCATCAGGTTCCTTAGGCGTTAGGGACGCTGGGACGGGAGCTCCTTGCGGGAGCTTGGGGTGTATCAGAGTTTCGCGAAATTTAGAGAAAAATTTGCCAGAAGCGCCGCAGCGCCGAAATTTTTCGAAATTTGCCACTCACCGCTCCACTTGCCTCCCAGGCACACCAATGAGGCACACGCAATACAGATGTGATGTACCGGATAAGTGCATGGAATAAGGTGCATATGGCCCCCGGTCACTAGGTGGACTCAGACAGTGCCTCAGATCTCAGACTGTCTCGCCATCTTCGGCCCCAGCCCCCCACAGCCCCGCCGCGCTGCGCGCCGCGCTGCGCGCCGCGCGCCGCGCTGAGTCGTGAGTGCGTGTGTGGGGTACTTCTGCAGATTGCTCACCGCGGTACGAATTCCGAAGTGGCGGTGAAATCCACGAAATTTGCCACGAGCGGGAGCGAAGAGAAAAAACCGAAATTTGTCACACACGAGTCGAAATTATGGCCTCGAAATTTCCTATGGCAGCCATTCGAAACTCTGATACACCCCAAGCGGGAGCTACGACGACCCTACGAGCTCCTGGCTAGTGGCTTGGATTCGCGTTTGTGTTCTCTCGCGCACGGGTTTGAGGACCGTGTATGGGATTCGCTTTTTTATGCAAAATCAGCGAATTGGACGGGTCGGCAATCAAGTAATTACCCGGCTCGTTTAGGGGCCCGTGTTTCCCAGAGCAAGGGGAAGGGGGTGCAAAGCCACGGAGGGGATACGATGGCGAACAACCTGCTCAGCGCCTTCGCGCCGGGATATGGGGTGGGAAGCCAGCAGGGATTTGGGGCACATCCGGGCGCGCTCAACCCGGGCGTGAGCGCCTTGCTCGCCTCCACGCCGGCAGATTACGCCATGACGACCAAACCCCTCGACCGCCTTCAGCACGCATTGCTCATTGAGAAACTGCGGAGTGAGGCCGGTGCCTCGACTTCGGTGCAGCTCAGCTGGGCGCCATGCGGTGACCATTTCTCACTCTGGCTCGTCTTCTACGACCGGCGCGGCTCGCTCGGCGCCATCTCCTCGAGCCTAGGCTGCCTCGGCATCGACATTGTAAAGGCCTCGGCTTTCTCAACTATCGATGGCGTTGCCGTGGATTCGTTCACCGTCAACAGGATGGACGAAGAGCTCGCGGCGACGCTCCGCATGCACCTTGCGGCATCCATCGGCGCGTTCACCAGGCCCGAGTCTGCAGCAGTGGACGCCGCGACCGCCACCGCCTTTGCAGCCGCATCCGCAGTCCCGAGGCCAATCGGGGCCATGTTGGGCTCAAGCCGACCACTGCTGATGCCGCTGCCGTTCGCCACGGACCCCGACTCGGACGGGACACTGCCAGGCGACTGGGAGCCCCACGCGGCTTTACCCCCAACCGCCCCGCCGGCCACGCACGCGCTCGAGGCGCTTGTAGGCGGCCTCGAATTTGACGTGACCGATGTGATCTCGATGCTCGAGGATCAGGCCATCGAGTCGGATTGCTCGCACACGACGTCGGAGGACGACCAGGGTGGGGGGGAAGAGGAGGCTGCCGACGAGCGGAGTGTGCACGGCAAGAGCTGCCCGAGCAACTCCCATAAGCAACGTGCTCCACTCTCCTCGCCGCGCTGGAATGTGACGCCCGACCAGCGCAAAACACTCGAGGCTTTCTTCGAGCAGGTGCCGCTGCCGTCGCGCGCGGCGCGCCAGCTGCTCGCGACCAAGATGGGCGTCTCGCCCCAGCAGATCAAGGTCTGGTTTCGCAACCGCCGGCAGCGCAAGCGGGTCTCAGGCCAGGGGGGATCCGGGGGGCACTCGCTGGGCACGCTGCAGCAGTCAGGGAACAGCTACGGCGACTGGGGGCACATGGACGTGTCGAAGGCTGAGTAGACGCGGCCGGGATGGGGGCGGGGGGGCACCTGCGGAGAAAACGAGCATGCCCCCTACGTGTTCCCCAAGGACACGCTATATCCATATCCTTCGATCGCCTCACCGGCATTGCCAGAGGTTCTACCATTGACTCGAGGCTTGGCATGTGGGGGGGAAGACGATTCTGCGAGAGGCGGTCGCGTGCAGATCGAGACGTGCGGTTGACGTGGCGCGCGAGGTGGCTACATAATCGAGAATGGCTCCGAAACTGGCGCTCCAGCTCCAGGGTTGTATATTTTTGTGTGTGCGTCGCTCCCTCACGTACAGTACTCAGTAGCGTTTCGCTCTCTCTCCGCTCGGAGTGGGGGCGGGTGGGGTTGTATGGCGCTGGGGGGGGGGGTCACCTGGAGCTGGAGATGCCGAGGTGCTTGCATGCCATGACGCCTCTGACGACCGCTTAGGAAATTCCTCACCAAAAATGGGTTCAAAGTTAATGTCGTCAAACGAAACAGTCCTCAATTGACCTCCGAAGCTCCAGGTCATGAAGTTTATCGACTTGCTGACCGCGCTGCTCATGAAGTTCATCGACTTGCTATTCGCGCCACTCAGCGGGACGCTAAGGCGCATGCAAGACTCAGTGGGCTTGGCACCGCCGACTGCCGCCATGCTTGCCACTGAGGACCTAAACGCCTGCCCGCTGCTGAGACGGCTGCCAGTGCTGAAGGACAAGATTGCTTATCGAGCCCTCGGTGATAGGTTCCCAACGCCCGTGCACGAGACGAGCGTGTCTTCGGAAAGCGGCGCGGAGCTCCACTTCTTCGTCAAGCGCGAAGACCTCTCTTCCACGCTGTACGGAGGCAACAAGGTGCGCACGCTGCAATTCCAACTCGCCATCATCGAGGCACGGCTCGAGGCCGGCGAGCCGGATGTGCTGCCACTGACCGTTATCGGCACGTGGGGCTCGAATCAATGCGTGGCTACCGCGGTGCACGCGGCGCATGCGATCCCGTCGCTGCTTCCGACGCTCAACGTGGCGCTCCTCGAGCCGGAGGTGGCCGACATCGACAACACGCTCAACGTGTTGTCAGTGCTCTCTGTGGGGCGAACCCTACCGCTGCTCAGCCCGCTTCACTCGCTGGCCGCGATCATGCGCGCGGCCTTCTGGGGGCGTGGCACCGTGCTCACGATGGGAGGCAACTCGCCCAGCGGCTGCCTCGGTCAGGTGTCTGCCATGCTTGAGCTCGCCGAGCAAATCGAATCCGGCGACGCCGCCGATCCAGACCGGATCTACGTTGCCATGGGCTCATCGTGTACCGTCTCGGGCCTCATCATCGGCTGCGCGCTCTCGCGCCGGCTCGGCCTGAGAGCCTTCGAGTCGCCACGCTTCCGCGTGTGCGGCGTCATCATCCATCATCATATCGCCGCGATACAGCGCCGATTGGACTTCCACAGGCGGTGGACGAGCTTTCCGTGCTCTATTGGGCAAACGATCAGGGCGACGTGCGCGGAGCTCGCCCGGCTCGGAGGGCCTGACGTGACCGCCGAGGCCCTGGAGCTCCTTGCCACACAGGTCATCATCAACGACGATGCGCAGCTCTGTGGCAAATATGGCGGCCATTCGACACTGAGCCGCTCTGCCTCACAACGATATGACGCGGGCGGCCGCACCTACTCGGTGGAGAAGCGCTCGGGGCAGCGCGTGGAGGAGACGCCGCTCTGGCTGTGCGGCCATTTCGTCGCGAAGCCGTTTGCCGCGCTGCTCGCGGACCTCGAGGGCTGCTCGCGCACGGCGAATGGAGAGCCGCCGCTTCGTTGCCTATTATGGCAGACCAAGAGCGCTGTCCAGCCACGTGGCCGTACTGATGAGTGGGCTCGCCTCCACTCGATGCCAAGGAAGCTGCGTGAGTGGGCGGCAGAGGGCCCCGCCGAGTCCAGGTTGCGCCCTGGCAAGGTCGACCCATTTGGTGGTGGCCCCGAAGACTACAGGCAAATGATGACCGAGGTGCCTCTGGACTAAAGTGTTTGGGAGGTAGGTCTTTTAAAGGTAGGTCTGAATATAGAGCGTTCGTGCGAAAAGCAAAAGGCTAAAGGCTACTTCCGGCTTCCGTCGTCGTCCGGTCTTATCGTCGTCGGTCCCTGTACGGTCTGATTACGGCGGTCGTCCGCGATACCAACGCAAGCTACTAGTAAAAAAGCCCCGCGCCCACGCGGCACGCGCGCGTCCACCGCGCCATGCGATGGTCCACGTCACGCCGCGCGCGCGAACCGACGCGACGATCCGACACACTGTGGACACACCCGCACTGACATCGCACATACTGCGGGTGCTCGAGGGTCGCATCTCTCGTGTCCCGTCAGCCTCCACACGCGAGCGCAGACGGCCGAGCGACTCACCTCAGACCGCACTCGCATTCGCTCCATCTCGTCTCTGCATTCTGGCTTCTGCGCGCGCCGCACTGGACAGATTGATCTCGAAGCCGTTCAGTTGCAGTATGAAGAGCTACATACGTCGATGGTGCACGGCAGCGATCGCAGCGCTTCGGCGCGACTCACGCCCACGAATCCGTGCGCCGCGCCTGCTGGAGGCTGCCGACGAGGCCCCCGGACGGGCCGCCGCGCCTCATCGGTCCGTTGCGCTGCGCATCCCTAAGCGCCTCGAAGAGCGCGCGAGCGACGCGCGCCTGGGACGAGAGCATCCACGACTCGCCGTCGGCGCGCCCGGCGTTCTGGTCGCTCTCGAGCATCTCGGTTAATCTTCGAGCCGTCATGCCGAGAAGGTCCTTGCCCGCGATGCCCTTGGGCACGACCACCTGCGCGAACCGGCCTGCTTGGGCTGTCCCGAGCCACTCGACGACCTGCTCGGCTGTCCATTCGTGTACTGGCGTGCTCTCGTACGAGTAGCTGCCGCCCCCCGCCGCGCCGAGCATAGGTACTTCGACTTCGCATGAGTGCTGCCACAAATGAGGGGCCATCAGAGACACGTGATCGAGCGTATTGAGAGTGTGCAGCACTGACTCGGCGCCCGGTGCGACCGCCGCCACGATAGCGGTGCGGTGCGACGGGTCGGCAAAGCAGTCGCGCAGCACGCGGGTGAGCATCGAAGCGCGGTAAGGGATGCGAACGGGCAGCCGGTGCGTGACGCCGTGACGGGAGCGCCACGGCTCGTCGACCGGCGGCCGCGCCGCCTTATCATCAACGGGTGCCTTGACGGCCTTCATTTCGGAGCGGCCGGCAGCGGCGTCCGGCGTGCGCGTGGACGCGGCGGCGCGCGCCCGCGCCGATTCGCGGAAGCAGTCCTTGAGCGCGAGGAGCGACTTGTTGATCGCAATGGTCTCTTTTTGGAAGGTGCGCGAGGTCTCGAAGAGAGTCTCGTTGTTGCGTTCGCTGCCAGCGAGATCAACGAGACGCAGCAGACGACCTGCGCCGGGGGCGGTGTCGGCGGCGGCGGCGCCGTCCGCATCCGCCGCATCCGCGAGAGCGTCCGCAGCCTCCGGAGGCTGCGACGCGCCGCTTGTGGCCGTGCCGCCCGCAGTGGAGGGCGAGCCCGGAGGTGGAGGCAGTAGGAAGCGTAGGTTACAGATGGCATGGGAGCGTGACGAGATCGGATTCGCTTGTGTCTCGACGGTGGAGCGCAGCGCGAGCCCCGCCTGCAGCGCCGCCTCGAACTCGGCCGCCGTGTGCACGACGACCGAGCGCGCGCCGCAAGCGTGCACCACATCGTTTTCATCGGAGCGCAGCGCGATCTTGCGCCGGTCGGCGAGCAGGTCGACGCAGCCGTCGGCGGCGACCTCGAAGAACGTGACCTCGACGGCCGCGGGCTGCTCGATGCCCCGCCCAATGCGAGCGTCCACCTCACGCGCCACGCGGCGCAACAGCGACGACATCGTATACGTCTTGCCAGCACCGGTCTGCCCGTACAGCAGTGCAGTGCAGTCTCCAAGGCCGCAGAGCACGCGCTCCAGCAGAGGCTGGAGCACGCCGTCGCACACGCCGTCCTCGCACGCCGACGAGGGGAAGAGGCGGTCCACACGGTACCAGCGGTGCAGCATCGTCAGCCGTCGGCCGGAGCGCGCCAGCCGCGCGTCATGGCACACGAGCCGTGCGCGCGCCGCCTCATCGACCGAGCTGTACTCGCCTACGCCAAGCTCGTACTCTTGGAGCGGGCGCACGCGCACGAAGACGCGGAAGGCGTCGGGCGGCGCCAGCGTTGTCGGCGGCGGCTCGTGCATCGCAGGCACCAGCGGACCTTGACCAGGCATTGCGGACTCGATGACGAGCTCCAACAGCTCGGGAGTCAACTTCTTGATGAGTGACTCTGCAGCCGGCGGAGACTCCTCACCGGCGGGCGCGGTGCTGCCGACATGGCGCACGCTCTCGGACTCCTTGTCCTCCTGCTCGAGCACCGCCTCGCGGTGCCCGAGCGCGCTCACGAGCATCTTCGTGCGGTGATAGTCTTGCATGGCCTTGAGGATCGCCGGCTTCTGGACCTGCAGCAACTCACGGAGCGAGAAGTGCTGACGCGCGTCGACGCGCTCCTTGGCCATCGCCCAACGAGCTTCCTGCGCCGCGCGTGCGGTCGCATTGCGCGGCGCGTCCTCGCCAAGCTCGAAATCGACGGTGAACTCCTCGTATTGACCCGACGGATCTATGACGTGGTTGTTGATAGAGGACGGAGACGGCGCATCCTCGTATGAGCCGAACGGAGCCGCAGCAGGCGGCGTGGGGGTGGGTACGGGTGCCACACCCATCGGCGAGGTCGCGGTCATGGCCGCCCGAAGCTGCGCCTCCTCGAGAGCATCACCGAGACCCGACATCCCCTCGGCGATCGGCCGTTTGCTGGCCGAGACGATCGATAGGAAAGGAGGGCGCACCGCTAGAAATGTATGAATACCCCGAAACACGATTCAACGAATTTTTTTTGACAAGACGTGCTCCCCTCGAGCGAACTTCGGTTGACAAAGCGGGAAAAAAAGTCCTCACTTTGCCCTCGCCTTTTGAAATGGTCGCTACTGCTGCAGCGGGTCAGGCCAAGACGGCGACGGTCAAGCCGCTGCAGCCGACCACGGGCAACAAGAAGGAGCCGCCTTCGGCGTCGGCCACGCGCGCTCGCAAGCCGACGACGGTGGCAACGGCGCAGGAGCTCGCCACCGCGCAGCGGCAAAAGCGTGAACAGGAGGAGATCGAGCGGAAGGCGTCACTCGCGGAGGCTGAGGCGGCGCGCCAGGCGGCTGAAGAGCGCGTGCTGGTTCTCGAGCGTGACCTGCAGCAGTCGCGCGAGCGTGAGGAGGCGATGGCGAGTACGCTCGACTGCATTGGGCAGTCCTCACTCCTTCCGGGCACCGAGCTGCCGTGGACCGCGGACGACGTGCGTGCTCTCGCCGCGGACGAGGAGGCGGCGCACGCGCGCTTGGACGAGCTGCTCAACCGCGTGCGCTCGCATAATTCGCACCTCTTCCAGATGATCCAGCAGCAGGAAAATCTTGCGCAGAGGCTCGGCACAAGCGTGCCCAGCCTCAGCATGGCGTTCTGAGTGCCCAGGTGCAAAGAACCCGGCCAGTCCTCGCACGACGCTCCGTGTATTGCCAGACGTGCAAGGGTACGAGCTCTGCGGTTATCCGCACGAAGCCGTTCGGCCCGGGTCACCCTGCTGCACCGCCCTGCTGCTGCTCGCCTCTGTCGGCCATAGCCCCATGTAATATCCAATTTTTTGCGGAGCCCCGCGCGGAGCGCGGGGGGGGGGGCGTCCGAGCGACGCGGAGCGCAGCGACGCGGAGCGAGGGCGCGCCCTCCCCGCGCTCCGGGGGCTCCGCACTTTAACTACCGCTGAGCGCGCGTCCTAGGATTTCCATGGCTCCTCGCGGGGCTTTTGCGGCCATACGCCGGCCGTCCGTCAAGTGCGAGGCGGGGAGGGCGCGAGGCGGGGCGCGCGCTCGGACATTCTGGTCGAGCGGCGGGCTGGTGAGGGTGGTCAAGCGCTCTCCGGCTCGGAGCTTCCTCGCCCATCCTCGGCGGCGTGCGCACACGCCAAACGGGCTGTTTGGGCGGTCGCGGCCCAAGGTGGGCGCCGCAGGCGGAATGGCGCGGTCGCGCCGGCGCGTCGCGCCCACGCACGATCGTACGAGCGCGGCAGCGCGCGCGCGTGCGTGCGTCCGCCGCAGGTTCTTTCGCTGACGACCACTGCCAGGATGCGTTCGAACGCGCGGGCGCCGCAGCCTGGCAGGCGGCCTGTGGCGCCGCATGCTTCCGCCCGCCGACCGCCCGGCTGCGTCTGTGGCGTCCGAGCGACGCGCGCAGCGCGCAGCGAGGCGCCGATGCCAGCACGGCTGCGCGGGTGCCGCAGGCGTTTGTACGCGCGAGTGCCGCAGCCTGCAGTCTGCCAATGGCGCCGTCGGCTTCCGCCCTTCGACCGCCCGGCTGCGTCTGAGGCGTCCGGGCGGTCGGTGGAGCGCGGAGCGAGGTGCCGATGCCAGCCCTGTTGCGCGTGCGCCACAGGCGTTTGAACGCGCGAGCGCCACTTCCTGCCAGGCTCCCTTGGCGCCATAGGCTTCCGCCTGCTGACCGCCCGGCTGCGTTTGAGGCGTCCGAGCGACGCGCGGAGCGCGGAGCGAGGAAGATATAATCTGTGCTCGACATCGTCGTCACGCGACGGTGTCGAGTGCGTCCTTTGCGTTCCCCGAGGGGGGCACGCCAGATCGGGCGCGTGCTGCGTGTCGACGCGTGCTGCGTGTCGCGAGCTTAGCTTAGCTTAGCTCGGCTCACGTTTGAGCAGTTTGTGCAGACGATTGTAGTGAAAACTGTGTCTGTAAGAGATGTTTCCGTGTTATATTGACGACGATATAGGCTATAGGCGTAAGTTCATAACGGATCGGCTATTACAGATGAAGAACCAATGTGAAGAACAAGGGCCCCACACCGGCCACCGCCCGGCCCTGGGCCCTGCTCGCGCCCACTCGCCACTGCCCCAGGGCTGGGCCTCAATTGTAAATATTTGGCTAGCCAAAGGAGCCAATGTCGGTCCTTCCGGTGGGGTAGGGACCCTTCGGTGTGAACATGGCTCCGCAACCACTTTCCCAAACCTTATCGTTGGCGTACTACGAGCCGCAGCGTCCGGTCCCTTGGTGTTCGACTTGGCGTGGGCGCGTGGAAGGCGCGTGGCATCATAGATCATTCCTCGAGAAGACAGAAGAGTAAGAATTCGTTAAGCACTCAAATTTTGCTTGTTTTATCATGTATGATTATGTTCTGACCCCAACGTAACCCCAACGAGACCGCCCAGCCACAGGGCGAGGGAGCGTACAAAACGAGACGAACATGGTTTTCGTTCCATGGCACCCGTGTACCTCGGCAACCGTGAACGCGCCAGCCGTGGCTTCGAGCCCCACCAGACCCCCGGACGACCCGGACGGCATGCAATTCTCCGTGTGCGCACGGAAAATCTCTCGCAAATCTTTCGTCCACATGTTTCCGAAATTAAAACCTGGTCACACTTGCTGGTAATCCGCAAACCTGGTAACACTTGGTAATCCGCACGTCGTCGCTGGCGCACGCGGGCCCACTGCCTGCCCCAGCTGCTCGCGCGCGCAAAGGTATCCGTCTGCACTACCGTTGGCCTGGCCCCGAGCGCTGACGCGCACGATCATAGCGCGCTCCTATGCCCAGCACCGTGCCGCGCGCGCGCGCGCGTGGCGCCAGCCCCGAAGCTCCGGCGCCGAGCTATGCGCTGAGCACACAGGCGATAAGCAACTTCGCTGGGCACGCACGCGCGCGAGCCAATCCAGTGGCCGCACGCCGACGATCGATATCGCGCGACTCATCGCGCGCTACCCGCCCGCCTGCCTCCCTATACGCAGACTACATCCTGAGACTTCAAGACACCGAACCTGAGAGCCTCGAGATCATGCTGCGACTTCTGCTCGTCGCATTACCACTCGTCGTCGCCTTGCCGGCGGCGTTCGACAAACCGGAGCTCCTTCAGTTCGAGGCTCAATCTCCGCTTCAGCTCGAGGTGCGATCTCCGCCCAGTCCCGCCCTCTTCGCCCCCAGCCGCCACGCGAGCTCAACACGATAGCCTAACCACAGCACACTCCACTCCGCACGCACACCACCCGCCAAGCGCACACATCTCAATGGACGCGCCTCGGCACTAGAATACGGGCAAGACGATCCACCCCACGATCTACTTCGTCACCAACCTCTTGACAGCCCAGGGATACCAACCATCCACAGGTGTGCCCCCCAGCCCGGCCGGCCGTCACGCATGCGGCGCAGCCTCGGTCGGCCCTGCCGCTGCGCGCGCGAGGCCGGTGCGCATGCTGCAGGCGCACGCGCACGAGGCCGCGTGCGCGCGATGTCCGCTCCCGCGCCTGCCCGACTCCGTAGACTCCGCGCCCGCCGCGAGGCGCGACGCCACTTGCGATGGCCATCGGCACTTGCGAGCGCGCCGCCTCGCCTGTTTTGCTGACGGCTTGCGCGTTGCTCCCCCGGTGCAGGCAGCCGCAGCTGCGAGAGGTCGGGCTCGACGGCCACCGCGCCCTCGACATCTCCGCCACGACCGGCAGGCGCGATGTCGACACCACGGTCACGAGGATCTGGCCGCCATCACGCCCGCGGGCTCTGCCGCTTGGCGGCGCGAAGCCTGTGACTGTGAAGCCTGTGCCTGTGATCCGGGCGCGGTCGTCCTCGAGGCTGCGGCCCCGTCGGCGCACTGCTCGACCCGCTCACCATCAAGAACGGCCCCGTCGACTCCGTCCTGGTTCTCGGCGCCATGACAGCCACAGCAAGCACCACCGCGGCCTCCACGCCGGCGCCGCCTCTCGGCACGGGTCCGACACATCACCGCCTCTCGCACAACAACAGCCCACACTCACTAGTGCAGCACTCGCCTGCATCTACACCGCACGCACCACGCACTCGCGTCATCGCCTGCCACTCGCAGCCCGCTTCCACTCCACCGCCCGTGCCCCAGCTCACACGTTTCTCGTGCCTGCGCGCAGCCCTCGCAAGACACGACCTTCTCGTCGCCCACCGCGGTCGGCGAGACCCCTGGTTCGTCCTACCAGCTTCATGAGGACAACAACGCCTCGGCCGCCGCCGGCCAAGGCGCTACGCACGATGAGCCGCTTGCGGTGCGCGCAATCACTGCACTGCACGAGTGCGAGCCAGGCGCCCGCCCAGGACGGCGCCCTCGTTGCCAAGGGGACGCCTGTGGCCACCGCGCCATGATCGCCCCTGCCTCCACCCTCCGAATGAGCTGACGGCCGAGCGATGGTACGCTGAAATCCCTCGCCCGCAGGCGCTTTCGGGCAATACGACCGCCACGGCGCTCAACTCGGCGGCCACCCAATCGGACGAGACGTACTCGAGCGAGCTCGCCACGAACAATGGCGAACCTGGGTCGCTCTACCAGCGCCACGAGGGCAACGCATCGGCCGCTTCTTCCGAGCAGGTGATCAACAGCAGTACCGAATGGCGGCCGCGGCGTGCTCTCTTCGCTGCGCAACGGCCCGTCTCTCTCACCTCTGACCGCGGCGACCTCTCGCGCCTCCACCTCAACATGGCCGTCTCCAACGTGACCTTCCTGGTCGTTGACCTGACCCTTGCCCACGCTCCACAGACGTGGTACTGCATCGATATCACCATCTCCATCGCGGTGGATTTCGCCGCCGTGGCGACGGCCGTTGAGTCGTTGGTCGCTGCGATCCTCACCTCCGCCGCGGCCGCCACGACCCTGCTCGGCGGCGACCTCAAGTATCGCCTCTCGGGCTATAGCATCGCCATCATCGCCGCGGTTGCCATGCTCGCCGCCATCCATACCTGCAGCCGACTGATCTCCGATACGGAGCCGAAACTGAAAACGGGGCCCAACCTTCCTGATGGGCTTCCGACATTGCTCCGTCCACTCCCGAAGCTCTCGACCACCGTTTCCCTCACAGCGAGGATGGCACGGTTCGTTCTGGTGCTCTTGCTTTGTCCCGGGGTTAAGTCAACTACGCTCGATTCGGAATCCAATCATGCCGGCGTGCAAGCGAGCGAGAATTTGCGATCAGAAAAGGCAAACAACGGCGAGCTGGGACGAGTCCTCACGAGCAGCCAGCATGATGGGCGACAGCTCGCGCACTCCACAACGATCGTGGGCTCCGGGCCGATCGTGGGCAGCGTCGCCTCGGCGTCCCTTGTGCCCAGTCACCGCCGCGAGCTGCAGACCCAGGTGAGCACTGTCGCCAGCCTGACCAGTGCACTCGCCAACACGGCGGTTGGCCACATTGTACTGGCCTCCGGCACCTACTACCTCAGCGCCGAGCTCAGCATCACCAGGAGCGTCATCCTCGAGGCAGCGCCGGGAGCCACGGTCGTGCTGCACGCACAAGCGAGCTCCTCCAGTCGGCGTCGTGTGCTGAAGATCGACTTAGGCTCATCGGACGTCGTGCAACTGATCGGGCTCAGCATCACAGGAGGCTACGCGGATGAGGATGGCGGTGGTGTCCGTGTCTCTGGAGGCACGGTGATCATTTCGTCGTGCACCATCAGTGGGAACACAGCTGGTGGCATTGCGAACGGATCGGATCGGCGGGGCGGTGGTGTCTGTGTCTGGTCCGGCACGGTGACCTTCTCAACGTGCACCATCACTGGCAACACAGGTAGCGATGGCGGTGGTGTCTATGTCAGGGAGGGCACAGTGGCCTTCTCATCGTGCACCATCACTGGCAACACAGCTAATAGCGAAGGCGGCGGCGTCTATGTCTTTGGAGCCACAGTGGCCATCTCATCGTGCACCATGAGCGGGAACACAGGAGTTGGGCCCAATATCTATGTCTGGGCCAACTGGGGAGCCACCGTCTGCTCCTGGCCAACGACCCCCACAGGCGTCTCAGGCTCAGTCTCAACTTGCCCCTCGTCCTCGCCCCCGCCGCCCTCGCCAGCTCCAGCTCCAGCTCGCTTGACAACCGTGGGCTGCACATGCATGCGGGTGTGGACTTTCAATGGGCTAACAATCAACAACTACTGCGGCAACCCCGACAACTACGAAGGCGGTAGTTGGTGCTTCGTCACCAACTCCGCGTGCCAGGGCGACGTCTGGGGCCTCTGTGCACCAGTTGCGGGCGCATCGCCGCCGCCCTCGCAGCCGTCGCAGCCGTCGCAGCCGCCGGGCCAAGCCTGCACGGAGACATGCAACTACGCCTCGGATGGTTTGTGCGACGACGGCGGACCCGGAGCCGAGTACTCGGATTGCACCCTCGGCACCGACTGCACCGACTGCGGTCCTCGGGGCGATTGTTCATCGGCTACTTTCACACTCAATGGCTTCCCGAATGAGTATTACTACAAGACCAGCTCCACTTTGTTTTGCAATGCTTGTTCAAATGTTGCCACAGGTGGTGCAATGTACGTCTACCAAGCAAGCACGGATGGTACTAGCTCATACGCCAACCTGCTCAATGCCTACCTGTGGTTTGACTGCGCGAACGGAAGATGGACCCGATCTGTCGTTCCCGCTGGTTCCTGCTCTCCTACTGCATGGGCCTGTCCTGGGCCTTATCCCACGGGAACCATTCTTGATCCTGCTCCTGCGTGGAGTTCATGCCCGTACAGTGGCGCTGCATCATGCCTCACCTACTTTACCGTCACCTCTGGCCCCTGCACCGTTGATCCGAGCGCCCCGAACTGCATTCGCTCGCCCAACTTTCCGTCGTTATACAGCATCAACCAGGCTTGCTCCATCACGCCGACCGCGCTGGCCATTGGAAGGCCCCTGACAGCGACCTCCTTTAGTACGGAGGCTGGTCACGACTATCTCCGCATTGTCCAAAACCTCACGGCCGCAATATGGACCATCACCGCGACGGACGTCTTGGGCACTATCTGGAGCGGTTCGACGATCACCTTCCAGAGCCAGGTGGCAGCAGGCGCCAACTTCTTGGTCACGGGCTTTTTCAGCTGGATCAGCAGCAGCGGCACCTTCGGCCGCGAGAACTTTTTCGGCACGCTGTTCGCCGACAACCTCATCGAGCTGAACGGCATGAGCCTCGAGGAACAGTCCACCAACCTCGGAACCGCCAAATACCTCGCCAGGGTCACCGCCGACGGGGTCCGCATAATCAACGGCAGTTGGACGGGCGGCGTGCCGAGCAATGACTGGACAGCGGTCGCCGCCACGCCGAACCCGTCAGGGACGTTGACGGTGTTCTCAGGATGGACCGGACCTTCAAATTTTGTGTTGGGCCCGGGGATGATCCAATGGTCTTCAGACAGCAGCGTGACAGACACCGGCTGGCGAGTGTGCTCGTATCCGCCGTCGCCGCCGCCGCCGCCGCCGCCGTCGCCGCCGCCGTCGCCGCCGTCGCCGCCGCCGTCGCCGCCGTCGCCGCCATCGCCGCCGTCGCCGCCGTCGCCGCCGCCGCCGCCGCCGCCCCCGCCCCCGCCCCCGCCCCCCCCGCCGCCGCCGCCCTCCAGCGGAGGGATCTGCGCCGATCTGTTGAACAGCGGCGTGACTTACACGGACGGCAGTCCCGTGCCGTGCACCTACTTCACAACAAACCCGAACCTTTGCGCTACCTATACCACCGCGCAGACCAATTGCCCGATCTCGTGCAGCACGTGCACCTTCGGCGCCGGACCGCCGTCGACCGTCTGGTGGACGGTTCTTGAAGGCTCGTGGTATTGTGAGGTTTCTTGGGACGGCCTGTGCGTCAGCGATGGCTGGGGTGACTATGGCAACTACGAGTCTTGTCAGATGCGAGCGGAACGATCAATGGCTATCACATCCACCGAGTTTGACACCGAGCGGAACTACGATCTCATCACTGTCAACGGTGTCTCTTACGACGGCGAATCTCTGACCAATGGGCCGATGAATGTGCAAGTGGCTGCCGGAACCATCATGACCTGGTCGACCGATGGTTCGGTCGTGAGATCGGGCTTTACAATCTGTGCGTCTCCCAACTCGACCAACTCGACTGCGGCGCCACCAACACCGCCAGCACCACCAGCACCACCACCAGCACCACCAGAACCACCAGCAGCACCACCCACGCCGCCTTCGCTTCCGCCCGCGCCGCCGCCGCCATCACCACGTCCGTCGCCGCCCTCACCACCCTCACGCCCCCCGGCACTGCCTCCCAAACCAGCTCAGCCTGGCTGGAGGTACATTACTCCCCAAGGTCGCAGGCAGTACCCTCCTCCAATTAATTATGCACAAGACCTTCGGCCAGGCGGCCACCCGACAGCATTTGCGCCACCTAACTGCTCGGCACAAGGGCGAGTGGGCTGCGTCGCCATGCCCAAGCCTGCTCGTGCGAAGCCCGCGCCAGGGGTCAGAGCTGCGCTCTTGCCGCCAGCGTGCTCCTTGAACGGAATACTGATCTGGAACACGTCGTCCTCCGAGCCCGGATGCCTGCGCCTGCCCAAGCCTTTGGCGAGGATCGCTCTCCCGTCCTCGCCACTGGGCAGCGCTCAGATCGTGACCCGATTTTTGGATATAAGCAGCTACGCTCTGCCGGCGAATCTCGTCAGCGCGGACACACGCTCGATCGCGGTGGCGGATGTGGACGGCGATGGCGACCTTGACGTGCTGCTCGGGAACGCTAACAGTTCCTGCCGAGTACTGCTGAACGCGGGCGACGGCACCTTTCCGACGAGCATCGAACTGCCATACGTTGCGGGTGATATAACGCACTCGATCGCGGCGGCAGATATGGACGGCGACGGCGACCTTGACGTGCTGCTTGGGAACTTTGGCCGTCCCAGCCGCATGCTGCTCAACGCGGGCGGCGGAACCGTAGACGGCACAACCTTCACCTTGCCGACGAGTTTCGTGCTGCCAGGCGGCAACGCGCAGACGAACTCGATCATGGCGGCGGACGTGGACGGTGACGGCGACCTGGATGTGCTGCTGGGGAACTCGAACTCGGCTGCTCTGAGCTCTGAAGTGGTGCTCACGACCAGCCAAGTGGTGCTCAACGTGGGTGGCGGATGCCAAGCAGCAGCGTGCTTCCCGAGGAACGTTGCGCTGCCAGGCCCCCTCGCGGACACGAATTCGATCGCGGCGGCGGATGTGGACGGCGACGGCGACCTGGACGTGCTGCTTGGGAACTCTGGCAGTACTAGGAGTCCTTGCCGAGTGCTGCTCAACGTGGGCAACGGCACCTTCCCGACGAGCATTGACCTGCCCGGCGGCATCGGTGACACGAATTCGATCGCGGCAGCGGATGTGGACGGCGACGGCGACCTGGACTTGCTGCTGGGGAACTCTGGCACTCCCAGCCGAGTTCTGCTCAATGCGGGCGACGGCAGCTTCACGACGAGCATCACGCTGCCTGGTGGTGCCGTGGACACGCGCTCGATCGCGGCAGCGGATGTGGACGGCGACGGCGACCTGGACTTGCTGCTTGGGAACTCTGGCAGTCCCAGCCGAGTTCTGCTCAATGAGGGCGACGGCAGCTTCCCGACGAGCATCACGCTGCCTGGCGGTGCCGTGGACACGAAATCGATCGCGGCGGCGGATGTGGACGGCGACGGCGACCTCGACGTGCTGCTTGGGAACGCTGACACCAGTCCCAGCCGAGTGCTGCTCACCACAGGCGACGGCAGCTTCTCGACGAGCATCGAGCTGCCCGGCAACATCATGCAAACGTACTCGATCGCGGCAGCGGATGTGGACGGCGACGGCGACCTCGACGTGCTGCTTGGGAACTCTGGCAGCCCCAGCCGAGTGCTGCTCAACGCGGGCGACGGCACCTTCCCGACGAGCATTATGCTCCCCGGCGCCGGCGAGTCCACATTATCGATCGTGGCGGCGGACGCGGACAGCGACGGCGACCTCGACGTGCTGCTAGGAAACGCTCGCAGTCCCAGCCGATTGTTACGCAATGTGGGCAATGGCATCTTCGTGAGCATCGAGCTGCCATACGTTGCGGGTGAAATAACGCATTCGATTGCGGCGGCGGACGTGGACGGCGACGGCAACCTCGACGTGCTGCTTGGGAACTCTGGCAGTCCCAGCCGAGTGCTGCTCAACGCGGGCAACGGCGTCTCCTGGACGAGCATCGAGCTGCCCGGCGGTAACGCGAACACGAGGTCGATCGCGGCGGCGGACGTCGACGGCGACGGTGACCTCGACGTGCTGCTTGGGAACGATGGCAGTCCCAGCCGAGTGGTGCTCAATGCGGGCGACGGCACCTTACCGACGAGCATCATCGAACTGCCTGGTGGTAACGCGAACACGAACTCGATTGCGGCTGCGGACGTTGACGGCGACGGCGACCTGGACGTGCTGCTGGGGAACGTTGGCAGTCCCAGCCAAGTGCTGCGCAACGACGGCGGCGGCACCTTCGTGAGCATCGAGCTGCCCGGCGGTAACGCGAACACGAACTCGATCGCGGCGGCAGATGTGGACGGCGACGGCGACCTCGACCTGCTGCTAGGGAACGATGGCTTTAGCCGAGTGCTACTCAACTCGGGCGGCGGAACACTAACAGACTCAACCTTCCCGCAACAGTCGAGCATTGAGCTGCCCGGCGGCAGCGCGGACACGAGGTCGATCGCCGCGGCGGACGTGGACGGCGACGGCGACCTCGACGTGCTGCTTGGCATCTCCGGCAGCCTCAGCCGCGTGGTGCCCTTCATCAGGTGTTCCGCATTTGGCACTGCACGCAGCCGCTACGGCAACGGATGCGTCCGCTGCCCTGCTCCGTCCTCACGCCGTGACAACGCCTTCGACGTTTGCTCCGAGTGCAACGAGCACACCCAGGTCGATGGCTCCGGCGTGTGCGTCCCTTGCACCGAGGGCAGCGAGCGCGTCATCGGCGCACCCAGCTGCACGCGCTGCCCTGCGGGCAAGCGCCACGCGGCCAAAGGCACCGCCTGCATCCCCTGTTCTCCGGGCGAATACGTCGACTTCGCAGGTCTCTTTGATCCATCGTCGTGCTTGCCCTGTCTACCGGGCTCGTACAACCCGACGTTTGGTGCGAGCGTATGCAGGCCCTGCGAGGCCGGATATTATACTTCGAACTTGAACTCGCTCACGTGCTTACCTTGCCAGCTAATCCAAGGCGGTTACTACTGCCCCCAGGGCGCCAAAGCCGCGACTCCATGCCCAGCTGGCACGCACAAGAACGTCTCGCTGAGCGTGATGACGTCTGAAAATCAGTGTGTCGACTGCCCGGTCGGCACATCGTGCTCTGTGGGCTCCGCCGAGGCGGTGCCGTGTGCTGCGGGCACGTACAACAACCGGCCAAAGCAGGAGACGTGCCTCAAATGCGCAGCGGGCTCGTTCCAGAATGGTACTGGTCAGACGTCGTGCAACACGTGCTCAGATGGCGGCTACTACTGCGCCGAGGGTGCGGCGGCCGCGCTGCCATGCCCAGCCGGTACGCGCAAGAACCCCTTGGTGAGCGTCATGACGTCCGTCAATCAGTGCGTCGTCTGCCCAGTCGGCACGTCGTGCTCTGTGGGCTCGGCCGTGGCGGTGCCATGTGCTCCGGGCACGTACAACAACGAGTCAGGGCAGGAGACGTGCGTGAAGTGCGCACCGGGCTCCTTCCAAAGGTTGGCTGGTCGGACGTCGTGCAACCCGTGCAAGTCGGCCCACTACTGCGAGTTGGGCGCGGCGGCCGCGCTGCCGTGCCCTGGCGGCACGCACAAGAACGCCTCGCTGAGCGTGATGACGTCCGCCAATCAGTGCGTCGACTGCCCGGTCGGCACGTCGTGCTCTGTCGGCTCGGCCGAGGCGGTGCTGTGTGCTCCTGGCACGTACAACAACCAATCGCGGCAGGAGACGTGCGTCAAGTGCGCACCGGGCTCGTTCCAAGATGAGGCTGGCCAGACGTCGTGCAAAAATTGCACACAGGGCTACTACTGCGCCGAGGGCGCGGCGGCCGCGCTGCCGTGCCCTGGCGGCACGCACAAGAACGCCTCTCTGAGCGTGATGAGGTCCGTCGATCAGTGCGTCGTGTGCCCGGTCGGCACGTCGTGCTCTGTGGGCTCGGCCGAGGCGGTGCCGTGTGCTCCGGGCACGTACAACAACGAATCGCGGCAGGAGACGTGCGTGAAGTGCGCACCGGGCTTCTTCCAAAGGTTGCCTGGCCAGACGTCGTGCATCCCGTGCACGCAGGGCTACTACTGCGAGTTGGGCGCGGCGGCCGCGCTGCCGTGCGATGGCGGCACGCACACGAACGCCTCGCTGAGCGTGATGACGTCCGCCAATCAGTGCGTCGTCTGCCCTGCGGGCACGAGCTGCTCCGTCGGCTCGGCCACGCCCAGGCTCTGCCTACCTGGCTCGTTCAGCGCAGCCGAAAAGACTCAATCGTGCGACCTGTGCCCGAGAGGAAAGTTCACGTCGACGTCGGGTAACACGGCCTGCCAGCCGTGCGAACGGGGCTTCCTGTGCGTCGAGGGCGCGAGCGCGCCGCAGCCCTGCCCGGGCGGCACCCACGCCAACCAGACTGTGCTCAATCTCACCGGCTACCTCGGCTCTCTGAGCGAGTGCATCGTCTGCCCTGCAGGCACGAGCTGCTCCGTCGGCTCCGCCGCGCCCAAACCCTGCCTTCCTGGCTCCTACAACAACCAGACACAGAAGGAGACGTGCACGCCCTGCGCAGCGGGCTCCTTTGAGAACCGTGCTGGCCAGACGTCGTGCTTCCCTTGCACGCCCGGCTACTACTGCGCCGAGGGCGCCGCCACCCCCGTGCCGTGCCCTCGCGGCAAGTACAACAATCGGACGGGCCTCGAGTCCGAGGCGGGCTGCGTGCCGGTCGGCTTTGGCTATTGGGCTCCGACGGGGAGCGTGTTCCCCATCCCGTGCCCCTCGGGCTTCTCGTGCCCTGGGTACTCAAACGACAATGTTCACTTTGGCTCCCAGCCCATCATTCTCCCGACGGGTGGCCTGACCCCGGTGGTCGTTGTCGAGACGCAGACAGTCGAGACGATCACGGGCTCTCTCTCCCTCAACGCGCCACTCTCGTCCTTCTTGAACAACGATTCCCTGCAGCTCCAGTATCGCCAAGCCATCGCCACGCAGCTCGGCGTTCCGTGGCAGGAACCCGGATGGGACCTGCAGCTCAACTTTTCGGCGGCGTCGCCGTCTCCACCAGCGGCTGGGCGTCGGCTTCAGACGGGCTCCACCATCGTCACGTACACCATCGTTCGGACGGTGACCACCAATCCCACCACCAGCAACGCCACCAGCAATGTCACCTCGAGCGGTCCGCCTATCGTGGCCCCATCTTTTACTCTCAACAACCTCAATCCCGAGGTCCTCGGCGCCGCTCTCGGTGCGTCTGTGGCCAACCTCGTGGCACCCACCGCAACCGTGGTCCAGCAGACCGTGACCGTCATTCGAGAGCGCGTGTGCCCGAGGGGCTTCTGGTGCACTGCCGGGATCGAGGTTCCGTGTGAGAAGGGGTTTTACAACCCGACCACAAACGCCGCCAGCCAAACAGCCTGCTTGCGCTGCCCCGAGTTCTCAACTACCAATGGCACCGCAGCCACGAACGTCAGCCAATGCCTGTGCGAGCAGAGCTTCGTGCAACAGCTCAACGCAGCGGGCAATGTGTCCCAATGCGTCTGTGCGCCCGGCCGCGAGCTCGTCGGCGGCGTGCGCTGCGACGCGTGCAAGACTGGAACGTACAAGGACTGGACGGGCGAGAACGCCGAACGCAACCCTCTTGGCCCCCAAAAGTGCCTCGACTGCCCTGTGCCTGGGACAACCACGGTGCAGGAAGGCGCCGACTCGGTCTCCCAATGCGTGTGCAAGGCAAACACGTTCGCCAGCCTGACGCGCGCCGAGATGATGCGGGCGACCAACGACAGCAGCCGCGTCGCACCAGATGCCTTCAAGTGTGTGACCTGTGTGAGCCTTCATGAGAATGTCAACGCTAAGATGACCAACTGCACCGCGCCGGGCGTCACGCTCGACACCATCCCCGTCATGCCGGGCCACTGGCGGCAAAATCCGAGGGCTCTGTACGTTCGAATGTGCGACTTGGAGGAGGCGTGTCTCGGCGCCGAGCTCGCTGGCGACGCGTCGTGCGCGTACGGTCACACTGGGCCGCTGTGCGACCTGTGTAAGAAGGATCCGCCGTACTTTGGCGGCCGCGGATCGCCATGCCAATCCTGCTCCGACGCGGGCGATCCCATGGAGACGATCACCTCCTACATCATCGGCGGCGTGGTCGTTCTTCTCGTCCTCGTGCTGGCCGCGGCCATCTGCAAGCGCAGAGTGGCTAAGGTCCCTGCCGTGCCGAAGAAGGAAGACGAAACAGGGGTTGACAAATACCAAGGGGCTAAACACCTGGCTCAGAAGGCCGTCACGGAAGGGGTGGTCAAAGGCATGATTCAAGGAGCAGCTGGGACGGTCACAATGACCGAAGCCAGTAAACTGGCGAGGTTGGCGGCGGCTTCTGCTTCGTCAGTCGTGGATTCAATTGGAGTCAAGATCCGGATCTTGATCTCGCTGAGCCAGGTGGTCTCGCAGCTGGACATGATCTTTGACATCACGTACCCTGCCGTCTACACCGCCACCCTCGAGGGCCTCAAGAACATCAACATTCAAGTCAACTTGCTGCCCTTTGGCTGTGTTTTTCCGTTGCTGGACAATTTCTTTTTCGACTTCGTTCTGAAGACCGCAACGCCGCTGGTGCTCGTGCTTTTGCTCTACGTCATGAGTAAAGTCCTGCGCGCACGCTTTGGCGGTGCAGAGGGCGCCCAGAGGGGTTTCGGCGCGTACCTCGCCGATGCATGCTCGGATCTGTGGTTCTTCATCATCTTCCTCGTCTACCCGAGCTGCTCTTCCATGACCTTCATGTTCTTCATGCGCGAGACCTATGACGGCCCCGGGGAGGTGTACGTGGACCTGATGCGAGCCGACCGCTCCATTGACCGCGAGGGGGAACTCTACCAAGGCTTCAACCTGTACGCCGTCGTCATGCTCATCCTCTACCCCATCGGCGTGCCCCTTTTCTACGGGCTCATGTTCCACCTTGAGCGCCACCAGCTCCAGGAGATGCGCCACATCGAGCTCACCCGGGAGACGGACTTTGCGCTCGCAAAGCTCGAGGCGGAGGCCGCTGCCACCCCAGCAGAGAAGGATGCGATGGTGCGCAAGGCCGTGGAAGCGCACGAGGCAACCGGTAAAGTCCTCGCAAAGCTACGTGGCGAGCTGCCGACGACGCAGCGCAAGCTGACCGCTGGCTACGAGCTCCGAATGTACTGGTTCGAGATCTTCGAATGCGTGCGCAAGATCCTGCTCATCGGGCTGCCCATCTTCTTCCCGGCGGGGTCGCCGGCCCAGCTCATTTTTGGGCTCATCATCTGCTTCCTGTCATATGGCGCCTACTGCGTCTGCGCTCCCTACGTGAAAAAAGAGGACGACATCCTTGCACAGGTGGCGCAGGTCGTCATCTTCTTCTCGTTGGTCAGCTCCTTGGTGACCAACGCCTACCCCAACGATCCGATAATGTCGGCCTTGCTCCCAGCGCTCCTCTCCGTACCCGTGATTCTCACTGTCCTCTTCGAAATGTCGCTGCTCAAGTACCTGAGTCGCTTCACCGAGCCCGATGGTGAGGGCAAGGTCGGCCCTGCTGCCCAGTGGATCCTCGCCTTCCGGCGCCACATTGTTCGGATCGCAGATAGGCTCGTCGGCGCAAGGGGACAAGCTGAGGCGAAGTCGGCGCTACGTGCCAAGTGGCAGCAGCACAGCGAGAAGCAAGACTCCACCTCGCGGAACGCCTTCCTTGCCCGTGAGCTCCACGTCGTCTCCGTCACCGCAGAGGCACCCCAGGTGGAGTCCGCAGGCGGAGACGCCAGCACGAGCATGACCAGCACGGGTGGCCACGTTCCCCGCCTCGAGACCGACATGGACAAGCCAGAAAATCCGTTAGCATTAACGCACTCAGCCGAGGAGACAAATTTATAATTGTGGTTAGGCTGCCGCCGACAAGACAAGCAGACAAGACAAGCAGACAAGGAGGCGGGTGGCTGCTCTCGGTGGAGAGAGTATCGGTGGATTGAGCGCAGACCGCAGTGGCTAGGCGGTCTGGAGAGAGTATACTTGTGCAGTGAGTTATGGGCCGCTGTGGCTAGTTGAGAGAGAGGGTATCGGTGGAGTGAGCGCAGACCGCTGTGGCTAGGCAGTCCGGAGAGAGTACTGGTGCGATGAGTATGGTGCCGCTGTGGCTGCTGGTGGTCCGTTGAGAGAGAGGGTATCGGTGGAGTGAGCGCAGACCGCTGTGGCTAGGCAGTCTCGAGAGAATCCTGGTGCAGTGAGCGTATGGGCCGCTGTGGCTAGTGGTGGTCCGTTGAGAGAGTATCGGTGGAGTGAGCGCAGACCGCTGTGGCTAGGCGGTCTCGAGAGACTGTACTGGTGCGATGAGTATGGGCTGCTGTGGCTAGTGGTGGTCCGTTGAGAGAGAGAGAGTATCGGTGGAGAGTGAAAGCGTAGCATTAAGCATAAACGGCGTACTAGACCGCTGTGGCTACAGGCTAGGTGGACTCTGCAAAGTGCAATCCAAATCCGAAGTCGACATCGAAAAAAAGCATACATGATTTGATTGAACAGGGAGGGTTACCGTTTACCGGATGCGATGGATGGCGATGCTCTCCGCATGCAATGCATCATCGCCCATTGCACTACGTATGGTCACGCTTTCACCCACTTCATGCGATGGCGACATGGCCAAAGCACACACCGGCCAGCACGATGGGATCCAGCTCCTCCGCGGAGCAGAGTGAGTCAGTTAGCTACAGCGAAGGCGCTCGAGGCGGCGGACGACGCCTTGCCGTGGTGCGAGCTGGCATAGCGCATCTCCGCGACTTTGTGAGCGGCGAGCGCTCGTACAGCCGATGCGAGGTAGGCGGCGTCGTTGGCCGAACCATTCGGCGCACCGGCGCACACATCGCACCCCACCGGTAGCCTCACTGCGAGCGGGCGCATGGACGAGGACTGCTCCGAGATATGGTCCGAGATATGGTCCGAGATATGGTCCGAGGGCGTGAGTCGCGCTCGCTCGCTCTCCCTGGGCGCGCGCGTCGTCGACGAGGTCTCTGACCAGTCCTCCTCGCCGTAGCCAGGCGAGGCCATCCCCTCGCGGCGGCTGCGAATGCCTTCCGTAGCACACGCGGGCGAGGGAGAGAGAAGCGTCGTGTCGGGCGAGGGCGAGAGAAGCGACGCTGATGGTGCCCGACACGACGCTGATGGTGTCCGACACGACGCCGAAGATGCCCGACACGACGCCGACGGTGCCCGACACGACGCCGAAGGCGGCAGCTGCGTGACGGCGGCAGACGCCCTGTGTCCGCTGCGCGGCTCGCGCACCTCGCGCACCTCACGCAACTGCTCTGGCTCCTGCGGCGGCTGCGACCGCTCCGCGCGCGCCGCGGGCGCTGACGTGCGCTGCGAGCCGCGCACCGAGGCCGGGCCCGCGCTCGGGTTTGCCGCGCGCCGGCGGGCAATCGGCGCTTGCGTCGGCCGGCGCTCGCCGGCGCTGCTCTGCGCGGCGGCTGCAGCAGTGCCGGCGGCAGTGTCATTGCCCGCGGCGGCCGCGCCGTTGCCGACGGAGGCCTTGCCGGCCACCTCGTCGGCCACTGGATTGGGGCGCAGGTTCCATCGGTAGAGGAGGTAGAGCGTCGCAGGCACGGTGACGGGCGCGAGGCAGAGGTAGCCGATGCCGGCGATTGCGACGCCCACGATCAGCACGGGCAGCAGCGGAAGTGCCATCACGCCCACGCCGAGCAGCACGACGGGGTTCTTCTCGGCAAACTCAGACATGGAGTTTATTTTGCTGGCCGCAGCGCGGGCGAGGTTGCATGCTTTGCGAATGAGCACTGGAAGCCATGCGCAGAGGAGGCCGATGGCCACGACGGGCAAGCAGCAGAGCAAGCCGATGGTCATCACGAAGCCCGCGAAGCATGCGAATGGCGTGAGGATCACGGCGCACACAATGAGCGTCGACCACGCGACGGGCGAGCTTTGCGCCTGCACAATGCCTGAGCAGGCGATCGCCGCGATCGCGATGCAGAAGCCGCCAACGACATCTAAAGCGCTCTCCACAACCGTGGGCTCCCCGTTGGCGGACTCAGAGGGAGCCCTGGGCGAGGCCGGCTCAGATGGGGCCCGGGAGGAGGGCATGCCACCGCACGACCGTCCTCTGCGTCTGATCGCCGTTTCACGCTGAAATTCACAGCCAATGTTTATAATTCGGCCCTGACTGGATTGGGGGGCGTGGCCTCAGGGCTTTATTATACCTACCATCGGGGGACCAAACTGGCCCAGACGGACTTCACAGTTCACACCCCAGATCCCCACGGCATCCCGCTTAGGGACAAGATACAGTAACCCTTTTAAGGGATAGAAATGGTACGCGACCACGCGGGCGACAGAAGGCACACCGCCACCCGCAGCAAGGTCACCACCAGGAGATGGACGCTCTCATCGAGCGAATCAAGCGCGCACAGCAGGCGCGCGACAATAACAAGGAGAGCGCAACGCCGGGCGCCGCCCCAAGCCGGGGCAGCCCCAGCGCCGAAATTCTACCAGAAGAAGAAGAGATAGCGGCGGAAGAGGCACCAGCCGAGGACGGCGCACTCCACCAAAGCATCGTCGCCCTCGCAGCCGCGCGAGAGGAAGCGGCAGCAGGGGCAGGAGACGGCGGAACAGTCGACCACTACATGATCGAACTGCGGAAAAAGCGCCTCCTCGAAGAAGACCAGTGCGCCACCGAGCCAGCGCCGAGCGTCCAACAGAACACGCCCACGGCGCAGCTCCGTAGCGGAGCGGCAAACACCAGCACGGGCAAGTACGTGACGTGGGCCAAATTCAAAGCCGGGCGGCACCCCGACGACACCCCCAGCAAGCGCAGCGCGCCCATGCCCGAGGACTCCGAGGACGGCAGCGACGAAGAAGTCGACGACCAAGGCATCACGATGGGACCAATGGGAGACGCGCCAGTCCAACGCATGGCCGAAGAAAACCTCAAGGCCGCAGTCAAGTTCGTCGAGCAGCTCGGCAACGTCGAGTGCGCCCAGCGCCACTTCGACGACGCGACCATCACAGGCACGCAGAGCGACGTCGACGACTACACGGCATCGATCGCCGCCTCGTCCTACGGCTACATTACGCTAATCATGGGACGAGCGATCAAACTCGAACAGTTCCTGGCCGCGCGCGACGATTTCGTCGCCACCCCCGGCAGCGGGATGCGCATCCACGGGCATGTACACGCACGAGCGATCATCGCCTTCCTCAACCAGGAGGCTAAGAACGGGCGCACAGCCCGGCAAGGCGCCGAAGCGCAGATCCGCAAGCTCCGCACCTGGGGTTTCGACTTCGTGGTCGACTCCGACGCGAACGCGAACGCCCGCAAGGCCGCGCCAAAACCAGGCAAGCGCGACGCCAAGCCCGCAAACCCCTTCGACCTCGACATGGCCGCGCACATAGGCTACGGCGTCGCCGACACCACACTCACGGCGACCCAGCGCGGGTGCTTCGCACAAATCGAGATCATGCAGCAAGGCGTCCTACGGCACGTCAACGCCAACAGGTGCGGTGAACTAACCGACCTGTCCGAAAGCGGCGACGGCTCCGTCAACCCCCCACTTTCTCCACGGGCGAGTGGCAGTCGATGCCAAGAAGGCACTCGAGAAGAAGTTCGACAAGCCCTTCTGCGCTGTAAAACGAACCTTCACCGGCTTCGAGTACGGGCCCATCCTCATCCAGTCCCTGCAGGGAGTCGCCAACCAGGGCTACCTGGTGCGCGACATATCGGCGGCGAGCGCCAACCCGTTCGAGGAGGGCTGCACCTTCATCGATAAGCCAATGAACAGGAACCGAACCCTGCGCATGATCGGCCACCTCCTGAGAGCCAAAGTCATGTACCCGACAGGCCAGCGGCAATGCCCGACTAGGCCCGAGCGCCTCGAGCACCTCGGAGTGCAAGCACCACGGCACGTGCTCCCGGCAGCAGCTGGGGCGCGCTTCGAGCCGCGCAGAGCCATAAGAGAGATCGGCATCTGGTCAAAGAGCGCCGCCGAGGACACGACAGTGCCGGGCATGGGGCGCCTGGCCGACCTCGTCACGACAGCGTGGGGAACAGACCCCGACGAAGACGGGACGGCGCACAGCACCCCGGACCAGTACGCCATCCACGGCACGACCGCGGCCCTGCCAAGCATCATCCTCCGGCAGCACCGGGCCATCTCGGCCCTCATCCAGCAGCATGCAGCCGACCTCACGGCGCTGGCGGGCAACAAAGGCTGGATGCTCCTGCACCAGGCGGCCTGGCCCGGCGGCTTCAACAGAGCCACAGCCATCACCGGCACCCTCGCGGTCCAAGGAGGATGCGCGACGACGCAACAGACCGCGGAGCAGCTCGCCCTCGCCGCGGCCGCAGGGCAAGTCGGCCCAGCAGGGTCCGGCGCCCCGATGGCAGCCACAGCAGCCGACCCAATCGGAGCCCCTGCGGCCGCAGGGATCTCGGACGCCGCAGCCCAAGTGGCAGCAGCCGTCCAGAAGGCAATCGCGGCGGCCTCAGCAGCGTACGGCGCACTGACCGCCGCCGCGCCAACGACCGGGGGCACGCCACCCTGACCAAGCGAACGCGGAGCGCCACGGCGCCCGCCCGCACAAACCGCGACGCGAGCGACCCAAATAAGGGCACGCCGCGCGCACCCGGCGAAGGCATAAAGCCCGCCCCAAACGTAGGTCGGCACCAGTACCGCCAACCACACTCGCATGAGCCTCGGTCGGCCAGGTCGGCGCCAGCACTGCACCAACCACACTCGCATGAGTCTCGGTCGGCGCTGAGGGCGCCAACCATATCTAAAATAAAGATAAAAATCACACTCTAAAAACAGACCCCTTCGTCAAAAAGGGAAAAAATCTCCGACCGGAATTAAACTACCGCGAAGCTTCGCAAAAGCGATCTCTTCGGGTGACGCGACGAAGGGTCGCCAGCATGGCGCACCCGACTGCGCACTCCATGCACCACTACAGCAGCACCGAAGACGGCGCCGCCAGGCCCCGACAGGGGTTTGCGATGCCCGCCAACATAAGCGTGCGGCGCGCCCAACCGGCAGCAGCGGTCGCATACACCTGCGCCCAAATCCTCAGGGCTCCCAAGGAATATCACGACCGCCTCTACGGATGCCACATCTGCGGCGAACTCGCACCGCCCGAGTGGTGCAATACGTGCGAGGTAAACGAGACGCCGTTCAGAGCACGGTGGCCGAACCTGCGCGCACCCTACTGCTCACCCTGCATGGCGCTCGACCTTCCGTGCCGCATATGCAGCACAGTCCCACCACAGGACCATCCGATATGGACATGGCGCCACCGGGCTGGTACCCCGGATATGACGGCCCGCCCATCGCGCAGGTCGCCGGGTACATCTAACGGCAACGACTGCCCGAGGCGAGCGCGCGAGCTCACAGGCCGAAGGAGCGCGACGACCAGAGCGAGCGACAGCACAATCGCAACGTAAGGTACTAGCGAGTAATATTCAGGACATTCGGAGTAGCTAACATAACATATACAATTCAGGACAGTGGAGAAAGGAATCCTCCCGCGAGGATATTATGCGCACATAATATCATACCCGGGAGCCTTAGCTACTCCCTAGCCCATTGGTAACAACTCTTGCGAGAAGTTACGCAAAGGGGCCTTTAGGGACCCTCACACAACACTAGTTCACACATAGTTAGTCAAGCCAACTTGGTACGCCGATCGTATGTTTAATACGGCCCTGACTGGATTGGGGGGCGTGGCCTCAGGGCTTTATTATACCTACCATCGGGGGACCAAACTGGCCCAGATGGACTTCACAGTTCACACCCCAGATCCCCACGGCATCCCGCTTAGGGACAAGATACAGTAACCCTTTTAAGGGATAGAAATGGTACGCGACCACGCGGGCGACAGAAGGCACACCGCCACCCGCAGCAAGGTCACCACCAGGAGATGGACGCTCTCATCGAGCGAATCAAGCGCGCACAGCAGGCGCGCGACAATAACAAGGAGAGCGCAACGCCGGGCGCCGCCCCAAGCCGGGGCAGCCCCAGCGCCGAAATTCTACCACCCACCCACCCAAAGCTCGCGCAGCACAGGCGCGGGAACGACGGCAAGCGCACCACCCGCAGTACAGGCGGGACCACGCACGACGCTCGCGCGTCGCCTAGTGGGCATACCGGCACTTCTCCCCATACTTACACTTACCCGTATCGGCAAAATGCTTACACTTCTCGGTCGTCGCATCCGAAGATGACGACCCGAGTTTCCCCTTCAGCAGGGTCACCAAGGCGGCAAGGGCCGGATCCACCTTCGGGGAAGCGGGCTTCGCCGCCGGCTTCTTCGCCTTTCCCCCCTTCGCCACCTGTTGCATGAAGTTATTCAGCTGCGAACGAGCCGCTCCCGAGAGCAGCCCCGAGCCTCCGGCAGCAGGCCCCTTCCGCTGCTTGCCAACCGAAGGCACGCCAGCCAGCAGGCCCGCCAAGAGCGGGCCAAGGGCCCCAGCACCGCCAACAGGCGCAGCCGGAGTCCCCCCCAGAGCCGACAGTAGGGCCTCCAGAGAGGCAGCCGTCGCCGCAGCCACCGGAGCCGCCGGCCCAACAGGCTGCCCCTCCCGCTGGCCCTCCCGGTCAACCTGCACGATTTGCGCACGCAGAGTCGGCCACGAAGCCACCAGCGCCGCGCCGGGCGACATCTTCTGCCGTACGCAGTCGCGCACGTCCTCGTCCAGACGGTTAACCGCCGAGAGCATGATGGCCAGCGCGTCCGCGTGACCGCCAGCAGTGCTCAGCAGCGTGCGCAGCAGCTCGCATGTCTGCGCGGCAGTACGCTCACTAAGAGGCGTGCGCCCCTCCCCGGCCTCGCACACGTAGGCCAAGGGCGCATCGCGCCCGCACAGAATCATCTCGGCGGCAAGAATCTTCGCCTCGTACCGCTCCACCACGCCGTACGCCGACACGGGCAGCGCCCCGGCAGAACCAGCCTTGCGGAAATGCACGCCCTTACGAGTGGCAATCACCTCGAGCGGAGCCTGCTCCTTCGCAGGCCACTCCATAGAGCTAGGACGCACGACCAGACCCTCGGTCGAGTCGGACCGGCCCACCGGCCACAGGTAGCGAGCCATCAGCGCCAAGGTCATTGACGCAGGCGAGAAGATCTCCCCAGGCACACGGCGACCTGACTTGGCCCACCGCGCCTCCACGTCGGCCTCCTCCACAGGAGTAAGCACGGTCCGAGAAGCGCCGACAGCCGGCACAACACCCGCCTCCTCCGTAATGCGAGAAGACTGATGAGCCAGGCTCCGCGCCAGCGCATCCTTGGCGCGGGCGATACTGCGATCCAGCTTCGAGCGCATGCTCTCCCAACCCGCCACCGACGGAATACTATCCGGATCCACAGACATCGCATCGCCCACCACAGCACGCCACACCCGCTTGGCCGTCCGGTCCAACCGCAAGGCGTCATTATGGCCCTCCAGCATTGCGAGAGACAGCGTGTCGAACATAGCGCCAGGCTCTACGCTCGCGTCCGCGCGAAGGATCAGGAGCATCTCCTGCAACCCCTCCATACCCAGGATCGCGAAGCACGTCGGAGATGCCAACGAAGACAAAGGCACTCGCACCCTCGGAGCCGACATTTGCCACGAGGCCAAAGTGACGAAATGCGTCCAGTGCGCACTGGACGCATTTCGTCACTTTGGTGCACTGGATTCATAACTCGCCTAATCGAGTCAAGTTAAGAACGTTTGGTGCTAATCAGCGGCAATCACAAACCCGAACCAAGCATGCAACGGATCAACGAAACAATTCGAACGTCGCCCCACGCCGCGACACGCCCATCGAATGGTGACGAAGACTACGGCCCTCGTCCTCCATGCGCTGGCCAGCGCGATGGGCGGCCTATGGGAACCGCGAGAATCGCTCAGGTTCTGCAGCCCACAACGGGTGCCCAACGGGTACCTCCAAGCATTCGACGCAGTGGTACAAGCCCTGCGCTCCGTCAGGATCTCCACGAAAGCATACGTGCGGCCACCAGCCGAACTGCCGCAAAGATGGGCCAGCGGACACGCAGCCGACGACCTCGGCAACAAATGGGTCAGACCGGTGGGCGACAGGCTCATACCGCTCGAACCAGGCAACCCCTGGGCCCACATGCTGTACGCGGTCACGCACATCACCCACCTGCCCCACAACTCCCACAACGTGCGGATGCACTCGCACGGGGTACTGAGGGACATAGCTGACTACATGGTCGCCCAAGGCACCGACCTCGCCGATGACGGCGTGGCCCGGCGCCAGATGATGAGCACAGCAGAGCACATGCTCCGCCCGTTCGCCGAATGGATCGTCGCAAGCGTCATGACCAAAGAGGCGCAACACGTCTCAAGCCACGTCAACATCCCACTCTTTTGCGCATGGATAGAGGCCTACGATTGGCCAGACATACGTGCGGGAGAGTTCCTCGCTAAAGGATTTGCCTCCTTCGGAACCCTCACAGACAGCGGGCTGTTCAGGCCCGTGTGCAGGCCGGCGGCCTACACGCAAGAAGATCTCGGCAGAGGGCGGGCCGAACGACCCACAACCAGCGAGACGCCCACCGGCAAACGACCGACGAAACAACACCACCCTAGCAACCAAGACTGGCTAGGGGACGTCATGAGAAAAACTAAACGCGAGGCCACCGAAGCCCTCGCCGAAGGTGGCGAGCGAGCCATGGCCATAAAGGCGATTGAAGCCTCCGTGCTCAAAGAGACGCGGCTCACACGCACCCTCGAAGGAGGTGGCAGCGAGCCCCAACCTACGATGAGCAAACCAATGACGCACCGCGAACTGCGGGAGTACGCCGCAAGCCACGGAGGACTCAACAGCGTCCGCGTCATCACAGCCTTCGCCCGCCAACAAGGCACGCGGGAAGACGGCACCGCCATCTGGAGGCGGATCGATAACGCCAAGTCCGGCGGGCAGAACGGTGCCGCGACCCACTGCGAGACAACATTCAACCCCTGCTTCGAGACCCCAGCGAATGCATGCCGCATCCTCAGGGAAGCCTTCGAAGCGGCTGGCACCCCGATGCCAGAGTGCGGCATCACCATCGACGACATGTCAGGAGCCTTCAGGCAAGTCCCCAACGCGGACGCGCACTGGTTCATTGTCGCATTCTACTACACCGGCCTTGCAGACCGGAATAGCCTCGGCGCGGCCGGCCTCCGATACAGCATCGTCTTCGGACACACCTTCGGATCCGCCGCCAGCGTCATCAACTTCGCACGCGTGGCCCACCTCCTATCCTGGACAGCACGGGTCCACTTCGGCCTCCTCACCGACCACTATGTCGACGACCACTTCACAGTCGACGTACTGGGCGCGCGCGACAGAGCCGCACTCGGCATCGGCTGCACGCACGAGTGCGCCGGGTTCCAGGTGAAACCCGACAAGCACCAGCCGCTACGAGCAGCCAACAAACTACTCGGAGTCAACGCCAACCTAGCGAGCGTCCACCTACCACACGGGTACGCAGCGTTCACAGCGACCGAGAGCCGTGTGGGAAACATCCTGCGCATGCTCACGGAAGGCAAAGAACGCAACTGCCTCGAGCCCGGCACCGCCGAGGAAATAGTGGGCAAGCTAGGCTTCACACTCCAAACAGCGGCCATTCGAGTAGGACGGGCCGTGATAGGCGTGCTCAGCAAGCACGCCCACGGAACGAGCAGCGCCTGGCACCCAGAACTCAGCGAAGTGCTAGCCTTCCTACTCGTCGTCCTACCACTCCTCCCACCGCTCCTGGTCTACATGCAACGAGACAAAAGGCGCCCAGTATACCTCTATACGGACGCGTCGTACGTAAGGAAGCATGGGAACTTCGGACCCGGCGACGGCAAACTCGGCATATGGCTCGTCGACCTCGAGCCACCCGAAGGCATGCCAGCAATGGTGTACGCCAAAGCTGATGTCCCAAGATGGTGCTACATCCTATTCGACTGGAACAAGAAGCAGCACATCGCGCAAGCAGAAATGCTCGCCATGGTCGCAGCATACTACACCTTCGGTGAGCGACTGAAGGGGCGCGCCGTCCTACACTGGTGCGACAACACCGTCGCACTCTCCGCAGCCGTGGGAGGCCGAGGAAACTTCCCAGGATGCATGCGACTCGTCTGCATGCTCCACCTCGCCCTCCTCCGGTACAACATCCTGGTCTACTTCGACTGGGTACCCACCGATGACAACCCAGCCGACTGGCCCACCAGAGCCGACAAAATGCACCTCATCCCCCCCGAGGCGATCGAAGTACCGATGCGACTCCCACCGTCCGTATACTTCACTCCCCTCGACGGAGACGGCCTCGCTCTCGCTGCATGGAAAGCAGCCCTCCTTCGCGGACGGCAGTAGCGTGTAGATACATGCAGAGCAGACCAAAACGCGGCTAGTTCAGTATAGAACAGCTACAACAAATAATTAAACAAAAGCGAGTGGCACCACAGGCGATCCAGCCCCCCCCGAGGGCAGGGTTCCTTGATGTGCCAGGGCAAGCCCACCTCGATAGGAGCAGCAGAGAAAGGAATCCTCCCGCGAGGATATTATGCGCACATAATATCATACCCGGGAGCCTTAGCTACTCCCTAGCCCATTGGTAACAACTCTTGCGAGAAGTTACGCAAAGGGGCCTTTAGGGACCCTCACACAACACTAGTTCACACATAGTTAGTCAAGCCAACTTGGTACGCCGATCGTATGTTTAATACGACAACCAAGACACCGGACCGGCGTACATACGTGTGCGGTTACAACTAGCTCGGGGACCCCTGGACCCCCTTGTCACACGCAGAAGTCTGTGTTAGTCAGATGTTTCCCCTCACCACACCACCGTGGTCTCAAGGGACGGTATACTTTCAGAGGCGCCGCCCTTGCGCCTTGGTGCTTGGAAATGAGCTACGAAACGAACACAAGCGCTATAATGGACCCGAGACGCCCGGGTGAACAAGAAAGGCGGTTCGCTTTTAAGCCCGGCCGTCCACGTTGGTATCCTATCGGTGATCGCGGTGATGGTTCCTCAATCCACACGCACCACATCCGCTGCGGCCGCGGCCACAACCGCTGTAAACTCCTTGCAGATCTCCATCGTGCGTGCTGCCACGTCAGTTGCCACATGAAGATGCGTAAAGTCGAGTCGCAGCTGGCCCAGGCTCTCGGGCGCTGTCGTGGGCACGGGGGAGCAGCGCTCGGCGCAGCGCTCGGCGGCGTTAACCTGTGCCCACAGCGTGTCCATGCGCCGCCGAATCCACGCGTCGACATGCACGAGCGTCTCGCGCTGCAGCCGCACGACAGCGGCGCGATCGAGGGCCGCGTGCAGCGTAGGGTGGGGTGCGGACGCGCGCTGCAGGAGCAAGCGCACGAGGTTGAGGGCGCCCATGAGCGCATCGAGTGAATCTAGTGGGTCAGTCTGCTCGCCCGCGCGCGGCACCGCAAGCAGCGGCTCCACGAGCTCGAGCAGTGCCGACGCTGTGAACACTGCCGGCGCCGACGCTGTGAACACAGCCGGCGCCGACGCTGTGAACACCGCCGGCGCCGACGCTGTGAACACCGCCGGCGCTGACTCAGCGAACACCGCCGGCGCCGACTCAGCCGCCTCACGCAGATGCTCTTCCTTGAGGCGGTGGATTAGCAGTGCGACCACGTTGGGGAATGGGCAAGCGCTTAGGAGCCCCTTGAGCAGACGGAAGCGCTCAGGCTCGGTCCACGCCCAAAGCAACCGGCGCAGTGTCTTGTACCCGCCCGTCCTCTCCGACTGCTGTGCGCTGTTCGCCATGTGCGTCGTGAGCGCCCGTACTGCCAGCTCGACGCGCCGCCCCTCCTTGGCGCACACGAGCGAGCCTGGGGCCACGGCGCGCCCGGCCCAGTCCAGCAGGCGCAGCGCCGCGGCGCCGTGCCGGGCACTCCGCAGCAGCGGCTCTGCCAGCGCCGCGGCGAAGGCGAGCGCAGCCGAAGGCGAGCGCTCGGCCTTGAGCGCGAGGAGCAACGCGTCGTGCCGGGCACTTGGCGAGCCAGAGGCGTCGTGCCGGGCACTGGGCGAGCCGGCGCCCTCGCCAGAGGCTGCAACGCCGTCGCCACCGATGCGGACGACGGCGCTCGCGACAGCGCTCGCCGCAGTGGCAGCCCCTGCGCCCACGACGGCGCCCGACACCGCCGCCCCAGTGCCCAGCGGCGCCGTCGTGGGCGCCACCTCCTCGAGGCACGGAGCGCTGCTCAGGTAGAGCGCCATGCCGAGCGCTGGCCACGTGGCCAGCGCCGAGCTCGCGGGCTCGTCGCTGGGGCCATCGTCCGCTGCCGGCGGAGCGGTTGCATGCGGTCCGGCTGCCGGCGGAGCGGTTGCATGCGGTCCAGCTGCCGGCGGAGCGGTTGCATGCGGTCCGGCTGCCGGCGGAGCGGTTGCATGCGGTCCAGCTGCCGGCGGAGCGGTTGCATGCGGTCCGGCTGCCGGAGCGAGGTGTGCCTCCACTTCTGCCAGTCGAGGCTCGATCGCATCGAGCAGCTCGTGGGCGCGGGCAACGAGCGCGCGCCGCTCGGCACCGCCGTTCGAGGCCAGCTCGAGTGCCCGCCACAGGAAGCCTAGGAGCAGCTGCCGGGCGCGCTGTGCTCCCGCGTCCGCCCGATAGGACGCGTCCGCTCGATAGGACGCGTCCGCTCGATAGGACGCGTCCGCCCGATCGGACTGCGCATCCCCGCACTCCGATGGGACAGCTGCAGCCGCCTCCGGTGCTAGCGGGGCGACGCTCTCGAGCAGCGCCGCGAGCAAGTGGAAGGACGCGGGTTTCGAATCCTTGCTACATGCCTCCTCCTCATCGTCCCAGCCATCGCCGGGCCACGCGTCGTCCAAGTAGCGCGCACCGAGCGATTCGAGGCACGTGCAAGCGAACTCAGCGCGCTTGCGCGTGAGGCGTGGCAGGACGGTCGGGACGGCGCGGAGCAAGAGGAGCTGCAAGGGAGGCGATGGAGCCTTTCCAAAAGCCTCGAATACCATGCAGATCACCTCACGTGGGTTGGCCGACCGCGCGAGCGTGCCAATGATCACCTCGGCCGCCTTGAGGCACTCGGAGGACATGGAGCCATGCGCAAGGGCCGCGTCGAAGAAATCAAAGCTGCGGGCGTCAAGGAGCTCGGCATGGGCGTCGGCGCGCGCCAGTGCTGCAATCGACGTCAGCGCAGGTGCGACGGACGTGTGGAGGAGCTCGAGCGCGCAGTCCAGCTCGGCTTCCATCCCCACGCACGGCCCCACGAGCGCGGTTTGTTACGGCTGTGAAAGGAAACAAGCTCCAAGAGTAAGAAAAGTTCGAGCGCCCACGCGCTGTTTTTCCGAGCGCTGTAACGGCGTACCTGCATCTTTGCGCTAAAGCCCAGGTTCTGTCTCGGTCAGGTCGTGCGGCGGCCTGCAATAGACGCGGCTTTCGGTTGCGTGTTGCCAGGCACCATGGTGGAGCCAACCTCCGCAGGTGTGCGGCTAACGACGCTCCCGCTGGTGTCCGACCAGGTTCGGGGCGAGACCACCATCATCTCGGTGCACAAGAAATCCAAGGACGTCAAAGTTGGCCTTGAGATGGGCTACTCTAAGGACGGCCGATGGCTCGTCATCTCGGAAATCCATCCGAATACCCTGTGCTCGACCTTCTCCGAGCTCAAGAAGGGCGCCAAGCTGCTCGACGTCGAGGCTGACGGCGTGCTGCACCGGCATCCCTCGCTGCAGCAGGCGGTCGTGCTGATCGCTGGAGCCGTGGGAGACCTGCGCCTGACGATCATGCCGCTGCTCGACCGTTACGGGTTCATCGTCTCCATGGAGGAGTTCCTCGCCCATTCAGTCACGCGCGACATGGTGCGCGAGGAGAACATACAGCTCAAGAAGTGGCAGAAGCGCGCGGCGACGCCCAAGGCTTGGCAAGAGTATGCGAGTCGCAAGCCGGACAAGCTGCGCAAACGCATCCGCGAGGGCGTGCCGGACGCAGTGCGCGGCTTCGTGTGGAAGCTGCTCGCGGCAGCTCGCTCGTCGCCCGAGTTCCGGCAAGCCACCACGTGGCATGAGCTCGTCGCAAAGGCAGCCGACATTGCAGAAGATCACGCCGTCCAGATCGATAAGGACGTGCCCCGGACGATGACGGAGCACATCTACTTCCGCTCGGCGGGCAAAACGGGCCAGGAGGCGCTCGCTCGTCTCCTCAAGTGCTACGCGGCCTACCACCCGGAGCTCGGGTACACCCAAGGTATGTCGAGCTACGCCGCGGTGCTCTTGCTCTACATGACGGAAGAGGATGCGTTTTGGACGTTTGCCACGCTCATGAAGAGCTGTGGGCTGGTCGGCCTCTTTGTCGACGGCTTCCCGCTCCTCTTCCACCACTACGACGTGTGGCAGCAGCTCATCCAGAAGCACCTGCCTAAAGTGGACAAGCACATCAAGCAGGAGCTGCTTCAGTTCCTCGGTATGGACATGAAGGAGTACAACCAGATCGTCAAGGAGCAGTCACCGATGCGCTCCATGCTCCCCTCAATGTACACCACCTATTGGTTCCAGTCGATGGTCGTAGGCGGAGACAACCCGGCGCCGTCCGCCGTCGCGCCGCGCCTGATGGACTGCATCCTGCTCGATGGGCACTTGGGAGTGATCTTCCAATTCGGGTTGGCATTGCTCAAGAGTCACGAGAAGGAGGTGAGCCTCACTGATTGCATCCCTCATCAGCCATTGATTGCCATCCCTCATCAGCTGCTCAAGAGTCACGAGAAGGAGGTGAGCCTCACTGATTGCGCTCCTGAGTGCGTGACTGAGTGCGTTCCTGATAGCAATTCTTTGCCTCCCTGATCGCCACTGATTGCATCCCTCATCAGCTGCTCAAGCTACGCGGCGACTCGCTCGCGAACGCGTTGCGCACGCTGCCCACGCGATGCGGCGACTTTGAGGCACTGCTCGAGAAGGCGCACGAGTACAAAATAGCCGACAAGACCTTGCAGGGCCCTATGGAGTGATGGGAGGCTGCGAGCGATGAGGAACAGCCGTCGCCGAAACCCGAAAGGTGATGGAGACGACCACGTGTCACGCACCTCAATCGCCCCTCGGTGTCTGTGACCCGCCAAGTTTGAAATACATGCGTATTAGGAATTGGAATTCCGCAACATAGGAAGGCCTATGGGGGTTTTGTTCGCACCCTTGTGCGCTCTTGCAAGCAGCGTGCTAGCGCAACCGCGCGAGATGTACGCCTCGGATGACCCGAGCGGCCTGCAGGAGAAGCTACAAAGCATCGTCGACTTCCACAGCGCCTTCTGGAACTGCAGCTTCTCCTTTGCTGTGCACAACGATACGATGGAAATCGCGGTGGCAGCGGGCGCGAACGACTGGGCCAAACCCACCACGAGCAGACTTACGCCCAACAGCCAGATCCCGATGGGCTCAACTACCAAGATGTACACTGCGGTGTCCGTGGTGCGTCTTGCTGAGGCCGGTACCATTCACCTCGACCAGCCGGTAGCTCCGTTGGTCGACAAGTACCTCGCCAAGCCGATGCCGTGCGAGCAGGCCCCGGCCTATTGTGAGGTCGAATGCGCGCCGATCTCATACTGCTTCGTGCAGCCTGAGCCCGCCTGCTCCAATACAACCGATGAGACTTACAACAAGTGCTCCTACTGCCTGCGCTACTTGCACTGCTACCCCAGCAAGGGGCGGCCGACTGCGGTGACCGTTCTCAACCTATGGAAGAACGACGCGCGCATCGAGAAGGTGACGTTTCGGCACATCCTCAGCATGAGCTCGGGGCTCAGGGACTACTACGACACGCCCGGCGGCACCGATTGGCTCTACTACTCCGTGCTGAACTCGACGCGCGATGTGGAACCTCTCGAGTATCTCGTGGAGCAGGACAAGTCGTTCCTCTTCTCTCCGGGCGAGGAGATCGTCGTGCCCGCGGGCCAGCCGGGCGCGGGACAGACGGTGCGACGCGGAGCCTACTCGACGAACGCGTACTCGCTCATAGGGCTAGCTCTCGCCGGCCTATTTGAGCTCGATGACTGGGCGCAGCTCGACCAGCGATCGCTTGCGTGGGGTAGGCATCTACCAGCCGACGACGCGACCCTGTTCCCCACACGTGGCACTTGCCTGAGCCAGCCAGGAATCGCGCACCAGTACACCTCAGTCACCGAGAACGAGACCTTCGTCGACATCTCGAACCACTCGTGCCTCAATTCTTGGATGGGGGGGAACATCGCGCCGCGCCCAATGGATGTGGCACGCTTCACCTTCGCCGCCTTCCGTAACGACGCGAAGGCTTTGATCATGACCTGATGGCCTCTGATTGCACCTGACATTCCGTAACGACATTCCGTAACGACTCGAGCTCGACATCAGGTAACGACTCGAAGGGCCTCCTCAGCGCGCGGTCGCTCACCCAGATGCTCAACTACCACCCGCTCACTGACGAGTTTGCCCAATACAAATTGGCGTACGGGCTAGGGCTTGAGGGCCGGTGGGGTTCCACAGGAACAGGCCAGCCGTTTGACGTGTGTGGACTCGAAGCGTATGGCCACGCGGGCCTTGATTACGGCTCGGGCGCAATGCTGAGCTTCTACCTGCCGCTCCTGCGGCTGGGCATCTCGCTGGCGACCACTTCGGCCGCTCGAATGGGTGGGGCGACTGCAGGCATGAACTGCTCGCGCCCGTACAAGCAGCTCCAGTACGCAGTCAGCACAGTCCAGGGCGCGCTGGCAAGTGCTCACCACGGCGCCTGCCCTCCCCACAGGTACGCTGCGAGTGCGGTCCAGGGCGCGCTCGTGCGTGCCGTCTTCGAGGACGCGGGCATGGTCTCCACCTGCCCAGTGGCCAACTTCACAGTACCAACCGCGGCCGAGTGTGAAGATGCGCCTACAGTGGGCACCCTGCACGGCGAAGACTTGCACTGCCCCGACCTCTTTTGGTTTGCGGCTCAGAGACCATCTCGGCTGGACGCGAGCTCCGCATGCACTGCATGGCTCTCCCATCGCTCGCTCCAGATGCTCACGCAGGACCTCCCTGGCTACCTCCCCCCCATCGGCGTCGATCCGAGCACTGTGGCGATCGATTTGTGCTTGGGCTCGTGCGGCGACGTCGGTGCTGGCCCGTGCTGGCTGCGGCAAAAGGTGGACCCTTGGTGCTAGTGCTCCTACTCTGCCACTCCTGACGCCCTCGTGCCATGGGCAGCTGCCAGTGCGTGTGCGTGACGAAACCGTGACGAAACCGCCCTCGTGCCATGGGCTGCTGCCAGTGCGTGCGTATCTCCTCCAGTCGGCATTGGACGCCCTGGTTTCGGTTGGCACGTTTCAGACCAGCACCCGAAGCAACGAAACAGTGACGAAACCGTGAAGTTGCCCATGAAGCTGACGAAACCGTGACGAAACCGCCCTCACACGAAGCAACGAAACCGTGACGAAACCGATCTCACCCGAAGCAACGAAACCGTGTGGATCCCCGCGAGCATCGGCGAGCGACTTCCTTCACTCCGGCCCTGGGCCATGGGCAGCGACCGCCTTTCGGAACCGCTCCCTGCTGGTGCTGGGAGATTCCAATCTGCGACTCTTGGCATGGCACCTCCTCGTGTATAACCATGCAGATGTACCTCAGCAGGCGATGAAGGACAACCTACTCCACCAGCCTGGATGGGTATTTGCCGATGCCTTGCTGTGCGGGCGGCACGGCTCCGGATGCTGGAACTGTTCCGTGTGTTGCCACCCGCTCAACCAAAGGACAAGGTCCGATGGTCGACTCATCAACTTGTCAACCAACAAGACCTGTCCCGGAGGCCCCCATCGCCCATGGTGCCAGTGCGCTGTGAGCCCCTGGATTCTGGGTGGCGTCGCGCATGCAGCCGCCAATTGTGACGCTCGGCTTCAGCTGGAAATTCGAGCTCGGCAGTGACGAAACCCGAGCTCGGTAGTGACGAAACCCGAGCTCGGCTGTGACGACTTTCTCAGGCGCTCGCGTTTCGTGTGGCCGTGTACGAGTTACTGTATGCTACTGTATGAGCGGTATCAACAAAACATCATCACCGTGTACGTGCGGCACGACGAGTCAGGTATTAGTCATCACCGTGGATCAGATTCTCGTCCATGGTCGCCAGCCGGGATCGCAATTCCTCCATCTTGAGGCCCACGATCTGCACGAGCTGCTCCGCCTCGGCAGGCGGGAGCTGCGTGCGTGCATCCTCGAAGCGCTTGATCATCTGCTCGATGGCCTCGCGTGCTTCGTTCAGATCGTCCACAAAGTATACTTTGCCAAGGCTATCCTCCGCGTCCTCCATGAGTTCTCTGGCCTCTCCATAGAGCTCCGAGAGCTCCTCAGCGATGCTCTCCGCCGTCATTGGCTTCGAGCAAAGGTGTCGGAGCGGCAGCGGCTGGAAAACGGCGCTCAGGCTTCGGAGGCGAGTCATGGGAGTCGCCAGCAACGATTGCGCGGCGGCGTGGCGAGCGCGCTGCGGAGCGGCGATGAGCTGGCGACCGCGAGGCAAGATGACGCAGCCGACGGCGAGGATGCGTCGCGTCATGTTTGCGTCGCGGGATTTTCTGTCACTTTCGAAGGACTTCCATGACTTCCATTTGCCTATTGTGTATGTAGAGCCTTGACATGACGTGACAGACCGACACGCCCAGGCGCGCTCGATGCCATCAGGTGACTCATGAAATCTACAATTGGATGGCCAAAAACTCCCTATTTGTAACGGTGCAAACTTCAGACCCGCGTTGCGAACCCGGCCCTCGCTCACGAGTCCTTCCTCGGGCGCTTCCGCATAGGTTGCCCTACGTCTGCGGGTTCAGCTGTCACTGAACCCGCGCTTAGTGGTGGAGAGACGGCGACTGTCCTCTTCACCGTTCCACCTCTGATGCTCGCCGGCAAGCGAGGCGGCGCGCAGCTGGGCGGGCGGACGCGGGGGCGCAAGGAGGAGATGTCCAAGGGCTCGCCGGAGATGGCCAAGGCCTCTCCGGCACAGCAGCAGCAGCAGCAGCAGCAGCAGCAGCAGCAGCAGCAGCAGCAGCAGCAGCAGCAACCGGCGCGGGGCAAGCCGCTCGCCGCGCTCGATGTCACTGCGAAGGCGAGCCCGAAGATGAGCGCCTCCGTAAAGGGCAGGTCGCTTTCCCTAGAGGGGCCAAAGGGAAGCCAGCCGAGCCCGAAGACGCGGCCAGAGGCGCCTCGTCATCGTGTGGCGAGCCCGCGCGGCAAGGCGCTCGCGGACACGAGCACAGGCGGCGTCGTGCTTCGCGGCAAGGCGGGTGCGGACGATGGCGGGAGCAGCGGCGACCAGACGAGCGCCGAGTCGAGCGCCTTCGCGTCGCTGCACGAGCGCCATCTGACGCTGCAGCAGGAGCACGCGTCGCTGCTGCAGGCGCACGCGGCGCTGCAAGCCAAGCACCGCGACTCGGTCGGCTCGTGCCTGGCGCTCCTCGACCAGGTACGCCTGCGACGCGGCCGGGCTCCCTTGATTGCCTCTGATGACCTCTGATGACCTCTGATTGCCTCCCTCATCAGATCAAGGAGCTCCAAGGGCGCCTCGATCTCAACGAGCAGTCCCTCTCCTCCGCACGCGCTCCCGAGCCGTCTTCCAAGGGCGGGGCGGCCGTGCGCTGCACGCCGCGCACGATGCCGGGAGGAGGCACGAGCACGCACAGCGCGCCGCCGCACAAGCAGGCGGGCGCCGTCGCGGGCACCACGGGCGTCGTCATGGGCGGCAAAGGGCCCGCGCTGTCGGCCGGTCCGACGCGCCCTGTCGGGCACGGCGGGCCGCTCGGGACGGCGCCGCCGCCTCTGCGGCTAGGGGAGGAGCGACGCGGCGAGCTGGGGGAGGAGGCGTGGGCGCCGTCCCGAGCGCCGGACTGCAAGTCGCTTAGCTCGACGATGACGCCTACCGGTATGGTCGCCGGATTTGGGAGCCGAGGCGCCGTCGTGGGCGGTACGTCGGCGCGGGATGGACACGGGGCACCTGCCGCTGCTGGCGCCGGCGCCGGCGGGGCAGGGGGTAGCAGGGCGGCGTCGTCGATGCTGGTCAACGGGCGTGGCCCACTGAACAGCGGGCGCGCCACCGGGGCCGCCGCGGAGGCGCCATCGCGTGCCCGGGGCGGCGCTCAAGCGCGCTTGCCTTCGTCGAGTGGGGGTGGTGGCGGTGGTGGCGGCGGCAGCAGCAGCGCCAACAACACGGCGCCGATGACGAAGGGCGCGCCGCCGGCGGCCCCTGCGCCGTTCAAAGGGGCGCACGGGGCGCTCGGGACGGCGCTCGGCGCGGCGGGGGCGGCGCCTCAGGGGCGGAGCGCCGTCCCGAGCGCCGTGCCGGCACGGCGCGCGCTTGACTTTGGCGCGGGCGGCCTCTCGTCTGTGGAGATCGACGATGACGTGCTGGCGTTCACACCGGTGGACGTGCACACCCACGACGACGAGTTCGAGGGCGAGGTGGGCGGTGCTGACGAGCTCGATGACCCGTACGACGAGCACGACGGCGGGTACGGCGGGTACGGCGAGGGCGAGGACGAGGACGAAGAGCCGTACGACGAGTACGACGAGGACGAGGACGGGCGCTACGGCGGTGGGCGGTACGAGGACGAGGACGAGGAGGACGAGGACGTGCCCGAGCACATGAGCAGCAGCTGGGCGCGCGAGGTCGATGCGGAGATTGACGATGCGGACGAGGAGCTCGACGACGGGTACGGGTACGACGACGAGGAGGAGGACGATGAGGAGCGACTCTCGCCTCAGGATGTGGAACAGCTCGTCGAGCGATTCGTGAGCACTCGAAAGCGGTGCGAGGAGCTCGAGGGGGAGAACCTCAAATTGACGAAACAGCTGCTCGACATTGCGCACAAGCAGGCGCCCGACACGCTCATCATCCAGGTGTCGCCCGAGATGTGGTGAGCTTCGTCATCCAGGTGTCGCCCGAGCTCGATGATCTCGACGCGCGCGTGGGGGAGGCCGTGCGCGAAGAGGCGAGATTGAGGCGAGATTGAGGCGAGATTGAGGCGAGATCGAGGCGACTGAGGCGGCGGCTTAATCGGAGGCCCATTCGATTGCTTCCGATGGGGCAGGAACTACTCCTTGGCAGGGCTGCTTTGTCCGTGCCGATGCGGCAGAGCATGCCGCATGCCGGAACCATCGACAAGGGACGGGGGGCAGTTAGGGAAGGGCACAAGGGCGCGGCACAAGATGTTTGGCCGGTGTGCATGTGTGTGTGGTTTTCGGGCGCCGTATTGCGGATTTGCACGCGCGTGTTGCACCACTGTGTTTTACTGTGGTTCGGTGGGTTGTTACAAAGCCGGGGGGCCTCTCCGCTCCGTCCCGATCGCATCGGATCTCCCCATCCGATCTCTCGACATCCGATCTCTTAGCTCTCGTGTCTCTCCGCTCTGGACTCAATCACTCCGCCTGAGCGTGCCCCCCGGGACGACGACTCCTGGGACCTGGCAGCGTGTCGTAATGTTAAATTTGCGCCCTTCCACGTCAGTTCCAGTATCCACATTGCAAGTTGTCTAACGGAAGCTGCTGCCGACATCCGATCTAACGATGCCCCCGCGGGAGAGGACGATCCGACAGATTCCGTCCAACACGTTCCGTCTGATGATCACCGGTGGTTGCCCACCCGTTGTACGACCACTCCGCCAGCTACGTCCACGATCAAAGCGGCATGCCCAGCCAAGAGCCATCGGCCCATCGCCATGGCCGTCGCAACTCGACACATAAACCCCATCCCCCACCGGCCACGTCTTCTCCCATGTTGGTTGTACATGCCAAACTCGCTCCCGCACATCCACATGCGTCGTGCATGCGCCTGCACACTCCCTTTGCCAAAGTTGCTTGGTGCCCGAGACAGTTCCGAGACAGTTCCCGATGCATTGCAATGAAGACCCCAACGCCCGTCCGACACCGCCTTCGACACCGCCTGTGAGGTCGGGGGGGTCACCTGTTGTGATCAAAGCCGAGGCTTCAAAATTGGATCCCGTTGCCATCGTCCGTCTTCGAGTGGGTGTTGGCTATCCGCTCGCCCATCGCAGTGTTCTCAGAGTTGAGGACCTTGGCCGCCTTCGCCTTCCGGTCTTTGGAGGCCGCAGCGCTCGAGTCACGCAGCTGCGCGATGTTCCCGCCGCCCGCCAACACGTCGTCCATGACGTCATCATCCGTCTTTGCCTTGGTGTTTGAGATCCGCTGCCTCAGTGCCTCATTCTCCGCCTTGATCTTCTCAATCTTGGCTGCGCGACGAGCCATGTTCGCGGCCGCGCGCTCCTCACGGGCCGCGCCCGCCACCTCGTCGGTAATGTCGGTGTCGGTCATACACTTGACGTTCTTGATCCTCTCCTTCATCTCCTCATTCTCCCTCCGGATCTCCGCTGCTTCCGCCGCCTTGCGCGCACGCGACTCCGCGGCCAACCTTCCCCGGGCAATCGCCGCAGCCTCAGTGTCCATTAGATCGTCGACCACGGTCGTCTTTGCCTTGAGGCGGGCCCAGTACTGCTTGACCTCAGCTTTGCGCGTGGCCTCCTCCTCCGCGCGACGCGCAGCAGAGGCCGCCGCGAGCTCAGCCCGTGCTACTGCTGCAATCTCTGTGTCCATCACCGAGTCAACTACCGGCGGCATGCTGGCCAGTCGCGAAGAGTGCTGAATGTTGCCTTGCCGAATCTGTTCAGCAGTATTCTTCGCAATGAAATCGCGCATGGCCGCCTCTGTACCAATACCCCGCTTTGAGCCTGGAGAGCCCGGCGAGCTCGGGGTGAGCATCTCGCCCGTCATGACGATTGGCATCCAAAAAAAACCCAAGAAAAAGTTGATTTCGAGAAGAATTTTGGTCATGATTACCAAGATTATCGCGGGTTGCATGCATGCGAACGTTCAAGTTCAAGTTCGAACGAATTGTGCCAGCTCTCAATTAGAGACAGTAACCCTTCTCCCTTGCATTTATCCGCGGTCGTTGATAACCCCGCCCGCCCGTACGGTTATTATCCGCCGCAGCGGCCTGCACGCGCACGCCCACGCCGGTTTTCAAGTGTAAACTGCTTCGGCGGCTGGAAGAAGTTGCGGCCGCCGCGATCTCAAAACCTCACATTCAATTCGCATGCCGAAATATTTATCCGAAGGCCCAAAAATGGAAAGGGAATGAGGCAGAATGAAAAAGGAATCGACGCGTAACACTCGTTAACTCGACTCGTTTTACGGCGCTCTGCCTCAGCCGCCGCAAGCAGCGTCACCTCCCTCGAAACACTCCCAAAGTGCAAGCGATCACTTCCTTCCATGGAGCCTGCAAGAGCGATGCGCGACTCGCCAAACGACGAGGTGGGCGGCTGCGAGGCAGTGGTGAGCGTGGCAGCGGCGGGCGGGGCAGCAGCGGGCATGGCAGCGAAGGGCGGGTCAGCAACGGGCGAGGCAGTGGCAGGCGTCGCAGCGGCGGGCATGGCAGCGGAGGGCGGGGCAGCAGCGGGCGAGGCA
>Ga0210243_100087_pt1 | contig 62919 bp, 66 predicted proteins | sample ChrtobMeP5a_32mM_FD_155461 | JGI IMG/M metagenome (GOLD analysis project Ga0210243, IMG submission 155461) | Chrysochromulina tobin associated microbial communities from unialgal haptophyte culture, Seattle, Washington, United States - P5a_32mM | ecosystem: Host-associated > Algae > Haptophytes >...
TCGCCCCAAATGCCCCCCCCTATGGCCCCCGATGGCCCCCTCTGAGTACCCTCTGAGTGCCATGACGGCGCGTATGTGCCCGGTACGGCGCGCAGCTCGAGTCGCTCATCCGATTGGCCGAGGCGCGAGCTCGAATGGATCTCCGCTCGGAGGTGACGCGCGAGGACGCGCTCGATGCGGTCGCGGTCGTGCAGGTGCCTCTGATGGGCTCTGATGGCCTCTGATGGCCTCTGATTGCCCCTGATGACCTCTGATGGGCTCTGATGGCCTCTGATGAGCTCTGATGAGCTCTGATGGCCTCTAATGAGCTCCAGACTCAGCGCTCGATGCGGTCGCGGTCGTGCAGGAGACGATCGCGTTCGATACCCTCACAGACCTGTGTGGGGGCACGGAGCAGTTAGGCGGCGGGGGCGGCGGGGGCGGCGGGGGCTTATCCTTCTTCGGCGGCAACGGCAACGGCCACGGCAACAGCAACGGCGCCGGCGCCGGTGGCGGGCAGCCGCGCCCGAGTGCGATGACGTCTAAGAAGGCCTCCCACCGCGGCGTCTGTAACGACTTTGTGGCCCACCTCGAGCACCGAGAAAGAGAGCGCGAGAGCCCGCTGTGGACGCGCCTCGAGCTCCGAGATGAGTTTCGTCTCTCGCGGCTGCAGGTGGGGAGCTGATTGCCCCTGATTGCCCCTGATGACGCGCCTCGAGCTCCGAGATGAGTTTCGTCTCTCGCGGCTGCAGGTGGGCAGCTAATTGCCCCTGATTGACCATGATTGACCATGATTGCCCCCCTGATTGCCCCTGATTGCCCCTGATTGCCCCTGATTGCCCCTGAGGATCACCTGATTGCCCCTGAGGATGCCTGAACCCCTCCTCTCGCGCCCACCACGGCGCCCGCAGAACTCGCGCGACACTGTCGACGAGCTCATCGACGCCATCAACTGGGACGGCCGGCTCCTCCAGCGTGCGGGCGGCTTCGTCCTCGCGAGCTCAAAGATGCGCATGCCGCTCAGCAGCCAGAACGCGGCCGGCTCGGCGTCCCAGGCTCCGAGCAGCTGCAGGCCCTAATCAGGCAGCAGCGTTAAGCCGATTAACTGGAGCAGTTAACGAGGCAGCAGCCCTGCACATACCCGCAAAAACTTGGCATTTCGGAAAGTTGGGCGCATCAAAAAGTTTTGCGTGTTGATGAACCAACCAACTAAAAGTTTTCGGGGGCTTAGACTTGTTTCGCACGTCCCTATAGTATCAAGTATGTTTTTGTTTCCGCTCTTGCATCAGCCGAGTCGGGCCCTGGTCGGGGGTTCAGCCTATCAGCGAATCAGCGTTGCGTTTGGCGGATTCATCAACACAGCACTTTTGCGCTCTTTAAAAACGCCGAGGCTGTAATGTATGTTTTCTTCTCGATTTATTTACATAGTGCCGTATCTCGTTAATCTCTTCATAAACCTCTTCACACGGATTCTCATCAGCGAGAAAAACCGACCTACGGTCGTGTCGACGTGATGCCAGGGCTCAGCTCGACGAAGAAGGCGCAAGTTGTCCCGATGAATCCCGACTCGAACGATGCCCAGAGCCAGAATAATGTGGCGAATCCCGAAGTGCAACCCATCGGTTTCTTCGAAGCTCTCCTGGTGTTGGCGAGGGGCGATTACATGCTGCTGTCGGAAAAGCAGAAGAAGGAAACCATGCAAGACAACTTGACCAACAATTATGTGAACGTTGGAGTGATGTCCGCCTTGCTGCTCGGTATGGTGGATATAACCTCTGATGGCGTCGGTGACAAGATCGTGGAAGCGGTCGGCATGCCGCAGGATGTCTGCGACTACGTGATGGTGTGCCTGAACACCCTCGCCTTCTTGCTCTTCTTTTTGGCGACGTTGCAATCGCTCATCAATTACATAATTGCAAGCGAGTGCACGAGCTTCGAGGAGACCGAACAGTGGGTTGAGGGCATGGGCAACCGCCTCAACTCACACTTCAAGCTCTTTTACGGGGGCTTGGTTTTCTACTTGGCTGGACGGGTTTGGATTTTGTTCTCGATTGCATCTCTCGCTGTCGCCATTGCGATGCTGGTCGTATGCGTTCTCATCTACCTGGGTGTCGTCTACGAACAGACCAGGAGTGTGCGAGCTCTTTACCAAGCGAAGCACAATGTTGGGCAGGGCAACAAGGGGCAACAAGGGGCAACCAGGGCAACACGGGATGAAGGCGACGAGTCGGGCACGAGCAGCGTCACTCTGCGTCCCTAGTTAGGCAGTTGAATGCAGTTTGATCAACGAAGGCGAAGCGCTCGCGCAAGCTCTTCGACCACCGCGGAGCTTGCGCTGCAGCGCGCCGTCGCAGAGGCACTAGCCCTGGATGCTGAGCAAGACGAGGCTCGAGAGGCTGTGGAAGCGCTCGCTGCGGCGGTCGATGCGACGGCTCGGTGCAGGAATAGCGTCACTCCGCGCGGATGTCGACATCCTGAAACAGGCTGATAAGCGTTGGTAACAGTGAAAGGCCACAGCGCACAGGCACAGCTGATTAACAGCTGAGTCCTGAGACGCGGTGAGAGAAGTGGAAAGCGACGTGTGTAACCTTCTACCTTGTCCGCGTTTGCTAAACGGTCAAACAAATTGCTCCTCGTTCCACGAACCGTTTTTATGTATGTGAAGACCGAAGTTATGCGACACGCGCGTCGTGATGAGCTCAACGGCTCTCGTCGCGCGTCAAAGAAGCTCGGTCGATCTTCTGCCGTCCCCAAAACCAGCCCGCCATCCGTCCGATGGACCCGAAGGAGGGCGACTACGTGCGCTTCAAGCATAAGAGAGTCGAAACTACCGGCACTGTCATCAACCGCTCAGGTGCACACGTTTGTGTACAGCCCAAGGACGGCGGAGCGACTCTTTGGAAGGAGTTGAGTGAGCTTCTGCCGCTTGCTTCTGCTGTCGACGAGGTATCCGAGGCACTTGGCCCCGTGCGGCCTGATGCCTGCGACGACGGAGACGACACCAATCTCGACGATATCGACGACGTTGACGACGCAGTTGAAGTGGCGGCGCAATCGGCTCAGGCAGCGGTCGAGGCGGAGGCGGAGGCGGCAGAGGAGCGACTGACGGGGATGGTGCGCGTCCGAGGGGGCGGCTGCGCCGCGAGCAAGCCTCGCGCACAAGCCGAGCCATTCATTCAGGACCTCGACGGTCCTCCGAGATCATCATCTCTCGCTGTGGAGCAAGGCGCGGAGGCAACACCCGAAGACGCGAAGGTCGTCGAGCCAGTGCCCGAGACGACGCCAGTGCCCGAGACGACCGACAGCGCGCCTACGGAAGTTGTGGAGCCGGCGGTCGGAGCGGCGACAGAGGCAGAGCCGGCGCCGGCAGAGGCGTCGGCCGAGACGAGGAACCCGATCTTCGAAATTGGCAGCTCCATTATCGACGCGATCGTGCAGGCCTTCACGCCGCGTGGAACGTCCGTGCGAGCCAATCCCTTCATCGACGTGGATGACACCAACCTCGACTATATCGACGACACCAACCTCGACGACATCGACGACGACGACGCTGTGCGGCCCATCGGCGCACCGTCCGAGCTGCTTGCATCTCGGACTTCTATGGAAGGCTCTACACCGTTGCCGCCAAAGCTGCGCAAGGCGCTCACAGAGCTCGACAAGATCGTCATACAGGTCCTTCTGAGTGGAGCGATTCGGTTGCTATGCGTGAAGTGGCTACTGATGCAGCCAGCCAACTTCAAGATGCCGAATCGGCAGGCGCTCGAGGAGATTGAAAGGAGCGGGGCCTCGCCATCGCCGCTGCTGAGCCCTCAAGAGGCCGTAGCACTTGTCGAGCGTGGAGATCGGAGCATCGGCGCGCTAACCTACGGCTGGCTCAGTCCAGGCGATCCAGATCCGAAGGGCTCGCGCTTCCGCGTGCTTCGACGCGCGCTGATGGGGATGGCCATTCGAATCGAAGCCTTGTTCTGGGACTTTGGATCGCTGTATCAGGCACCAAGGACACCGGAGCAGAGTGCTTCTTTTAAGCTCGCCCTCGAGGGTGGGGCGATGAATCAGCTTTATGCGTCGATCCTTGCAACGACCGTGCTCCAGATCGAGGAGATCCCACCCCGGCCATCCGAGTTTGATGGCATTGTCTGCTTGTTCAAGTTGAGCGCAAACTTCGACGAGAACAAGGTACGCGCGGCGCTCGTCGGGTTCGGAATTATCGAGAGCTGCGACCTCAGCCACAGCCCCCCCATTGTGCGCTTTGCCTCGCACTTGTCTGCCGTCGCGGCAAAGAACGCGGGTGCCTGGCCCGGCCTTTGCGAGGGGCTCGACACGCTCTACAACGAGACGCCGTACTTTTCTCGTGGATGGTGAGCGCTGCCCATTCTATTCTGCACAGATGTGATAGGATCCCCTCTCATCCCTCACGCGGCTGCCACACTGTCCCACGCAGGTGCTGCTGTGAGGACTCATTGAGCCGGGAGCTGATGAAGCGGTTGACGGCCTACCCCGCGCTCCGTGTGCACCTCGATCAGCTGCAGCCCAAGGTCTTTGCACTGAGCAGCGACGCGGACGCGACACCCATTGAGGTTGAGGTGAGCGAGCTGGATGTTGCTGCCGACATTGAGCGGATCCAAAAGTCCAAGTTCACGAGCAAGGGCGATCACCCCGTGGTTGTTGGCTTGTACACGAAGTACGTGCACGACACCGTCGGTGCGCTGACAAAGACACTCGGGTCGCTTCAGATGCTCGTGTCCGGCATCGCGACGGCCGCGCCGGCGGAGCCGCTGCCGCACGTCGATGCACCCGCCGCGTCGCCGCTGCGCCTCGCCGAGGGACAGCCGCTGCTCTTGCTCTCTTGGCAGGGGAACGGCGCGGGCGGCGGGCCGCGCTTTGGCGTCGTCGATGCGACCGGGGGGCGCGTCGCTGCCGCCGTCATGGGCGGCGACGACGACGCCGAGCTCGCCTACGATCGATGCAGCCAGGCGGTGCTGCCGTGGCGGCCGCCCGCTGCCGGCTGGGAGGCCGCGTTCATCCGCGATGCGCGTGCGCTTCGCGACCTCGTCGAGCCCGCACGTCGCCTGGCGGACGATGCTCGGCGGATGGAGTCGGAGTCGGCTCTGCGCGCCGTGGGCGAGCGGGCGCGCGAGATCGCCGACGGCGCGGCGCGATGCCAAAGCATCGCACACGCGGCGCGCGAGGCGGGCAGCGCCGTGCGGTCGTGCGTGGACAAAGCGGCGACGCTCTTCAAAGCACAACAACAGGGCGATCCCAAGCAGCTCCAAGAAGCGCTCGGCAAGGTGTGTGCGGCGATCGAGAGGCTGCAGCCCGTCGCGCTCGAAGCCATGCTCACTGCGGCACTGCGCTCCAGCGGCGCCAGCGGCGCCCGGCGCTACGCCGCCGGCCAGCCGCTCACCGTGCGTACGGCCGGCGGCTGGCGCGATGCCGATGTGGCCACGGCGGGCGCCGACGGCCTCCGCCACGGCCTCACCTTCTTGGAGGGCAGCGGCGAGCCACCAGCCACGCTCACGCTGCACCCGTGGAACCACGCGCCGCGCGAGCTGCCGCATGCCGCCTACGAGGCGATGCACGAGTGGTGGACGCGGAAGCTGCGCAAGGAGCACACGCAGATCTTCGATGCGCTCTCCGGCAATCTGTTGGATGCGCTGCAGCAGTGTGTGGCCATCGAAGTGATGGGAGATGCCGATCTGGCTGGCGTGCGCGACGTGCGCGGCCTGAGCGATTGGCTGCACTCGCTGCACGCTTCACGAAGCCGCGGCGAGGCGATCACTGCTCCGGGAGCCGCGCTGCTCACCGCGCCGCCTGCAGCGGGCAAGACGACGCTCATCAGCCAGGCGGTGGTCCTGGCGCTCGATCGCGCCGAGCTGGTGCCAATCGTGATCAAGGTGCAGCTGCTCCAGGCGAAGCTGCGCGATGCACCTGACGCGTTCGCGTCGCACTGGAACTGGGTCGACGCGTACCTCAGCCTCAAGGAGAGGCCCGAGGTGCACCGCATGCTGCGCCAGGCGATGATGGCGCGGCGCGCGCTGCTCCTCCTCGACGGGCTCGACGAGGCGGGCGCCAAGCGCGCCGAGATTGAGCAGCACGTCGTCGAGGTGCTGGCGCCGCAGGGCCACGTGATGCTCTGCACCTCGCGGCCGGCGGGCGTGGTCGAGGCGCGCTTTTCCGGCTTCCGTATGCTGAAGCTGGCGCCGCTGACCGAGGCGCAGCAGGAGCAGGCGCTGCTGCAGCGGCTGGGGAATGAGGGGGACGTGAGGCAGCTGATGACCTTTGTCGAGCGCATGCCAACGAGCACGGACCCTGCTGCGCCCACGATGCAGCATCGCGTCACGGCCAACCCGCTGATGCTCTCGGTGGTCGCGTCGGTCTTCGAGATCCGCAAAGGGCTGGGCATGCCGAAGACGGTCGTCGAGCTGTACGCGAGCGCATCGGACGCGATGCTCGCTCGCGGCGGCGGCGTGACTGCAGAAGTTCGCACGCTTCTGGAAGTTGTGTTCTTCGAGGCGCACGTGGCGCAGGCGCGCGTGATCACCGACGTGCAGCTCCTGCGCGCGGCGCTGGGCGCCTTTGCGCCGCCGGGGATGCTCACCGACCTGGATGCGAAGGTGGCGAAGACGTCGAAGGTGTCGAACCTCTTCAAGACATTCAAGGGCCGGCCGGAGGAGGGCCACTACGTGGAGCTGCTGGACGGCGAGCGGAAGGGCCAACACGGCGTGATCGTCAAGGACGACAAAACAGATTACAAGGTCAAGCTGGCGGACGGCGCCACAGAGTGGCTGAGCCCCAAGCAGCTCGCATCGTCCGGGCTGGATGAAGCTGCTTGCCGGGCGCAGATGGCGAGAGCGGATGCGGAGCGCCTTCATGCCCTGGGCGGCGCGGTCCAGGCACTGCGCGATGATGAGCGGGCGGCGGTCGCGCAGGTTCGCGAGCGCGTGGGGCAGGATAGGCTCCCTCTTCTCAGCCTGCTGCAGGTCGAGCCGCTCCAGATGCAGTCTGCGCACCTGTCCTTCCAGGAGTTTTTTGCAGCGCAGGCCATCTGCTCGGGCAAGTACCGCCTCCCTAAGGGGTCGCCGCCGCCGTGGCAATGGCCGGCGTTTTGGGCCAACGCGGTCACGCTCGGCAGCGAGATGGGCGACGCCTTTGGCAAGGGGCTGAAGCAGACGGCCAGGTTGGGTGATGAGCTCGACCTGAGCAAGAAGCTTGTTGGGGGAGATCGGCCGACAATGGTCGCTGCAGTGGCGCAGCTGATGCGTGTGCTGGCGTCGCTCAGCCTGCGAGAGAACAAGTTGACTGATGGCGAGGGTGTGAAGATAGTCGAGGCGCTCCAGGCGAACACGACGCTGACGCAGCTGAGCCTCAATGGCAACAAGCTGGGCGATGCGAGCGGCTGCGCGCTCGCGGTGGCGCTCCAGGCGAAGAACACGACGCTGAGGCAGCTTGACTTGGGTGGCAACGAGATCGGCGCGGAGAGCGGCAAGGGGATGGTCGAGGCGCTCAAGACGAACACGACCTTTCGCACGGTCACGTCGGACGGCGCCGTTCTCTCGATTGCAGAGCTCACTCTGCTCAAGAACCGCTTCGACGTTGAGTCGGCCACGATGCTCGCCAATATCGGCGCGGAGAGGGGCATCATGCTCTCGGGCATGAAGCGCGACCAGACGGAGGCCGACTTCTCGAGCAAGGGCCTCCAACCTGCCGACGCCATCCTGATCGGGTCGGACCTGCAGTTCATGGCGGTGCTCAAGAACTGCAACTTGCTCCAGAACAGCCTGGACGTTGAGTCGGCCACGATGCTCGCCAAGATCGGCGCAGAGAGGGGCATCATGCTCTCGGGCATGAAACGCGACCAGACGGAGGCCGACTTCTCGAAGAAGGGCCTGAAGAAGGGCCTCCAACCCGCCGACGCCATCCTGATCAGGTCGGACCTGCAGTTCATGGCGGTCTTGACCTGCTTGGTGTTGGAACACAACAACATCGGGGACGAGGGTGCCAAGGCGATCGCGGAGGCGCTGAAGGTCAACGCGGTGATGACCACCCTCAACCTCAGAGTCAACAACATCGGGGTTGAGGGTGCCAAGGCCATCGCGGAGGCACTGAAGGTAAATGCGGTCCTGAATAAGCTCTCGCTCGGGGGCAACGAGATCGGGGTCGTGGGTGCTAAGGCGATCGCGGAGGCACTGAAGGTCAACGCGGTCTTGACCACCCTGCACCTGGACGCGAACAACATCGGTGCGGTGGGTGCCAAGGCGATCGCGGAGGCGCTGAAGGTCAACGCGGTCCTGACCGAGCTGCGCCTCTATCACAACAACATCGGCAACGACGGTGCCAAGGCGATCGCAGAGGCGCTGAAGGTCAACGCGGTGTTGACCAGCCTGGATTTGGCTGGTAGCCCGTTTACCTCTGCTTCCTCTGGCATCGGCGACGACGGCGCCAAGGCAATTGCAGAGGCGCTGAAGGTCAACGCAGTCGTGACCAAGCTATGGCTCAACAACAACAAGATCGGCGACGACGGTGCCAAGGCGATCGCGGAGGCGCTGAAGGTCAACGCGGTCCTGACCATGCTGTGGCTTGGAAGCACTAATTTGGGAGACGCAGGGAAAACAGCGGTGCAAGATGCGGTGAAGGGCCGGAATGGATTCCGGTTGTATCTGTAGATTGTGCGAGCACTTTGAACATGTGTCGCTGCGGTGGGTTCTGTGAAGTCATTTCCTAATTTGGAAGCTGCCTTAAAAGGTGTTTTCAATAGGGTGCTGAATTTTTTTCTGTACGCAAGCGAAAACGCTCAGGAGGACGCGCTAAGTGCTCGCCATGTTTTCCTTCGCGCTACAAGTAAGTGCGACCATTTCCAGACATCCGCGCACAACAGCGGTCTCACATGCTCTCCGCAGCTCATGTCAAAACTCGAGCTCAACGCCGAGGGCGTCCTCTGAGCCGCCGGCAAGCCCGGACTCGCGAGCCGTGACGGCTGGCTCCCTAAGGCACGATCTCTGCCCGCGGGTACCGGCTCAATTCCTGCGTGCGTACCAGCCCGCCCACCCGGTCAAACTGTCCAAGGTGGCACGCAAGCGCGCACAGCAGTGTTGGAGTGGGCTGCTCAAGCGCATTGCCAAGCAGGTGCGTTCTACGCTCGGTGACGTACTGTGGGCCGACAGCGCACGCCAGCTACGCCGCAACGTGGTGCTACAAGGACGCCTTCTCAAGTGCCTTCCGCAAGCCGATTCTTCGCTGCGTGGCCCCCCGCACGGCGGTGCGTGCCCATGCAACTTCAACGTCGACATGTCATGCGCGAGAGCGTACGTGACGCTCGGCGAGCTGCACCTCGACCACGAGCAGGACTTGGTCGTGACGTGCGACATGTGGCATGTGGGTGCAGGCGCTCGCGGCGCTCCCGCGCCGCGCGCGCCCGCGCACGTGGGACGACGGCGTCGACGGCACGCTGCTGTGCCACCTGCTCTTCTCGGTGCACGACGACCCGGCGGAAGGGGCGGCGATGCTGCGCTTTCGTTGCGGCCCCGTGCACGGGCAGCACGGCAGCAAGACCGACTACTGGTGCCACAAGCTCAACATGCCGCACTACCGCGGCCTGCGCGACGCGTCGCAATCAACGTGTAGAGCTGAAAGAGAGGAGAGTGAGTTGGCGCAAGAGGGGAGAGATGCGGCGAAGCCTGGAGACGCGCATCGCGCGAGGTGGGCCGCGAGGTGGGCATCATGTGTGGGGCCGTTGGTGTGGGGCTGCGCGGCAGAGCCCGTCTCTCATGCCACGGTAACGGCGCGCGTCAGTGCGACTGTGTGGGCGGTGGCGGGGACCGTCTCTCCTGGCGCTGCACTGTTGGAAAAGCAGCCCAGTTGCCATGCTCGACACCGCACACATTCTCGGACCGTACTCATGTGGGGTCATGGCGTTTCACATGGCCCAGCTAGTATCTCAGCTTAGATCTCGTCTAAGACGTCCTAAGATCTCGTCTCCCATAGATGCATTTCATGGCCCAAGCTAGTCTCTCCTTTAGATCTCGTCTAAGATCTCCCATAGATGATCTTCCTTAGATCTTCCGACGGAGCCGCGCGTGCCGCCCAAATGTAAGGCGCATGAAAGTGCTCAGCATGACGCGGAACTGGAGCGATTACAACCGCCCGACGTTCAGCCATCAGCCCTCCTTCTCGGGGGGCTCCATCGCCGCGCTCGTGGCCGAGCTTGAAGTCGAGCGCGGTCGCTTGCACGGAAGCAGGCGTGATTGCATGCATGATTGCATGCATGATTGCATGCATGACTGCATGCACGTGTGGACGCCGTGCGTCCCCGCACATGCCTCGCACACCTCCGTGGCATGGTCCCTAATTAGGAAATCGTCCGCTGCGCGGCTGAGCTCCGCGTCGTGCTGAGCACTTGCATGCGCCGCGCAGAGCCGCGCGAGCGCCTCGCGGCTCAGGATGGCCGAGGCGTCGTGCTGAGCACTTGCATGCGCCTCGCGGCTCAGGATGGCCGAGGCGCCTTGATGAGCACTTGCATGCGCCTCGCGGCTCAGGATGGCCGAGGCGTCGTGCTGAGCACTTGCATGCGCCTCGCGGCTCAGGATGGCCGAGGCGTCGTGATGAGCACTTGCATGCGCCTCGCGGCTCAGGATGGCCGAGGCGCGGCGCTCACCGGCCGCCCGAGGTGCGATCTCGCGAGGTGCGATCTCGCGGCTCAGGATGGCCGAGGCGCGGCGCTCCTTAATTAGGATGGCCGAGGCGCGGCGCTCACCGGGCGTGATGAGCTCGCTTGAGCACGGGCCGAGATGGTGCTTACCTGATGAAGGAGGCATTTAGGCGTCATCAGAGGTCATCAGAGGTCATCAGAGGCCATCAGAGGCCATCAGAGGCATTTAGGCGTCATCAGAGGCCATCAGAGTCCATCGGAGGTCAGGTGCGGTGGCAATCTGAGCACGGGCCGAGATTGGGTCGAGATTGGGTCGAGATTGGGTCGAGATTGGGACTTACTCAAAGTGCACCCAGGGGTCTGGCATTGGCCCGGCACGACCCAAAACACCTCAACACCCTCGAGCAGCGATGACGTGGCGCGGGCCTTGGTGCGGGGTTTGGCCGCTTCTGGGGCGACACCGCGCTTTCCATATTTGGTAGGCGCGCCCATAGGGTTTCGTCGCTTGCGGGGTGAGTTTGGGGACGTGGGCAGCTGCTTGCGGGCGAGGATGAGCTTCTGCCAGTCGCGCACGAGCACGATCTCGTCCTCATCTGGACCAATCTCGTCCTCATCTGGTCCAATCTCGTCCTCATCTGGTCCAATCTCGTCCTCATCTGGAGCGATCTCGCGAGGTGGTGCGATCTCGCGAGGCGCGATCTCGCGAGGTGCGATCTCGCGAGATGGACGTCCCACACGGAGCTCACCGGCCTCCCACTGGCCCCGCGCTTCGTCAACGGCGCGGCAGCGACTGCGCCTCGTGAGCACCTGCGTAATCAGAGGCGTAATCAGAGGCAATCAGAGGTTCGTCAACGGCGCGGCAGCGACTGCGCCTCGTGAGCACCTGCGTAATCAGAGGCGTAATCAGAGGCAATCAGAGGTCATTAGACAGGTCATCAGTGCGTCTCGTGAGCACCTGCCCGACGAGGCGTAATCAGAGGCAATCAATCAGAGTCCACGATAGGTCATCATCGGCAATCAGAAGCAATCAGAGGCACTCAGAGTCCATTATAGGCCATCAGAGACCCATCACCAGTGTCCCAGATGAGCGTTCAGATCAGAGGGACATCTTCCCGAGCAGATTGCGAGGGGCGTCCTTCTCACCTGCCGCCGGATGGGTTGCATGTCGGGGTGCCACCAGCCAGGGACGCGCGTCGGCCACGTGGCCCGAGATTGCACCTCGTCCGAGTACTCCTCGAGAGGCACACGCACCTGATGAGGGGCGCAATCAGACGTCATCAGAGGTCATGAGCGAGATTGCACCTCGTCCGAGTGCACTTCGAGAGGCACACGCACCTGATGAGGGGCGCAATCAGACGCGCTCGGAGGCGCGCATGCATTCGAGAGGCGCGCATGCATTGGAGAGGCGCGCATGCATTCATGCATACCGAGGGCAGCGGCTGGGTGAAGTCCACGGTGCTGTACGTGCGGTGGTACGCACTGCCGTACGTCGCAGTGAGCTCCTCGTCGAGATTGTAGCTCTCGCCTGATGAGGGATGCAATCAGTGGTACTCATCAGTGGTACTCATCAGTGGTATTTCATGTCAATCAGTGGTATTTAATGGCACTCAGTGGCACTCGGTGGCAATCAGTGGCGATCGACAGCGGCAATCAGTGGCTCACGTAGCGTGACGAACCACAGCTGATGAGGGAGACAATCAGTGGCAATCAGTGGCTCACGTAGCGTGACGAACCACAGCTGATGAGGGAGAAAATCAGTGGCAATCAGTGGCAATCAGTGGCTCACGTAGCGTGACGAACCACAGCTGCTTCTCCGTCACCTCCGGATACTCGATGGCAAATGTCTCCCAATGGGCCAGAGCAGATGGATCGGGCTGCTGCGCGGCCGGCAGCACGCGCAGCTGCATGCATTGCAGCTCGAGCGAGCTGGTTTCGTCACGTAACGGCTCGTTGATGCAGCCCGCTGCGTACGCGGCGTCCTCAAAGATTGGGTGAGCGTTTACGAGCACGTGGCTGATGAGGGAGGCAATCAGTGGCTGGTGAGTGAGGCAATCAGTGGCTGATCAGGGAGGCAATCAGTGGCTGATGAGGGAGGCAATCCGTGGCCATCAGGCGCGTTCCATTTGAGGCCATCTGTGGCTGATGAGGGAGGCAATCCGTTGCCATCAGGCGCGTGCCATTTGACGCTTCGCCGAAACGACGCGCAGTGGGTAGCAAAGTGACGATCTGTGTGCTGGTGCCACCGATGGGCAGCGAGGACCGCGAAGACGTGAGTAGGCATGTGGAGCAGCCTGGTCGTCGCGCGCTTGAGCAGGTAGACGCAGGTCTCGCGGTCGACTGGCCGGCTCTCGCCTTGCTTGCAGCTCGCCTGCCGCACGCTCGCATCGAGACTGACTTGGAGTACGATGTCCTCCGCCGCCAGCCGCTCGCCCTCGGGCACGCGCTCGGCGGCGACGGACTCGACGTAGGCGCCGTTGACGGCCCAGGCGGTTCCTGGCGGTGGAGCCCGCATCTGCTCAAACGGGAACGCCACGAAATCGCCTGCTCGACGCGGGTGCACAGCCCATCGCACGTGAGCATAGGAAGCACGAGGCTAGGCGTTGGAGCGGGTGTCGAACACCGGGTGAGCACCTTTGAGTATGCGCACAAAGATGTCTACCTCCTGCTGGCTGTTGAGCTCCGTCTCGCGGCCAAGCAATGGCAATGCGATCGGATGCTTCGGCGCGCTCCAATCCACGTTGCTATTCTCGCGGGGCTGCAGCCCGTAGCCAGCGATGCTCGATTGGCACACGCGCACCTCGTCCCAGGCCCAGCCGCCGTCACCGGCCACCTTTCTGGGGCACACGATGCTTACAGTCTGCTCGGATACATCATCGATCGCAAGCACTATCGGCATCTGTGAGGTGTGTGGTCAATGACTGGCCGACGAAGTTGCGGCCGGCCAAGTGCTCGCTTGTTCCCACCGTAATGCCGCGGAATGAGGACGTTACACCAAGTTTCCATCTCCAAGTTTCGTGATCGTCTCATTGAGTGCCCGCGTTTTGTGCGTTTCTATTCGACAAGTTCGCTCGAGGACTGGGCCGCCGGGCCCACCTTGGTCTCGATGTGATCCGTAACGCGGTACTATGGTGTATGCTGTATCGCGAGTGACTTGCTTGCGAGTGACTCACGACTGTGGCGGCGGACGCGGCATGTGACTCTCCCAGAACGGCTGCCCGTCGCGCCCAAAGGGCGTTCCTAATTAGGACGCGGCATGCGACTCTCCCAGAACGGCTGCCCGTCGCGCCCATGAGGACGCTCAAAGGGCGTTCCTAATTTGGGAGGATGGTACCAGTAATTGAGGGCGCAATGCAGCCCGTCGCCCGCCCCGCCGCCGTCCGAGCTGACCTCATGGAACCATCCCGCCGGCAGGTAGAGCATCTGTCCCGCATGCAGCTCTAGCTCGAGCATGCGAGATTGCGCGAGGAGCGGGAAGCGCTTCTCGCCCTCTCGCGCCGCGATCTCGCGCGCGAGATCGGGGATCTTGCTGAAGCTCGGCGGAGGCGCGCCGTGATGAGCACCCGGGTGAGCGCCGTCGTGGGCGGCGGCGCTGCCCGCTCGTGCCGCCTCTGCGGCGGCGGCGGCGGCGGCGCGCTCGCGGTTCGCGTGCTCGCATTTGGCAAGCGCCCTCTTGGCGTTCACAGCCAGCTCCGTCGCGGCGTCGAGTCTCGCCTGAGCTCGCTCGAGCTCCTTCCTAATTTGGTCCGTCGCCGACCAGATCTGGCCCGAGGCGCCCTCAGCCGCCTCCTCCACCTCGACCCCCGCCATCTCGTCCGCCATCTCGTCGCTCATCGCCTCGGCGCTCAGGAGACGGCGCTGCGCCTGCCGCTGCGCCCGCATCGCCAGCCTCAATGCCTCGGATAACCTATCCTCAGCCTCGCGTCCGTCGGCAGTTGTCGACGGCTGTCCTCCCAATAAGGAAGGTGCCCAATTAGGGAAGGTGCCCAATTAGGAAAGGTGCATTCAAACGGTCGGTGGGAGAGCACTCGGCAGTCAATAGGGCTCGGAGGCACTCAGAGTCCATCAGTGGCCATCCGAGGCACTCAGAGTCCATCAGTGGCCATCCGAGGCACTCAGAGGCACTCAGTGGCCATCCGAGGCACTCAGAGTCCATCAGTGGCCATCCGAGGCACTCAGAGTCCATCAGTGGCCATCCGAGGCACTCAGAGTCCATCAGTGGCCATCCGAGGCACTCAGAGGCACTCAGAGGTCATCCGAGGCACTCAGAAGCCATCAGTGGCCATCAGTGGCCATCAATAGCCATCAGCAGCCATCAGCAGCAGCACACACATGCCCCACGTAATTGATCCGCCCATTAGAGTGCACCTTCCTAATCCGGCCGTGCGTGTACATGCGGTGCGCGTCCGCGGGGGAGAACAGGCGGAAGCGTTTTCGACCTCGGAGGAGCACATACCTGTGAGGAGAGGTCAGTGCGCCGTGGTGAGCACTTGCATGCCGAGGGAAACGTTTTCGACCTCGGAGGAGCACATACCTGCGGGGGAGAGGGCGCCATGGTGAGCACTTGCATGCTGGGGCGAGCCTACTCGGCAAGCGTTGGCCCCTCAGAGGCACTCATCAGATGCAATCAAAGGTCATCAGAAGTCCTCAGAGGTCCTCAAAGGTCATCAGAGGCCATCAGAGGTCTTCAGAGCGAGAGAGAGAGAAAGAGAGACAGAGAAAGAGCCCATCGATGGCACCAAGGCCCCCCTTGGCGGCGCGCCCGGAAGGAGAGCACTCACGCACAGGTTGTCGTGAAAGTCGTGGTGAAGGCCCGACGAGGCTGGCGTCGAGCTCCGCCCCAGCCACAAGTTGATCGTCTGCGGCACGAGGTCAGGGCGCCATGGTGAGCACTTGCATGCTGAGGGAAGCGCTGTCGACCTCGGAGGAGCACATACCTGCGGCACGAGGTTGCCCAGGAGCGGCGGGCGCAGCGGCAACTGGTCGGCGATGGCGGTGAGCGGCGCTGCGAGCAGCTGGCCGTCGGGCACCTCCTGCGTCGTCAGGTACAGATTCGACGAGCCACCGTCCAGCAGCGCGCCAAACGTGGTCGACACCTTCCTTCCCCTGCCGAAAGCGTCGCGCGGCCCGTCGCGGACCTCGACCTGTACCTCGAGGTCGCGCGCCGCTTGAGACGCCCAGAGCGTCTCCGCCAATCCGGAAATCTCCTCGAGCGTTTCGCGGAAGACGCACGGTCGTCGCCGAGCGACAAACCGCTCAAAGAAGCGTTGCGGACTGGTGCGAGCGCTGGCCGTCGCAAGCAGCCCGCTCGCAGGCACGCGCCCGCCCGCGTAGAGGTTGCGGCGCTTGCGCGGTACGCGCCACCATGTGCAGAAGGGCAACCGATGTGTCGGCCGCTGCTTCGTCCGCCGCCGCATGTGATCGGATGACGAAGTGTAGTAGCGCATGACGTGGCGGACGCGTGAACGTTAACACGTCAGACGCGACCGCTGCTTGTTCATGAAAGGTTGATGCGTGTTCAGTCCAGTTTCGTCGCGGCCCCCCCATGAAAATCAAATTGAAAGAACAGAGACTACTCGACCCAGCTCCGCGTCCGGAACGAACGAGCCCCGAGGCTCCTCGCGAGAGTCTCTATCTCGGCCACGTTCACATCCGGGCGCGCCACCGCCGTGCACTCGACGTTCACGCCCGCCTCGGCGAGCCGCGCGACGAAGCCGCACACGTCACGGAAGCCGCGCCCGCCGCGCGCCGCGAGGAGCTCGTCGTACTTTGAAGGGGATGCGGCCGGTAGGAAGACGCTCACGCATGCAATTCGGGTCTCACGCCTTCGATCTCCCTCGTCGAGTCGCTCGAGCACCTCGCACTCGAGCAGGAGCTTGAGAGCGTCTTCCTCGCACAATCCGAGCGTGTTGACTCGGAAAGGCAACCCGTTGCGCCGCGCCGCCACGAGGCGCACCGTCTCCAACACAACGGCCGTCGCCTCGAGAGGATCGCCTTCCCCTTGGAAGACGACGCCGGCATCGGACTCCCCCATCGACCCAAGGTCGCCGGCGCCTCTCGCCGCATAGAACTCGTCGACGAGCGAAGCGAGCTCCTGAGCGGAGGGCTCCGGCGCTCCAATGGGCAGCGGCTCGAACCCAGACTCCACTGCAAGCTGCTGCGACGCCCGTGACTTGGGGAGCGCGAGAGGATCCGCAAAGCCGGGACCCCGGCACGAGCGCATCGAGTGCGCAGCGGGCGATAGGGCCTGTCGCACGTGGATGCACATGCACACGCACACGAACGTGGATGGACGCACCGGACAGTCCCATGATTGTGCAAGCAGGTGATTCATACCGTCGGTGCGAGATAGAGAGTGTCGAGCACGTACGCGATGCCCGGGCGGAAGGACGGCAGTGAACGAAGGGTACGGAGCATCGCCGCGAGGCGTTAGCGCCTGCGCCAGGCAGCGGCAGCTCGTTGGCGTCGGCAGGCAGATCGGGCCGTCCCGACCTATGATGCTCGGTTCCAAAAAAGAGAAGGTGTGAATAGATCGCGTTCCCCCAAAGAGGGTGGACGCGTGCCCGCAAGGGTGTGGGACAGTGCTGAGTGTGACAGACACTTTACGCTGGCCGCATGGCACGGCGAGCAAGATCTCGAGCCAGATCTCGAGCCGCTGCACGGCGTAGCAGCGTCTTCGCGCTCAGCAAGGCGGTGAAGCTCGCCACGAACACGTGGCGCGTTCCATTGAGCGTCGGCATCCCCGCGTGCGTCACGTCGCCAGCAAAGAGGAGTGCCGTACCTGATGAGCGATGCAATCATTTGTCATCAGATGTCATCAGATGTCATCAGAGGTCATCAGAGGTCATCAGAGGTATGCATTCAGAGGTATGCAATCAGAGGTATGCAATCAGAGGTTATCAGAGGTTATCAGAGGTTATCAGAGGAGTGCCGTACCGGCATTCGGAGCAAGAACCACCGCAGGCTCTTCCCACAAGGAGTTTCCAAATAAGGAGTTTCCAAATAAGGAGTCGACAGCCTCGCGCTCGTGACTACCCTTGGGCCAAAAGCCCGTGCCGCCCCCAACGAAGGAGCCACCTGCATGCAAGGAGGGAGGGCCATCAGCATGGAATCAGAGCCCAAAGAAAGCCCGGGCCGCCCCCGCGATGAAGGAAAACTGGAAGAGCCACCTGCCGCGCCTACCTGCCGCTGAAGAGAGCGGGATGAGCACGGTGAGGGAGTGATGATCTTGATGAGGGAGGAACTCGCCGCTAGGCGCGTAGTAGACGTTGATGGCCGGCTCACGCGCCGAGTACTGCAGGTCGCCGTCGGCGTGCAGCTCACTCAACGAGGCCAGGGTCGAGTTGGTGGCGCTCGCGGTATTGAATAGCGTCTCGACGACAGAGGGGAGCTGCTGGTCGATGACGCCGAGGACGCGACCGAGGATGGCATCGCAGCACGCCGAAGTCGGTGTCGGATCTGCGGACCTCGGCGCAACATGCATCCGTACGCGGTCGGAGGACGCCTTACCATCAGCGAGGCGAATGCTGTCCGCAGCGGCGGCGCTCCAAGCAACGAGCATGGCAAGTTCCGCCGCTGTGACCACATTCGGCAGGCATAGAGCCGTGTCTCCACGGCGCATGGACGCGACGGCGGTGGCCTCGCACTGCGATTGTGGCGTCGCCTCCTTGGACACGATGCTGATCTCATGCCAAGCCGCTGTGCTGCAACACCGTCCATCACAAGCGAGCGCCGGCCACGTGATAGCAGTGCGGGTGGCGTGCGGAGCAGACGGCACAGCTGCACGTGCACTAAATATTCGCGCGCGCCCAAGGTGCATCGTAGACAAACCGAGCAGCAGGATGCCGGGACCAGCGAGCGACGTGCGTGCGTTGCGCAAGCGGCGGTGCGGCTTCGCTAGCATCGGGGGCATTTATTTCTCGCCCTTCCTAACTCGGAAAGAGGCGCACAATTGTTACGTCATCGGGGGAGTGAGCTATTGTGACACAAACACACCGTTACTACAAACCGGATCACTCACTCACTCACGCTCCTAAAAGCAAGCAGCCGCGCGGCGGCGAGGATGCGCTCGCACACGCCCGCCCTCTTCGGCGAGCATTTACGTACATTTACAAGATTCCAGACAGGCCGCTTCAGCCTTCTCACTTTCATCACAGTCATCATGGATCAGTTTCGACCACTTTTTGACTTCGATTGCTCTCAGATGTACTTTTGATTTCGTCCGTAATAGGGATGAAAAGAGATTCGCTTCGACGCGCTTCATCATCGCGCGCGCGTTCAGTTTTTTTTCTTGATGAAATCCGCCCGCATTTCGCCGTCGGGCACCGCGCTGACATGGAGGCCATCCATACAATTCGCCCTCTGTTACGTATTCCAGGCCGTACTGCTCGTCGCTCTCATGGGGCCCATCGCCCTCCCCTTTTTGCTCATCATTTTGCCGCCAGCCCATATGCTCGGGGTGCACGTCTACTTGCATGGCTTGTTCGCGATGCCCCGCGCGGTCCACTTGTGCATCCTGCCCGTGACCCTGATCATGGGCATCGTGGGGTGTATCATCTGGGTGGTGGATCTCTTCTACCTCCCACTCTCGCTCTTGTGTTTGACCGTCGGCATCAGGCTGTGCTCCTGCCTTGGCATTCCCTCATCGGAGCGTCTCGAGCCGTCCCCATCGCTTCTCGAGGCACTCTCACACCCGAGAGGTACGAGCCCTGCCGTCTCCTCCGAAGAAGCGCAGGCCGCCGCACAGCGCTACCTCGGACACGATGAGGTCTGGGCAGCGCTTGAACACGTCACAGAACAAGGCGAGCGGCCGGTGCGTCTGGTGCGCCTGTCGTGGCTGCTCGCGCTCGGCGATCCAAAAAGCAGCGTGCACAAAAAATACGACGGCGTGCTGCCGCGGAGGCAGGAGCTGCCCGAGGACGCCTTCATCGGCGTCGACGAGCTGCAGAAGGTCTCTCGGCAGGCGAAGCGCGGCATGGACTTTTATTCGTTTTTCGAGATGTATGTGCTCGAGATGCAGCTTGGTGAGGGTAATCAGTTCAAGCGTCTGTTGCGCGTGCTCTTCCAGTTCTTCTCGTGCAAGTTTGTCAAGCGCAACGTCGACGACCTGCTGCCTATTGTCGCCGTCTCCTAGTAGGCGTCACGGCGCGCCGAACGCATTGTGTCGATGCCGTCGCCCACCACTCACCCGTTCCGCATGTCCTCGCGTGCACTCGCAGTTGCTGGCTGGAGCCGAGGCACCCGGACTGCGAGGGTGAGCAGCTGCTGCTGCTGTGCGAACGGCTGAAGACCCTCTTCCCAAGCCTCGGCGTGCTGCGCCGCCCCGGGCTGCTCGGCGTGTGCCAAGCCTACGGCTTCCGCGACATGGGCGTCTTCTTCGACTGGGCCTCCCTCTTTCAGAAGGATCCGAGGCTGTGGACTCCGGCCGAGCTCGTCGCCGAAGAGGAGCGCACCGAGGACCAGCGGCGCGCGGCCGAGCTCTACCACAAAAGCAAAACGGAGGCGCAGGCCCAGGCGACGAAATTTGCACTGGGCACGCTGGACTTGTGGTACGCGCACGCCAAGACGACGGTCGTTCTGCTCACCGAGCTGCCCGAAAAGCTTCCGGAATCATTCGATAAAGAGCGCACGTACGAAAGCCGCGGCTGGACGACGTACGAGCGGTGCTCTGCGGAGCTCTGCAAGACGTTCCGCCTTCAGCAGGCGGGTTGGCCCCTCGTCATCGACCTGATGAGCCCTGATTGCCTCCCTCATCAGTCTGATTGCCTCCCTCATCAGGCGGGTTGGCCCCTCGTCATCGACCTCGGCAAGCAGCGTGCATCGGCGGGGTCATCGTCATCGTCATCTGCGGGATCGTCATCGTCATCGACATGTGCAGCACTTCGCAGGTTGCCGACAACGCCCGAGCAGATGGAGGAACTCTTCAAGAAGTGCAGTTTCACCAACGGCGCCGACAAAGAGATGGTGCTTGAAAAGTACAAGAAGACTGCACGCGCCGTCCTCGGTGGCGTCAAGGAGCTCTCTTTCTTCGGCATCCCCTTCGACCCTATGGACCCGTGGCGCTCGCCGGAGCGGCTCGGCCAGGCGCTCAACTTTTGCGTCAACCTTAAGAAGCTCGATCTCAGCTGTACCGGCCTCACCGATGAGCATCTCGCCTCCATCAGCGGCGTCCTTTCCTCCGGCGCGCTGCCCCAGCTCGAGCAGCTCTTCCTTGCATTGAACCACCTCGGCCCACGCGGCGTCGAGGCCCTCGGCGGCGCGCTGGTCAGCGGCGGCGTTGCGCGCGGCCTCAAGGTGATGTACCTCGCCATGAACGACTTTGGTGACGCGGGCCTGCAATCCTTCGCGGCCTTGATCGCCATGGGCATGGCGAGCGAGCTGCAGCTGGTCGACCTTGGCGGCAACGACTTTGGCGATGTCGGCGCCGTCGCCCTTGCAGACGCGGTGCGGCTGCGGCTGCGGCTGGCGAGCGGCGAGTGCAAAGTCGGAACCAATTTCACTTTTTGTTTCAACCACGTGGGCATGCGTGGCCGCTTGGCGCTCTCTGCTGCGGTCAAGCCGGACTTCATGCAATTCATGACTTCCTTTTTGTTTAACGCCCTGTATCCGCGTGGCGTCACAGAGGGCTGCAAGCGCACCTTCAGGCACGAAGCGTACTCGTACCTCCACGCGGAGTACCTCCACACGCGAGACAAGGAGCTGGCCAAATACGGTGACCTGCGTGCACCTGGTTCGGGTCTCGGTGAGATGGCCCAGACCCCAGTTTGATGCGTGATGTTTCGCTTCACATCCTTGCACATAGCTTTTGGTGTCCCGGTACAGTAAATACATGTATACAACTGTTGGCGCTCTCGCTCTGTTATCGTGTTATGATGTTGGTGTGTCGGTGTGATCGGTGTGATGATGAGTGAGAGTGTTGCGTTGCGGATGTGGGGCTCAACTTTGGCACGAGACGGTCCGAATTAAGTTCGGTTTGCGAGGGATGCCTGTGAAAGTCCTGTGAATGATGAACATGATCTCCAGTTTTCCGCACATGGAGAGTTTCGTACGTGGACAAATGCGCCCATATGCCAAAAGAATCGATCGAACTTGCCAAAAAGGGCGAGAGACACACGCATGAGAGACACTGAACGCAATCACCGCGGCCGCGTCTCCCGTCCACCAAGAGGCCTCCGACGAACACGCCCATAGCAGCAGCCCAATGTGGATTCTCGCTGCGTCCGTGTCGCTCGTTCCTCTCCGCGTGCCAGTGCACGCGATGTTCGCATCGCCGTCGCTTCGTCGTACGGGCGTTGTGGCCTCACAAGAGGTGACCCTCGCCGCTTCGTTCCACGCGCTCCGCAAGCTGGATGATCGGGTGCGCGCGCTAGAGACGGCGGGCATCGCGGCGCTATCTTCATTCTACGAGGCCGACAAGAACGGCTTCTCGCTCACGCCGGGCCGCGATCGCGTGTCGGTCACTTCGACGTGCTACTCCCTCTATGCCATCAACGCGGCACCGTCCGAGTGGCGGCAGTCGCCGCTCCGGATCGCTCCATGCCTGCATGCGCTGTACGACAACGCGCCGAGCGATGACGACACAATGCGGGCGGTGCTCATCGTCGCCGCGGCTCGCCTCCTCGACCCCGAGGAGAAGGAGCCCAACGAGCACCTCGCCGGCTGCATCGAGGCGATGCTCGGCGCAAGGCCACGGCGTCGTGAGGGACGAAACTCGCCGATCTCGGCGTACCTGCGCTTCTGGCTCGCGTACGCGACGTCGCTCCTGCCGGGCGTGGGTGGCGGGCAGAGTCTCGACCGCAAGGACGCGAGGCTACTGACCCTACAGCGCTCGTGCGACTCGGCGTACGACGACCTGTGCCGGCAGTTGGCCTTTGATGCCGCCGGTGATGACTACTCTTTTGACGTGGTGGTGCTCGCTTACTCCCTGCTCACGTGCGTGGAGCGGCACTGATGAGCGCTGATGACCTCTGATGACCACGGATGACCACTGATGACCTCTGATGGTGCTCGCTTACTCCCTGCTCACGTGCGTGGAGCGGCACTGATGAGCGCTGATGACCTCTGATGACCTCTGATGGTGCTCGCTTACTCCCTGCTCACGTGAGTGGAGCGGCACTGATGAGCGCTGATGACCACTGATGACCTCTGATGGTGCTCGCTTACTCCCTGCTCACGTGCGTGGAGCGGCACTGATGAGCGCTGATGACATCTGATGACCTCTGATGATGACCCCTGCTGATGACACCTGCTGATGACATCTGATTGTGCACGCGAGTGCTACGAATCGTGCCTCTGAGTGCCTCTGAGTGCCTCTGAGTGCCTCTGAGTGCATCGCAGGTACGTGCTCGTGCTCGACCGCCTCAAAGGAAGCGCTGCACGCGAGCGCGAGGTGAGCGCTCGTGACCTCTGATGACCACTGATGACCACTAATGACCACTGATGACCTCTGATTGCCTCTGATTGCGAGCGCGAGGTGAGCGCTCGTGACGCCATCGGAACCGGCTCCAACATGCAAGTGCTCACCACGGCGCCACGCCCTCTTCCCCACAGGTGGGCGCTCGTGACGCCATCGGCACCGGCTCTGCCTTGCCCCCACGCAACGAGAAGGTGATTCGGGCTGCCCTCTGATGACTACTGATGACCCCGAATTACCCCCTAATCACCCCCCTAATTACCCCCTAATTACACGAGAAGGTGATTCGGGCTGCCCTCTGATGACCACTGATGACCCCGAATTACCCACTAATTACCCCACTAATTACCCCCTAATTACGCGAGAAGGTGATTCGGGCTGGGCTGGGCATCATCTTTGAGCACCTCGAGAATGGATTATGGGCGCCAGGCCAGCCTATCTTCCTCTCGCGCGGCAAGGTGATTGCCACTGATGACCACTGATGACCTCTGAAGACTGTTGATGACCTCTGATGGACTCTGATGGACTCTGATAGACCTCTGAGTGCGCCCTCATCAGGGTAACAATGTGGGGAACGCTTTCTGCTTCTGATGACCTCTGATTGCGTCTGATTGCGCCCTCATCAGGGTAACAATGTGGGGAACGCGTTCTGCTTCTCCCCCGACATGCTTGCCTCGATGATCGAGATTCTATCTCCGGACCTCTTCCGGCCGCATCTCGGCTCGATCTCGGCGCACGTGACGTGGCTCGAGGAGCACGTGCTGGAGGAGGCGTTGGCGAGCGGCGCGATGCTCCGCGGCTGGAGATCAAATCATCTGCCGCCCGAGGGTGGCCCCCTCGGGTGGTGCACCGCGCAGGCGTTGCGCTGCGCCTCGAGGTTGCACGAGCTCACGCGCTCGCTTTTGTGCTCCGATGTGCTCGCCGACCTGGGCGGCACACGGGCGCAACCAGCGGACGCGTCGGCGTGGGCGCGGCTCCTTGATTCAGACTTGCTCCCGACGGGAGGTGGGGCTGCCGGCAAAAAGGGCGCCGTGCTGGGCGCCGTTGACTCAGGCTTGCTCCCGACGGAAGGTGGGGCTGCCGGCAGCGAGGGCGCCGTGCTGGGCGCCGTCTCGGGCGCCGTCTCGGGCTCGACGCTCAAGACGACGCTCGAGCAGCGGATGATCGAGCCGTTGGCCGCTCTCTCGGCATGCGACCCCCTCGGTCGAGTGCTGCCGCCGCTCAAGTGCCTCAAGGTGGGGACTGCCCTCTGATGATCACTGATGACCCCTAATTACCCCCTAATTACCCCCTAATTACCCCCTAATTACCCCGCCGCTCAAGTGTCTCAAGGTGGGCACGGCCCTCTGATGAGCACTGATTGCCTCCTAATGACCTCCCATGGGCAGGTGGGGGCGGCCTCCGCGTGTACATTGGAAGAGTATGAGGCGACCGCCTCGTACTCGGCGATCCTCTTTGGGCCTCCGGGCACCGCCAAGACGACCGTAGTCGCTGCGATCGCCAAACGGCTCGGCTGGGGTTTCGTCACCGTCGACACCTCGACCTTTTTGCGCGATGGGCTGACCAACGTGGCGCGCCGTATCTCGGATGTCTTCGATCAGCTGATGCGGCTGGACAAGGTCGTCATCCTGTTTGACGAAATCGAGGAGTTCGTGCTCGACCGTTCCATCTCGTCACTCACGATGGAGTCGCGACTGCTCACGACGGCGATGCTCACCAAGCTCGCCGACCTGCGCGGGCAGCGCAAGGCCGCCTTCTTCATCGCCACCAATCGGCTGAGCGCCCTCGATGCTGCGGTGACGCGTCCGGGCAGGTGGGCGGCTGATTGCGCCTGATTGCGCCTGATTGCGCCTGATGGCCCTTGATTGCCGCGGTGACGCGTCCGGGCAGGTGGGCGGCTGATTGCCCCTGAGGATCACCCCTGGGAGGATCACCTGATTGCCGCGGTGACGCGTCCGGGCAGATTCGATCTCCAGCTCTTCGTGGGCAACCCTAATTACCCCTAATTACCCCTAATCACCCCTAATGAACCCTAATCACTGCGTCCGGGCAGATTCGATCTCCAGCTCTTCGTGGGCACCCCTAATTTGGCATCTCGGATGGCGAGATTCAAGGGCAAGCTCGATGCCGCCTTGCTACCCGTACTACCGACCAGCGCCGTCTCGGGCGTGGCGCAGGCGAGTGTGCCTCTGTGTGCCTCTGAGTGACCTCTGAGTTACCTCGGAGTTACCTCGGAGTTACCTCTGAGTTACCTCGGAGTTACCTCGGAGTTACCTCGGAGTTACCTCGGAGTGCCTCTAATTGCCTCTGATTGCCTCTGATTGCCTCTGAGTTACCTCGGAGTGCCTCTGCCTACCTGCGATTGCCTACCCGTGATTGCCTACCTGATTGCCTACCTGAGTGCACTGAGGTGGCGTCTGCTTGCATGCTAATTGCGCCCCTCATCAGGCGGCACTGCTCGCCTTCTCGAGCGTGCTCGAGCGCCGGTGGACCGACACAGGTACGTTGATTGCCACCGATGACCTGCCTTGCATGCAAGTGCTCACCACAGCGCTCGAGCGCCGGTGGACCGACACAGCGATGTTCTTCACCTTCCTCGAGACGGAGCGGCTCGCCGCCGACGCCGCCGCACTCGTCGCGGCGGCCGTCGCGGCGGCCGCTGAAACAGGCGAGCCGTCTGAGGTGGTTACGGGAGGGGAGGGCCTGGAGAGGTCGTTTGAGCGACTGCTGGATTCTCAGGCGGTGGTGATGACGGTGCGTGGAACTGTCCGGGAAGACTTCCTCACGAGCAGGGGGCTGAGCAGAGTCTGATGAGGTGTAATGACAGCTGTGATGAGGGAAGGCAACTTCCTCTGTCTCTCAGGCCGCGAGCGAGGCGCGTTAACGCGCGGTCTCGAAGGAAGGAAGGATCGTCTCGTCTTGAGCAGAGGAGTCTGATGGCAGCACAGTGTCGACTTCCTCACGAGCGAGTGCTAGGCTGCAGGGCCGGGGCAGGCTGAGGAGCAGAGAGCAGAGTCACTCTGACTCGGGGTGTCTTTGAATAACTCGTAAACTTACATGCGATGATCGCTCTCGTCTTATTTCTGGTCTGTATCTCTGTCCCACCGCTCCGGAGACCTCCACCATCCACGCAGTCTGGTCCCACATCAACGCGGTCATCCCGCCTTCCAGCCATTCGTCCCTGGCTTATCAACGCGGATGATCTTGACGTTGAAGAGCAGCGTCTTGTCGATGAGCTCCTGGTTCTGGAGCACAAAGTCGAGCGCGCGCTGCCCCGAGAACGTGGACGGCTTCGGACCAACCTTTGCATGCGCCGGGTCGGATGTCGGGTAGCCGAGCTCTGGTCGAGTGACGACGATCTGGCGCACGCCGCCTTCGCTCATGCCGAGGACGCCCTGCTCGAGCGCCGGGATCACCGTGCCGCTGCCCACTTCGAAGCGCAGGAACGCTTGCCCCTCCTCGATACCGTCAAGCGAGCGCAGCTGCTTCGTCTCAAACGGCCGGCCGAAGTAGCCGATCGTGTAGCCGGACCAATCGAGGACGACGCGGTCGCCTGCTTCGGGGCTTTTGCCGCTGCCCTTCTTGGCGTCCTTGAAGAGCACGCCCGATGGCGTCCGCTCAAAGTCCGAGTAGTCCATCTCCGTCTTCCCGTAGCCCTTGCCGGTGAGCGAGGGCTGAAATGCGAGCTGGCCGCCCTCCAGGGCGGCGGCCGGTGCGCGCTTGAGCAGCGCGGCGGGAGCGAGCGCGAGGAGCCCTCGCAGCAAGGTGGCTCGGCCGGCCGAGGGAGGCAAGCGCATGGCGATCTCGTCGGCGAGACGTCGGACGGGGGGGTGTGAATCAGCAGAATTTCGTCAGACCCGGTGAATTGGGCGTGAATCTCATTTACCAATGGGTCTACGACTCACAGACACCCATAGACACGGCAGGATCGACAGGATTCGACAGGTACAACCCCGGTGTATGTCACGTCACAAACAGAGAGAGACCGATGCCCATCTCGGCGCCCGCTCCCGTTTCTCCGAGGCACGCATGCTAGGGTGCCGGCGGCGGTGTCGGCGGCGCCGCCCCGGGCGCCGCCCCGGGCGCGGGCTTGGGGCGCAGCCGGTCGCCCATCTCGGCGCTCAGCATACCGACCACGGCCTGCACTTGCTGGTGACCCACCGTGAGCAGAAAGGAGGAGGAGCGGCCATACCTGTGGGGAGAGGTGAGGGCGCCGTGGTGGGCACTTGCATGCACACCAAAGGTAGATCCGTCAGGACAAGGGAGGAGGCGAAGCGTCCATACGATTTCGAGCCGAGCACGTAGAGGCGTCATCGGAGGTCATCAGAGAGCTCATCAGCCGCAATCAGAGGTCTCATCAGCCGCAATCAGAGGTCCCATCAGCCGCAATCAGAGGTCTCATCAGCCGCAATCAGAGGTCTCTTACGATTTCGAGCCGAGCACGTAGAAGCGCGGTTCGGGCGTTGTGAGCATCTCGGGCCCGGGCGCCACCTGATGAGCAAGGCAATCAACAGGTATCATCAGCATCTCAGGCCCAGGCGCCACCTGATGAGCAAGGCAATCAACAGGTATCATCAGAGCCACTCAGAGCTCATCAGCGCGCACTCAGCCGCACGCCGCCCTCAGCTACACGCATTACGCACCTGTGGGGAAGAGGGGATGGCGCCGTGGTGAGCACTTGCATGCTTCCCTCAGCTACACGCATTACGCACCTGCTTGAGGCAGTCGTTCGCGCCCGCCGCGTCGCCGCTAGCCATCGCCTTGAGCTTCGCCGAGAGCAGTGACGAAGCCAGCTTCATCGGCCCCTCGCTGGCGTAGCACAGGTGCACCTGTGGGGAAGAGGGAGTGGCGCCGTGGTGAGCACTGACGAAGCCAGCTTCATCGGCCCCTCGCTGGCGTAGCACAGGTGCACCTGTGGGGAAGAGGGAGTGGCGCCGTGGTGAGCAATGACGAAGCCAGCTTCATCGGCCCCTCGCTGGCGTAGCACAGGTGCACCTGTAGCTCGCTCGCGAGATCGTACGACGGCCGGTAGCCCACCTGTGAGGGGTGCTCGCAGACGCAATCAGACGCAATCAGACGCAATCAGACGCAATCAGACGCCTGTGAGGGGTGCTCGCAGACGCAATCAGACGCAATCAGACGCAATCAGACGCAATCAGACGCAATCAGGTGTACTCGGTCGCAATCAGACCTACTCAGTCGCAGTCATGTGTCATGAGTGTCGTAATCAGAGGCGTACTCAGAGGCGTAATCGGACGTAATCAGAGGCGTAATCAGAGGCGTAATCAGAGGCGTAATCAGACGTAATCACCTGCGAGACGAGCGTATCGACGCGCAGCGAGAAGGGCTCCATCGGTAACGGCTCATCGCCCACGACGGCGCCTTCGCCCACGACAGCGCCCTCGCCCACGACGGCGCCCTCGCCCACGACGGCGCTCTCGCGCATGCCCTCGAGCAGGATGGTGCCATCGGTCTGCCGACTGACACGTGTCACGCTCACGCCGCGGTGCACGCGTACCTGTGGGGAAGGCGAGGCGCCGTGGTGAGCACTTGCATGCCGCCGCTCACGCTCACGCCGCGGTGCACGCGTACCTTTGGGGAGGGCGAGGCGCCGTGGTGAGCACTTGCATGCGGCCGCTCACGCTCACGCCGCGGTGCACGCGTACAGGAGGCGTCGTGCCGGGCGCTCCGCCTGATGAGCAAGGCAATCCACAGGCGTACCGGAGGCGTTGTGCCGGGCGCTCCGCCTGCGCCGTCCTTCGTCGTCGCTATATGATTCGCCATCGTGACTAGCTTTTGGCGCGAAGGCAGCGGGTCGTCTTCGAGCTGCGCGTACCTGATGAGAGAGGCAATCAGAGCCTGATGAGAGAGGCCATCAGAGGCACGCAGAGGTGCCCTCAGGCGGAGGTGCAATCTGGCGGAGGTGCAATCTGGCGGGGAGGTGCAATCTGGCGGGGAGGTGCACGTACGGTGCGCCGACGGCGGTTGGCTTCCGAACGAGCCACTCGATCTCGAGGGTGTACCTGAGGAGGGAGGCAATGAGTGCCCATCGGGGGCCATTAGATTTGTCATCAGAGGTGCACTCAGAGATGCAATCAGAGATGCAATCAGGTTTCGAGCTCGAGCGTGATACGTATGCCCACGAGATGCCGCGAGATCGAGGAGATTGCCGAGGGTCGTCGCCGCGGAGTAGCCACTTCCAACCACAGCGATGGTCCGCCGCCGCGTGCCGTCTGGTGGCAGGAAGGAGGCGACATCGTCCCCGAGCACATCGGGGACCTGATGAAGGTGTTCATCGGGCGCAATCAGAGACGTCATCAGGCAGGAAGGAGGCGACATCGTCCCCGAGCACATCGGGGACCTGATGAAGGTGTTCATCAGGCGCAATCAGAGACGTCATCAGGCGTCATCGGAGGTCATCAGAGAGCTCATCAGCCGCAATCAGAGGTCTCATCAGCCGCAATCAGAGGTCTCATCAGCCGCAATCAGAGGTCTCATCAGCCGCAATCAGAGGTCTCATCAGCCGCAATCAGAGGTCTCATCAGCCGCAATCAGAGGTCTCATCAGGCGCACCGAGTCGAAGAAGACATCCCTTGCACGCTTGGTGACAGGTGGCTGTGCCTCCGCGCGCAGCTGGCGCTCCCCAAGCGCAGGGGCGCCGCCGCGGCCGAGGAAGTTGCCTGATGATGGACGCAATCAGGAGAAATCAGGAGCAATCAGGAGCGCAGGGGCGCCGCCGCGGCCGAGGAAGTTGCCTGATGATGGACGCAATCAGTAGACGTCACATCAGAAGAGACGTCATCAGAGACGCACTCAGCGCGCGAGCTCGCCTCGGCTGCGTACCGTTGCCGTACGTGCCGGAGCAATCAGGAGCAATCAGTAGCAATCAGGAGCAGTCATGATCAATCATGAGCAATCATGAGTACTCAATCGCCTGTCGGCTGCGTACCGTTGCCGTACGTGCCGGAGCAGTCTATGACGGCGTCGAGACGTTCGAGGAAGGTCTCTTCGCCATTCGCCCCGACGAGGAGCGCCGCAAACGGCGTGCGGTCGCGCGCGTGGTCGCCGGCGCCTTTGATCGCATCGCCCTTGAGCAGCGAGCCTCTCGAGATGGAGTCGACCCGCGTCGAGAGCCTCACCTCCGCGTCCTCGGCGAGCCAACGCGCGAGCGGCTCGAGATAGCCATCGGCGAATTCGGCGCCGGTTGGGCACGCCGTGGGCGCGGGCGCGGGGCTGCCGAGCTCTGCGAGCGCACGCAGGCCGTCGGCCGAGTTGTTGAGCGTGTTGGCCGAGAAGAGGCGCACGTGCTTCCAGTGGCGCACGGAGCTCGCGATGTCGGCACCCTTCTCGGCGACCGTCACGCGGAAGCCGGCGTACCGGCAGCTGACCGCCGCCTCGAGGCCGATCGGGCCGGCGCCCACGATGAGCACATGCGGGCGCTCGTCGGACATCGTTCGACCCGGAGTGTGAACGAATCCGGTCAGTGTGAAAGAAAGTTCTTTCTCCGCGACCAAGGTACACACCGATGCGGCATTTTCCACTCTCTCACACGACGACGGGACGAGCACACACGTCACACGAGTCACGTCATCGTTGTACCAATTTGACGAATGTCAGGACAATCAGTTCCGAGACAGCCTTCATTCACGCATCGCGCCGAACACCCCATGCCAACTACATGCCACCAGCGAGGTTCAAGGCGCTTGAAGCGTGTGCATGCATGATCTCACGCTCGTTGATCCCATTCGCATCATGCTACGACGTGCGAGGTGCCCGGGCCGCACATCTCCCAATCTGAGTTGAGCTCACTAAGGAGCTGGTACCCCCCCGCCCCGCCGCCGGCCTCACAGGCTCCAGCTGCTTGCATGGTCTTCCCTCCCTGCAATCTGAGAGGAGCTCAAAGGAGCCTATCCGATGTGGGCTCAGATGAACTTGCGCTCGCTGTCGAAGGCGGCGCGCTTGAAGAGGTGGACGAATCCGGTCGTCTCAAGCATCGGGAGGAAGTAGCCGGCAGCGGTGACCATGTGGATGGAATCGAAGGCGGTCACGACGCCGTCGACGAGCGGGAAGTGGCCGTTGGTCATCACGGGCGAATGCAGACCCTTCTTGCTCACCTTCGCCACCTTGGTCACGGCCGATGGCACGGCCGCCCCGGTGGTCGAAGCGATCCACACTGTGTCGCCCATCTGAACCTCGTCCGCCGTCACCAGCGTGGCGCAGCAGGACGGACCTACCGGTATGTGGTGGCCCTCCGTGAGGGTTACGGTGCGGCCGGCGGCCGTCGAGAGCACGAGGAAGAACGCGGGCTCCGCATCCTTGTTGGCGAGCGAGAGCGCACTGACGAAGTCGGTGGTGAGGACGCCCGCGGCCGTGGACACGACGATCTCGTCGCCCAGCTGCAGCGCACCTGTGGGGAGAGGGGTGCGGGCGCCGTCGTGAGCACTTGCATGCAGGGCGGGCACAGGACACGACGATCTCGTCGCCCAGCTGCAGCGCACCGAGCGATCGCTCGGTGCCACTAGCGAGCATGACGGTGGCAGAGGAGGGGAAGCAGTCTTTGATCGTCGGCGGTGGACTACTCGGTGGCGTCTTCGTCGGTGGGCTGCTCGGTGGCGTATTCGGTGGCACCACCGTCACCGCGCCGAGGAGGGCACACGCGATGCGTCCGCCGTTGTAGTCATGGATGATCACCGAACGGCCAGCAATGTCGACAGACTCGGCGCCCGTATTCACAGTGTGCGTGCCGGAGGTTTGCGTGACATTGACCGCGTCGGCGACTGCTGTGTACGCGATCGTTTCCCACGGGTCCGTCGTCACAACAGCTCCTGGGAAGTAGAAGTGCATGCCGGCGTTGCTCAAGCAGCTCGATTGCGCATGGATGTGGATGCCACACGAGTTCGCCACGCTGCGGTTCGCGCCGCCAGAGCACGCCAGGTCGATGCCAGTCAGCACGTATGTGAACGTCTGCGTCGACGTCTGCGACGTTCCAACCGTCGTCATCGGGTTGACGACGCCTCTCACCACGAGGGAACCTGTGTAGTCGAAGTACTTGACAAAGGGCGTCGCCGCCAGCGTCACGTTCACGCCGTTGGACAGTACAGCGCACGCGATGCGCCCGCCGACGTAGTTGTGGATGATCACCGTGCGGCCCTGTACGTCGTAGGACGTGCCGCCCGTCTTGACGGTGTACGTGCCCTGAGTTGTGCCGCTAGTCGACGTGTACGCGATCGCTGTCCACGGGTCCGTCGTCACAGCGCCTGTGAAGTAGTGCCCGCCGGCGTTGCTCGAGCAGCTCGTTCCCACGTGGATGTGGATGCCGCACGAGTTCACCGCGCTGAGGTTCGCGCCGCCATAGCACGCCGGGTCGACGCCAGTCAGAATGTACTCGAATGTCTGGTTTGTGCCCACTGTCGTCATCGGACCGATCGTGCCAATCACCGCGAGTGTGCCGGTGTAGCCCAAGTAAGGCACGAAGCCCGCAGCTGTCAGCGTCTGTCCCAGCGTCGTTGCCGGCGCCAGCGCCAGGAGGACGATCTTCATCATGGCAAGGCGCACCATGGTATTAGGGCGGGCGGCGGCGGCCCGCCGTGCATATCTCCGAGGATTGTCCTCAAATATAACGCAATTACGCACTTCGAAGCGATTCTCTCGGCATTTTTCATGACAGACGAAATCAGGAAAATCTCATTTAGGAAATCCATCAAAACGTGTGTTCACCGCTAGCCGACACTACTGTTGACTGGTACAATACAGCTGTGACTGTGATCTGTGTGTTGGCAGAAGCGGCCGGTCTGGAGTTTGGTCAGCTAGAGCTAGCCGACACTCGCGGCCGCGTCGGACGCCCACGGGCGGATTCGCTCAGGCTGCCCCTCGCGATTGAGCGCGTGCCATCCGGCGGGCAAGTTGTAGTCGTACGTGTAGTTCGGCGCGTGCCGGGCGCGCTCGTCGGCGAGGCAGCGCTCGCGATGCACCGCCACCTGATGAGGGAGGCAATCAGAGGTCATCAGAGGTCATCAGAGGTCATCCGAGGCAGCGCTCGCGAGGCATCGCACCTGCCCGACCCAATAGTCCGCAAAGAGCTTCTCGTACCGGTAGAAGGGCTTGCGGATCGTGTAGTTGACGAGGAAACTTCGAAGGAGGCGCGGCGTCACGTCCGTCCAGTCGCGCACCTGTGGGGAGAGGGGGTGCGGGCGCCGTCGTGAGCACTTGCATGCAGGGCGGGCGCGGGGTAGGCGTTACGCCCGTCCAGCCGCGCACAATGAGGACCGGCAGCTGCTCGTAGAGCGGGTTGAGAGCCGACGAGCGGCAGATCGGGATCGTGCCCACCTGATGAGGACAGCAATCAGTGGCCGTCATCAGGGGCCATCAAGCATCACCAGGCAGATCGGGATCGTGCCCACCACGAGAGCTTCCCACGTGAGGCAATCAAGAGGCAATCAAGCGGCAATCAAGCGGCAATCAAGCGGCAATCCAGAGGCAATCAAGTGCCCACCATGAGAGCTTCCCAAGTCCGGTGCGCGTCCAAGCCGTTGCCACGTGGCGAGAGCACGAAGCGGTGCTGCCCCAAAGTCCGCAGATACTCAGGCACGCGAATCTTGGCGGGATTCTCGGGCGTGATCCGCACCTGTGGGGAAAGGAGAGGTGGGGCGCCATGCTGAGCGCTTGCATGCACGGCTGGCCCATAGATTCTCGGGCGTGATCCGCACCTCGCCATCCCCCCACTTGGGCCCGAAGGTGTCGCGCACCTGTGGAAGCAGGGGGACGCGCGCCGTGGTGAGCACGTGCATGCACGCCCCTTTTTGTGGCCAGAGCGTATCGCGCACCCGCTTGCGCTCTGGGTGCGTGATGGTCATTTGCATCATGAGCCATCGGGTCTTGGGCTGGCTCTGGGCGGCGAGGATGGTCGATAGGTACTCGGCGACGTTGGCGTGGAAGGAGACCGACTGCGGCTGCCCGCGCACCTACCAAAACAGGCAAGGGAAAGGGCTCAGCCTGGTCATCAGTTGCAATTAGAGGCAATTAGAGGCAATTAGAGGCAATTAGAGGCTCAGCCTGGTCATCATCATTGGTTCGGGTGACGAAAGGGAGTGGCACTCAGTTGCAATCATTTGCAATCAGTTGCAATCAGTTGCAATCAGCGGTCATCAGCGGCAATCACGCACCCCGATCTCGAGCGAGTCCATCACGCCGAGCGGCACCGAGCTCACTTTGGGAGAGTCGAGCACCTGCCAAATTTGGAAGGATCGTCAGTCGCATCCCAGTGGTACTCAAAGCAGAGGCCATCAGAGGCCACCAGAGGCCATCAGAGGCCACCAGCGGCACTCACAGAGGCAATCAGCATGCACTCACAGAGGCCATCAGCATGCACTCACAGAGGCCATCAGCATGCACTCACCTCGTTGTCGACCGCCCACCAGTGGCGAAGGGTACTCGAGCTAATGAGGGACGCAATCAGCCATCAGAGGCCATCAGCATGCACTCACCTCGTTGTCGACCGCCCACCAGTGGCGAAGGGTCCTCGAGCTAATGAGGGACGCAATCAGCCATCAGAGGCCATCAGCATGCACTCACCTCGTTGTCGACCGCCCACCAGTGGCGGAGGGTCCTCGAGCTAATGAGGGACGCAATCAGCCATCAGAGGCCATCAGCATGCACTCACCTCGTTGTCGACCGCCCACCAGTGGCGGAGGGTCCTCGAGCTAATGAGGGACGCAATCAGCCATCAGAGGCCATCAGCATGCACTCACCTCGTTGTCGACCGCCCACCAGTGGCGGAGGGTCCTCGAGCTAATGAGGGACGCAATCAGCCATCAGAGGCCATCAGCATGCACTCACCTCGTTGTCGACCGCCCACCAGTGGCGAAGGGTCCTCGAGCTAAGCAGCGAGTCTACGGCATGATAATGCGTGATGCCCTCGTCCGCCGTGTCGGTGATCAGCAGGTACGGGGCCGTGATGTGCTGGTGCACTTGCCTGCCGAAGTTAGGGTTTAGGGTGTGATCAGCAGGTACGGGGCCGTGATGTGCGGGTGCACTTGCCTGCCGAAGTTAGGGTTTAGGGTGTGATCAGCAGGTACGGGGCCGTGATGTGCGGGTGCGCTTGCCTGACGAAGTTAGGGTTTAGGGTGTGATCAGCAGGTACGGGGCCGTGATGTGCGGGTGCGCTTGCCTGACGAAGTTAGGGGTTGGGGTGTGATGTGCGGGTGCGCTTGCCTGACGAAGTCCTTGGTCGGCCTCAGGGTCGAATAGATCAGCTGGCACGGCTGGACCATAGGCGCCTGCCGCGGACCTGTGGGGAAAGGAGGGAGGGGAGGGGCACAGGCGCCTTAATGAGCACTTGCATGCACGGCTGGACCTGCCAAATGAGGCAGCACCCCGACCGCAATCAAGTCGCAATCAAGTCGCAATCAAGTCGCACGAGGCAGCACTCCGATCGCAATCAAATCGCAATCGAGTCGCAATCAGCATGCAGTCAGGGCGAGAGCTCACCGATCGCATAGCCGGTCGAGGAGTCGAAGAGATGATCGGCGAGGTTGCGCATCGTATCCTGCGTGTGCAGAGGGTACATGTCGCATCTCTGAGCGCATGCTAATGGCCTCCCTCATCAGGTGGGTGCCCCGGCGTGTATACCTGCGTGTACAGTGGGTACATGTCGCCGCGACCGTGACGGGTCGATTCGCCCCAGTCCCGGTTGCGGAAGGCGAGATGTGGGAAGCGCTCAAACGCGGGCGGGCCGCGCGCCATGCGCTCCCGCGCGATCTCCAGGTTCGCGCGCAGCAGCGCGTTCAAACGGTCGTCGTCGCTCGAACGGGCATCTGGCGGTGGGATGAGATGCATGCTCCCTGTGACGAAACCCCTCGGCGGTGGGATGAGATGCGTGCTCCCTGTGACGAAACCCCGCGCCGCGGCGGCGGACGGCGTGCGGCGCACGTGCAGGCCGCGCTTGGTGCCGCGCCGCTCGCCCGCCGGCGCGCAGCTGCTGCCGTCCTTGGGTCGCGGACGGTGCACCCAAGAGATCGAGGTCGAGGCCGTCTCGCCTTCGCTCTCGGCCGTGCGCAGCTCGAAGTGGAGCTTTTGGCCAGCTCGGGGCGTCTCGCATCGGATCCCATTGTCTCGGGTGACGCCGCCGCACCAGGCGCGCGCGGAGCCGAGGCACGCCGCCTTGGCCGAGGCTAGGTCGCCGTATCGATCCGGGCACCGCTCGGATTCGCTCGCGATGTCCGGCCTGCGAAGCACCAGGTCCGTGGACTTATACTCGTCCCAGCAGACGTCGCCTCCGCCGCTCGCAGCTCTCGATTCACTGAAGAACCGACTCGGCATGGCGACGATCGGCACGCCTTGCGGTGCTGGGTGCGCGCGCGCGCGCCGGGGGCGAGAGTCCAGCGTCGCTGTGGATGCAGGGATCGATGCAGGCTGTGGAGAGCGTTTCGTCTCGAGTGTCGCGGACAAAACGACTTGTCGAAAATCGCCAGAAATCAGACCCGTAACCTCCATATTTGAAATATTTACCGGCCAGTCACACTTTTCGTGCGGGCGACCGCCACGTCATCTCTTATTACCTGGAGACCGATCCCTAAAGAACCGAAAGTCGACGCGGTCGAGGTGCTCGCCTCGCCTCGCCTCCCTTGTTCGGCTCCTGGCTCGTCCAGCTGCTTGACACGTGCCCATCTCCTTCGCAGCTGGCAGCGCACGGAGCTCGCATGCTGCGCGTCTCGCTTCTCTTTGTGTTCGCCGCGCTCGGAGCGGCCGAGGTAGAGGAAGTCACAAATCAGGCGCAGTTCCAAAAGATCCTCGCGAACAACGCGGCGGTGGCGGTGGACTTTTACTCGACCACCTGCGGCCCGTGCATCATGATCGCACCCAAGTACAAGGAGGTGCGCTGCAAGACGCGCCGCGAGCCGTGGAGAGAAGCCGCCGAGTGGAGTGGGTATTCACATTCACGCTCATCCCCGTGCTGCGTGCCGTGCCGACCTCGGTGGACAGCTCTCGAAGGAGTATGACGGCAAGGTCAAGTTTATCAAGGTGAACGTGCAGACGGCGTACGTGGGTATTCAGATTCGTTCGATGCCCACCTTCCACTTTTACGTGCAGGGCAAGAAGGAGCATGAGTTCTCGGGAGCCGATGAGAATGGCATGCGCTGATTGCGTGATTGCGTGATTGCGCTGATTGCGCTGATTGCATGATTGCGTGATTGCGCCGATTGCGCTGATTGCGTGATTGCGTGATTGCGTGATTGCCTGATTGCGCTGATTGCGTGATTGCGTCCATGGTTGCGAGCTCGTTTTCTCCGGAGCGGATGAGGACGGCCTCTTGAGCCTCTGAGCCTCTGAGCCTCTGAGATAGCCTATGATTGCCTCCCTCATCAGGCATGCGCCAGGCCGTCGCGATGATTGCGCGCAAGGCGGAGGCGATGGACATTGAGGTGAGCCTCGGCGCCCTTGAGGCCTTCTACCAAAAGTACGACCCGTCGAAGCTCGACGGCATTGACGAGATCTACGAAAAGTACCCGGCGTACAAGCTCGTCCAGATCCTGAAGAAGAAGTATGGCGCGGCGCCCGAGTTCACGAAGAAGACTCCGGCCAAGCCCAAGAAGGTGCGTTGATTGCGACTGATTGCGACTGATTGCGCCTGTCTTCGCGAAGAAGACTCCGGCCAAGCCCAAGGAGGTGCGCTCGTTGATTGCGACTGATTGCGACTGATTGCGACTGATTGCGACTAATTGCGACTGATTGCATCTGATTGCGCCTGATTGGAGGTGCGCTCGTTGCTTTGAACGGAGTTTGGAGGGGCTTGGATGGGATTGTGGAGGGGCTTGGATGGAGTTTGATGACCTCTGATTGCATCTGATTGCATCTGATTGCATATGATTGCATCTGATTGCATCTGATTGCATCTGGTTGCATCTGGTTGCCTTGTTGGGTGGTCCTTCAGGTGGAGGACGAGGGTGGCGCGTCTAGTAAGGCAAAGGAGATTGACATCAAGAAGATGGATCTCGAGGATCTCAAGGCCGAGATTTACCGGCGTGAGTCGGCTACGGAGGAGAAGGAGATGGAACTGATGGTCAAGAAGAACGAGCGGCGGCGTGAGAAGATCATCGAGCGGTGCGCGGCGTGCGCAGATGGAATCTGAGATGGAATCTTAGGTTGAATCTGAAGTCCTCTCTGAGGGCCTCTCTGAGTGCCTCCCTGATGACCTCCCTGATGACGTCTCTGATGACCTCCCTGATGACCTCCCTGATGACGTCCCTGATGAGCTCCCTCATCAGGTGCGCTGCCGAGGGAGGTGCCGTTCCAGTCAAGCTTGCGGTCGTGGGAGCGGGGCCTGCGGGCATGACAGCGGCCATCTACGCGGCGCGTGCGGGCCTCAAGCCGGTGGTCGTGGCGCCTTCGATGGGCGGCCAGTTGATGTCCAAGGGTGTGAATGTGGAGAACTACCCGGGCATTTTTGAGGCGTCGGGTGGCGACATTGTGCGACTGATGAAGAAGCAGGTGTGATGGCGTTCTGATGGCGTTCTGATGGCGTTCTGATGGCGTTCTGAAGGCGTTCTGATGGCGTTCGGGGCGTCGTCTGATTGCCGTATGATTGCATTCGGAGTTTCACTGTATGTCAAATGCTGGTCGCCGAGTGCACCTGATTGCCGCCGAGGCACTTCTGATGGCGTTCGGGGCGTCGTCTGATTGCCGTATGATTGCATTCGGAGTTTCACTGTATGTCAAATGCTGGTCGCCGAGTGCACCTGATTGCCGCCGATGGCCTTAAGTGCCTCTGAGTGCCTCTGAGTGCCTCTGAATGCCTCTGAGTGCCTCTGAGTGCCTCTGCTTCCCTCTCTCTCTGTGCCAGGCGATGCGTTTCGCGGCGACGTTTGAGGAGGAGGCGGCGCTGTCAGTGGACTTGTCGTCGCGCCCGTTCAAGATCACCACGAACAACTCCGTCATCCTGGCGCAGTCGATCGTGATTGCGACGGGCGCGGACTCGCGCTGGCTAGGTGCGAGCTCGAGATTGTATCTCGCTGAGTGCCTCTGAGCTCGAGATTGTAGCTCGCTGAGTGCCTCGGAGTGCCTCTGAGTTGCACTGAGTGCCACTCATTGCGTCACTGAATGCGTCAACGATGCTCTCCCTGATTGCACATCTCATCAGGCGCACCGCCCCTTGGGAAATTGCCTCTGATGGCCTCCCTGATTGCATCTCTGATTGCTTCCCTCATCAGGTGTGCCTCCCTGATTGCATCTCTGATTGCATCTCTGATGGCTTCCCTCATCAGGTGTGCCCGGGGAGGACGACCTCAAGGGCGGGGGCGTCTCCTCCTGCGCCACCTGCGACGGCTTCTTGTACAGCGGCAAGCCGGTCGTCGTCGTGGGCGGCGGCGACACAGCGATGGAGGATGCCCTAGTGCTTGCGCGCACCTCCACCTCCGTCGTCCTCATTCACAGGCGCGAACCCCACCTGCCGCGTGCTTCCCACAGCTCCGCGGCATGCATGCAAGTGCCCACCACGGCGGCGCGACGTGGCACCGACTCTTCACCCTCCTCTTCACACCTCCTCTTCACACCTCCTCTTCACACCTCCTCTGCGCACCCTCCTCTTCACACCCTCCTCTTCACAGGCGCGACTCCTTCCGTGCGTCCAAGGTGCTCGCGAACGCCGTGCTGAGCAACCCCAAGATCACCGTCATGTGGAACTCAACGGTGGCCGAGTTCAAGGCGGTCGAGGGCTCGAACGTACTCGGAAGCGTCGCCGTGCGCTCGACGACTGACGAAACCAACGTGACCGAGATCCCGGCGGAGGCGGCCTTCGTCGCGATCGGCCACATCCCGAACACGCAGCTCTTCAACGGCCAACTCGAGATGACTGAGAATGGGTGCGTGATTGCCTCTGATGACCTCTGATGACCTCTGATGATCTTCAACGGCCAACTCGAGATGACTGAGAATGGGTGCGTGATTGCCTCTGATGACCTCTGATGACCTCTGATGATCTTCAACGGCCAACTCGAGATGACTGAGAATGGGTGCGTGATTGCCTCTGATGACCTCTGATGACCTCTGATGCTCTTCAACGGCCAACTCGAGATGACTGAGAATGGGTGCGTGATTGCCTCGGATGGCCTCGGATGACCTCTGATGACCTCTGATGACCATCATCATCCAGGTGCGTGATTGCCTCGGATGGCCTCGGATGGCCTCTGAGGACCACTGAGGACCCCTGATGGCCTCTGATGGCCTCTGATGACCTCTGATGCCTCTGATGACCTCTGATGACCTCTGATGACATCTGACTGGGTATGATTGCCTCCCTCATCAGGTACCTCATCACGAAGCCGGCCTCGACCAAGTGCTCGGTCGATGGCGTCTTTGCAGCGGGTGACGTGGCCGATTGGGTCTACCGGCAGGCCGTTACGTCAGCAGGTTCCGGCTCATCTGCCGCGCTCGATGCCGAGAGATGGCTGAGCGAGCACATGGTGCGCTTGATTGAAGGGCTTGATTGCCTGGCTTGATTGCCTGCTTCGTCACCGGCTTCGTCACCTGACGAACCTGATGGCCTGCTTCGTCAGGTGGGCGGGGACGCGGATGAGCCCGAGGAAGATGGCAAGGAGGCGTGCCATCCCGAGGACTACGAGTCGTGGACGATGAAGCAAATCCGCAAGGAGCTGCAGGAGCGAGGTGTGCATGCTGGCTGATTACCCTAATGAATGCATGCTGACCCTCACCTGAGCCCGAACCCTCATCGCACTCATCACCCTAATGAAGCACTTCCGCAAGGAGTTGCAGGGGCGAGTTGCTGTGTGCATGCGGCCGACACATAATCGAGGAGTGCCGGCGCTGCATGCACGTGCTCACTACGGCGCGACGCCCCCTCCTTTTCGCAGGTGTGAATGCGGCCGAGGAGTGCCGAGGCTGCATGGAGAAATCGCAATTCATCGAGGTCCTGTGCCGCCACATCCAGGCGTAGGTTGCCTGGTATGGATGGGCACCACATCCGAGCCTAGGTGGCTTTCAGATTTTGGGGGCGACGCTTGTGCTTGCATTCTGTACGGTGGTTTGGCATCAGGGTGGTTTGGCTGGCGGACGCTGGCTTGCATTCTCTACGGTGGTTTGGGTCTGGACGGTTGGTTTGGCATCAGGGTGGTTTGGCAGAGGACGACAGAGGGCGCGTGTGGGGGTGCTGGGCGTCGTACTGGGCGTTATGATAAGCGCAAGCACGCGGGTTGGAATCTGCGTTGTGAGATATGTTTTCGGTGAGTTGAGACGGTTGCGCTAGATGAGATGCAACGTCGCGACGGCGCCGGGGCGCGTGTGGGTTTCGTGAGAGTAGGTTTCGTCACGTCGCGAGCGGATGAATTGTCGTGCATGTTGGCGCCATGACGATGATGAAATCCTAATCCAACGGCCGTACGCGCCTCGTACTTCATTGCCTTACTTATACCGGTACGCCACTCAGTTTGAAATCAGGGTACAAGTATGAAGATCGGATTGATTGTGTGCAAATCTACATATTCGTAATCCCTTCCTAGTACCCACTTGGGTATATAATTGCGGGAACATGAATGATGTAACGCTATAGCTTCATTGCTTCTCGACATTGCTTCTGACCACGGGTCTGGAGTTGGGAACGAAAAGGGAACGAACTACTCACCTCACTGCCAACCACTGACGTTAGTAGTGAACTACTAGCGTGCGTAAGCCGTCACGATCGGCCTTCTTGATGATTCAAGTTGATATAAGCAGATTTACAGTCAATTTACAGTATTCACACTATGTTTTCACGGGGGCTCCTGGCTACCGACCAGGTCTGATACACTTCGCGCCGCGCTCTCTCGCTTTAAGCTTATCTCATGCTGAGCGAGCCCGCCACGAGGACGCAAACGCCTCAAGATGTTCTTGCACATGCTCCAGAGGCTCCCACATGTTGTCATCCGCGCGCGCTCCACCCTTTTCCCACTTGACTAGGAATTCCGTCGTCTTTCGTTTGCGGCACTCGTCCACGATGCAGTCGACATCATTTGGGGCGCAGTTCTCTTCTTATTCTCTCGATGCTCCGCTTAATGCTCCACCCCGATTTGCGCACTGCTTGCGCACATCAGATGCAGTGGGCATAATACACTTGAGGCCAAGTTGCCTCGCTGAGCCTATGTCGCTTCTCCCTGAGCCTGTTTTGCGGACCTCTCCCCCGTCTATCTGAGTAACGAGAGGCGTAGGCGTCGTTGCATAGGCTTTGATCTTGGGATGAGCCCGCAAATAGCCCTGGACTGAGAGGTCGGCTGGCTGCATCTTCGACAGCCCACCCTGCTGAGAATCCCCTTCTTCTCGCAGTGGCCCACTCATCAATGGTATGAGCCATGTGAGTGCGCGACGGTGAACCATGTAACCTGCCAAGTTCTGCATATTCCCCCGGCCACGGCAGATCGGCTTGAAACCGCCGCACGCTTTCAGAGGCTCTTCAACGCAAGGGGGATGGTTTTTAGACCAACCAATGCTGAGAAACTCCCAGTCTGGTGGTAAGGAAGCCAGCGCGGCAAACAGGCGCTCGTGGAAGTGGTCTGCGAGGATGATATCATCCTCAAGAACGAGGAATACATCATGGTCAGCAGCTTGCGCGGCAATCAGCACCTGAGCATGGGAGCTGTAGCAAGCAGCAATTCCTTCCCACTTGTGAAACACGAGCAGATTGCAGCTTGCAGTCGAGTTTGCAGAGGGAAAGAGATAGTCTGCAAAACGACATTCGGCATCAGTAGGGCCCTTTCCCCATTTGAGTCGACGATAGAACTCATTCATTTCTGTCCAATCGGGCGGCCATAGATTTTCATCGGTGCGCCAGTCTCTCACCTCCACAAGCACCTTTGTGGCAATCCGCTTTTTATGGCTGCGGTGAAAGCTGCTGGGACGAGCCGGGTATACCCACCTCGACGGAAGGCTCGCATTGAATGCAGATTTGTCGATTGCTGGGTGGAAGATCACTTCTGTGTAAGTGGCATGGCTCGCATTGAGTGTGTGGTGCATGTGCCGCTTTCGGTCCTCGCGGCGCTGCAGATTTATGACGTACGTCTTGTCGAAGAGACTGTTCCAGTCGTACAGAAGAGATTCATTGTTTTGGCCGAAGGAACAGCTGCGTGCGGCGCCCGCCATCCTTAGAGCAGCCTTTGCCTGCAGTGAACGGAGCGGGGTGGCGGCTGCAGCTTCTTCTGCTGCTGCTAACCAACACTGTTCTGCCTCTCGATATGAAGCAGGCACAAAAGACGGCACCAAGGTTTGGGGGTTCTTCGCACATCCGCCTTTCGGCACGCGTGGTGCTGATGGGACGGCTGCCCACGGCCATTCCACTGCGAGCAGTAGCATTTGCAGTATCATATATTTCGGTCACGTGAGGGGCGAACTCCCTGAAACGAGACAATTGATCGCGGGCGCTTTCACGAACATCCATATTATTAGACGAAATCGGCAACGAGTCATTGCACAAGTTGGGACACTGTTGGGACTCGCTTTTTCCTTTTGTCATGTGTGATGGTAACAGTCTGTTCCTGGCGCTATCCCCCGCACATCTGACGTTGATTGTTGTTCTTGTACAATGCATGCACATGTCGTGGACGAGTCTCAAGAAACCGACAGAAAAATGCGTTCATTATATTTCGTGTTGCTTCTCCAGCCTGCGAATGGAGGGCCGCCGCGCTTCCCGACAATGGCCTCGATCAACGCGTCCGCGCCAATTGCTCTCTCATTCAACCCGTCGAACGCTACGGCGCTTGGTTTCCCTTTTGTTCCAATAGGGACGGCAAAGCGTGTGCCTTCTGAGCTACCATGGTGCATCGTCGAGTCGGAAGACCGGCCGCGCGCCGACGACAGAAAAGGCACCTCGAGCTACTGGCAAGCAGCTGCTGATCGCAATGAACGGTACGCACGTTGCCACGGCTACGGCTTTGCGTACGTTGAGCATACAGGTGGACACCATGGGAAGGGATGCTCCCATTCCGTACGCGGCTACCTGTCGCCTTACTGGTGCAAAATACCCGCGGTAGCGCATGTGATTCAAAATGGCATCAACGGACGTAGATGCAACAGAGTCGTCTTCCTTGATTCCGACGTCCAAATTGTCAATTACTCGATGAGCCTCGATGAGTATCTTGAGCACGGCCGATTGCTCGGCGACGAGGCTCTAATTGATGATGATTGGTCGCTCCTCTTCACGTCGAACGCCCCTCACGTCAATGCCGGTCTATGCACGGGCATCTTTTTCGCTCGCAGCAAGTCAGACAGCTGCGGGATCCTGCGGAACTGGTGGGATGCGAATTGGCCTGATAAGAGCCGCTGGTCCTGGGAGCAGGGCGCTATGGCTGATGGCGTCCATCTTCACAATCGTGCATATGGAGCTCGTGTGCGCGTGCTCCCCACTTCTCATACGTGGCGTGCCGAAGACATACCAAAGCTAAAGAAATCTACGCCCCCATTCCGTCGTGATCCACTCTTTTATCACCGTTGCTCGCAAACGACAGGGGTCAGGAGCAAGGATACCGGCAACTGTGCACCACCTACCGCACCTGATGCTGGTGCATTGCAAGGCTACTGTTCTCGGGACCTCTCCAGCGCAAGAGCGGAAATTGCCCTCGTCAAGCTTCCGAGCGCAGCCATGGTCTTTGATGAGGAGAAGGCACTCGAGAGATGTCCTGCGGCGACTCCACGGCCGGGCGTCATGTTTGCATCATTCATGAATGCAAGTACGTGCTGCAACGGCAGTCCTCTTCTGGCCATCTCTTACTCACTTGGATGGCACTGTGGTGGCGCCCGGCCTTCAAAGGCGACCCTGCTGGTCCAGTGCGACCGTGCCGACGAACGAAGAGTGGACATGCTGGACTCCCAGCGCACCTCGGGCGCCTTCGCAGTGGATGTCAGCGGCGATCAGCAAAGCAACATCCTCCCCAGCCCCCAGCCCCCCCAGCCCACGCACACATCACAGAATATTCGACTTGGTCTTGATGAACCACGAGTACGATTTGGCAGCGATACGCGCCAAGGAAATCGGAGACTGCGTTGACAAAATCATCTTTGCGCAGCCAACGTTTAACTTTGCAACCGGCGAACCCGTCAGAAGTCGTCCACCTTTTCCAGCACGCCTGCTTAGTATGCATCCAAACGTCATCTTTTATCCGATTGAGCCCACAGGATTGGAATCATCCTGCATGGGTCGTGCCAAGACTGCATGGTGCCGCGAGAGCTTCGCTCGTAATGCACTCCTTCAGGCGTTTGACGAGCTTGGTGGCCATGATGACGATGTCATCTTCATTTCAGACGCGGATGAGATAGGCTCGAGAGATAGGCTCGAACGCTGTTCGCCTGAGTCAGCGGCCTTACTGTGTGGCAAGCGGCTATCGCAGCAGCTGTGGCAAGCCGCGCCTTGCATGGCAACGGTTTGCAAACGCTTCTTGGCACATGTCAAGCTTGAGTGGGGGCATTGAAGGTCACATCTTCAAGCTGCGAAGCAACAGTGAGACCATTGCATCCAACAACCTACTTGATGAAGAACATGTCAGGTGGCGAATGGCAAGGTGCCATGACCATCTAGGGCGAGACAAAAACCCAGGTCCCAATGCTCAATCTTTTTTCAGCATAACCAGGTGGGGCACGGCGCAGCTGCCCTCGTACCCTGATGTACCACAAGTTGTGGACAAACTGATGAAAAATGGCAGATTTCTGCATTATCTGAGCAATGGCACCTCTTTGACTGCACCAAGGGCTGCTGATCTCGCCGCACTCCTGAATCTGCCGACAAACCATGAGAAGTAAGCGCAATGCGATGTCGGGTCAGCACCAAGTTCGTGAGGCTTCAACTCCATGTTCGTGTCGCCGGTGGTTTCTAGCGAGTAAGCGCTAATTAGTTGTCTTCCAGGGCAAGCGGAGTTGCACGGCGGTAGACGCACACCAGCTCGACAAGCAAGGTGCGCCGCGCCACCGGCGGGCGGGCAATACTCGCATACCATTGCATGCATGCATGAATGAACAGCCTCGAAGGTTCGACGAAACGTCCTCGAAGACGAAACGTTCTCGAAACGACGGGCTCGTCGCGTCGCCGTGTCCCGCGTGGTTGTTGTTGTGTGTCGAGCGCGAGCGCTCGCCACGTTTGTCATGCCCCACCCTCTCGGACCCGTACTGTCTAGAACAGGGGACTCAGAGCTCGGCCCTTAGTCCAAGGCGCCTGGGATCGGGAAATTAGTGGAAAGTTGCATCAAAAGTTGCGAACACGAGCTACTATTAACAATTAACATGTACTTGAAGCGCCAAAAGAACGGAGGACGAGAGTAGCATTCGTGGGGGGGGAAGCCATTACGCCGCAGACACGGTGCTCTGGGCGCGGAAAGTGAAGAACACAAGCGTTCTTGTTCACGCAACTAAGACCACTGCATGCATAAACCGGAGAAACGTGAAAAACTTAGAAAAAAATTAGAGAAAGCTGTTGTACGCGGCTTCTGGCCGGGCTCAACGTGCGCGCCACAGCGGTCGTCTCTGCTCAGCGCAATGGCTGTATCAAGCAGGTATCATGGACCTCTGTCCGCGTGGCTTCTCATCTCGCTGTCCCTGGCCGAGATATCCCCGGCCGAACTAGACCGGGGCAAAATACAAACCACAAACTGCGTGCGCTTTTTCACGTTTGTTGTCGAGCTCGATGGACGCGATCCCACGTGGAGGACAATGCCCCGCACCAGCGGGCCTGCCTTGATGGCTTCTGGCTCGTTCAGCGCTCCAGGTCAGAAGCGACTCGTGCAGAAGGACGTGATGCAAGCTCTTGTGATCAACACCAAGAGCCTCGCCCTGAGTCAAACATGCTTTGAGTTGCATGTATTTTCCGACAGCAAGACCTATGCTGCGCTCGGCACGGACATGAGGCGAGTACACCCTTCCCTTTTCCCTCGAACGCTTCCGGAGCTGAAGCGTAATCCATTGGGTGACCCATATACCTCATGGATCGCTCTATGCTGGGCAAGGCTTGACGTGGCGCAGCACTTCCTAAACCGTGGCGAAAAAGCAATCTGGATCGATCTGGATACCCTGATTATGCATGATCTCTCGATTCCCTTTCATGAATTCGGCACCTTTGCTGTCTGCGGCGGATATGCCACGAATAGAAATGAAGTGAGCGGCAGGTACTATCAATCGTTGATCAGTCAAGGTCCTCTAGAAGAGCAATGCTATGGAGACTTGTGGATGGTGGACAATGGCACCGCTGCACGAATGTATGAGTTTGTCCACAAGATGGCACGGAAGGGTGCTCTTCCAAAGTACGATGTACAGACCATGTGGTCGACCGTTTTACGCTGGTCCCGCCAGTTTGTCGGAAACAGGACTGCGTACTTTAACAACCTGCGCGATTCACTCCCCATTTGTTGGAGGTTCGACTGGATGCACAATTCCATGGCGCCGTACATTAACCGCACGTTTTCTTACAGGAATGGTGTCGCCACGCACTACAAGCTCCTTCAGGTTGATGCTGTGACGGGCAAGCTAATGTGCGGAGAGAAAGGACACCCACCAAAGGCTATCGGCGCCCTCTCTTTTACGTGGCATTCATTTGTCGAGACCATGCAAGATCCGGACGACGCATTCCGCGACCCTAGCGTGCGTCAGTGGTTTCGCACGCACTTGGCGCTATGAATTCAGAGAAAGTGAGAAAACCCATTGGTGTCTCACTAGTCTCGGGTCTGTTGTGGGAAGTCGATGTGGGAAGCTGTACTATCCCCTATGTGGGTCGGTCTTGTACAACCTGTGATCCTGTGTGTGTGTGTGTGCACTCATGCAAATGGCCGGCGGAGATATCCCAAGATATTCCTGTGTGGGTTAGGGAATAGTCTGTGGTGTTGGAGAGTGTTTTGAGATTGGTACGTGCTTCGTCATCCACTCTGACCGCCGCCAAGCGCCATGCGCCCCAAGTGAGCAACGTTGGTAGGACCGTTGACGCGGCTACGGGCCACGGTCGCAGGGAGGGCTTCGATTAGAGCGAGGCTGCAAGGAAGGCTGCAGGCCAGCAACGCGCGCTTGGGACAGCGCGAGCAAGGGCCGTGGGCACTGCAGAAACTCGGGGGAGAGTTTCTGTGGGTGACCAGGGGAGAATGACGCGCAGACTATGTACAGAGGCGAGCGAAACGTCATTTGAGACAGAAGGGGGGACCCATGCGTGCGTCCGGAACTGAACTGAACTGAGCTGAACGTCCGAGAGATCCGGCATGCGTTCAGGCATGCGTGCCAGAAAAGTCCCCGGAAGGTTCGCTCGTTGGGAATGAGTTACCCCGGGGAGAAGGCGGGTCGCGAGTTGCGACGTCTGTCGTTGGCTCAGTGAGAGCCACGGGTCTTGGGCAAAGATAGTTGTCTGAGTGCCAAGCTATGAGGCGTGAATGGTGCAGACGGCCGACTGTAATCTTATATCTATCTTACCACACTTCCAAGGAAAAATACTCGCGTCATATGCGTCAGAATGCACAAGAATGCATACGAATGCATACATATGCATACGAATGCGAAAAATACATCTGAATGCACACGAATGCATACACGTGTGAATGCAAACGAATGCGTGTGTGAATGCATGCCCTTCACGGCTCTGTTGCTTACGTGTTGTGTGTATTAACATGAATGAATGCATTTGAATGCGCGTGAATGCGTGAGAATGCGAGTGCGTCAGAATGCAACGTGTCGACAGAATGCAGCTTATGTGGGGAGGCATACAAATGCATTTGAATGCAACTCGTGTAGAATGCAACGCACTGCAAATGCACAATAATACATATGAATGCACCGGATTCTGAATGCAGTAAGATGCAGCTATTACAACTGTATCAGAATGCATTAAAATGCGTCACGCCATGTATGCGTCACGTGGCGAATGCATCAACATGAAGCGGACCTTTTGGATGCATCAAAATTCATCAAAATGCAACTTGTCCAGAATGCAGCAGGTATGAAAATGCATCAGAATGCAACCGTCTCGCATCGGAAGAATGCAGCAGCTCAAAGTGGTTGTAAAATGCGTTCGAATGCAACCGATTGCAGTACGTCTGAATGCATAGAAAAAACAATGAATTGCATATGAATGCAGACGCATGCATACGAATGCACATGAATGCGTATGGGAAAAAACTACTCCACTTTTGGGGAAAAACTACCATGGTACACCACACCCGCTACACCTTGACGCGCTCTCGTTACGGAGGAGATGAGCTCGGACTCCTTAGTTGGACCGGCCTGTGCCCGCGCAGCCACCGACCGGGCCACAGACGGATGCTGCGCGCGCTGATGAAGAGTCTGTTGATACCCCAACATTCTTTCCCTATGCCATGGACCGGCGCGCCCCTTTCGCCCCGCGCCTTGACGCGCTTGCGCTATGGAGGAGATGAGCTCAGACTCCATGTCGAGCCCGTCCGTGCACGCATAGCGCCCCAGGACGGATGCAGCGCGCGCGCGCAGTACCGCTCGATGGCGTGAGTGCCCGCGTGCTGAGCAGGTGCGAAGACGATGGCGACGACGAAGCGCGCAGCGCGGCGCAACCAGCACCGAACTGTGCCTCGGCCAGCGCCCAGCGGTTTGCGAGCCCGTTGACATCTGCTGCCTTCCCGCTTCGTGCCAACGCCGACAACTCTCAGCCAAGCAAGGCCCCTTCCTCTTGGTAAAAAACACAAGTCTCAGGCCCGTTGGTCCATGCATACGGATGCTGGCAGCGGTTTGCGAGATTGCGACGCGGCGCGGCTGCGGCTCTGCAGGCATGCAGCTCAGAGACCTTGGCGGCAATGCGCTCCAGCAACGGGACTGACTTACAGCAACGAGGCATGATGAGACCGCGGTCGAATGCACTTGTCTTGACTTGACTTGCTTGAATGCATCCAAATTTGGGGCGGGTCACGAATGCGAGCAAGATGTTTAGTCCTGCTCCTTAAGCCTGCGAATGGAGCCAGAACCGGCTACCTGGATTCGCAGGCCTCGTGACGCAACAGGGCGCCGCGCCAGGCCGCCGCACCAGGTCGATGTGAAATTCCTAGCTTTGTGTTCCGCCAGAGCTCAACAGCCATACGTTCAAGAGAATGCAACCATTTTTGGGTTATTTTTGCTTTTGCCCTTTTCGAGCCACGCCGCTCTGGAGCCCTCACTGACGTCGGGAGAGTGGGAGCGGCGAGACAATGCGCTCATTTTATTGGCTGCTGCTACTCCAGCCTGCGAATGGAGCCAGTACCGATCTTCGAGCGGATATCCCCACCGAAATGTTCCACTCGATGGGGACGTCGGCTGAGAAGCGGGCCAAAGCTACGGAGTTGCTCACTGGCTATCTGGACTCGCAGGCCTCCTGCGAGCACGGCGAGGAGGGTCTGCTCATCAATGTGCACCCCACGACGACCGCTAGGCTGTTTCGCGAGTCCCTCGTGAAACGCGCTCCCAGCCATCCAAGCAGTCGCTTCCGCCACGCAAACAAGGAGCAAGAGTGGACACACGTGAAGACGGTCCACTCGATCCACTCGACGATGCTCAAGGCCGCGCTCACCCACGAGCACACGATGGTTGTCGAGGCCAACTGCGTGTCGGTCGACATGTCCACCCCACTCTTCGACGGTCGGTACACCAGGGCACGGTCGAACTGCGAATACACCATTGAAAGCACGCAAAGCTTAGGAGAATTCGGCATGACGCGCGTCTTCCTGGCGATCGTCACCATGCGCTTACCGGGCGGCTTGAATGCGGGCGCGTGCGATGGCGTGACGGACAAGCTCAAGCCCGTCAACGCGACGATCTTCATGAGCACCGAGCGCGTGGGCGTCATCGAGCTACCGGTCCTCGATGAGGACGGCTCGATGAGCGTCTCCATCGGACGGTACGTGATCGACCCGCATGGCCTGCAAGATACTATCGAGTGGGATGAGGACAAACGACTCATTTGGTCCAAGTTAGGCCAGGCGTACGAGAAGACAAGCAGCATTGAGGACGCGGAGGTCGGGATTCTGAAACGGAACGCGGATGCGTGGTTGCACTGGAATTGGGGACTCGATCGCATCGACACATGGCAGATCGACCTTAACAACGAGTACCGCTTCGGCTACGCGACAGGTGAAGGCACCACGCTGTTCAACCTGGACACAGGTGTCGCCGTCTATCACGACGACTTCGGCCGTGCGCTCGGCCGTGCGCGCGGCGGCTACTCGGCTGGCTGTGCGGATGGGACGGAGCTCACCTGCCTGGACAAATGGATTTACCCGGGCACCGTAGACGACGGTGTGATGGCGCGCAACAGGACGACGTTCAAGGGCTGCTCCGAGCACGGCACGCACACCTCGTCGACCGCTGTGGGCACGAAGTACGGTGTCTCTAGCGGCGCCAAGCTCGTCGCGGTGCAGGTGCTCAGTTGCGACGGCGTCGGGTCGGATGCGACGATCCTCGCCGGCCTCGACTGGTCCATCAACCACGCTCTTACGCAGAGGCCGTGGCGCCCTTCCGTTGCGTCCCTCTCTCTGGGAGGCCCACGTGGTCAATCGATCGCGTACAACGACGCGGTGAAGAGCATCTCAGCGATAAGCATGCTCATCGTCGTGGCGGCGGGCAACGACGCTGGTGACTCGTGCGCCGAGTCACCGGCCGACATCGCGGAGGCCATGACGGTGGGTGCGAGCACCCTGATTCAGCCCGATGTAGAGGACGGCAAGTTGCTGCAGCTCGCATCAGGCGAGGCACCGCCTCTCTATGACGTCCAAGCAGAGTACAGCGACATGGGCTCATGCGTCGACCTCTTTGCCCCAAGCTCGCAGATTCTCACCGCCGTCCCTACGTACGGCTCGACGCACATTGCGGGCATCCTCTCGGGCACGTCGATGGCGACGCCCTTCGTTGCGGGCATCGCACTGCAAATCCTCGGGTTCGTCCCAAGTTTTCATGCTGACAACGTGACGCGCGCTCTCCACACGCTGCTGATTACCTTCCTCATCTCGGGCATCTGGTACGAGCGTGCCGCCGCCGTCGCCGCCGCGTTCAAGACGATTACCGAGCAGTACGAATTCTTTGCGAATCTTGACTTTGTGGTAGGCGTGTCGACGCTGCTCGTGCAATTACTGTGTTTCTCGCACAAGTACTCACTGTGCTGGCTTGGCTTCCACTGCACGCTCGTGGCCGAGCCGATCGCAATGGCCGTTGGGCTGTGCATCGCTAACGTGCATCCAGGGCTGCTCTCGATCGCCCTCCTATATGGGTTCCGCAAGATCATGCACTACTCCAAGCCGGCCAAGGAGGGGCTGTACGCGTCGCTGCCCAAGGAAGTCGTCTTCATCACCAAGCCGCTGCTCCAAACGCTCGTCTATCGCGCCGGCTCGCTTGTGGGTGTGGCCTACTTCACCGCCGCCATCCAGTGGGGACTTAGCCCCAAGGTTCGTCAGTACATGCTTCTTGGGGTCGCCGTTGGTTGGGCGGCCAATTGCTTTTGGCTGGGCATCCTCGCCGAGCGCCACCAGCAGGCGCAGGACGAGCAGTTGCGGGACAGTCACGGCTGCGCTTCCCGGCTTGCCCCCTCCCGCCGCTCGATGAAAGTGTATCCGGCGCTCTGCATACTTGGAGGTCTCGTTGTCGTCAGCGGCAATTCTGGTGATGGTTTTGTCTCTGCTGCGCGTTCAAACGGTTCTCCAAGCCAATCATGTATCCGCATTGGTTTCCTTGGCCGGGCAGATATCGTCAAGCCGGCACTATTTACGCCCGCTGCGCGCCGCCCGGGCATGGTGGCCATTGTTGGGCTTGCGGCGCGGTCTGTGCAGGATGCAATCGCCTTCAAGCAGCAGCACTTGGAATACCTTTCAAATGCAACTGTGTACTCCAGTTACAGCGCGCTCCTTACGAGCCCGGACGTTGATGGTGTGTACATTGCATTGCCGACCAGCTTACACTTTGAGTGGGCGGCGCTTGCTCTCGCGGCCGGTAAGCACGTTCTTCTTGAGAAGCCACTTACTTCGAATGCTGTACAGGCTGAAGCACTGGTAGCACTTGCACGGCAGCGCAATCTTGTGCTCATGCACGGCTTGCACAACCTGCACCATCCAATGATAGCGCGCGTGCGTGCGCTCGTACGCGGGCTAGGCAAACTACGCCACGCAGAAGCAAAACTGATCATGCCGAAGAAGTGGATTCAGAGGAAGGGGTCGCGCTATGACTCAGCTCTCTCGGGAGGCAGCGCCATGGACCTTGCTGGCTACGTGCTGAGCACGCTCCTAGAAATTCTGTATGACGATAGTCACGAGAAAAGCTGCGACGTTCGCAGCACTGTCGCAACTCGTTGGCCAAAGGATCCCCTGATCGACGAGGGTATGGAAGGGGACATTCTCATTGGCGGCTTATCGGTGCGCTTCGCCTGGTCTCTGATTGGTGAGAAGACTCCTGAAACAAAAGAGCTGCGTGTGGTGGGCTCCAACGGCACTTTGGTTGTATTCGGCTTCCAGGCACCTCAGTTCGGCAATTCGATCACTCTGCACGCGCATGACGGAACAGTGGTGCATCGCCAGTCCTTTGACAAGGCTATTACTACTTATGGCAACCAGGTGTCACATTTTACAGCCGCGGTGACACGCATTCGCAGTGGAGCAGTTTCCGACGCGGCATCCTTTGTGAACACGGGCGCTGCCTCGGTGCGTCTGATGCGGTGCATCGACGCTGTCTACACGAGTGCGGGTATGCAACCAAGAGCCGGGCTGATTGAGCGGCCGCCACCAAGGGCATGCGCTAGCATAGCACGCGGAGCACCCGTGCACACTACTGCTGCATGTGATCAAGCCGAAGCTAGCCTACTTGGATCTGCCGGCAACGAGGGTGCAAAGAGTGGGATCAATTTCACCACTGCACTCACGGTGCGTACGCCTGTGTCCACCGACGGTGGTGCGCAGCTGCGCGCCATTTTGTACACAAGTGGTGCGGCATTAGTCAAACATGCTTTGTCAGCCGCGCAGCTCCAGCGCATCTTTGCGGCGATCGAAAAGCAAGGTCGGTGGCGCCTGCCGCCACTTGATAAAAGGAACGGGGTTGAAAATCAGCCTCGCCGCCTGAAAGCAGTGCTGAGCTCGTCGACAGGCTCATCGTCGCTCTCACCCCCGGAGCTTCTGTCAAGCGTGTTTGAGCCTATCTACGCACTGGCAGAGGCGGCCCTGTCTGGTGCGGTTGATAGTGGAGCAATACTCAAGCTGGCACGCCGACGCTTGCACAGGGATGAAGACACTACTTCCGACTCAATACTGGAGGAGGTCCACCTTAACTCGGCGCTCTCTGATAGCAAGCACCAAAATCCGCACTATGACCAAGCCTATAATGATCCTCATCTGCTTCTGACGATAGATATCCCGTTAGTTGAAGTCACTGATGAACTTGGTCCGCTTGAAGTGTGGCCAGGTACCCAAGGCATCCCCCTCGAGCAGCTCTTCAGTAGATCAACAATCAAGGCGCTGCGTTCTGCGGGTGGCGGCTCTCTGCAGTACAGAGCATGCTGGTGCGAGGTGAATCACGTGTTGGGTCGGAACTTTCCAAGCGTCCGGCTCCTCTCTGGCATTGGGGACGCAGTAGTGCGCTTTCCTTCCACGTGGCACCGTGGCACACCGAATCGTCACCCTTCCCAGGTACGTGATATGGTGACCTTTGTATGGCGCCTCGCAAGACCAGCTGCTGTACCCGTTTGGTTGAAGTTACGGAAAGAGACTCCGCCAAGCTTGCCGCATGGACGCAACTTGAAGCTTGCCGCATGGCCGCATGGACCAAGCTTGCCGCATGGACGCAACTTGAAGCTTGCCGCATGGCCGCATGGACCAAGCTTGCCGCATGGAAGCGTAACAAGCCGCCCAAGCCCTCAGCTTGTGGCCGGCTGGCGCGTAACTGAAGCGGAATGGTCGGCAGCACAGGAGAAAGTAGCCCACATTTTAAGAGACGTGCCGCTGAAGCATCGCGAGCGTTGCGAACGGGTGCTGCGGAATCTGCCGGATGCTGGTTTTGCGCAAGCATGGCAGGATCACTTCCTCTATCGTAATTTCTTCGCAGGGATGGTGGCCGAGTCACAAAAGGGCTTATATATCGACATCGGCACAAATGATGCAATCAAAATATCGAACACTGCTTTCTTTGACGTATGTCTTGGCTGGACAGGCGTGTGCTTTGAGCCGCAGGCAATTTACCACGAGCGTATCCGCTCGGAGCGCAGTTGTCACTTGGTGCCTTCCTGCGTGATGGGCAGACCAACGAAAATGATTGCGACCGGCTCTGGTGGTCTTTTGACTCTGAGACCAAGCACTGTGGTGAAGGGTGGAGGCAGCGAGATTCAATGCGTCGGCTTGCGTGAATCTCTTGTCAAGTTGAAGCTAGAAATGCGCCGAGTCGACCTGATCAGCATTGACATTGAGGGCAACGAACCTAGCGTACTCAAGTGCTTACCATGGGGGAAACTCGATGTCCGAGCTGTTCTCATCGAGACCAACAAGTATCGTGACCTACGGCCGGTGGACATGTTTTTCTCTGCTCACGGCTACGTCAACGCAAAGACGTTCCTGTACAAAGCATATAAAGATCTTTCTGGCTCTTGGTTAGACAACTTGTACGTGAAGATGCCAGGCGGAGCTCCCCTTGTTCAGCCTCCTGGTAAGCCTAGGTGCGACCGAGCAGATTTAGCGTTCAACCCTGATTGCGATCAGTGGCGTGAATGGGCACGGCCAGATATATCAGATGGGTGGGGTGCATGCGACTCGTGATTATTGCAGATGGGTGGGATGCATGCTACTTGTGATTCTTGCAGATGGGTGGGGTGCATGCGACTCGTGATTATTGCAGATGGGTGGGGTGCATGCGACTCGTGCTCATGCTCGTGCTTGTGTGTCTGAGACATAGGGTGGGGTAGGGTAAACGACTATCCCCACCACCTGATTTTGAACTCAATGATAACCCAAGGGGTAGGGGGAGGTATTCTTTCTGGATTCTACCATGGGATTCACACACTCGATCCCCACCTCACCTGATTTTGCAAAATTTTGAACTCAGCCGTCAGCGCGCTTCGCACTTCCCCTCCGGAAAAGGCTAATAGCCTAAGGCTTACCGAAAAGGGGGGTTCGAGGGTTGGCGGGGGGGTAAGGTGTAGTCAGATGAACCCCGAGCCGTATTGGCCGTTATACGCTTGTGGGCCGGTGGCGCGTAGGGGGGGATCAACGGACCACCCTGTCCCTGACCCTCTGCCAAGGCCCAAGGGGGGAGTTCGCTAGGCCCGCCCGAAGGTGGCCCGCCTCGTTAGGTTATAGGTACGGTCCGGTGAGACAAAAGAAAACTTTTCTACAGTGGACAGTCGAGGCAGGCAGGAGCGGTGCAGGCCCCCGTGGGGGCATCCCTTCCGGGGCAAGGCAACCTCCCCGACCGAGCTTGCCTCCCACACAGCAACTTCTCCGGAGCCATGCGCATTTCGACATACACCGCACACCCGCGCGGACCTCGACGCGCCGCTCAGACCACACACCATGCCACACACCCTGCCACGCGCGGCGACTCCGATGGTGGACAATCTAGAATCTTCAATCACACCGTTCTTGGTGGTCCTCATGCAGACCTCTTTCGAGGAGGCGCGTCGTTTACGTTTGGACACGCAAGTGGACAAATGCACCTGTTATAGTGTAACGGCCGAAGCGCAGCCGTCCGACCTTCGCCCGGTCAGCCCGTCAGGTGTGAATTCGGCCCAGCTGTGAATCGCCTGGTCAGCCCGTCAGGGCCGATTTGTGCCAGAAGGCCATGGGATCAATGGTGTGGAAAGGGGGAGAGCCTCGCTGGTGAGAAGACCACATGGGGGAAGTGATATTCATGTTGCGGCGGTACGTCAGGATGGCTGCGCGCGACTGCAAGAACTTCCAATCATCGAAGACGATGTAACCACCGACTGTGAGAGGCGTGAGAGGCGGGTATACATGTAGAGGGCGCGTCACCCATTTCAGGAGGTAGGGTTGTTAGTTAGGGTGAGCACAGGGTGGGCATTAGGGTGAGCATGCACCCACCTGAGAGGCGAGGGTAGAGGGCGTCAAGCGTCTCATAGATCGACACGAACATATCCGAGTCCGCGCGGATGAGTGCGAACGAGCTGCCCGGTGGTATCGTGTGGAGCGTCTCGTTGAAGAAGCCAGGCAGGAACCTGACCTGACGAAGCACGTCACCCTCTGCGCCCTTCTCCTCGAAGCCTCCGTGCACTTTCCCGCCCTCTGGCGTACCTGCGGAAGGAGAGGGGCGCGCGCCGTGGTGGGCACTTGCATGCACGGCCCTTTTGTGTTGCTCTTCCCACAGCTCTCTGTCGTACCCATGGCTGGGAACGGCTGGTGAGTTGGGCTGCTGAGGCACGTCGACATGCGCTTCTTCACAGCGTCGAGGGGGCTGGCAAACTTGCCAGGTGTCCAATCGCGTGCCCCCGCGTACTCAAACTTGGCGGCTCGGGCGATGCTCTCCATGTTGGTGCCTGCCCTGTTACCGCCGTCGCGCTCTGCGAACTGTCGGATGTATGCTTTCGAGGGCGGCAGGCCTCCGAAACTATCAGCGAGCCACATCTGACGAACCCGCTCGCGTGGTGCGTGGGCCGTGGCGCCCCGAAGCGTGTAGAATGCATGCAGCAGGGCCTCCATGTGCACCGAAATACCGCCCTTGTAGACCCCAGCTTCGATGAAGTCGCCTGCGATGCCGTTGTGCAGCACGTCCCAAGCAAGAGGCTCCAGCATCGTGGCACGGCGCCAGCAGTCCCACTGGCATGCGGCTTCAGGGTCGCCTCTGTTGCTGGTCGGGAACGCTTTCGCACGGCCTATGACGCACGCCTTCGACGCATTGAGGAAGGCAAGCTGCTCTTCCGTCCACTGCTGCTGCTGGGCAAGGCGAGAAAGCTCTGAAACCTCCTCTGCGGACTGGCTCGCCAGCGGGTCATACATTGGAAGATGCGCCTTGATGCGTTGGTCAGGCGTGACTGACTTGCACACCAGGATAACTGCATGCATGTGCAGCACGTGCAGCCGCATCGTGCTGGGTTGATCTGCCCAGCCTAGCGGTCCGGCGCTACAAACCGCTTCTTCCAAGACCACACACAGAAATTCCTATCGACTGATTCCTATCCGTTATTTTCGCTTTTCACGTGCGATGCATGCGAGGGCGTGATTTCCGCCAACAGACAGGATCCTCCTGCGAAAGATGGCGAAACATGGCGACGCTGCAAATACGAAACCGGTCACCACCGCGCACACCGCGCGACATCCGATTGAGACGAGACGGAGAGGCGGGAAGGCGGGGCGTAGCCGGTACGCATGCCGGTTCGGCAATGACGTGAGACCATTTGATTAAATTTGAGCATGTGACGCATGCGTGGTCGACACATCGGCCTTCGGCTTGGCCGTATCGCGTATGGGCATTGCCCAATTATCCCCTCGCCCTGGCCTCGCCATTCCCGATTCAGCATTCACGCATCACGGGGTCGACGTCTCGAGTGTCGAGATTTCGTTAATATCAAATATGGTTTTTTCACACAAGTCTTTGCAGATTGCACACTCATGCGTTGCATCATGCATGCCGTACGCCAGGCTGGGCGGGGGGATACATCTCGTCACTCTCCAAATCGCTAATCGCATGGCGGGCTCATTATAAACGCAAGACGCGGCTCTGGACGCTGCCTTGCTGTCAGCTGTCTGAATCAATCAATCATTTGGTTTTGGGCTACTGCCGCATTCTGCCGCCCCGCGTGCGCAGTTCTCGCTCACAACGTGCCGGCTGGTAGCAATGGCTCCGGTGCCTCACGGCGAGCGCTCGTGTCGAGCGGTGACTGACGGCATGAGCATGCGTGTACCTCTCCCGTGCATGAAATCGAGCAACGGCTCGCACCAGTTTAGGATGGTTAGAGCAGCTCGAGCTCGCGATCTCCCCATTAGGATGGTTAGAGCAGCTCGAGCTCGCGATCTCCCCATTAGGATGGTTAGAGCAGCTCGAGCTCGCGATCTCCCCATTAGGATGGTTAGAGCAGCTCGAGCTCGCGATCTCCCCAACCAAATGCGACCTTTTGGGAGTCAAACGTGGCCACCATCTCGTCGCACAGCTTTGCATGCAGCGCGTCAATCTCGGCGTCGCTCGGGCATTTGCACGCCTCGCCTACCTCGATCGGCCGGCCGAGGACCACGGTGATCGCCGCCCGGCGCGGCACGGGAGGCAGCCCGGGGCCAAACCGCCCATACGGGAGAATGAGCGAGATTTTGAGCGTGCGCGAGATCCATTCGCCAGCCGTGCCGAGCAGGTTGCGCAGGGGGCGTCGGGACACGAAGAACCAGCAGGGCACCAGCGGGACGCCGTGCGCCTTGGCCAGCTTCGTCAATCCCTTGCGCTTCCGAATGATGACGGCGGGAGAGGCATGGGATCGCGCCGCGTCCGTGAAGATGCCTGCAATGCCGTCGATGGCCACTCCGGTCGGGTACCTGATGCGGGATGCAATCAGAGGTCATCAGCATGCAATCAGCATGCAATGCCGTCGATGGCCACTCCGGTCGGGTACCTGATGCGGGATGCAATCAGAGGTCATCAGCATGCAATCAGCATGCAATGCCGTCGATGGCCACTCCGGTCGGGTACCTGATGCGGGATGCAATCAGAGGTCATCAGAGGCCACCAGAGGCCATCAAAGGTTATCCGAGGTTATTCAGAGGTTATTCAGAGGTCATCAGGGGCCATCAGAGGTTATCAGGGGCCATCAGAGGTCATCAGCGCACCCATTCGAGAGCAGTGTCGAGAGGACGTCGCGATCGGCAGGCACACACCCAATGCCATAGAAGATCTGGGAGGCGAGATTGGGGCGAGATTGGGGGGATTGGTGAGTCACCACAGACGCGGGACTGACGAAGCGCGATCGGCTAGACTTCTATATTAGGGACGGCGAGTCACCTGGCGCCAGATTGGGAGGCGAGTCACTACCGACGCGACGCCCGCCCGCCCATGGCAGCGCGAGGTCAAGTAGGGCGAGAGCTGCCACAGGAGCCCGCCGATCGGGAAGAGCGAATGCGGTGCGCACACGTGGATGTACCTGAGGGACGGAGGCGGCGCCGTGCTGAGCACTTGCATGCCAGGCAGGTCATCAGTGGCAATCCACACACAGCTGAACGGCGCTGTGCTGAGCACTTGCATGCCAGGCAGGTCATCAGTGGCAATCCACACGTACGGTCGATCGGCGACGAACTTGTTCTCCGGGGCGAAGACGACCCGGAACGAGAAGTAGCGGTACATCGCGCGCAGCACGAAGTTGTGCTTCAGGCCGGCGCGGGGGGCGGGCGCCCAGATCGTGAGCGCCGCGACGAGCGCCAGCGCCAGCGAGGGGAAGTAGACCCACCCGACCACGGCCCAGGAAAGCAGGGCGAGGAACACCGCGACCGGTGCAAAGGCCGGCCCTGAAAAGAAGAGGGCAAGGGCCACAATGCACACGAGCTCCTCCCACCAACCCATCGGTGCCTCGGTGGCCAGCGCGCCTGGCTCGAAGGCTCCGTCGGCGGCTTTGCGCGCGATCCCGGCCACCAGCGCGGCGTGGCTCTCCTCAGAGATGGCGGGATCACCAACTTCGGCCGGAAGTCGCCACATCTCCAGCACGGAGCACTCGGACGGGAGCCGAGCGATGAAGTCATCTGGACGTTTCCAAGTATTGCGAACGCGAAGCCCATCGGCGGAGAAGTTGGACAGGGAATTGTAGGAAGCGTCCCTCGACAGAGGACTCGTTGGTGGGGTCTGCAGATCGCGCAGCTCGTCGGAAGTGGTCGGAGTCGTTTCGACGTTCAGCGTGTTGCGCCCGCCGCTGCCCATTTCGTTGTGAGTGCTCCCCGCTAAAAAGGCAGCGCCGCTGCAGACGACTGGCGTCGGTGTTCGCAAAGATCCAGCATCCGGACGACCAGGAGGGAATCGGCCGGACGCTTCGGAGAATCTCTGCTCGAGTTCGCGAGCAAACTCAGAACAACCGAGAACAACCGATAAACTTGGTCGCGAAGGAGGTAAGTGCGGTCATCAAACTTCTCACAAAGGCAGCCTGGTTTGAGCGCGACATCCCAAGATCAACGTGCCAAGATCAACGATCCGGTCGACAAACTACTTCTTAATAACATACGTTCTGGCCGCGAGGTTCTTTGTGCCGTGTGTGTCCCGTGTGTGTCCCGGCTCCCCCCGGTGTCTTTGAACCGGCACGGAGATTGGTCTCTTTGGAACGTCCCCGAAATTTTGTTTGCTTGAACTCATCACACTTCCAACCAGTCGCTTCCAACGCGTCTCAAAATTCGTGGACCTGAAATGTCGGACGACCTTGCTTTGCCGTCCGCCCGCGCGCTGGCAACGTCGCTGCTCTCGGCGGCCTTCGCGGCCGAGGGCGGCCCGCCGAGCCAGCTCTCCGAGGAGGACTTTCTTGCGGCCGAGGCCTCGGTCATCGAATGCCCGCCGTCCCCGCTCGAGTGCTGCCTTCGCGTGCACCGCCGGTGCGTCTTCGACGCGGTCAACGAGGCGCTCGACGAGCTCTCTCAGCCGCCGCCAACGCCGCGCGGGCTGTCGCTCGCCACACGCTCCGCCAACGGCGCGAAGCCCGCCTCCCGGTCGAGCAGCATCGCCTCGCTCCTGGCGGCCGCACACGAGCAGCGCATCTCGACGCTCGACTGCGAGGCGTGGACGCAGCGCGTGCTCGCGTTGATGCCCGAGCCGTCGGCGCCGCCGGTGGGGCTCGCGGTGGTACCGGACGACATCGGCGCCACCACACGGCGCGTGTGGAAGCAGCTCCTGCCCGAGTGGAGCGACTTTGGCGAGGACGAGATGGCTCTCGCCCGCTCTGAGGTTCGCTCGGATGAGAGTGCTTGATGACCTCTGATGGCCTCTGATGACCTCTGATGACGAGATGGCGCTCGCCCGCTCTGAGATTCGCTCGGATGAGAGTGCTTGATGACCTCTGATGACCTCTGATGACGTATGATTGCCTCCCTCATCAGGTGCGCTCGGCTGAGAGTGCGGCGGAGCTGCGCGAGCTGCGCGCGAAGCGCGCGGCGGAGTTGTTTTGGGAGGGGCGCGAGGCGCTCTTGCTCTCCGACGACGAGCTGCATGGCGTGCTCTGGGATGCGCTGTGTCAGTACGTGTCCCCTCCGTGGCCGGCCGAGGGGCTTGGCGACTCGGATAGCGACCCCCACGGCGAGGTGGGACGCAAGCTGCCGAAGCCGAAGCCGAAGCCGAAGAAGAAGAAGAAGAAGGAGGAGGAGGACGACGAGGGGCAGGGCGAGGAGGAGGGCGAGGAGGAGGAGGAGGAGGAGGAGCCCGAGGAGGAGGAGGTCGTCGGGGCGCGCGATCGGCATGCGCGCATCCATTACGAAGACTACCTGCTGGTATGCTGATGGCCCTGATGGCATCTTCAGTCAAGACCTGCCTGATGACGTGCCTGATGACGTGCCTGATGACGTGCCTGATGACGTGCCTGATGGCGTCTGAGGACATGCCTGGTGACCTCCCTGATCGCCTCTCATCGCGTGCGCTCCTCTCGCCTCTCTGCTGCAGGCGCTGAGTGAGCTCGATCGTCGCAAGGTGGCACCACTGCGATCGGCGCGCCTCTTCCTCTCCCTGCGACTAGACGCGTATGGTCGCGCATCCATCCGGTCGCTCTACGCGCTCGCGTGCTCGCTCACGCAGCTACTGACGACCCGCATTCAGCTCGCGATGCTCGAGGATGGGCACGGCCGCCTGTCGGAGCAGGTATGCCCTTTCGCTCTAGATGGACACTTGATGGACACTTGATGGACTCTTGATGGACTCTTGATGGACTCTTGATGGACTCTTGATGGACTCTTGATGGACTCTTGATGGACTCTTGATGGACTCTTGATGGACTCTTGATGGACTCTTGATGGACTCTTGATGGACTCTTGAT
>Ga0210243_100090_pt1 | contig 62156 bp, 33 predicted proteins | sample ChrtobMeP5a_32mM_FD_155461 | JGI IMG/M metagenome (GOLD analysis project Ga0210243, IMG submission 155461) | Chrysochromulina tobin associated microbial communities from unialgal haptophyte culture, Seattle, Washington, United States - P5a_32mM | ecosystem: Host-associated > Algae > Haptophytes >...
ATCCGCCGCCTCTTCGTCGAGAAGACGCCCTACGGCGAGGTGTACAAGGGCCTCGCGTGGCTCTTCCTCGGCGTCGCCAACGCGGACGCGCTCCTGTACGATGACGAGTGGCAGGAGGTGCTCAAGATGTACCCGAAGAACTTCAAGGTCGACTACGCGCTCTCGCGCGAGCAGAAAAACGTCGACGGCGGCAAGATGTACATCCAGGACAAGGTCAAGGAGTACGCCGACGAGGTCTTCACCCGCATGGACAACGGCGCGCACATGTACTTCTGCGGCCTCAAGGGCATGATGCCCGGCATCACCGAGATGCTTGAGCAAGTCTCGTCCAAGAAGGGCCTCGTCTGGGAGGACAAGCTCAAGGAGTGGAAGGAGAAGGGCCAGTGGCACGTCGAGGTTTACTAAGCGAGTTTAGCAGGCCGAATCACGGCACTTGTCTGAAACTTTTGTGCCGGACCCGCCACTCAGACCATCACACCGCGCCTCCGCGCGCCGGCCCGCGAGCCGCGACGCCGAAGCACAAACCTGCAGAACCGAGCCCTCTCACGCAACGCGGTGTGTTGATCGTCCGGGTGTGTTTCACACAGTGGTTTCACAGCTTTCTTCGTCTGCAGCGGCGACGTGTCGGGCCTTCACGTACGATGCCAAGGTCAGCGGCCCGCGCAGCTGAGAACACACGCGCGCGCTGCCTTCTGCGCCAGCCCTCCTTCATCCATGCTCTATGAGGACCACTGCCAAATCGGGCGCCTACTGAGGGGTCATTGGCCTCGATGCGTTCAAAAATATTGAGCTCAAACCGAGAGCTGAGCCGTCGCCCTGCCACTGCTCCTGATGCTGCTGCCTCTGCCTCGCCAAGGGGATGACGAACGAGGTGCTGCGTTCTTCTTGACGCCCGCTGGGCGCATGAAAACCATAACCTGTTCTGAATTCTGCAAATCCGACCCTTTCCGGCTGGCCTGGCGTGAACGTTGATGTTACCTAAGCCACATCCTCTGACCAAAAGGGTTGAGGAATAGGCCGAAGACGGGAATCTCACGAGCTGAGTTCTAATGTTCCTGGCTGCCCTGGGCCTCCCGACGGCCGCCCTTCCAGCCCTGCCGATGACGACCTTATATTAGCTCTATCAGAACACTCTGACGATACCACACTTCATTCATGCGTGTCATCTGAGGCAAAGCGGCTGTTCCTTGCCGATGGCTCGGCTGCCTTGACTGACCACCATCTGCTACTGACCGATCCGCTCATCAATGATGTGTGTGCCTGTGTGTGTTTGTTTGCAGGATCAGCAGTCCTGACGGCTTACGGCCGAGCCACGTAGTGCGAACGATCGTGTAGCCCTCGCGGTAAGGCCCGTTAATGCATAAAGGCGCTCTCGGCTTAGTTAACGTTCAGGTGAAGGCCAGGTTAAGTACATAGGTGCTGATTACATAGAGTACAGAGGTAAAGTACAGAGAGTACATAGGTACTCACTCGCACGTCACCACACAGGGCGCGCGCGCCTCCCGGGCCCGCCTCTGTCCCTCCCGGGCCCGCCTCTGTCCGCGCGTCCGGCCTCCGCCCTCCGCGGCCGCCGTGCGCCGAAAAGCGTGACGACGCGAAGTGGTGACGTCTGGTCGCTCGCGACCGCTCTCATGCACACGAACAACGTCAACGACGTCACCCGGCGTCCGCGCGCGCGTAGCTTGTTGCCGTCACGCCACGCCACACGCGGGCGCCCGGCCGGTTCTCGGTCACATGAGTCATGACACATGATCGTACGGACCGGCCGCGCGCGCCGTCCACCCGGGACGCTTAAACCCACGTCTCCTCCGCAAGGAGTCCCCATCTGCCAACACGCGAACACGACACCTCCAGTAACACGCGGCCCATCGATGCGAGAATGCCAAGGGCCGTCGCGAGCGGCGTAACAGCGGGTCAGCCAGCACCTGTAACAAGCAGGCTGCACAGCGCCGTGGCACACTCCACAGCAGATTGTGAACGCCGAGCCAGTCATCATCTGTCATCAATGCATCTCCCATCATCCGATTCCATCCTCGCTTTTATCCCTGCCCGCTGCCGCCGCGCCTCAGCCGAGGCGGTCGAGCTTGGGTGGCGTCATCTTCGGGTTCTCCTCCTTTAACCGCCGCTGCTGACGCTGATGCCGGTCGAACGAGCATGGATGCTCATGCATGCAACGGCCGCAGAAGAGGTCCCCGCACTGACATACGCTCGTGCAGGTAGCCGTGAGCGGCAGCCGGCAGTCGCACCCCTTGCAGTAGAGCCGCTTGCGCGACGGTACTGTGCCTCCGCCGCTGCCGCTGCTACTGTTGCCGGCCGCACGCGCGTCAGAGAGCACTGACTCTGGCAAGACGAGGCGACCCGCACTCGCGCTGAGCAGCTGTTCATCGTCGATGGCGCAGCACAGGCCGTCGGCGATCGCCGACACCGCCGCCGCGCTGCTGGCCGCCTCGTCGCCTTCGTAGGACGCGGTGTAACAGGAGGATGCGCCGAGGGAGGATGCTGTGGCTGCAGCCGCTGCCTCGATCGCTATGAGCTCCGCCGCCGAGAAAGAGACACACAGGTCCATGGGCGCCATCGAGGGCGCCATCGAGGGCGACGCACGCGGCGAGCGGGCCAGGATTCGCGAGTGGCGTGGCCCCGCGGGCCACCCAGCCGCACCGCGCCCGCCCGGTCCAGTACGAGGCGTCGTCGGCGGCCGCGGTGAGCGATGCGGTGAGCGCTGCCGAGGGCTCAGGGCGGCGGCGACGGGGGCAGCCGCGAGCAGGCTCGCGGGCAGCGAGCTCACGAGCAGCGCGCACCGCTCCTCGAACCGCGCCTCTTCGGCAGCGACGAGCAGCTCGCGTGCCTGAGCGTACGGCAAGGCGCTCAGATCGCGCATATCGTTCTCGTACTCCTCCAGGGCCGCGAGCTCCGCGAGGACGTCGGACGGGGGGTGGAGGAGCTCGAGGTCCTCGGGGGCGGCCATCAAGCCGGTGCGGATACGCGTTGGCACCCCTGCCGCCTCGCAAGCCGCACGCGCACGCGCCTCCTCGCAGGCCGCGCGGCTGGCGGCGCTGTCTGCCCGAGCGCTGTCTGGCTCCGCGGCGCCCTCTGCAGCTTCGGTTTCGAGAAGTGAGGGAGGGAGCGCCATCATGCGGCCGAGCGCGAGCTGCAATGCCTCGGCCTCGGCCTCGACCTGCGCCCGCCAGCGCTCGTGCGCCGCCTCCTCCTCGGCCCGTGCCACCGCCTGCGGCTCGGAGGTCGGTTTGTCGCTTCGCAGCCCGCGAGGACAGGGCACGAGGTAGAGCTGGAGGTTGCGGCCCTCGGGCAAGGCGGTTGCGTAGTCGGCAAGTGTCAGATCGACGCGCATGAGCATGCTGATGTGCGGCAGGTAGAAGCGCAGGCATACATCCTCGTCACCCGCGGCGAGATTCAGGCTCCTGAGCGCCAGCTGGACGAGGTCGTCGTGCGACATCTCGGCGCGGGCCAGGATGTCCCGGCGACGCTGGCCAGTGATGATTTCGTGGAAATCGATCGAGTATGAGGCGCCCGTTGCCGGCCTCTGGTGCAGTAGCATGAGGGTGGCATCCGCCGGCACCTCGTCGTCTCCTTTGAGCGTCTTGCCCTTGCACACGAGCTTCATCTCGCGCGGAAGCAGGCCCGTCAACTCGACGAGCGCGAGCTTGACGGAGAAGGCGTCGAGCTTGACGCCGGTGATGACGTGCGAGCGGCCCTGGTGCTTGATGATCGGCATCGGTCGTTGGTCAATCGTGTCAGAGTCCGAGTGCTCGAGTATCGGCGTTGGATCCCGGTTTCGCACGATTCGTGAGATTAAAAGTCAGCAGTTTTTAAAGCAGTTGCGTTGGCCGAGGGGCCCCAAAAAACGCGTTGCGTGGGTCCCAGCGCGCGACGGAAGCTCTCGTCGGTCAGTTCCGCGCTTGCGGGCCAACCGAAATCGCCTCGACCCTCGTGAACCGCCTCACCTCAGCGATCGGCCGCGCGGCGAATTGCCAGAGTTATTGCGAGGCGTGCCGGAGATGGGTGCGAGGCTGTGCGTGTTGAGCGAGCGGAATACGCCCTGCGTACTGCTCTGCGCCTTGCGCGCGCCGCGCCCCTGCAAAATGGCCTGGATCAGGTGGTGTGTGTCGCGCGGCCCGTCCTCGTCTTCGGCCTCGTCCTCATCCTCGTCCTTTTCCGCGGGGCGGCCGCCCGCTTTGCCCTTCTTGAGGGGCGGCACCTTGGCCCCCGCCGCCGCGGGCACCCCGGCCGGCGCCGTGCCGGGCGCCGCTGCCGCGGGCACCTTCGCGCCCTCGAGCTCGACTGGCTCCCAGCTCGATGAGTCACTCAGCGACCATCGGACGCCGGTCGACTCTCCAAGCGCGCCTGCGTAGCTCACGCCGCTCGTGTCGAAGCGCCAGAGCTTGATGCGCCCGTCGGAGCCGCCGGTCATGATGAGCCGTTGGCGCTCCACGTAGTCGATCGTGACGATGCACACCGCATGGTCGCGATCGCCGTGCGCGCGCCAGTGCGCGACCTCGAGCACGTTCGAGCGCTGGTCGATGCCGGTCACGTTGAGGAAGTTGGATACGTCCCAAACTTTGAGGTAGCCAGTCGAGTCGCCCGAGAAGAGGAACGAGTTCGTTGGCTCTGTCGCGAGCGCGACGACGCCCTCGCCATTCTTGTGGTTTGCATGCATCTCCCACACAAGCAGGCCCTCGGTGACGTTCCAAAAGCGCAGCTTGCCGTCGGCGGAGCCCGAGACGAGCGCCTGGCTGCGCCGCTCGAGGAAGAGCACCTTCCACATCGCGCGCTGGTCCACGTCGAGCTTCTGCACATGCGGGATCGCCAGCTTGAATTTGAGCACCGCGCTGTCCATGTTCCACACGAGGAGTCGGCCGTCGTACCCGGAGGTCACGAGCAGATTGGGTGGCGAATACGCGATGGAGAGGATGTCCTCGTCATGGCCGCTCATGATGCGGTCGGGCTCGACGGGCGCGGCGGACGCCGTCTGCTCGTCTCGCCACACGACCACCTTGCGGTTCCAGCCTCCGGCGAGCACGAGACGATTCTGCCCCTCGACGATGAAGGCGAGGCACGACGTCTCTGTGTGCCCCTCATTCCGCAGCTGCTGCAGCATCTGACCGTTGGAGAAGTTCCACACGCGCACGGTGCCATCGTTGGCGGCCGTGATCAGCCGGCGGCCCGCCTCATCGAAAGCCATCGCCGTCATCTTCGTCTCGTGCAGCTCCGTGAAATGGAAGACCATCTCACCCTTTTCGATGTCCCACACGCACACGTGCGACGTCTCGTCGCCGGAGACGACCTGATGGAAGTTGTCATTATAGAGCGCGGCGACGAGCGGTGCCTCGTGCCGAGCGGCGTTGTTGCGCTTCGCCGCCTTGACCAGCGGCCACGGACGCAGCCGCGTGGTGCCCGTGAGGAGGCGGTGGTGGTGCCCATCATAGGCCATCGCACTGATCTTATCCTCGGGACGGTAGTTCGTCTTGTCGTACAGCGTCTGGACGCACTTGTGCGAGCGCATGTCCCAGACCTTGATGCACTTGTCGATGCCACACGAGAAGAGCTCCATGCCGTCCTCGCTCATCGCCACGTGCTGCACCGACGCCGTGTGCCCCATCAAGAGCACGAGCGGCTTTGGCGAGCGCACCGTGCTGTAAGGGTTCCAAAGCGCGATCGTGCGCTCGAGCCCACAGCTCGCAAGGACCTTGGCGGCGCTCGACCACGCGAAGGAGTAGACGCCGCGCTTGACGGGCGCAAACGGCCCGTACGACTCGCCCAGCGTGCGCGTGACCGCGTTGCGCCGGCCCAACTCGCTCAGCTTCAGAGTGCCGTCAAGCGAGCAGCTGATCATGAGCGATAGGTCGGCAAAGTATGCCACCTTGGTAATCCAATCGGTGTGGCGCCCCTTTTCGTACGTGCTGCGGTAGCTCGTGGCCGAGATGATCGTCTCGCTCTCCTTGCCCGGCCGTGACGTGTCGTAGATCGCGACGTTGCCGCAGTCATCCCCCACGAGAAGCTTCTCCTTGAGCTGGTCATTCCAGCTCCCCAAGCAGAGGGGCGAGGTCTCGAGGCCCGTGAGCTGCGCGACGAGCTCGAATTTCTCGGTGGAGGCGTCGTAGAAGGAGATGGTGCGGTCGGTGGACGAGGTCGCAATGCGGTTCGAGACCTCGAAGTGCGTCATGCTGGTCACCCACGATTCACACACCTTGATCGTCTTCACGTGGAGCAGCGTGTCCGATTTCCACACGCGCACGGTTCCGTCGCGGCTGTACGTGAAGAGGCGCTCGATCTTGGGCAGCTGCAGAATCCCGTCCATCATGTCGCTGTGGTGCAGGTGCTTCGGGTTGGGCTCGTTGCGCGGGTCCACCTCGGTGAGCTTCGATGCCCCTTCGGTCGTGTTGCGCCCGGATGAGGACTGGCTCTCGAGCAGCATGAAGTTGGTGAACTCGTCCCAGTCGACGGTGCCGTCAGAGTTGGCGTCGATCTTCATGAACAGGTGCGTCAGCTGCTCCTTGCTCATGTCGCGGCCCAGCACGCCGCCGAACGCAAGGACGAACTCATTCAGGTCCAGCGTGCCGCCGCGATCGAGGTCCGCGCGGTTGAAGGCGGCTTTGAGGTTCATTAGCTGCTGCATATTAATGCGGTCTTCCAACGTCATACCCACCTCCTCCTTGTCCATGGCAGCAGCAGCGCGACAAGGCCGGCAATGTACCCAGGCGTTCGAATCAAAAACGGCAAGAAATGCTTGCTTGCTTGCTTGGCAAGAAAGACTGAAAGCAGCACGTAACGGGACGCTGCGCCTGAGGACCATGTTGTGTATCACCAGGTTTTCTCGATGAGAAGAGACGGGTTCACATCTTTTTCACCGCAGAGGCGCACGACGCTGCTCGTGCGCGCTGCCCGCGCCCAGTCGTGCGGCGCGGATGAACGCGGGGTCGCCGTCCGCGGCCGTCTTGGACCCCAAGGTCAGCTACATCCGGGACGTGTGGCATGACAACCTCGAGCAGGAGATGGCCAACATCCGCCAGATGATCATCAATTACCCGGTCATCTCGATGGTGCGCCAGCACCCTGTCTGTGGGCGGCCCCATGCCCGCCTACCGTGTGTACACCCCCCCCACCCGCCCACCCACTTTAACCGTCGCCCCCACCCCCCCGTCCGCCCCCGCCTCGCCTGCAGGACACCGAGTTCCCCGGAGTCGTTGCCAAGCCCATAGGCTCCTTCAAGTCTGCGAGCGACTTCCACTACCAGACTCTGCGCTGCAACGTCGACCTGCTCAAGATCATCCAGCTGGGGCTGACCTTCTCCAACGATGAGGGCGAGCTCGCGCCAGGCGTGTGCACCTACCAGTTCAACTTCAAGTTCTCACTCAACGACGACATCTACGCGCAGGACTCAATCGACCTGCTCACACGCTCGGGCATTAACTTCCAGCGGCACGAGGACTACGGCATCGACGTGGTGTTCTTCGCGGAGCTGTTCATCTCATCGGGCTGCGTGCTCAGCGATGATGTCAAGTGGATCTCATTCCACTCGGGCTACGACTTCGGCTACCTTGTGAAACTGCTCACGTGCAAGCGGCTCCCGGCCGAGGAGGATGTCTTCTTCTTGGAACTCAAGCTGTACTTCCCGTCCTTCTACGACATCAAGTACCTGATGAAGGCGTGCGAGGGGCTCAAGGGCGGCCTCAACAAGCTCGCCGAGGATCTCGAGGTCGAGCGCATCGGCCCGGAGCACCAGGCGGGATCAGACTCGCTGCTCACGCAGGCCACCTATTACAAGATGCGCCAGCTCTTCTTTGAGGACGAGATGGATGAGGACCGGCACATGAACATCCTGTACGGGCTCGAGCGCGGCGCCAACCTGGTCAAGGGAGGCCCTGGCGGCTCGGGCAACGAGCGCGTCGTCAACGTTAGCAGCAGCGCGCAGCGCGCCGAGGCGGCGAGGGCCTCTGCCGAGGCCGCCTCCCTTCTCGCTCAGCTTCCCACAGGGGGCGCTGGCAGTGCTGGCGGCGGCTATGATCAGGAGTCGTCGGCATGATGCATGTACGCAGTGTTCTGGATCCGGTTTCACAAGTCACATTTGACAATATACAATATACACGACAATTTTGTTAGACAATTGATACACCTCGACCGCTCAACGCAAAGAATCGTTACGAGATACGGCCGGGCGCTATAAGTCTATAGTCTTACGACTCACCCAGACGGAGGCGCCAGTACTCGCGCAACAAGAATCGGCGGGTCGCGGGTCGCGCACTCGCGCAACAAGAATGTTTAACACGATTGTGTCAACATTCAAATGTTGATTCAATGTAACGAACTGTAAGATCTTAGATCATCTATCACACGAGCGAATATATTTAATGCGGGGCCATCCCTAGCGTAACTAGCGAGGTCCGAGGCGCTGACACCGTGACCGTCATGTCGTCATAAGTACTGACTCGAAGTACTGACTACGATTGAACCTGAGTGCGACTGTGAAATTCCGTTCGTACATCGTACTTGATGGTGTGTTGTAAGCAAACAAGCTGCTTGCTTGCTTGGTGTGTTGTGAATGAATTAGTAACAGAGCACGCGTTGTGTGATAGGAATTTACCGGTACCGACCGTACATTTCGGACCAGAAATGCGTGACAAGGCGATGCATAGCTGTCGCCGCATTTGTTGGCGATGGGCAGCGTGTCTCGTCTTCGTGCGGCTGCCCATTTGCATCGATGGTCAACGCGCCGCTCCGTCGATTCTCTGCTTCCGCGACGACCTGCCTGGCGTCCTCTTGAAGCCGCGCTTCCTGCCACGAGAGGAGCCAGAAATGGTTGTGGGTGACATCACACCTGCAGCACTGCGTGCACGTCAGTTACTGGACAACTTGACCGCCAGTGCCCTGACCACCGGGTGCTCTTTGTCGATTTCCGGCTACTCATGGGGTTACGGTGGCTGGTTTCACAGCCTTGTGGACTTGGTAACAGCAGTTCTTGCTCAGGCTAAGGTGCCACAGCCCATGCTGCTGCACGCCGCACTGAAGGGTGACGTGGTGTGGAGCCGCCACGCGAAGGCCAAATGGCCAAAGCGTCTCAAAAACATCAGCACTATTAACCGCACCAATTTCCATCGCTGCCTTGGGCGAAATTTGAGCTGCTTCCTCGATTCATTCCCCAGCTTAAAGACTGTGAAACTTCGCCCGGATACAAAGTGTATCGTGGCTGAGCAGCTGCGCAGCGAGGCGGCCGTGGCCGCAAAATCGCTGTTCTCAGCTTCCAAAGGCGTGACACAACTTCATGCGCGCTTCTGGGCCGTGTGCACACTGCTCGAGCGCATCCTGCATCCATCAGAGTGGCTGGCCGATCGGCTCGATCAGAAGCGCATCGAGTTGGGTCTCAACGAGTCGTACGCGCATCGGCCGCGGCTGTCGATGCACATGCGCCGCGGCGACTCTTGCCGAGATGGCGCTCGATCGGGGCGCATCTGCTCAAATGGGACCGCATATGCAACGGCAGTCATGGAGATGGTCTCTAATTTTGGTTACCGTTCTCTGGTTGTCACGAGTGATTCTGACGACGCAGTTGGTGAGCTGCGGGCTGCTCTAGCCTCGCGTGGCTGGCAACCACACTGGCCGATCATTGCGAGCACGGCATCGCAGAGTGCTGAGCGCGATCGCTGGTTCAAAGAGTCGCCGCGGGACAAGATTCGAATCGAGGCGCAGTGGGCGGCGGGTGACCTCGACCCTTGGGAGGACTTTGAGTCGTTCCTGATCGACGTTTTTCTCCTAAGGGAGAGCGATGGGTTCGTGGGAAAGTTCACGTCTAACTTTGACAGGCTTGTCTTCGAGTTGATGAGCGCGCGCTTCGGCTGCGTGAGGCCATACTTGTCGCTAGATGCATCTTGGTGCTTCGGAGGCTTTCAAACAAGTCCCGACGGAAACCGTCGCTTCTTATGCGGAGCGCCCGCAGCTGGGGGCTATGGCGGACTGAATACTACGCGGTAGCAGCTGTTTCATCCAAAGTGAGGGCTGTATTCGGAAGTTTACACATGTTTACACCCAGATGGCACCACCGAGATCTCACAGTGACCGCGTCAACGGACAACCACAACGCGCAACCGTCGCGTCCCCGTCCGGACACGTCGGGACACGTCCGGAGCGCCGCCGCGAGGGCCAATCGGGTGACGTGACGTGCGCCTGATTTGTGTGTACGGTAAGGGTCCCTAGGCGGATTTTGCCCGTCACCACCAGGTAACCACCTGAATTCGAAACTTATCCCTTTTAGGGAAAGTGAGGAATGCGCCGCGAGATCTCGAGCGCGTGTTTGTTGCGCGATGCTGCTGGGCTGCTTTCAAACCCTGGCCTTCGCCGCTCGAGTTCCTGCTCGCATTCATGCCGTGCACATGCAGCTGTCGGCAACCTCGGGCGCGGTCACGCCCTTTGAAGACTGGGCAGAGGCCACCGGTATCAATGCACCAAAGCTTGCCGTCATTGGCCGTGAGGATCTGCGCGGCGTTGTCGTGCTTGAGGATGTAAAGGAGGGCGAGGAGCTGTGCTGCGTTCCACGCACCTCGTGCCTCGACCTTTCTGCGGTCGAGGGCTCTGGCTCCCCGTGCGAGGCGTTCGTGCCAACCAGCCTGTGGGTCACACTGCGCTGGTACGAGCGCCTCGCCTGCTGGCTCCTCGCAGAGGAGCGGCGCGGGCAGGAGTCGCCCATCGTGGGCTACCTCGGCTACCTGCCGCGCCCCGAGTCCTTTGCGAACGCGCCGCTCGTCTGGACCGATGACGAGCTCGCCGAGCTGTGCTACCCGCCGGTCGTCGTCGCCGTTCGCGAGCAGGCGTCCGAACTCAGGGCGCTGCACGCGGCGCTCGTCGGTGGGCGCGGCGGACCGCTCGCGTCGACGGTGACGCTGTACGAGCTGCGCTGGGCGATGCAGCTCGTGCTCTCCCGCGCGTTCACCTCCACCATCGCAACGCCAGCGGAGCTCGCGAGGCGAAGGCCGCCGCCGCCGCCGCCGCCGCCCTCACCTTCACAGGTTGCAGCACGAATGTGGTTTGGCGGGCTGCCCGTGGTTGGGAAGATGTTTTTGGAGCCGCCGCCGCCGCCGCCGCCGCCGCCACTGGGCGACGGGCTCGAGATGGCCATGATGCCCATGCTCGATGCCTTCAACCACGCCTCGCGAGCAGCGACCCAGTGCTCATACGATGGCGAGCGCAACGCCTTCGTGATGAAGGCGACAGCGGCGCTGCAGCGCGGCGAACAAGCCTTCATCTCGTACGGCGACAAGTCGAACGACGAGCTGCTGCAGCTGTTTGGCTTCGTCGAGGAGGGCAACCCCTTCGACGTCTTCCTCTCGATTGGCCTCGAGGACTTCGTCTGCTCAGCAGGCGAACGCTTCTTCGTGTCGGACGCGGCCATGGAGGTGCACGCTCGCTGGCGAGCATGCTCGAGGGGCTCTGAGTGCATGCTGAGGGGCTCTGAGTGCAGGCTGAGTGCTTCCTTTGTCAGCTCGCTTCTGCGCATGCTCGATGGGTTCTGAGTGCATCTCTGAGTGCATCTCTGAATGCATTCTGATTGCCTCCCTCATCAGGCACGCTTCCGCATCCTCGATGGGCTTGGGCTGGGGGGCGCCTTGCTGGGTGAGCTCACACCGACGGGTGCGCCGCCGCCGATGATGCACGCGCTGCGCGTCCTGCTCGGCTCGAAGCAGGAGCTGGAGAGAGACCTGAAGCTCCTTGCGACTGCTGGCTCACTTGAGACTGAGGAACGGGTCTGGGCCGCGCTGCGGGGGTACTGCAAGATGGCGCGCGCCGCAATGGGCGGGCCGCGCAAGGTGGACCTCGACGCCGCCAAGGTCGCGCGCAAGGCGGGCCAGCCGCGCAAGGACCTGGCCCTCACCTTCCGCGCCGAGAAGAAGCGTCTCCTCTCCGAGCTCGAGAATCGGCTCAACTTAGTCTCGGCCCGCTCGAAGCAGGCCGGCAAGGTGGTACGGCTCTCGGCGACGGCGTAGATGCTGGCGCGCGTGCGTGCGTGGATCGGTCGTGTCGTTAGGTTTGTTCCAAATTTGGAGAGTGCGATCTCGACACGTGGCCGCCCTCGCGTTTGACGCTCGCGCGCTTTGAGAAACACGATTGTGGCGCGAGCGCTTTTGCTCCTATGGCCGATGAGCCAGCCACGCCTGCGGCGGAGGAGCTCAAGATCCGCGTCAAGAGCGCATCCGTCGAGGTCTTCATTACCCTGAACGCCAAGTTCCTCGCGCAGCCGCTCGAGAAGGCACTGATCAATCCGTTCATCAAAGTTTACAACAAGAAGACCGACGTGCCCGTCTCCCTCGAGTCGCTGATTTCGATTCACGTGACAGGCGCCGCTTGCCCAGATGGCCCGGTGACCATCGATACGGCAAAGGATCCGACGGTGGCCGCGTCCACCATCCTTGGTTCCAAGGAAGGCGTCCACATCGAGTTCACCTTTGCGGAGCAGCAGATGATGCCCGTGTTCACGGAGGGCATGAGCGAGGTGGACAAGCTCAAGGCTCGGCGTCGGGCTGAGAATGCCGCCAAGCGCGCTGCAGCTGGCGCCACGGATGACGCTGCAGCGGCGTCAGACCCATCGGCCGACACGCCGCCGGTACCGCCGCCTGCAGCGCCCGTAGAGAGCGGCCCACTCGGCCAGCTGAGCAAGGCTGAGGCGCAGGCGCAGGCTATTGAGACCGAGCTCAAGGCTTGCACCACGGAGCTCGCTGCGGCCACCAGCATGGCCAGCGTGGACGCCATCTCGACCCGCGCAACGGCGGCGGCCGGCGGCGTCGGCAAGTTGATGGCGATGATGGACGAGATTGATCTCGGCGACCTCGACGAGGAGCCCAGGGCTGCGGCGCGTGTGCGGCGCAAGGCCATCAACGCCAAGGTGGAGGACGTCCTCGAGCCAGCAAAGAAGGATCTCAACAAGGCCGTCATGGCGGCGCGGAAGAGGCTGGGTTAGAGAGGTCACTCCATGTGGACACGAGCTCTCCCCCTTTTGCGACCGCACATTTGCAAGAGGTACGGAGGAGCCGAACACCGCCGTTTCGGGCGTGCTCGCCGCACGCCGCGCTGATGCGCGGTGGGGCGAGGATCGAATATGATTGTGCCAAATGTCGCGCTGTGGCCGCATGGCGAAACTGCACTGATCGCCTAAAAGGCCAGCTGGTGTTCCCTGTTCCATATAACGGTGGCGACCGGACGTACACGTAGGGACGACGATCGACGTGCGTGTGGCGTCGGGAGTACTTCTACAAAAATTTGAGTTGCAGTCGTCGCGGATCGGTGAGGTGATGCTAGACCAAGATGCTAGAGAAGAAAGTGTGGTCTCACGTCATCGATCGATAAGCGTGTCCAGGGTGTATACACACCTCCTGTGAGAAACTCTCCCGCGGTCTCTCTCCGCGTGACGTACGTCCGGTCCGTCACCACCGCACGCTCTGGGGCATCGAGACCTGGAGCCGTGCTCGGACTGGGCTGGAAGAGCCTGCGCCCGCGCGGACGCGGGACGGGATTGGGTGCGGCATGATGTGCGGCGCGCGCGCTTGTATCCCTACTGTAGTCACGCCAATGGCTCAGCTGACGATGCAGGCCGCCGACGGCCTGCCCCTAGGTGTCGACTGCTGCTGCCGCGCCTGGACCTCGGAGACGCGCGCGAGGGCGCCCTCAAGGTGCTGCGTGAGTCGCTCGAGCGCCTCGAGCTGGCGCACGTCCAGCGTGCGGCGGTGCACATCCAGGGTATGGTCGACTTGCTCGTACCGCTCGGCCAGCGCGCGCATCGACTGATCGTACTTCCACTCGAGCTCGCCGACCGCCTGCTCGATGGCGTGGCGCCCTTCATCAACGAGCATCCCATATCCATACGGGTCGATCGCCTCGAGCGGCACCGCCTCGAGCGCCGTGCTGGGCTCATGCGCGCCGAGGAGCGCGCCGACGAGGTCCGAATGACGATCCGCGAGCCGCTGCGCCTCGAGAGCGAGATGATCGAGCTCGTCGTCCCGAGATTCGCGCGTGGGCGGGCGCGGGATGTCCTCGATGGGCGCCGTGATGGGCGCAGGCGGAGGACCTCCAGTCGGGATGGCGCCGAAGCCTTCGTCCTCTCCAGGGGGCTCGTGCTCGAGACGGCGCTCAGGCTCCTCTGTCGCAATGCGCATCGCCCTTGCTGCTGCGTGCGCCGCCGCAGCGGCGGCGTGGGCAGCGGCCGTCGCCGCGTCCATCGAGCGTTCGAGCGCGAAACCACGATCCGTGTGGGGGCTGTGAACACGATGCTTGTGGGGGCTGTGAATGGCATCAGGCGCGTCGTCGTGGCGACGAGTGTTCGTGGCGGGTGGGCCACTTAGGCCACGTAGGGAAGGCTGGCTCCGTCGTGGGTTCGGTGTGCTACGTCGTGTGCTCGGTTGGGATCCGACAGCGTCCTCGACGTGGTTCCGCCAGATCATCGACGCGATCAGCTGGACGGCCTCGGGCGACTGCACGAGCAGGGCACGTGCGCGTGAGGTGAGGTCCTCGTACTCGTCGAGGGAGTGCAACTGCTCCCTCTCGACCTGCCGGACGAGGCCAGCGCGCGTGACGTGGCCGCGGACTGCAGACTGGACGACGGTCGCGGCACGCTGCGCCTTGTGGATGCGGCGCCGGGCTTGCATGCCGCGCGCCTCGCTCTGTATGAAGAGAGCGGCCGCCTCCGCATAGCCAGCCATCGTGGACGGCGGCTCCATCGCCCTCGGCATCGCCCTCGGCATTCGGGGTGCCATCGGCGCCGAGACCGTGCGCGGCGTTGGGGGCGCAGGGATGCCCATCACGGCGCGTGCCCCAAGCGGCGGCATGCCATACGCTTGGCGCGCGCGCTCACGAAGGCGCTCCGCGCGCTCGGCCTCGGCCGTTACGGCGGCGGCTGCCGCGGCCGCTTCCGGCTCGAGGCCGTAAGTGGCCGCTTTCAAGCTGAAAGAGCTCCGCGCCGCCGCAACTGCCGCCAAGGCGGCGGCGGCGGCCGTGTCGTCGTCGGAGTGGCCGCTGCCAACGCTGCCGACGGCCGACACGACGTCCAATTCGGCGCCGTGATGGGCATCGTCCAGTTCGGCGAGGCGCTCGAGGCGCGCCTCAAGCCTCGCAAGCCTGCCGAGGACGGCATCGTCGCCGCTCCCGCCGAGGCCGAGCTGTGAGAGCATCGCCGTCACGGCCGCCTGCGCCGCCTGCGCCGCGTGCGCGCGCGCCGCCTTCTCCGCCGCCTCCAGTGCCGCCTGCTGGCTCTGCATCATCGCGCGCATCGCCGCCTGAGCCGCCTCCTCCGCGTGCTCCTTAGCCTTGAGCGCTTGGCTCTTCACTTCGAGGCGCTTGCCCACCTCCTTTCGCGCCAACTTGACGCGCACGCCCGCCTGTACGGCCCGCGCCGCATCGGCCGTCTCCTCATTTCGTCCCATTTGAAGCGCCGCGAGCTCCGCCAGCTCCTGTCGCTGCTGCCGGCCGCGCAGCGTGCGCTGGAGCGTGCATGCTGCCCCCTCCTGCCGGACGCGCTGGGCCCGCTCGTCGAGCTGCGAGAGCAACGCGCGACCGTCCTGCAGCCGCTCCTCGCTCGGCGCGAGGCCGGCACGCGCCGTGCCGAGCGCTCCGCTCAGCGCGTCGAGCAGGTCGGCGCCTCCGTTGGGCAGTCCACCCGGCAGCCCCGCGAGGGACACCGCGCCGCCCGCCTCGCCGGCGCTCGCGTCGCCGCTCGCACCGCCGCCGCCCACGCCCACGCCCTCGCCCTCGAGCTCGCTGCTGAAGAAGACATTGGCTTCGAGGTGGAAGGCGGCCGGCTGGGTGCCGGGCGGAGCGAGGCGGTGCGGGTACAGGAGGTACTCGCCGGGAGGCAGCGGCGCGGGCACGTCGAGCACTGCCCGTCGGTGCGAGCGCGCTGGCATCGTGTGGGCGATCAGGCGCGGCGGGGGGCCGTCGTCGGTGGGGCGCGTGCAGAGCAGGAGCGCGATTCCCACCTTGCCGGGCGGCGTGGCACGCGGCGCGAGCTGCTGCTCGAGGAGGAGCGCGATCCGAATTGGGTGCGCCACACGGAGCACGAAGGCGGGAACCGGTAGGTCGTTCAGATTGGCGCTCGGAGGGCGCGGCCACTCGCCCGAGACGGCGAGCTTGGTGCCCGAGATCGTCGGGTCGGCGCCGTCGGCGGTGAGCACCGCCGCGTCCACCGCGGGCGCCACCGCCACGTGGAGCACGTCGAAGAGGGCAGGGAGCTCGTCGAACGCGATCCACTGACACGTGCTGGGTGCCTCGGGCTGCGACCAGGGGCAGCTGACGAGGACTTCGCGGCTGCCGTTGGTGGCGCGCGTGCGCAGCACCGGGTACGCGAGGCCGTGCATCATGCCCGATTTCACCGCCGTCCCAACCGAAGCTCCGTCGGCGTCGCCGCCGCTGCCACCTCCCACGCCGCCACCTGCGGAGTCGTTTGCGGACGGGCTGCGTCGCAAGAGGCTCATGGGCGCGCCGTTGGCGGCGAAGCGCCTCAGTCGCTCCCAGCTGAGCGGCTCGCCCGAGCTCGCCTCGCTCGAGTCCACGTCAAGAGGCACCGTAAGCGGCAGACCGCCCGTGAGTGCGCGCAGCGCCGTCGGCAGGTGACCGATGCGCAAGGCCGCGTAGCCGCCGAGCAGCTTGGCGTAGGCCTTCTCCATGAGAGAGACCCACAGCTCGCCCGGATGGGCGCTGCGCGCGTACAGCGGGACGCCCGACGCGTCGCACGGCAGCCGGTCGTCGACGGTGACGGGCGTCCATGAGTCGCCGATGAAGAGCTGCACAGTGTACACGCCACAGTGGCAGCCGCGCACGGAGAGGAAGAGCTGGTGGAGCAGCGAAGGCCGACTGGCGACAGTGGCGAGTGCGCCAAGCAGCCAGCTGTCGCCGAGCCGAGCTGAGCCGAGGCTGATCGACGCGCCGTTCTCACGCGCCACGCTGTCCGCGAAGAGGGACACCGAGGCACCGAGCGTAGACTCTGTCGGCCGCAGCCACGTCTCTCCGGGTGGCGGAGGGAAGTGCGGGTCTTCGTGCAGCTGACCAGTGCGCTCGAGATCGCGCACGATGGCTTCCTCGGCCGCGACGGTGGCCATTACCCGGGACAGTCGCCGGGCGGTTGGATGGGCCGACCTGTGAACGTCATGTTCACGTCGTAAATTGCCATCTCGGCAAGACGCACAACCACAGGTCCCGTGGAGACACAACGTGGAGGGCGCAGTGTCCTGTGAACGTCGAATGCGTGCCTGGACAAAGGCCATCCTATTTTAAACTTGGTCGCGTTCATAAACCTATGTTCAGTACCCCCCGCGCCGCTTTCTCCTTCAGCCTGTCCTTGCCGCTCTGCACCAGCGCGACAAGCGGTGGAAATCCGTCCGGCAAATTCACTCATGCCCGGCACAGTGCGCCTCCTCGTCGGCCTTCCGCTGTTCCTGGTCGCAGATGCGCGCCTGCACCAGCGATACTCGGCTTTGAGTCACGGCTCTGCGAGCCAGGCAACGGCAACGGAAGCCAGCGATTTGTGCCAGCCACCAACTGCACTGCCATGCGACAAGCAGCAGCTGGTGGGCCGCCAGAAGGTTGAATTTCACCACGCCTTCAACAGCACGCCGCTGGCACTACATTCGACACCTGAGAGCGGCTACGTGCCCGTCACGGATCGCGACTACCTCTTCTTCCTCTTCTTCTCTCCGCACAAGGCCGCACCGGCAGACGCACCGTTGCTGGTGTGGAGCAACGGCGGGCCAGGGTGCTCGAGCATGGAAGGTGCGACAACCGGCCTCAGCCCGATCATGCTGTTCAACGCCAAGCCTGGCGCGCATGGTGGCTTCTCGCGCGTGATGACGTCCAACCATTGGGGTTGGCACAGGCACGCCGCGCTGCTCTTCGTGGATCAGCCGCGCTACGTTGGCTTCTCCACGGGCACGGGCCCGTACGTGACCACGAGCCGCGAGGCGGGGCTCGATATGGTCGTCTTTCTGCGCCGCTGGCGCCGACTCTTTCCTGAGCATGCGCACCGCTCCCTCATCTTCGCCTCGGAGTCCTATGGCGGCCATTACGTTCCCGCGTGGGTCGACGCGACGCTAAACGCGAACGCGGCGCCGGACGTGGCGCACGAGGACGTGCTTCCGCTGCGCGCCATCTACCTCGGCAATGCACTCGTCAACCGGAGCGTGCAGCAGTCGCACAACTCGTGGAACACCTTCTGCCACGCGGAGGGCATCATCAGCCCCAGCGTGACGTCGGAGAGCATTGACAAGACCGACGTTGTGGCGCATCTGGGTTACGAGCCGAACATGTACGACTTCCGGCTTGAGTCGCAGGACGGCTGCGGCGCGTACGGGTACGACTACAGCCGCTGGGCCAGCACGTTGTACAGCGAGCCCTTCCGACGCGCGCTCCATGTGTGCGGCAAGGCCGGCGCCGACTCATTTGCGGGCTGCACTGGCGGCTGCCACGTGTGCATCGGCAACCCCCCCCTGCTCCCATTCGACGAGCACGACGAGTTTGAGTACAGCGCCGCGCTCTCGCGAGCGCTCCAAGCGGGCCTCCGGCTCACTTTTGTGTACGGCAAGAACGACCTCGCGGTACCCTATGTGGGAGGTCATCGCATGGTCATGGAGACTCTGGAGTGGGGAGGCGCGTCCGCCTTCCGCGCCGCACCGCTCGAACCGCTGCTAGCCGAAGGCACCATTGAGGTCGGGCAGGTGCAACGGCACGGGTTGCTCACGTACATGCAAATCGAGGACTCGGGCCACATGGTCTTCGCGGACCAGCCCGCCGCCGGCATACTCGCGCTTCAGACCTTGCTACCGGACATGGATCATTTGACCCAGAGGGCTGTGCCGCCCCTGCTCGTGATTGGCGCGCTGATGCTCTTTGCGGCGCTTGTCGCCGTAGTAGCGCTCGGCTCGGGCGAGCGCATCTACAGGCACATTCAAGCTATTGCTGACAAGCGCTTTGGCATAGCACGAGGTGCCGACGAGTCGCGGTCCGCGCCCTTGGCAGATGAGTCGGAGCAAAGCGCCGACGACCATTATGTCGCTCTTCACAAGTGAAAAAACTTCGCCTTGCGCGCCCGAGCTGCATGCAAGGATGCGGCGCCGACGACGTAGCATTTATGTACCATTTACCTATGAGCGCGTTGTGGCACGGGAGCCGTGGCCGAGCCGGAGCGCGAGCCTCAGCCTGCCCTCTCGCTAGCTAGGCCGGGCTTGATGCTCATTTTACATTTTTTAAAGAACTCCACGAAACTGGAGCGGACCGTGCGAGTACCAACGTGCGCATCCGTTCGGATACAGCACGCACCGATGCTGTACGGTACCACAGAGGTTCAGAGCACACAACACTCAACAGAGGTGCACCGACGGACGGTCACCACCACAATGTCCAACACCAAGGGCACACCAAGGGCATCAATTAAGAACCCCCCAGCACGCCTCCCTGGAAGATTGTACTGTCACATCAGTTGGGCCATGAGACCCATGTTACCGATTCCAAAGCTCATCTTAAGCTCATCTGCGTGTTATCCCTGTCTTCGCAAAGCGTTTCAGTTCTTCTGACGCTCCATCTTTTTCTTCGTCTTCTGTCCATCTGCACAGAGCATCGTTGCATTGATTCCACGCGGCACGAGCGACGAAGCTTGGCTATGCTCGATCCACAGCTCCTCACCAAAATCAAAGTCGCATGCATGCACCATGTCGCGCTGATGAAGGATGGTGCGTGCGGCAGCGTCAGGACGCTCGACGGTGAGCACGCGTACTTTTCGATGGAGGCCACGCAATACGTTCGTCTCGTGGCCTTCGACCTGTCCACAGGCAAGGGGCAAGGGCAACTTAGGTCGTTCGGGTGCGGTACTCGAAGGGCACTGGTTCGAGAGCTCTGCAAGAGGAATCACGTCTAGCGACATGTAATCAATCGTTGGGGGCGCCTTGGCCTCATCGAGAATATCTTCCAAGCTTCGCGGTGTCATTGAACGGTGCATCAGCTTCACCCCGCGCCGGGTGAATTCTTGAACAGTGAGACAGTGTCGACCCCAGCAAGTGGGTGCCGCTGTAGATGAAACGACACTTGACAGGCCGTGCATCCACGCAGTCGAAGGCGACGCATTTGGTGGCGGGACGATCTCACGGAAGAGAAGGGACTTGGTTTCGGATGTGGGATCTCCAGTCAGCGCGAGCATAAAGGTACAAGTGCGATTTGTCTCTGTGAAACGTCTCCTTGAGCGCTTCGCCGCATCGATGCAAACTCCACGCCATCCATAATGTCGCTCCAGCAGAGCCGTGTTTGAGTTCTGGAATGGCTCGTTAGCTGCTATGTCAATGAAGAACCCGTTGGTGTTGCGTTCGAGCAACGACAGAACAGCTGCCTCTTGGCCGCTTTGCGAGTAGTACACGTGGCCGCTGTACGATAAGTAGTCGGGCATCGCGGCGTGGAGAAGCGCCGACAACTGAGAGCCGCGGGGGATAAGAGGCCTAAATACTGTTCCTGTGAATTGGCTGCGTTTCTTGTGAAATTTGGGTCCGCCGCGCGTGGCCGACAGGCCGCGATGGGGTAAAATTGTGTTTCTTGTGATGCATGCACAAATTAGCTTGAATTAATAACGGTCCGCGAAGCAGTTTCCTTCCCAGTGATGGCCACAAAATGGGCAGGAAGGGCCGTTCCGGCCCTTCTCGTACAGCTGCTTTTCTTCCTCTTCGCCGTCGTTCAGGGTCCTTTTGCGCCTGCAGGCGCATGCTGCACCAACACCTGCGCGACCGTCAACGACGGGATATGCTCCGATGGCGGTGCGGGCTCAGAGATGCAGGGTTATTGTGTTCTGGGCACGGATTGCGCCGACTGCGGCTCACGCTGCGCACCACCCCCGCCGCCACCCCCGCCGCCACAGCCGCCAGTGAAGCCACCACCTTCGCCGGATCCGTCTCCTCCGCCTCCGCCGTCTCCCAAACAACCGCCACCCTGGCCTCCTCCGCCACCATGCTCACCGCCAAGGCCTCCTCCGCGGCCTCCGCCACCTAAACAACCGCCACTACGGCCGCCGCCGCCTTCCCCGCCCCCGCCATCACCGTCGCCACCTCCGCCTGCTAGGCCGCCCTCGCCTTCGCCTCGGCCTGCCGGGCCACCTCCACCGTTCCCTCCATCGCTGCCGCCCGCTCCGCCCTCGCCACCGGCCCCACCTGCTCCTCCGCCCTTCCCACCACCACCATCGCGACCGCCGTCGAGGCCACCGCCAAGGTCACCGCCGGCCAAGCCACCGCCGCCGCCCTCGCCCTCGCCACCGCCCTTCCCACCACCCTTGCACCCCCCCCCTCGGTTCCCACCACCGCCCTCACCGTTGCCTCCGCCTCCATTCCCGCCCTCACCTCCGCCGCCTTCCCCCTCGCCGCCGCCACCGGTGGATCCACCTTTCTCAGACCCGAGCCCGCCGCCTTTCCCTCCAGAGCCTTCTCCGCCGCCGCCCTCACCGCCTCCACCCTCGCCGCCGCTGCCCTTACCGCCGCCACCCTCGCCACCGCCACCCTCTCCGCCTCCACCCTCGCCGCCTCCCTCGAAACCTCCGTCACCGCCGCCCTTTCCGCCCTCGCCTCCGTACCCGCCGCCGCCCTCGCCGCCGCCCACGCCACCGCCAGCGCCCTCGGTGCCACCGCTCCCACCGTCGCCGCCCAGACGGCCACCAATCCCTCCCCGACTGCCACCGATCCCGCCCTCCGCGCCGCCACAGCCGCTACCACCGCCCAGGAATCCGCCATCGCCGCAAACCCCACCACCGTCCCCGATTTGGAAGTACCACGTACAAGAGATCAACCACCTGACGGCGAACCCGTGCGGGTACAGCGTGACGGCGAGCGGGGGCATCAACCCCCGGCATGCCGACTGTCCCAGTGTTCAAATCGATAGGCTCGCGACGGTCTGCGTTTGCTCGGATGATGTGCGAGCAGGCGGATGGCGCACCCGAGATGGCGCACCGCTCGGTTCGCCCTCACTGCTTCCGTTCGGCTCGATCCGCCCCTTTCGGCGCTTGCGGCGCCGGATGGCCTTGCAGGAGGTGGTGGTCGAGGCCATGTGGGAGGACCGCATCGAGGACGAGGACGAGGCGCCCGATGAGAATGTGACGAACTCGTGGGTCAACCCGTTGGAGGAGGCCGTGGACAGCGAGTCTGACGTCGAGAAGGATGAGAATGGCATGCAGGAGGAGGAGGAGGACGACGACGACGACGACGACGACGACGACGACGTTAGCAACCAGGTGAGCAGCGTCGAGGGCGAGGGCGTGGGTGCTCTATCAGGTGCTCGGCTCGACCCACACGCCACCATCTATCAGGACGGCGCGCGGGACCTTCTGGACGACGATCACACCGCCGGCCTACGCTCGAACGGTGCGCCGATCTGGGAGCATCCAGAGCCCGGCGGCAAGCCTCCGAGCGACGATGACGACGACGAATCGCACGACAAAGGCGATGTGGCGAGCCGCAAGCACCCTCGTGAGCGCCCTCGGCGGGATGTTTCAGAGCCCTGGCGGCCCTCTCACGAGCTGAATCGTCGCATGGACGTCGGTCACAGTCGCGACAATGGCGGCGGCGACAGCGGCGGCGGCACCGCCCATGGCAGCGGCGCTCATGGCGGCACCACCCATCGCGGACCCTTTGCCCTGGCGCGAGGCGGACGTCGACTACTGTTTGGCGGTCTCTCAAGTGGCAATGCCCACGGCAGCGGGGGTGGCAGCAGCAGCAGCAGCAGCCCCGGTGGGCCCATGCTGCCTCCGGTGCCCCCGACTCGCCCGCCGCCCGGTCCTGCACGCGTCCTTTGCACGTGCCAACGACCCGACCGCCAGATGCGCCTCGGGCCGAGCCCGCCGCCGACGCCGCCGCCGGCCGTTCCCTTTCCGCCCCGGCCGCCGCCACGTCCGCCGCCCCGGCCACCCCGACGCCCGCCGCCCTCGCGACCGCCCCTGCGACCGCCCCTGCCGCCCTCACTGCCACCACCGCCCTCGCCGTCTCCGCCACCGTCACCGCCCTCACTGTCCCCCCCCGCGATTTGCTCATCGACATGTGCCGCCTGGCTGTCGGCGCCTTGGGCCACGATGGCAGGCTCGCCATGCGCTTCTCTCCTATGCTGGTGCACCTCGACCCAGTGGAGGCCTCTGTGTGCTGGCTGCAGCAGTTGCGTGATTTACATGGGGACCGTAGGGTAGAAGAGCGACGAGCGCGGAGACGTCAAGGGGGGCTTGGAGTAGGCTTGGAGAGGTCCATCAAGGGTAATCAAGGGAAGACAACACAGGGGGTCTGACGTGCATAGACGTGTGCGATGCGTGTGGTAGCTGCATGGGTGCGCGAATGAACCCGGATGCAGCATCCGCTCATGTGCGGGCTCTTGATTGGGGTGTGGGTCTGTGTGAGCGTGGGGCTGACTGTTGGGGGTCCTTCGGCACCCGGTACATTGTAAAGAGCGCGTTCATAGTCATTCCGTTCCGGATGTTGCGTTGCAAGTCTTGCATGCAATTTACGTTTCGTTTGTCGTTCATGCTGGAGCTGAAAGCTCGCATCCACAACGGTGGACCCCGCAGTTGAGTCATCATGGTGGCGTATGAGTGCGTATGTTCAACTGGGGCACGTGCGGCAGCTGGGGCGGCCGTGGTGAATACGGCGCAGCCCACGCCGCAGCCCACGCCGCAACTCTCGCCGCGGGTCTCGCCGCAGCCTAAGCCGCCACGCTTCAGAGTCAACGAACGAGTTCAGTGCCGCGACCACGGTGAGACGTGGCAGGTCGGCACGGTGGTCTGCGTGGAGCCGCTTCAGGTGAAGCCCGACGGAGCCAAGTGGACCGCCGGGTACGAGTGGGACGAGGTCCTCAGATGGGAGGCACCGGGCACGCTCTTCGACTTCATCGTCGACACAGGGTCCAAAATCTCGATCGGCGGGATCAGAAAGGTGCTCGAGTCTAAGCGAAAGTTCAAGGCGCTGCTGCAGCGGCAGCGCGTCTCGGGCCTCCCGGAGCGCCCACATCTCGCCAAGCCCCAGTGGGGAGTACCGCCGGTGTCGGAGCCGCCGACCAGGCGAGCGAGTCGAGGGGCAGATGAGCGGAGAGAGCTGAAGGCCTTGCTGGGCCAGAACGCTCTGGCTGTCCGAAGCCTTGACGAGGCGACGAGCCTGCTGGCCGAGCAAGCTGTGAAGGAGAACGCCAAAGCTGCCGTGGCTACGGCTCGAGCTGAATGTGCGAGATTGCAACTCATCATTGACACGGCCGAAATACGCGCTGAAGCGGCCTTGACGGCGGCGGCGGTGGCGGCGGCGGCGTTCACGAGTCTCGTCGCGGAGGCGGAAGGCGCGAGGCCGAAGCTCAACAGATGGCGGAAACCATGGAACACAGAGAGTGCTGCCAGGCTTCTAAAGTCAGCCTGGGAGGAGGCAGAGACGAGGAGAAGATCAAAGGAGGCAGCCGACAAGGCTGCAGAAGAGGCGAGGAGAGCTTCCCAAGAGTTGGCGAGTGGCAAAGCACGGCGAGAAACAGCTCTGCGCGCATGGCAGGAAGCCAAGGTACGTCTCGAGGGGCTCCCGAAGGCCCCAGTTGTGGTGGGCGGGCGCGTGCGCCTCAGGGAGGGCGTGACCCTAACACCTGGCTGGCGCGAACAAAGAGTGCACACATTCGAACGCCAGAAGGAGAGGATCGGCACGGTCGTGGCGCTCGAGCTGCCCGAAGAACAAGACCTTCATCCCAAAGTGGGCGACACCGTCCTCGTCCTCTCTAGTCGTCTCGAGCCCTCGGATGTGGGCCGGGAGGGGGTGCTCGTCCTCGACGACCAGACGAGTAGCCCGTACAAAGTGCGGTTCGACGACGGCTCGCAAGGGGGATGGTATCTCCAGGGTGAGCTCCGCGTGAAGCCGGAGCGAGGTCTCTGGAATTGCGTCGTCGATTTCCCAGGTGAGAAATACTTGGAGACGATCAAGGTGGCGGACCTCGTCGCTCTCCCCAATCTCTATAATCCCAACCTCTACAAGCCCTTTTAGCCCAATCCTCGAACCTCGCTCGTGAAGATTGGGTTGTCAAGGCCCTGCCCACCCCCCGTCACACCTCGCTCGCGACATGTCGGCCGAGAACCGCTGCAAAAGAAGAAACAGGAATCCAGGATATCCAGATACGGGAAAGCATGCTTGACTTATTGTGCACATGAATGGAACTAAAGCGACGGGTCTGAAAAGAGAAGCGCACAATTCATTATCTCACGTTTCATCACGACGCAGCCCCGCCCCCCCCCTCGCAATCCACGAGCAACTCTTTGCATCCCCCTTCCTCGGTGCCGCTGCAGCTGCACCAGCCTCCGCCGCGTTGTGACGATCCCCACCGCCATCTTGCTCGCCGCACGTGTGCACAAACGGCGTCGGCTCTTTGCCGTCCCGCTTCTTCCGGGAGCCTCGCAGCCTGCGCAGCGCACCCTCGGTCCAGTGCGCGAGCAGCAGGCAGGGGAACGTGTAGCGCACCACACGGCTCGGCTTCTCGGACTTGAGCAGTTGCGTGTGGGTCGCCATTGGTGTGGTTCGCTCGACAGTGATGCCCGGCACCTCCTCCTGCACGTACAGCCAGATCTCGCTCCCCCGGCGCACCATCGAAGGCGCTGCCGGGTGGTCCATGGTGCGCTCCCCGTACCTGTGGGGAAGGGCAGGGCGCCGTGGTGAGCACGTGCATGCAAGGCATGGGGGCCGGGTGGTCCATGGTGCGCTCCCCGTACAGACGACAGCTGAGCAGCGGCGTCACGCGCGTCCAGCGCACGCCGTCAACCGACGCGGCGATCGCCAGGCAAGCGCGCAGTCGGTGCACGAGCGGAAAGACGGCCACGAGCGAACCGTTATGGGACGGGTTGGCCTGTACCCCAAAGAAGTACACGTCACCCGTCTCGTCGTAGCCGTCAATGCGGATCGTCTCAAACGGCGCCCAGCTTGACGCCCAGCTCGACGAGGAGCCACTTGCCTCGCTGGCTCTCAAGGTCCTCGGCCCGCCTGTGCCCGCCTCGATGGCCGGCTCAGCGGCCAGCTCGACGTTCGGCGCGCCCTCCGGTGCGAGCCCGAATGATGGGCGAGCTGTGAGGTCGCGACCTCGATAAGGGTCCCGAGAGCGGGTGACTTGCACATGGCGCCGTCCGCTCGCCGCAAGGTTTGCACGTGCGTACAGCAGGAACTCCCCCCCAAAGTGAACGAGCGACAGCCGCCCATCATACTCACACACGCCGCCCTCGTACAGGTACTTGGCAAAGTCGGCGCGCGCGCGCACATCGCGACGCTCGACGCAGCCCGGGTGCCGTCCGTCAAGGATCAAGTGCTTGTGCTGCCACTGCGTGGTCTCGGGCTCGTCCACACCTCCATAGGGGGAGAGCCACGGGCGGCTCTCGCCCACCGCACTGTCGGCCGGAGAACGGCCGTCAAAGCGCCAGGAGCGTCCGCGCACCATCCATAGCCCATTGCGCGGAGCATCGAAGCGGCTTGGGCTGAAGCCGAAGCGCTGCGTGAGCGTCGCCGCCGCCTTGGGCAGCAGCAGCGGGGAGTTGAAGGTGAACCGATCGCTCAGCTTATTGTGACGGCCGCCGACCGCAAACCACTCGCCGCTCTCCAGTCGCGTCAGGGCGAGATTGTGCGTCATCGAGGCGCCGAGCATCCTCACACGCGAGCTCACGTTCCGCAGATATCGCGCCCGCTGCGACATGGCAGCCCCCAGCTCGCCCTTGTGACCCCGCGCGCGGTGGACGACCTCATCGAAACTTAGATTGCGCCATGCCGTGTCGTCTACACTCACTGCGACATTGGCCGCCGCCGCCGCCGCCGCCGCCGCCGCCGCTGCCATGCGCCGTGCGCGCCGCGCGATGGGCAGCGCAAGGGGCTGGGAGCTCAGCCCCTTTGGGAGCGCCTGTGAGCGCAGCGTCAGCTTGGGCATCACGAGGGAAGGGTCCCCGTCGAAGCTGAGCCCGTCAGCCGAGGTCAAGCCTGCGACAAACTCCTCCATGACCTCATCCTTGAAGAGAAGGCACACCTTCTCGATGCCGTCCTCATCGCACGCGAGCGCCGAGTAGTAGCGAAGGTGGCGCCGGAAGAGGTGGGTGAGCGTGCTGCGCGCGTGCGTGGCCTTGGTCCACAGCCAGGAGCTCGCGGCCACCCGAACATCCTGCTTGCGCACGGCACAGAGATGCGGCGCGCCACCAGCGGAGCTGGCGCTTCCTACGCCGAGCGCCAACCCGTTCCATCGCTCGAGCAGCGGCACCTGACGTGCGCACGCAGACGCCTGCTCTGCGTACATCCCCATGCACAGAACCTCGTGCGCTGGCCCTGGCCCTGCTGTGCACTTGACGTTCGTCAGCGTGCCAGCCGTGCCAAGCGACTGAAACCGCTCGGTCGCACACGGTTCGGTTAAGTTGAACATCCAGAAAGGCCCCGAGTAGAGCCCCGGTGGGCGAGAGGCACAGTCCACAGCTCGCATCGCGATGAGGCTTTGTGCGGATGCGTGCTGCAAGAGAACAGTCAGCTCTAGAAGTAGCGCAGTCCGAGCCGCGGCTGTGGGTGCCTCATGGCGTATGATGATCGCGTCGCACACACCCAGGCTTTGCTCCACGTCTTTGGCGCGCACCGTATACGCTGGTGTCGCACGGAGAAAGCGGAGCCGCCGGTCGTCGGAGTGCCATGCTTCGCCCTCAAAGGTGATGGCCGTGTAATGCTTGATGTGCTGCAGTGCTGCAAGAGTGGAACGTACCGACGCCAAACTTTGAGCATTGACCTCGCATAGGCGGCGCACATTGCGACTGCGCAGTGCCGCAACAAGCTCCTTCTCGAGTGCGTCAGACATGTGCTGGGCCTCACGAAAAAACTTCAGTCGGTCGAGGACACCGACTTGTGGAATGCATGCAAACGCGGACCAACGCGTCGTTTTTGCGATTGATGCAAGCAGCCTTTATCGTGCGCCCAAATCTGTGGGGTACTTAAGACTTGGGACCTATTGGGACCTACCCTGTAACTTATAGCTCCATACTAAACAGACCTCCCGCAGGCTATATCCTGTTGAGATTTACTGGTAGTCTTGAGGGACACCTCCCACGCACATGGCAGGCTTCTCAGAATCTGCTCTGCGCAATTTGCGCAGCTCGGCGGCTCACGCGGCCCGCGCTGGACACGAGCAGGCCGGCGCCGGCGCTACGGGGTAGGCCCACGGTCTTCTTCATCGCCAGGTTGCGCGCGGCGGCGAGCAGCATCGCATTGGCCGCGAGGTGTGCATCTGCGGAGGGTGGATGGCCGCCCGCACTGCGCACGCGATTGGCGGGCACGCGTCGTTCAAAGTCGCCCTCGAGCGACGCCTCGGAGAACTCGTCGTGGATGTATTGGATCGCATAGCCGGTCCAAAACTCGACGTCATCATACCAGGAGTACGCGACAATGCCCGAGTGCCACGTGCGCGGCCCCGAATGCGCCTTCAAAGGCTCTTGTACCTCGACCAGGTCGCCGCGGACGAAGGCTCCTTCGGCAGGCGGCGCGTACAGCACCTCGGAAAGTGGCCGGCGCACTGGCGGCGAGCGCGGGTATGCACTGTTGGGCCTGGTCACATCGCCCAGCACGGCGCTCGGCGGGTGCGCGGGTGCTGGCAGCGGCTGCAGCGCTTCGCGAGACTCGTCGTCCTCTTCCACCCTGTCCTCGTCCTCCTCGTCCTCCTCGTCCTCCTCGTCCTCCTCGTCCTTCTCCTCCTCGTCTTCCTCGTCCTCGTCCTCGTCATCCTCGTCGTCCTCGTCCTCTGCCATTTGCGAAGCCATCGGAGTAAACGGCGGAGTTGTCACCACTCTGTCCTCGCCCTCATCGCCCTCCTCGTCCTCCTCGTCCTCCTCGTCCTCCTCCTCCTCCTCGTCTTCCTCGTCCTCGTCGTCCTCTGCCAGAGGCGAAGCCATCGCGGTAAACGGCGGAGTTGTCACGTGCGTTCGTTGCCAAGTTCGTTGCGCTAGACTTTGTGCTTGTGCATCTGAACTACCTCCTCCCCCTCCAGCACATTCCAAGTTGGGGGAAACTAGCGGAATCTCCTCGTCCTCGTCGTCCTCTGCTAGCGGGGTATAAAGAGTAAATAGAGGGATCTCCTCGTCCTCGTCGTCCTCTGCAAGCGGGGTATAAGCGCGTTGGAGCGGGCTCTCGACGTCACGGGTCCCCTCGCTGCTGCGTGCGACAGTATCAGCCCCCCCGGCGGTGCCAATGGCCGCCGCGATGGTTGCTGTGGCATCAGTGACCATGTTTCCTCCCCCTGTGACCGTGCTCCCCCCCACTCCCCCCGCGTCAGGCTGTTTCGGCCAGACTGCGGCGGGCATGGATTCGACTGCTCCACTGATAGACATCGCAGCGCTCGCTCCACTGATAGACAGCGCAGCGTTCGCTTCACTGATAGGCAGCGCAGCGTTCGCTCCACTAATAGGTAGCGAAGCGTTCGCTTCCCTTGCCAAGCTCGGCAGCAGAGGCGCCGTATCGGTCACCTTCGTCTCCCGCGCCGTATCGGTCACCTCTCGGCGGGCCGGCTCGAGCGCTCCATGGCCGCCAAATACGGCGCCCTCATTGCCGGCGCTCCGCTCCTTGCGCCGATTTGGAGGCTCCGCTACTTGGAGGCGCCTGCTTGGAGGCTCGCCGCGGCTGCTGTCAGAGCGCTTGCGCTTCTTACTCGCACTTACGCCGCGGTCGCCCCGGTACAACTCGCGAGCTGCCTGCTGATGCGCGGCGGAGCGCTGGCACGTGTGCGCCGTCTTTCGTTGGGGGAAGCGGCACGCGATGCACTGCGCCTCGGTCGTCTGCATCCTGCCGCCGCCGCCGCCGCCGCCGAAGCCGTTGGCGCCCTTCGCGTCGGCACCACGACCGTGAGCTGCCTGCTGATGCGCGGCGGAGCGCTGGCACGTGTGCGCCGTCTTTCGCTGGGGGAAGCGGCACGCGACGCACTCCGCCTCGGTCGTCTGCATCCTGCCGCCGCCGCCGCCGCCGCCGAAGCCGTCGGCGCCCTTAGCGTCGGCACCACGACCGTGAGCCCCCCTTTCCATAGCGGATGGCGCTCTCCCGTCCTCCAGACGCGCGTACCCATGCGTGCCCAATACGGCGCGCGTACGCATCACGGGCTGCTCGTCCCACCCGTCGGCCACCGCGATGCCCAGACTCTCGAAGTCCTCAATGCTCGAGAGCCTGAGCACTGCGGAGGAGCCGCACGCGGGCGGCGGCGTGCGGCGCGCCGCGCGCCAGCGTGCTTCGTTCAGGCAAGCCGGTGGCGCAAAGGACTTGGCGCGTCCTATCCTATGATCAACTCGCACCTCAGCGCCGGCAGCAATCGGCTCAGTCGCCACGATCAGCACCACGCCGCCGCCTCTCTCGACGTCGGTGCCCGCGAAGGCGCTCGCGGTGAGAGGGATGTGCTCCGGCGAGGCCCACCTGCATGCAATGAGGGAGGCCATCAGCATGCAATCAGAGGCAATCGGAGGGATGTGCTCCGGCGAAGCCCACCGCTCGAGGCGAGCATTGGGAAGCGCAGAGTGGTTGACGTGGGCGCCGAGGTGGGCGCCGAGGTGGGGCATTGCTCCGAGGTGGGCGTCGAGGTGGGGCATGCCGCCGCCGCCACGTCCGTCGATGAAGCCGATCGCGGTACCTTGCCTGGCGTCGGTGTCCGCACCGCCGCCGCTGCTGCTCGAGGCAGCGCTGCTCGAAGCGCCCGCCGTAGCCAAGGGCAGCGGCGGCGGCGGCGGCGGCGGCGGCGGCGGCGGCGGCGGCGGCGGCGGCGGCGGCGGCGGCGGCGGCGTGCTACTGTCAAAGAGCGTACAGATCGCTTGGCCGCGGATGAGCTGACTGCGTGCAAAGAGCCCTAGCCCTAGCTGCCCCCCGAGCTGTGAACGTGCACACCCTCCGAGCTGTGAACGTGCACATCCACCGAGCTGCACACCCCCCGCCGACGGCGCCACGAAGGCAAAGTGGTTCATCGGGCCGTGCGCAGCTGCGCTCAGTAAGGCCGCCGTCTCTCGAGCAGCGTCCTCCGCGAGGCGCTTGCGTGAGTGCAGCTTGGGTGGCGCAATCTCGGGAGCGAGCTCGAGTGAGAAGCCGCAGCCAGACCGCTCGCGCGCGCACCACCAGCGCCCGTAGCGGAAAGAAGCTGACAGGCCACACCCACACAGAGGCGCCCGCGCCGTGGGCGGCGGGTGCAGCTCGACGCCGCAGCCCATCGGCGCATCGTCCGCGCCGCTGCTGCTGCTGCCGCTGCTGCCGGCCGATACTTGCACGGCTGGGCGCGTGTCCGCCTCACACCACCACCGGCCACGTTCCCAGACGCACGGCCGCGGCGGCGTGCAGCCGCACTGCGGCGGCGGCGCGGGCGGGGGCTGCACGGCCGGCGTAGTCAGGCTGTGCAAGGTGGCCTGGTATCGAGGGCCGACTGACGTGTAATTGATCGCTTCGAAGCCGCCGTCGAGAAGGAAGGCGGCACTGTCCACGCCGCCTCCGCCCACCGGCAGCGCATAGATCCGTAGGCCAGCGCCGCCAGCGAAATCATCGTCAAGACGAGGCTCTTCATTAGCCCGTTGGCGGTCCGAGGCAACGCCCGGCCAATGCGCGGCGCCGGGCCGAGGACCGCCTGGCCGAGGAATGGGCTTGTCAGGCCGGTGGATGCATGCCTTGCGCAGCTTGCCCGGACCGCCATTTTTGGGCTTGTCGCGGCACGCCTCGCACCTGCCACACTCGAAAATTCTTCTGCTGCTCGGAGGTGCGTCGCCACTCACGCTCGCGTCGGCGCGGGCGGCGACCAGCACTGCACCGTTGGCTCCGATAGTGAGTGTGACGATGACACGCGCTGGTGGCACCGACGCGCTCGGCCTGGGTATTGCCGGCCGCTTGGACGGAGAGGACATGAAGGGCAGCCTCCTCTCGGTGTCGTCCTTCATGAATCCCTTCACAGAGAACAAGCCTGCTCCCGGTGTGAAGGTTGATCCGATCAAGTGAGTGAGTCACTCACTCACTCATCAAGAGTGCGCAAATAACCGGGCTACTGTACACAACGACACTACTAACCACGCCAGAAAGGCTTCGCAGTATTGACTGAGAACGAAGCGAGGGCGTGTTTTGCTGCCATGCCTGAACACCAACCGAGGCCTAGAGCGAAGGACGCGGCCAGAGCACGCGCTCGGCGTCGATGACAACCTCGACCACGCCCCGGAGGAAGGCGATCTGAGGGTGCTCCCACATGACCTCGCCGCTGAGTGCGCTGTGGTAGTAGCGGGTGCCGTGCTCATCGGTGAGCTCAGTCCAGCCGAGCGGCCGCTGCGCGCACAGCGCCGCATCGGCGATCCACAGTTGTTCGCAGCCGAGCTCGCCGCCGTAGGGCAGGCCGAGGTAAGCTGCCATCACGAGAACCTCTTCGAGAGCGCGCGGCATGGCCTGGAGGGAGCGCGCGCGCTGCATGTCGAAGGAGGAGCGCAGAGCGTCCACCTCGGCCAGCCTGCACCACGCGAGCCGCACCTCGGGGCTTGCACTCGGCGGTGGCAGGAAGGTGGGCGCAGGCAATGCGCTCCAGGCCGAGCTGGGCGTGGCAGAAGGTGCGAGGGCGGGAGATCGCGATCTGCCGTGGAGGGGATGGCCGCGAGGGTAGTAGCTCTCCTCAGTGATGGAGCTCTCCTCCCCGTCAAATGCGCTCAGATCGATCCTCAGGCGCACACTACCATCACCGAAGCCTGCATTCTCGAGCTCGAGCAGGGCGAGCGCCGCCTTGGGCGCCACGGGCGCGGGCTTCACAGGCTTGGGCCGAAGAGGCTCCCTGTGAAGAGGCTCCCTCGAGGCCACGGGCATGCCAGCGTCGAGGGCGGCGAGGCGCTCCTTGGCAGCGTGCTCGAGGGACGCACGTGAGAGCTCCATTACGCGGCGCGCAGTGGGCTCAATTGGTGCGTTCGGTGCGAAACGGTAGCGCGAGCCTCGCAGCGCGGGGAAACGACAAATCGAGAGCCCGCGCGTCTCCGGCGAGGTGCCCGCCATGCCCACTGGGTGCCCGCCATTCGAATCCGGGCTCGGCTCCATGCCGGGGCCGACGCTGGCACCCTCGCGTCGTATCGAGCCGTTGCCCTCGCGCACCGGGACGCGGGTGTGCGTCTCGTTCGCCCCCATGCTCTGCCAGCCGGGCCCAAAGCGGTGGCGCTTGCGAGCGGACGCGCGCATGTCGACGCAGCACGGCTGGCCGTCGAGAGCGAAGAGGTACCACGCGACGACCGGCTGCTTCTTGAGCGAGACCTGTGGCGCGTAGTTGCAGAAGCGGCGCGCGGTCAGCTGGTACGACTCGCGCAGCGGATGCTCGTGGAAGTCGTGGACCTCGCCTTGGTCGTGCTTGCGATAAATGGGCTTCTTCCAGCGCGCCGAGCCGCCCGTCGCCTCCGCAGGCACGAAGGACCAGAGCGCGGGGAGCGGCGCGAGGATGAACTCGGCGGCCACCCAAAGCGCGCGAAAGGGAGCGGCGAGGGTCGACTTGCCGGGGGGTGGCGAGCCGATGCCGGCCGACGCGCCCACGAGCCCAGCGAGCAGCCCGAGATCGTCCGCCGCATCGAGCACGCGAGCGGGCGTGAGGCATCTCGTGCTCAGGAACGGAGCGTTTTCGTACGTGCCCTGCAGCACGGCGAGGCCCTTGAAGTCGCCGAGCCGCTTGAAGCTGCTCACGTGCGCTTGCTCCGCGAGCGACTGCACGAGTGTGCTGCGCCAGAATTTGCGCTCCCAGCGTATGGCGTGCAACGCATTGTACAGGTAGCCGCCCATCACGGCGGGGTCGAGATGCTTTGGGGGCGCCTTGACATCATTCTTGCCCTCGCCTGGCAGGTGGCGCTGACGAGCATTCGACAGGGCAGACGCGACGCCGCCGAGCTGATACGAGCCGCGGCGCGCCACCTTGGCCTCCACCGCAGCGGTCGCCTGAGCGCCGATCGCGCGGCGCAAGACGTCGCCCTCCTCCCCGAGGCTCGCTCGCACCTCGTCGAGCGCCCCGGGGGGGAACTCGCGCACGCCGGCCCGCTTGCGATGTATGCACTGCCACATCGGGTGGCTCGCGCTCACGGGCTGGTGCGAGCCGCCGAGCCCCCCCGCGCAATAGAGGCACAACTTGAGCCGCGCGCCCATGATGCCCTCGCCGAAGGCTGCAGGACAGCACTGCTCGGCGATCAATTCTACGCCGAGCTTGGCGGCGCCGGTGTGGAGCCGGAGGGGATGCACGCGCGCCTTGACAACGTCGGACGAGAGCCCGAGATTCCACGCCACATCGATGATGCCCTCGCCGCGCCACGGCATATACGGCAGCCGCGCCGCGGAGACGTGAAGCAACACCAGATTGAGCATCTCCTGCGCCGCGCACCGCTGCTGCCTCTCGATGAGCTCCTTGCGCGTGGCCGAGTTGCGCTTCGCTTGCTTCTGCTGCTCCTGCACGCGCACAAGCTCCTTGACGTGCTCCCATCGCATGCGGCTCGCGACCTTGCTCTCGAGCGCCTTGGAGGCCGAAGGGATCATCGAATGCTCCGTCTGCAGTGCCGCCAGTGCCTCTGTAGGCTGCCCTTTGAGCCAGCTGACTGCCCCTTCGAGAAAGTACCACTTCTGCTTCGAAGCCCACGCTCGCGTGCGCGCCTCGGCACCGAGCTTGTCGAGCCCCGCCTGGTGCGTCGCAAACTCGGCCTGGGCTGCTCGAATGGACTCGGCCATCGTCGGCTCGACGTGCACCTCCGTCGAAGAGCCTCGACACGCGCCGACCTCGAGGCCAATGTACGAGCAGCCCCAGAGCTCGGCGAGGTCAGGCAACCGCTTGAGCTCGATCCGACCCTGGGGCATCTCGCGCAGCTGCTCGACCACGGCGTGGATCGCGTTGACCGTCTGCACGGTGGGCGGCACCACCTTGCGCCGTGTGGGTGAGGGTGGGCGGTTCGTCATCTGCGACGCCTCGAAGAGGATCAGGCTCACCTCCAAAATGTTCTTCGCCTTCACGCCCGTCTTCTCCGCACGCAGGCCAATGCGCGGGTCGATGCTGAACCAGTCGCGCAGTTCGAGGCACAGCGTGGCCGCCGCGTGCTCATCGAGCTCGGGAGGGTTGCTGCCCTTCCAATCTTGGCAAGTGAGCTGCAGCGCCATGCGCGCGTCGTGCGGCGTGATCGGCAAAAAGTCGTCCAGCGCCTCCAGCGCCTCCTGGCACATGCGCACGAGCGTGAAGCGCTTACGCATCCCCTTGAGCCGATGACAAAACTCGAGGCGCATCTTCGCCTTGAGCCCCTCCTGCCGCTGCAGCGCAAGGCGGTTGAGCAAGGCGGTGTACCTCTCCTCCTGGAATGTGTTGACAATCGCCGCGGTGCCAGTGAGCCGCGCCCACGTGAGCAGCCGCTCGACCGCGCTCCCGATGTCCGGGGTCCGATACATGCCCGGTGAAGGAGAGATGCGCCCAGGCGGCACGGGCGGTGGCGCGCGTAGCTGCTGCGTGATCAGCTGACGCTGGCCCAAGAGGGACGAAAACTCGGCCCAGGCTCCCTCGAGGCGCTCGAGCGTGTGCAGCGCTCCCTCGAGCAGCCCTCGCTTGATGAGTGCCGCCACCCACGCGCTGATCGACGACGCCGTCACGTCGAGCTTGCCCTTGCCGAGCGACTCGAGCACCGCATATTGCACTCCCTCGGCAAGCAGTTGCTCCGTCTGCGAAACCACCGCGGCCGTGATCGGCTCCGGTCGATTGCGCTCATTAGCCGGTAAGGCGCCCAGCGAGATGGCGATCTCCCGCCGCCCCATGAGCACCTGCCGCTCCGCTACGTGGGCTGCCGCGAGCAACGCGGTGCCGCTGGGTGAGAAGGCGTCTTCTGCGGCGATCGCGTTCGCGAATCCGAGCGTCTGCAGCTGGAAGAGCTCGTACTTTTCCTGTGCAGTCACCTTGTGCGCCTGGAAGATCTGCTGGATCAAGCACGCGTAGTGCTCGGCCATCGGCACGGCCATCGTGTTGAGAACGTGAGTGCGCTCCTCCGCCGCCTCCTTCTGGCGCTTGTACGCGACACGCGCTTTGGTGAGGTACCGGCGCACGTTCGCCTGCACCGCGACGGCCATGCGTGTGCGATGAATGTGCTGTGCCTTGAAGTACGGCGAGCGGAAGAAGGAGAGGATGCGGCGCGCTGCCACCTTCATCAGGAGCAACTCGTGCTCGCGGCGGCGCATCAGCTCGTGCGCACGCAGCGCGCTGGCCGTCGCGGGCAGGCCGCCCTTGGCGCCGCGCGCGCTACCCTTGGCGCCCCGCTTCAAACTGCCGCCCTTGGGTTCGGCGACGCCTGGGGCTTCGGCTTTTGCCTTCGCCTCTGTCAAACGCATGAGCACGGGGTTCGACTTAACGGCCGCGAGGATGGCGAGGGTCGCCGTGTGCTCCGCCTTGCGATTGAGCAGCTCGAGACGGCGCCTCTGGAACTCACGCCACACGCGCTGCAGCGCGCGCGCCGCGATGAGCTGTTTCGTATCCTCATCCATGACCCCACCCACGAGGAAAATTGCATGCGCGCGTGCATTCATCGAGCGGTTACGCGCATCCTGAGCCTCTTTCGCGGCGAGGGCCTTCAGCACGCGTGCATACCGACCCTCGGCGCCGTAGAGGATCACCTCGAGCCCGCGCCAGACGGCGCGCGCGCGCGCCTCCAAGCGCGCCTTGGCCTCTGCCGCGGGATCGGCTGGTGGACGGTTGTCAGGTGCGAGGTTGCTCGGCGAGGCCGAGCGCTCCTTGTCGCGCGACGGTGACTTTGCGAGCGACCTCGCCGACCGGAGGGAGGTCAAGCTCGATGCGGCGGTGGAAGGGCGCGTCATGCCACGCGCCGACGGCTGTGCCGAGCCAGCTGTGAAGACCGACGGCTGTGCCGAGCCAGCTGCAGAGGAGAAATGCGTCACAGAGTTGTCTCCCCACGCCACGGAGTGCTCCGCTATCGAGTCTGCCGCCGAGGCCGGGCGTGCCAACGCCGTCGCGGCGCCGGCCGGCTGGTACGCCAGCGCTGGCGCAGCACGCTCAGCATGGAGGATGGGCGCGCTCGCCGCGGAGGCTCCGGTGAGCGCGGGCAGGGTGCCCACGGACGCTGAGCCGGAGAGGAGCGCTCGGGGCTCTTTGGCCAGCGGCCGTGGCTGCCTCGACGGCTGGGCTGCCATCTGCGTCGTGGCTGCCATCAGCCCCGCGGGCGCCGTGTCGCACGTGGTCAACGGAGAGCAAAGATCGCGAACGTGGCCTTGTCGGGACAGGTGCCCCGGCGTGGCACCGGCAACGGCAAAGACCAGTTGGGCCGTTAACTCTTTGGAGCGCGCGCTCGACACGGCGCTGACCGGCTCGGCGGCCGGCGGCGGCATCGTGCGTGGCCGGGGTCGCTGCTTGCCTGAGCCGCTCCTTTTGATCGCCTCGAGCAGCGTGCTCTGCGCCGCATACATGCGCTCGCGGTCGCCCACCGAATGCTGCCGTGAAGCACATACCTTGGTCGCGGCGATGCAGCTGCCGGCACAGATCGCCCGCCAAATCTCCGCTTTGGAGTCGAACCAGTGAAGAAGCAACGGGTCTTGCTCGAACGGGAGCGGCAGGAAGCTCACCTTGGCCGTCAGGCTGCACAGGATCGCCGCGTGCCGCTTCGATGAGTACGCGGCGAAGCCGCTCGCGTCGGCCTGGCCGAGACCGCTGCTTGAGAGTTTCCTCTTCTGACCGTCCTCCGTCGAGTGACTGAACATCTCGCGCAGCCGCGGCAGGTTGAGATTGAGGCACGAGTCGTTTGTCTGCTCGTGCTGGCACACCTGCACCGCCTCCACCACGCCTACGATGGCCACCCGCAGCGCGCACAGCAGGTCGCCAAGCATCGTGCGTCGCTCGTCCAGCGACGAGTGCTTGCTCAGCTCGCCGAGCGTCGTGGCAGAGCTCGGTCTCTTGGGCGAGCGGTTTCCGAGGCGCGGGCTCGTCTTGTTCTCGTGCTCCTCGTTGAGCAGTGCGAAGCGGCGCATCCGGCCGACCAGCTGCTCGAGCTCCGCCAGCCGCTGGTTGAGCAGCTGCTCCGCGCGGCCTGAGGCACCCAGCCCGCCAGGTGGCATGGCGAGCCCGATAAGGCTACGCGGCGGTGTGGGCGTCTCGAGTGCCTCGGCGCGCCACGCGTTGATGCGCAGTTTCGACGCCGACACCCCGCGCTCCCTAAACCACGGTTTGCCTTGCTTCTCCTCCTCCTCAATCCTCTTCTGCCGCTGCTGGTCACGCCACTGGCCGACGCGACGAGCCGCCTCTCGTGCTGCAGCCGCGGTTGCGGGACGCACGCCTCGGCGCGTCACCGGAATGGACTCGAGGGACGGTGACGGATGGAGCTGCACTGCCGACAGCTGTGCGCCCTTCGGAGCCCACGACTCGCTGAAGGAGTACAGCGTGGACTGCGACATATTGAAACGGAGCAAACTGTCTTTTTAACACCGCCGACTTTCACAACACGTCTCCTCAAATACATGTAGCTCGCGACGCGTGGAAATTATTCTTCACACTACACTTGCAGACTTCGCTATGACCATCCCAGGGGACCGACTTGCGCGAGACGTGATGCCCGAAGACGCTTCCTCGCCGTGCTTCCCTCACGGGCTCGAAGCCGCCCTGTGCGCGCATGTCGAGGCGGCCTACTACACCGCCTCGCGCTCGTGGACCTCACAGCCGGCTCATCCGCTCGATGCTAATCCGAGCCGCACCGAGGTGCTCGGAAATCCTCGCGCATGGCTGACAATCTGCTTGCAGAGCCAGCACAAGCCAAACATCAGCAAGGTGATCGCGTTCCTCTTCGGCGACGAGGCGATTGACGCCGTCGAAGCTGTCATGCGCGTCGCCGTCGGCCCTGCACCCACCGAAGGGCCGGACGACAAGGCCGCTGTGCCACCGCCGACAGCCAAGGTGAGCTTGCAGCTCGTCTTCCGGCAGTGCTGCTCGAATTACGCGACGCATGGGCGCGTCGCACGAGGCATCGTGCACGCGATCACGCGGCGCCTCTCCCTGCACAACGCCGCTCGAACCAAGGCCATCCTTTCACTGCTCGACGAGCCGCGACGGTCAAAGCTTGTCTTCCTCGAGCCGCTCCGTCGGCTCTGCGCGCTATCGGCGGCTTCAGGCCAGCCGGCGGCCGCGGCGGCTTCCGAGGTCGCGTGGCACGAGGCACTGCTGCAGGCCCTCGAGCTCGTGTCCACCTCCGCATCGCCCACGTGCCGATTCCGGCCGTCCGTGGTCTCCGAGCTCCTCTCAGAGGCGAGACACGTGGCGGTCGACATGGGACACGTGGCCATCTGGGGCAGCACCGCCGCCGCCGGCAGCAGCACCGCCGCCGCCGGCAGCACCACCGCCGACAGCAGTACCACCGCCGACGGTAGCACCAATAGCGCGCAGCCGCTCCTCAACCAGGTGCTTCCGGTGCATGCATCTCTCGCACACCTGCTGCGCACCCGTCTCGCGCCACTCCTCGCCGCCGAGGACGACGCGGGCGCGACCACGACGACGCCGCCATACGAGTGGGCGAGTGCAGCTGACTACCTTCCGAACCCAGCGGTGCATTGGGCGCTTTTGCGCACCGCCGAGGCCGCGCGTGCCCAAGGTGAGAACTTCAAGGCGGATCAAGGCGCGGGTGCTCTTTTGGCGGCCACACGTGGCGATTTGGGCGAGCTTGCGTGCGCACTTGGCGCGCTGCTCCATGGCCCTGTGGGAAGTGCGCAGCTCCATGGCCCTGTGGCGGACGGCGCCGTAGCACTCGCAATACTCCAGATGCTCAGCCCCACAGGCCGTCGAAGCGTCGCGATGGAAGACGGGGACGGGCGCCGTGGTGAGCACTTGCATACAGGCCGTCGATGCGTCGCGTTGGAAGACGAAGGCGCCGTGTTGGGCGCCCGTGTGGCCATCGAGCGCCTCGGCGCACCCGGATGGCGCGTGGCGTTGGATGCGGCGCTGGGGGCGGGCGTAGTGGCCGACGGAGGTGGCGGCGGCAATCCAGCCACGCTCTGTGTGCCCTTGCGGACCTCGTTTGACGCGCGGTCCGATGAGGCGGCAGCACTTTCCCATTGGTGGCCCGCTGTGCGGCTTTGGGTGCGCCAGCCCGGCCACTCTCGCTATTCGGGCGTGCTGGAGGGCTTGCTACGGCGCGCGGCCCGTCTGCACGCCCAGGGCGGCTGGCTAGACTCGGGTGGCCCTCGCAAACGGCGCATGCCTGAGATCATCAGCGGCGGCGGCGGCGGCAGCAGCAGCCACGCCGCGCTCGAGCTACGTGCGCCGCTCTTGCCTCTGCACGACGCGCGCAGGCTGGTGGACGCGTGCGCCCTGTACCTGCCTGCCGTGCTGCCCCTGCTGCGCCCGTCCGACGCGCTCGCGCTGCTCCACGCATACGCGCTCGCCACGGCGCGCACCCCCGCCGCTCCGGGCGAGTCTACAGGGCCGCCCGAGATTGCCGAGATTGCGATCTCGAAGCCGCCCGAGATTGCCGAGATTGCGATCTCGAAGCCGCCCGAGATTGCCGAGATTGCGATCTCGAAGCTCGTAGACGCAGCGAGCTCGTGGAGGAGGCCGCCTCAGGGTGGCGCGGAGCCCAAGCGGCCGCCGCTGCAGGCTGGCTGTGCCCTCGCTCTGCTGCCGCTCTGGTACGGCCGCAGCGCCGTGCCGGGCGCACTCTCTGAGCCCACCCTTGATCACTCGTTCGCGCCGCTCGCGACACTCGACGGAGCTGGCGCGGACCTCGCTCTCTGCAGCCACTCAAGCTACCTGCTCGCGGCCCTCTACCTGCCGCCCGCTGCCCCGGTGGCACGCGCCACGCTGCTGCTCGAGCTCGCCGAGCAGTGGGCAGCGGAGGCGCGCTGGAGCTGCGACGTCGGCGCAGTAGCGGCCGCGCGCGTCCGCCGTGTTGCCGCGGCCCTCGCCAATGTGCGTGCGGCGCTCGACGCCGAGGTAGAAGGGCTCTTGCGCGAATCCGGCGCCACGAAGGTTGCGGAGCGGCTGCGGGGTGTAGGCGTGCACCTCTTCGGGGGCCCCTCGATGACACACGTGTATGTGTGAATGTGAATGTGTGTCTGTGTGACTTCTAACACACGATCAGAAATTAGGACCGTGGTGTGGAGGCGCGCGCCTCAGTCGTCAATGATCATTTATGTTCGGCGGCGCCCGAGGGCAGATGACGGTGTCCAATTCCGACAAAACATTACCGAATTTTTCGCGTCGCAACTTCTATTAAACACATCATCCGTAACTAAAGGAAATGTCTGGAATGATCTCTGGAATGACATCTCGGAGAGTATCAAGGAGGTCATGAGATACGAATGACATCTTGATGACTTTTGGCAGCTCTAACTGCTGCACACTCATGACCTTCGCTTCCAAAAAGTGACCCCTTGCAGCGGGCCGACCGGGCGGAAGCGATGGCCCAGCAGGCCTTTCTCGCAAGGCAGCGCCGGATCTGGGATGAAGAAGCCGCCCCTAAGAAACGAAGGCCACGCACGGGCCACTTCCACTCGTTCCTCCGCAAGAATGAGCGGCCGCATGACGCGCTGAAAGCAGCGCTCTTCGAATCGCGTGACCGCCTCACAAACTTGTTCGAATTATGGGACGAGGATGACAACGGGCAATTGAATCGCATTGAATTCCGTCGCGCCGCGAAGATTCTTGGATGCCGTCAAACAAAGGAGGAGCTAGATGCCTTCTTTGACATCGTTGACACGAACCAGGACGGAACCTTATCTCATGCCGAGTTGATGGACGTGGTCCGTGAACCTGAACTTTCGTCCATCGTGCCCCCGACCGAGGCGCCCCCGCCCGCCGCTGACGAGCCAAACATCGGACGGGTACAGGGATGCAAACGCTGTGCCCTCAAGGTCATTCGTACAGTCTATGCCATCGCTAGCTCGGTAACGGTGCAGACGCTCATGTACTTTGCCTTCGTGTACATCGTGCAGATGCTCGTGCGCTCGGTGCGCTCCACAGATGAGTACTATCTCGACAAGCAGTTTTCAGACACGTTGATGTGAGTGACGGCCGCGCCCGTGCCCGCACATACAGCTCCTCACGCGCAGCCTGAAACTGTTGCCGACTGACCCAAAGGCTGTGCCACGTCGTGCGTGCAGCTCGACAACTGGCAACGCCTACGACAACGACCTCAAGGAGTTCAACACCATCCGACGCATCGCGGACATCTGGCAATGGGGTAACGCATTGCTGTGGCCCGGGCTGCTCGGCAACATTGGCCCCACCTGCGCGGCTGTGGGCAAAGGCAGCTTCTTCCGGTCGGCGGACATGGCAACAGAGACCAATTATAGTGCAATATATTATGGTGCGCCCGGAGACTTTTGCAACGACGACCGGCTGCAGGACGGTGAGGGGTACGGGGTCGTTACCAACGAGGGGGCCACTCCTCCGTTGGTTGCAGACGTCGTCGACCGCTTCAACCAAATGGACTGGACGGACGGCCTGCGCATCCTGCAGGTGCGCGCGGCGTCCACGAGTGCAACGCTCTGCGCGACGGATACCATCGGCGGCACATGCTACCCCGAGCCGGACGGAGTTGGGTACGTTGAGGACACAGCACCGTTTGGATACAATGCGACGCACCCTGAGCAGCCCCTGAGCTACCCCTTCCGCTGGCGATCGGCAGAGGAGATGGGCTCAGCCAAGATGTGGTCTGCATCTCCCTCGAGCTTCCGCGGCTACACGGGCGCCGGCTACGTCTCCTTCGTGATCCCCTTCTTCTCAGAGGTGTTCCTGCGAGATGAGCGGGGCACGCCGTCGCAAGTGACCGATTTCCAACGGTACCGCGTCCTGCGCGGCGACGGGCGCAAGCCGCACTTCTTCTGCGTACGCCTCTCGTGGGACTCGCATCACGTGCACCAGCTCTGCGACCCGAACGACCCCAGCCGCCAAAACCGGACCACCGGCATCGTCCGCGCCGCGATCGTCGAGTTCTGGAACGATCTGAAGCGCGCCCATTACGTGGACGCACGGACGCGGATGGTCGAGCTGCTCGTGCCGCTCACGTCCAATCATTTGGGCGTCAAGTCCACCGCTCGCCTCATGCTTGAGATCACCTCCACTGGCGCAGTGCTGCCGTCGTATGACACTCTGACGCGCGTCTCGCGCCAGTTCCAGATAGACGATACGGACTTTTGGCGCAAAATCGGCCTTGCATTCACCTGCTTCTTCTGCTTGATGGAGTTACTTGAGCTTCTGGGCCTCGAAGATGGTGACCACTTTTGCCACCTTGCCGCGCTGCTTGCCACTGATTGCCGCGGATTGGGTCTCTGATTGCATCGAGGATGGTGGCCGCTCGACAGATCAGAGCCAGATGCCCCCCCCCACACCACGCCACTTCTTCCGCACGCGCTCTCCTCCCCTTGTTGTCGCACGCTCTCCTCGCCGCCTGCGCTTTATAGACTCAAATGTGCGTTGCATGCCCTCGCTCACTGGGCTTTGGACCGCGGCTTCTACTCCCTTTTCTGGCAGGCGTCTTCGAGTTAAGCGACGTCATCAAGTACGCCATACTGCCGCCCCTCGCTTCCTTCTGCTGCCCTGCGCGCGCTCCCCAGCCCTGCCTTCCGACACGTCTCGCGCTGTGCACGCTTCGCCAACACGCGTCGCTATGTCGTCACACAGGTACCTCTCCGACATCTGGAACGCGATGGACTGGGTAGTGTACATCCTCTTCATCTTTGTGTACATCTTGGCAACCTCCTACCTGCGGAACGCCCGTTCGTTCGTCTGTGGCGACTTCTGTACCTCCATCGGCTTCCAGGACGACCATCTGGCCATGACGGATGCACGCCGGCTCAAGTTTTACCTCGCCATGACCTCGTGCCTGCAGCTGCTAAAGATCATGAAGATCATGGCGATACTTGTGCCCAAGATGGGCTTGGCGCCTTCGGTGCTCAAGAAGGCGATGGCCGACCTCATCTTCTTCGGCGTCGTCTTCGGTATCTCCGTGTTTGCATTCGCCAATGTGCTCTTCATCCAACTCGGACCCAATATGGCCGAGTTCGCCTCGCCGTTGAACTCCTTCGTCACCCTCGGCCGCGCCCTCTTCGGCGATTTCGATCTCGACTTGATCATTGACAACTCACCCGACTGTGCGTCACTCGCTCTTTGTGCCCTCCGGGCTCTACTCTGTTCGGCCATCCCCTCCTGGTCCTGCCATCCACCCTACATCCACCCTTGAATTCAGCCCCTCCTATTCTCGCCCGACGCCATCTGGCTGCATGCGCTGCTGCTTTGACTGTGTGGTGCGTTCCTCTGTTCTGCGCTGATCGCCGAGCAGACATGAACACGGTGCTCTACCTGATGTACCTGTTCTGCGCTGTCTTCATCCTGCTCTCCATGTTCCTAGCGATCCTCGGCGAGGCGCAGGCCAACTTGCGCGACGACGAGCGCACGCAGCGCAGGAATGCCGAAAGCAAAGGCGAGAAGCTCCCCTCCGAGTATGGCATCTTCACCAAGATGACCACGCTGATCTCTAGGGGCTTAGCGCGAGTGCCAGTACTCGGCAATAACCTCAAGCAATTTGAGGAAGCGGAGGAGGAGAAGAAGCAAGCTGAGGCGACGAGGGTCGAGGAGCAGGAGCAAAAGCTCGATGTTCAGCAGGAGCAGGCTTCAGCTTCGTCAATCTTAGTGCCGCTGGCCGATCGCCTCGAGGCTCGCCAGCTCAAGATGGGCGACAAGATCGAAGAACTCCTGGCTGCATGCGGAGTCTTTGCAAGCGGCGTGAGGCGTAGCTCGTCGAGTGGGGCTGCATGCGGTAGCAGTCCAATCCTGAGGGCTGGTAGCCCCGGCTTCAGTGACAGCGGCGACGATCGGCTTGAGCGGCTCGAGCAGACGCTGTTGCGGGTGGAGAACGTGGTCATGGAGATGAGGCAGGCCCATTCATCAATGTTGGAGCGCGACCGAAATGGTGATCGGGGCGTCAGTCGCCACCGGAGCTTAAACCGTCAGGGGCGGCTGCACCATCACATCTCCAGAGCAGCATCAGCGAACACTGGCGACGACCCTCTGCACCCTGCATCGGGCTCGTCCATGTTCGAAGAGTCGATGAGCTCGTCCGCTACCAAGGAGAAGCCACCTACGAGGACCCTTTCCACGACCGAGTGTTTGAGCTCGTACAGAGCTGAGGAGAAGCCAGAGAGCTCGTTCACAGCCAAGGAGAAGCCTCCGAGTCGCCGACGAGTTCGAAAAGTGCATCTCGATGCGTGATCGGCAGGTCGGCACACGAGGCGGTGCTCGTCTGCCTTCTCAGTCGCCACCACCACCATCGCTTCCTCGAGGCACTTGTCAGCCTCCATGAAGGGCCCGCCGCCGGGTGCACTCTGTAGCCGCCTCTGCGCTCGCCTCCGCCTGGCGCCATTCTGCCTCCATTGATATTTGTGCGCATATCGCTGCTCGTTCTCCGTCGATCTGCGTACGCATTGCCCCCGTGAGGGTGCCGTCTTATCGCATGCGCCGTTCATACTTGTACATACGTCTTCTCGCATATGCCGTCTTCTCGCATGCACCGGTACCTGTCCAGCGCTTCGAGCGTGTAGCGTTGCACCTTGCACCCCCACACCGTGGGTTCCGTGCGGCGTGCGCCTTTGCGTTGTGTATGCCAGAGCGGAGTGCGCCGCCGGCGGCCTCGCCGCCTGCGCTTGGTATCGCATCAGATACAGTCACGCCTTGTTTATTTCGTTGAGCTATTACCGTGCAAAACCGTGCACGGCCATGCCTCCGGGGAGCGAGTGCGACGGCTCCGGCGGGTACCCCGGCTCGTCACACAGCTGGCTAGGCCTAGTGGGTACGCGGAGGTTCCCGGAGGACAATCTCGATTTGCTTTAAAAATTTCAAGAGGAAAATTATTTTGGAAAATACAATTGTAACCAAATGTTGTTTGGGTCACGAAAGACGTCGGTGTATCCTCGACATGCTGCGATATGCAAGAACGGGACGACCGACATTTGATCGGAGAGGACCTGGAAAAACCCGAGCGCCCGAAAAGTGAAAAGGCGGGATTCCGTGATTCTCTTTCATCAATGTATTTCGCAGCAACGAAAAGACGAATATGACGCCGTCCACGGTGGTGATATCAATGGCGATTGCATGGCGGCAGCCAACACGAAGCCAGCCATCGATATGCACCGTCGTGCGACGAGCGGACACGCCACGCATGAACGAGTTCGATCTGTCCGTACTCACGAAGCGTATAGAGACTCAAAAATCAAGCACCAGCATCCCAGCCATTGTAATGGCACCGAGCTGCTTCCTGCCTGGGCAGAAGATGCAGATGCACAAGGTGAGCGCCGAATTCGCGGCGCTGCTGCGCCGCCTGCAGGTCACCGAGCGGGCGGGCGGGCCGATTGAGACGTACACCATCGCCATCATGGTCCTTGTGCAAAACAAGCGGCCGCTGCCACTCGGGATCCAAGCGTCGGTCGCCTCTGTGGAGCAGCTCGAGAACGGCACCTGGGAGGCCGCTTTGCTTGCGAAGCGCATCATCCGCTTCATCGGGGCGGTCGACGACACCGACTATGAGCGAGGCGACCGCGCGGCCCAGCAGGGCAGCGAGCAGGATCGGAACCAACAAGCGCAAGGCTGGTTGATTGCACGCGTGACACCCGTTGACGTGAAGGCTCTGGACGAGCAGGAGCTGGTGCTTAATGGCGACACGTCCCGCGTGCTCGAGTTCTTGTCGCGCGAGCTCGATCCTCTGGTCGAGTGCTGGCTCGACCTCGTGCGCACCTCCGACGTGGTCCGACTTGCCAAATCTGGCGACGAGCTCGAGGCGCTCCTCGAGGAGCTCGGCAGTCTGCCCGGCGTGCACGACTACTCGGCACGCGCTCTGTGGGTGGGGCGGCTGCTGAACCCTGGGCCGATGCGTGTGGCTCACGAGATGCGCTCACAGCTTCTGCAGGCCGACTCGGCGCTTGAACGCCTGTACATCGCCCGCGGCGCTCTGGTCGACAGCGTCCAACGGCTCAAAGCTTCCGAGGAGCACGGCACGCCACTCTTTGTGGACTGATGCGCCGGCCTTGATTGGCAATGTCGGGGACTCGGCTCCACGTGCGCTGTGGACGGTTCCGGGACGTGTACATTGGGCGTGTGCTTTGGGAGACGATCATCGAGACGATCTGGGGCGCGTGTCGTGGCCTTGGGTGTCCAGCGCGAGCGGCGAGAGCAGTGGGGTCGCCCCGCAGGCGTCCGCGCGATCTCGCCCAGGAGATGCCTACTCGCGCGATCTTCCGATCTTCGAGAGCGGTGAACGCCCTTTGACTGCGTGACTCGCGCTCTCGAGAGATGGTGTAACATATCCTTCGCTATAGAGCTGTATATTCTACGATACGAATGGGAATGGGACTTGGCGACTGGGCGGACGATCGGTGGTCGATGCGAGCCGTGTTAAGCGTATTTCCGCATCCGGGGCGTCGGGAAGGGGTTTTCGGTTTACTAACCTGAAACCTCTAACGCGTAACGGCGAGTCGCTGACTCCATGTACCATCGAACTCTCCATTTTCGTAACATTTTCGACAGGGGTATATTCGTATTTTCGACCACATGGTCCGACACTCTTCCTCATCACTGGGCCCACGGCGGTCACTGGCGCGCGCGCAACTCTGCTCGCCACCTGTTCACGATGCCCTTTTGTACTATGTTGCGGTCATGATTGTCCAGTGGCACCAGCCTGCACATCACTGATTCTGTGCTCTCCAGTCCGGTCGCGTGCACTGACAGCAGCTGTGTCCTCTTGTCCGTGCCCGTGCTCGGTTGGCGCGCGCCAACGCTGGCGCGCTGGGCGACCACGACGGTCGCCTCACTGCTCGAGGCCTACATTCGCCTTGATGGCGGCCAGATGGCGCTCCACCTGCGCCTTGAGCACCTCGAGCTCGCTCAGGCCGAGCGTGAGCTCATTGCCGTTTCCGAGCGTGATCGTCGCGACGCCGCCGACGCGCGGGCCTACACCGGCCTTGGCTTTGATCGTGCCAGGCACTGCGATGGGCGACCCGTTTGCTGTGAAGGCTAGCTCGCCCTCCTGCAGCGGCCGCGGAGCGCAATCAAAGCGCGGCGTGTATGGCACGGCAGTGGTGCCGGCAGCGGGCGTCGCGGCCACCGCACCTCGAGCTGTGCTGGCGCCCGCTGGCGTGGAGGCCACGGTGCCCATGCGCGCGCGCGTCTGGCGTGCGCCTGGCGTCGCGGAGATGCCCGGCATCGCAGCAGCCTCAGTGGCGCGCTTGCGCGGATTATTGACGACGGGCTTGGGCGCGGGCGCGGGCTTGGGCGCGACATTGGCCTTGCCGCTCGGTGCAAGCAACGCGGGCGGCGGCGGCATGAGCTTGAGCTGGCTGCTCGTCGCCTCCTTGATGGCTTTCTCAACGTCGCCGCCGTACACCATGCAGAAGTCCCGCATCGACATCTTTTGGATGCAGGTGGGCAGCTTGAAGAGGATGTCAATTCTCACGGTGCTCTCCAGGTTATCGATCAGCTGCTCGACGAGCTGGTTCATCTGCTTCGTCTTCTGCTCGAGCTCGATGTCGAGCTCCTGCAGCACCGTCTCAGGGCCGCCCATGCCGACCATGGCTGCGTCCTCGTCCTCGGCGATGGCGGCCGGGTGCAGGTCCTCGACGAACGCGGTGGTCGTCGTCGACATCGAGCCGCGCAACCTGCGCGAGCGGTGGGGCGACGGGTGAGCGGTGAGAGCGACGGCAGCCAGGTCCGGTGCTGAGGCGCGTCTCACATTGGTTTTTTCAAAGTGACGGTTCAATTCACGCGCCAAAAGGTGTGTGGTGGGGGGCAGTAGTTCGCCGCGCGCGGCGACTCTGGGAGCATTGTTCTCAAAGTTGAGTGGACGTTCGCATTTCAGACGTCTTTCTTGGTCCAACAGTGTGCGGACATGACGCTTCTGCCGGCACTGGGTTCGCCGACCTCGGACGACGAGCCGGCCGCCGCTGCAGAGCCACCCCACATCTTCAAGAAGCCCACCTTTTCCGATGCGCGCCTCGGTGCTTTGCAGCTGAAAACGCAGGGACTCAGGGCCTTCGGTGGGTTTGTAGCGTCGGCGCGCTCTGACACGGCCGCCCAGGCCGCTGCGAAGGACCCGGCTCCGCTACTACCGCCCCCTCCGCCCGCAGTCTTGCCCCGTCCGGGCTCGAGCCACGCCGAGGCGGCCCTGAGTGCACGGCTACTCCGTGGCGTCGGCAGCCATCAGCAGCAGCAGCCATGGGACTCGTGGTTGCAACCGTCACCACCGCAGACGCCGCTGCTGTCCCCTCGCGCCAGAGGCGGCGGCGGCGGCGGCGGTGCTGGCAGCGGCCCGCTGCCGGAGCCCAACTCGACGCGCTCGCCGCGCCGGCCGATCCCACCAGTGGGCTACGCGCGGCCGCCGACACGCGGCGACGCTCAGGGACTGTCTGACAAGCTTCGCACGGCCATCGAGCGCGGCGGCCGGCACACGGAGCTGGACACGGCGTGGCACACCACCTTCCTCGAGCTCGTACGCCAGGTCTACGTGCACTGCGCCGAGCGCGGCCAGCTGCTCGACGCGGTGCGCGTACACCTCGAGCAGGAGCTCAAGAGTGTGCGCACGCTCTGCGCGCAGCAGGCACGCGAGCTCGCGAAGCTGCGACGCGACGCGAGCGTGCTGCTCGGCGGCTCATCCAGCGGCGCGGGCGCGGGCGCCGTGAGCGCCGTCGACGCGCGCGTGGCTGAGGAGCAGCGGATGACGATGCTCACCGACGCAGCTGGCCGGCTCGCGCCCGAATCGCGCGCCGTGTTGGTCACGCGCGTCGTGTCAGGCAGCGAGGAGGCGGGCAGCCGCGAAGCGCTCTTTGGGGCTACGCTCGACGCCTTGCCCGAGGCCGAGCGCCTCAATTTGCTCGGCACGGCGCTCGAGGCGCAGTCGGTCGGCAACCTGATGCGCGTGCTGGGCAAGGTACTCGAGAAGGTCGAGAAGTCGCGCCGGCTGCTGCTGCTCGGGCTGCTCACGGACTCGCTCGACGACGCCGCGAAGGCGAAGCACGCGCTCGAGGTCACCCAGCATCTCACGTCGGAGGCTCGGGCGGCCGTGGCCAAGAGCCTCTTCCACAACCTGCCCAAGCTCACGCGCCGGCCGGCGGTGGCCGAGCTGCTGAGCGGGCTGTCCAAGGGAGAGCGCATCGAGCTGACCTCGGACGTGCTCAGCAGCATCCCGCTCTCCGACCTCGTCGAGCTCACCACGAGGCGCTGCGACACGATGGACGGCTCGACGCGCATCGGTTTCGTCTCGGAGACGATGGGCACGATCTCGGCACGCGAGCGCAACCAGCTCGTCGAGGAGCTGCTCGTCAAGATGCCGGGCAGCGAGCGCGAGAAGCTGCTCGGAAACCTCTTCGGCATGCTCTCTAAGAGTGAGCGCGAGGAGCTGCAGACCCTATTGCAGAGGACGATGCGCGCGGGTGACAAGGAGTAGGTTCTTGGCTTCTTGCTGGCACGCCCTAGCCGCAGAGCCGGATGCGCCGAGATGCCGCCGTCCTTGCGTTGTGTACACTTTGGCTTTGCCCCCTTCATGGTAGGATTTATGTAAATACCTTGCCCTCAGAGGAGCAAGCAATCAAGACACTCACAAAAAGATTCGTCAATTTGGAAAAGTTGGTGTGGCCCCGGCGTCTCCGCACATGCTGCTGTCTTCGCTGTTGCTCGCCGCCCTCGCAGCGCTGCCCCCATCGGATGGGCCATTGGCGCGCTTCCTACACGGCATCACCATCGGGCCCGTTACCATGGACCTCTCGCTGCCCGCACCGGTCGGGCACGCTGACATCCATCTCGACGAGCTCATGTGCACCGATCTGACGATCGCGAAGCTGTCCACGTCGACCGCACCGCAGCCGCCGCTCGCGCTCTCGTTCGACATCGAGCTCGGGTACCTGAGCTGCCAGACAGCCCATGGCTCGACACTAAAGGTGATGCCGCTCGGCTACCCGTCGTGGGGCCCGGGCGTGATGCACATCACTCTCGGCAACACGGAGGGGTCCATGTCGGCCAAGGTAGCCACGACACTCACGCTGGACATCGACGGCGACGGGCTACCCGTCGCCGTGCACTTTGGCACCTCCGACGTCAAGCTCGATGGCAGCATCACTATCACGGGCGAGCCGACCTTTGGACGCATCCTTCAACCCGTGATCAACGCACAGGTGGAACAGCTGGAGCAGGAACTTCAGAAGAACCTGACGCACCTGCTCGAGGTGACGCTGTCTGAGCGGCTCACGCACGCGCTCTCCAACCTGAGCACCCACGTGCTGCGCCCGCTGCTCGAGGTGCCCACGGCTCCTCTGGCCGAGGGGCAGGTGGCGCACGAGGCGATCGTATGGAGAAATAGCTCCACCATCGAGCTGCTCGATGTGCTGCTCAACGAGGTCGTGGGCACGGACGGCCCTTTTGGTCTCAATGGGCTCGCAAAGCGGCTCACGGGCGGGAGCGGCGTCGCCGATCTCAGCGGCCCGCTCGCGCTCCCTCGCGTGCTCGCCCTCAATGTATCGAGTCTGGGCGCTCTGCAGATCGCTCTGCTGGACGCGCGCGTGGCGGGGCTCGATCAGTTGGAGCAATTTGAGCTGCTGACGCCCGGGGATGCGGCAGCCGGCGGCGCGCACTCGCTCGGGTTTGCTCTGGGTACGGCGAGCTTGGGCGTGCAGGCCCTCGCCAACTTCACCTTCGTGCTCGACGGCAGCGTACTCAATGGCAGTGCGCCCATCACGGCGCCACCGCTCACCGAGGCGCTTCATTTAGAGGCGGGCTTGGTCCAGGCGAGCGCGCTGGCGACCATCTTCGCCGCCATCAACGCGTCGCTCGACGTCGCTGGCGCGCTCGCAGAGCCTGGGTGCATCGCGGCCGCCGTGCTGAACGCGTCGGTGCGCGCACTGCAGCTGAATGCGAGCCTGAGCGCGCTCACTACGACGCTCACGCTGCCAGGCACGCTCGAGAAGAACCTGTCGAGCACCCTCAACCATCTCTTTGGGCTGTTTGAAGCGGTCGCCAACCCCATCCTTCCGCAGCTGCTCGCGGGCTTCTCGGCGGGCCCGCTCCGTGGCGGGCTGAATGACGAGCTGAGCGCTTGGCTCGATCAACGGAACGACACGTGCCCCCCGGCCCCGTCGCCGCCGCCGCCGCCGCCGCCGCCGCCCAGCTTCGCCGAGGCTATCGACTGGACCACCGTGGGTGCGCTGGTGCGGCTGGATGAGCTCGTCGAGGAGCACGGCGCTCAGGCCATCAACGTGCTCATCACGGCGCTCTTGGGCAACAGTTCGACTTGGGTCCTTGGGCGGCCGTTGAACTTGACCATCGACGCGAGTGGCACGCCGCTGGGTACCGTACGTGACGCGCCTGGAGCAGACGCCGTGCACCTGTCAGTACTGCATGCACGTGCTCACCATGGCGCCCCCCTCCCCACAGGTGACGCTCACGGTGCTCAGCGCGAGCGCGGATGGGCTGTCGACCGTTGAGAATGTGACGCTGCTCGAGCCGCTCAACGGCCCACTGCTGCGCTCTGGGATCTCGTCCGCGGGGCTGCGCGCCGCGACACGCGTGCGGCTGGACACTGACGCGCCTTGGCTTGCGGCGGGCGTCGGCGGGCTCGAGATGGCGATCTCGATCGAGCTCGCGCAGCTGGCCATCTCGAGCACGGCGCTGCTGGCAGTCAACCGCTCGGGCTGGGGCGATCTGCAGCTGCAGCAGGCACTCAACGGCAGCTGCCTCAACCGGCAGTTGCTCGCCATGCCCTCGCTCTCCGACCTGCAGATGGATCTGGAGTCGATCTCCCTCGGCTTGACCGGTGACAATTGGGGCTACGGGCCGCCTCAGCCGGTGCAGTTGCCGAGCCGTGCGTTCGCGCTGCCGCCGAACCTCGTGCCCCCACTGCTCCGCCGTTTCGTCAACCCGCTGCTCGCACAACTCACTGCGTGGCTGCTCGGCACTTCGGACGTGTGCGTCACGCCGCCGCCGTATGCGCGCGGCTCAGCGCTCATCGACTGGCGTGAGAGCGCGCTGATGCAGGCGCTGCACGGCGTGGTCGACTCGACGGGCGCGCGCCTGAATGGGCTGATTGCGAATTGGACTAACCAGACGGGCGCCCTAGAGCTCAATCGGTCGCTCCAGCTCAACATTTACGACGTCAAGCTCGGCGAGATTGGGATCGAGATTGACGAGATCCACATGGGGGGCCTCGACGGCCTCTTCAACGTGACCATCGCGCAGGCCGACCCGATCGACCCGATCCGGCTGAACAATGAGCTGGGCGTCGGCCAGGCGCGCCACCACAGCAGCCTCGACGACGAATTTGGCGAGGACGCGCGGCTGCCTTTGACCCTCGGGATGCGCCTGCAGCTGACCATCGACGGGCAACCCCACACTTACAGCGCGAGTGCGAAATTGCTCGGGGCGCTCCTGCAGCTAGACACAGAGCTGGGCGTCGACCTGGGCGCTTTGGGCGAGCTGCCGCTCCGCACGCTCGCCTCCCACCCGGCGTGTGCGCTCGTGCTCCCGCTCAACAACCTCTCGCTCACACCGACTTCGGGGTTGTACCTGCTCAATGAGCTCAATGGCGAGGCCGACCTTGAGCTCACCTCCCGCGCTGTGGGGATCATGACGAAACTTCGGATGCCGCCGGGCAGCTCGACCGCCAAAAGCGCCTTCGTCGGTGCCAGCCTCGCCGTCCTCGACAAGCTAGTCGCTGCGCGTCTCGCTGCCGCGCAGCAGACGTGCTTGCTCGGCCCGGCGCCTGCGCCGCCACCCTCGCCGCACGATGAGGAGCTGAGTGCGCTCGACGACTTGATCCTGATCTTGTGTGGCCTCGTGCTCGCGTGCGTGCTCGCGTGTGGATACCTTCGCTGGCGCGCGTTGCATCCCAAAGCGAGCGCGCGCGCACGCAATGTCGATGCAGTCAACTCGATGCTTGAGGCAAGCCGCCCGCTCAGCAGCCAACCTTGGCTACGTCTCGTCAACGAGCAGCGGCCGCCACCGCCGGCGCAGCCGCTACCGCCCACGACAGCGCCTCAGCGGTACGACCGGCCCTCCACCGACAGCGAGCTGGAGCGAGAGCGGCTCGACTACTCATCCCTCGATGGCAACCGCCCCACCGCTGTCGAGCCGCCAGTCGGATGGGTACGCACGGGCGAGGCGCACTCACAAGCGCGCGCGACCCCACGCGGCCACCAATCTCGGGATGAATCTCGGGGCTCCCACCTGCAGCCGATGCGCGCTCGATATGACGTGAGCGTCGCGAGGCGCTGCTCAGCGGGTGCGCGATGGCTCTTCACACTCGCGTGCCTGGGCACGATGGGCCTCTTTGCGTTTGGGCATGCGAGTAACGGCGCCACGATGAATGGCATCATGTACCTCTCCGGCGAGCACGTGCAACTTCCGGGCCTCTTCTATTTCACGCTGTGGGGTTCCATCCGAGATGAGTGGAATGCAGGCACTTACTTCCTCGCGCTGCTCGTGGCGGTCGCCTCTCTGCTCTGGCCCTTCATCAAGCTGGCCCTCCAGCTCCTCCTATGGTGGCTGCCGCCTTCATGGATGGGGTTCGAGGTGCATGGGATCGGGGTCCGCTTTCTCGACGGCACGTGCAAGTTCGCACTCACCAACATCCAGATGGTGGTGCTGCTCATGGTGGGGCTCCACTTCGAGGTCCTGATCCCGTCCGCCGATACGATAGTCCCGCTACTCGAGCTCAACGTCGAGGTGGCACCGGACACGGGCACGTACGCGTTCATCTCGGCGATGGTCCCTGCGCTAGTGCTCGGACACGTACACGCCTACATGCACCGCACGCTCTCGCACCCGCTGCCTCCCGGGCGCACCCGCCGCACGCGCGCGGGCGCCGACGGTGGCGCGGGCAAGAGGGCGCGCCTGGTCCCGCTGCGCCGCACCGAGTTCGAGTCGCTTCTATTCTGGTCGGATCGTCGTCTGCCGGGCGCCGTGCAGCTCGGTGTGGCGCTTGGGTTGGTGGTGTGCTTGCTGGGCGTCTCCTTCGGATTGATTCTGGACGTCATCGACCTCGAGGTGGTGGGCGTTGTCGGCGCGCTGCTCGGTGAAAAGCGACGGACCTCGTGGTCCGTCGCTTCGATGGCCAAGGCCATCTCGAGCGTGACGACGCTCGCCAACCCGACGTGGCTCGCGATCATGCAGGCAGGCTTCTACTTCACCATTGTGGGCATGCCCGTGCTCTGTCTGCTCCTGGCCCTCTCTCTCTGGATGCTGCCCCTCCGGCCGGAACACATGCACCGGCTACTCATGATCGTCGAGGCGGCAGCGGCATGGGCGATGCTTGACGTCTTCGTGGTCATCCTGCTCGCCTCCCTGCTCTCACTCGACCAGTTTGCTCAGTACACCCTCTCAGACGACCCGACCGTCGTCGAGCTCAATACCTTCCTCGCCGCCAACCCTGAGTTCGGCAATCTCCTGCCGGCCGAGCCCGTCGTGCTGGGAGTGCAGCCAACGCTCCTGCGCCCATTCTGGCTGCTCTTCAGCAGTGGCCTCGCCTCTGTGCCGCTCTGCGTCTTCGTCACTCACTGCGCCAACCACGCCTTCGAGCAGCAGCGTGCGCATGCCGCCGCGATGGCCGCGGCCGCTCCGCACTATCGGGTGAGTGACTGAGCCGCACTCAGGCTGGCCATGCCGTTGGACTGTCGCGACTGAGAGCCTGTGCGCTGCGGGAGGGCTGCGCCCCCCGCGCGCGATTGTGACCGATTTCCATTTCCGATTTCGTGTTCGTATTATCTATTAAGTATTATGCGCGGACCGCGGGCCGCTCGGTCCACTTGGTGTACAGAGGGGACGGTAGCGAACGAGAAAACACCTTTCGTTACCGTACACGTAGGAAACAATATTCCTAGGAAACAAAATTCCGCGACTCGGCGGCTCGGCCGGCGCGGGGCCCCGGCGCATCGCGTGTACACACGCGGGCACACGCCGCTCGGCTCCACACGCTCAGCTCCAACCATGATTCACACGGACAGTCACTCACTCAATCACTACATGATCGTACAGCTTGCTTCAGCTTGCGTGCAAGCGACGCACCGTAATAGGGCATGCCAGAGCACACTCACTGTGCCACACCGTAGTCCCTACCACCAAATCCCGAGGCAACCAAAAGCACCGAGGGAACGCGAGAAGCATGCGAACCAGCCGTTGAGTGCACGCGGCCAGCGGTGATGAAGCGAATCATAGCAAGCCTCCCCTTGCCCCAGGTCTTGGCGGCCGCGTGGCGCGCCTAGAAATGCAATCCAACGCCATTGGCCCGATCCTCACATAACTGCCAGTTGGCCGAGATCTTACTCTTGACCGTTGCGGGCAAGGAGTTCTCCTTGAGGTTGAGGTACGAGAGCGTGGAGTTGGCCGCCACGGCCGCGATGAAAGCGACGCCGCCTGCGGCAGGCAAGAGCAGCGCGTGCGCGGACGCGGTAAGCGACGAGACTGACGCGACTGACGCGACTGACGCAGGCAAAGGCAATCGGACATAAGTTGACCTCGGCGAGAGGCAGCACGCACCGCGTTCACCAAACTCGTTCGACTCGAGGTTGACGTACTCGATCGTCTTGTTGACGCACAGCATCTGGGCAATCGCGGCGACGCCGGCGTCGCTGAGGCAGTTGCGAGCGAGGTCTAAGCGCTTAACCGTCTCATTTGTCTTGAGCAGCTCAGCAATGATGATCTGCCGAGGCGTCAGACAACGCACGGTGAGCGCCTGACAGGTCTCTGAGTGGCCCCGGGCGTGCCCAGGCGCGTGTGCAGGCTGGCGCAGGACGCGCGCAGGCCGGCGCGAGCGCGGCGCAGAGAGTGGGCGGACCAACAGCGCTGGCGCACCGCTTCGACGTCATTGTACTCTTCTGAATCCCACTCGAGCTCGTCTTCCTCGAGGTCGCTGATGGAGATCGAATGCGCTGGCAGTTTGATCTTGGAGAGCGAGCCGTTCTGCGCGAGCAACTGAGCGACGCGCCGCGCCTGCGGCACTGTGAGCTCGATTTTGGACAGGTCCACGTCCTCTTCGTCAGTCAGCTGCGACTGCTCGAGGCCATCTGGAAGCTCACCGATTTCGGTAGCATCGAACGGTGGTACGTCATCGTCGCCACCCAGGCCGTCCTCGTCATCATCACCACCCAGGACAGCCGCGAGGTCGTCCTCATCATCATCGCCACCCAAGGCAGCATCGAGACCGTCATCCTCATCCTCGCCGTCGTCCTTTGCCGAGCCCACGAGATCCTGCTCGTCCTCGTCTGGCGCGGCCTTGGCCTTACCAGAGCGACCTGCAGGTGCTTCCGCTTTGCGCTTCGACATCTTAGCTGAGGCTGCCGGTCGATACCGACGCTCTCACTCGGCGGTCAATGGGCGGATTGCCCGAAAGGATGCCGCAACACGCCAACCGGCACTTCACGATGTTGACTTGAACCAAATCTCGACCCGGAGATCAAGACTGGTGATAACCGGTGTGTCACTCGGTGCCGAAGTTTGCCGCCGGCGCAATTCACAAAAGTGTGTCTCCAGTACGGATACAAAACAAAAGTCGCATGAGCGCCTCCCCTTCCCAGCCCCCCATGCCTCCGCCGACGCTGCCGGCCACAGCGGAGGAGGCTGCGTCGATCTCGACGTACGGCATCTTACCTTCGTACGGCCTCTCACCGCGGGGCATGGCATTGGTGCCGCCCTACAACACGCGTGTCTTCGCAGCGCAGGGCTCGGTGATCAACTTCACCGGCTCGGCGATTGTCAATGCAGCAAACGAGGGGTGCATCTCGGGTGGCGGCGTGGACGGCGCCGTGTCTGACAAGGGTGGTGATGCGCTGCACAGGGCGCGTCTCGCGCTGCCAATCGTGCGAAAACCTTCTGTCCGCTGCCCTACGGGAGACGCCAAGATGACGATTGGTGGCGAGCTGCTCTGTGAGTGGTGCATCCACGCCGTCGGGCCCAACTACAGGTACGTCGCCGACGACGACGAGGGCGACCTGCTGCTGTATATGGCTTACCACGCGTCCATGCGCGAGGCGCGCAAGAAGGCGTGCCGGACCCTCGCCTTCTCGTTGCTATCCGCGGGCATCTTCCGAGGCCGAAGGGCACTGCGCACGGTGCTCGCGATCGGCGTGCTCGCGGTGCACGCGGCGCTCTACGAGGGCCTGAGCGACGTCTTCCTCGTCGGATTCACCCATTCCGAATGCGAGACACTCACGTCGGTAATCGACGAGCTGCTCGTGCAGCCTGATGCCGAGGACTCGCGCAAGCAGCTCCTAAGCCAGCTCAGCCCGCAGCTGCAGGAGTTGCACCAGCGCGCTCTCGACGACACTCTCGACCCGCCGCCGCCGCCGCCGCCGCAGATCGGTTATATGATCGCTGCAATGGCGGCCACGGCCATGCACCAGGCAAAGGCATGTGTCCCCTCCTGAAGGCATTTGAGACGAGGGGAGCGCGCGACCAAACTTCAAAGGTCAGAAGGAGAGCATTTTCACTACTTACGATCATGTCTCGAGCCCAGCGGCAGCGCGCACGCACCGAGATGTGGCAATCAAACTATGGCACCGAGACACGGGGCCGACCTCGCGTGCGGAGGGTGCGGGTTACCGGTGCGTGGTGGTCGAGAGCGTCGACTCCCATTCCTCGCTGGTGGCTTCACCGTTCACGGAAAGCGGTATACGACTGACGGTATCCGCATCAATGACCTAGTAATACGGTATACTCAGGCTTTTAGCTTTTTGCGCGCCGGCTGCGGGGGCATCCGCACAAATTCCGCACAGCGTGTACAGCCACGTCTCAGCTCGCACGCACGCGTGTGAGCGTGTCTGTGACACTGCACACTCGGGCGCGGGGCGGCTCCGCTGCAGAGCAGTTTGGTGTTTGACGCAAACTCGGAAGTCGCCACCAGACCACGCGGTCCACGCGGTTCGTTCGGCGACGCGCGTGCACATACGTCTCTGTGTGCGCACCCAGCCTCATAGGCTGGTCACCGCACGCGCTGCAGTTTCCCATTGGATCGCTTGGGCGGTTTTGATGCATTCACAACTGGTAGCCTGTCGAAGTAACTCGCAAACTTCGCCGCACAATAGCTGGTCGCGATGCGGGTGCTGTAGTTGGTGTGGGCCAGGTAGTGTGCAACGCGTCCCTTGTTATCAGCTTCGAGCTGCCAAGGTTTCTTCGGCCCCCAGTAATGCCGCGCAGTGTGCGGGCAGCGCCCCTCCGTGTCCTTGCGAAGGTCGTGGGCCATGGGACGACTGCAGTCCAGATCCTCGGGCACGCTCTCAAAATCGGCGCCGATAGGCAGACCTCCCTGACGTGGCGTGTGCAGGTAGAACATGTGGAACAAGAAGCCCTGGTCGCAGTCGCCGAATGCAACGTCCCAAGTGTTCTTCCGATACATGGTCGTGTGGCGCATTCGCTCGCGCAGCCCAGGCAGCCGGTCAAAATGCTCGCGAGGCCGGCCGGCGTAGGCAAAGCCATGCGTCACGTTCCATTTGCCCAGGCGCAGCAAGGCAAGCCCGTCCTCGTACAGCTCCCGCGATGGTCGACCGAGCGTCCAGAGCCCGCCGTTGAAAGGCGACCAGTGGTCGCCTTCAGAGAAGACGCGTGAGCGGCCATTTGGTGGCACGGCATCGTCCCAAGTGCGTCGCCATCTTGCCGCCACGGCGGTGGCGGGTTGCTCGGGTCGCAGGAGCTGCACGTCGAGGTCAGCAAGAATGACAATCGAGTAATCGACGAGGGATGCAACCCACCACTTGTACAGCACTGATGTCTGCCACTTGGCGCGGCATCCACCTTGCGGTGAGTTGGCGTAACGGTGCACCGCCTCACGCAGCTCCGGGTCGAGGCTGTGGACCTTCATCTGCGGGCAGTCGGATGCGATGACGCTGCTTGGACTACCAGCACCGCCCAGCCATGAACTCGAGCTTGACGGGCACTCTGGGCAAAACTGCTTGCCTGCTCGCTTGCAGCGGCACTGCTTGCTAGATGTCTGGTAGACATGGTCGTCGGTCAGCATCATGAGCAGGTCGGCAGATAGTTCGCCGACGCCGGACACGATTGTGTCGGCGAGGCGCTGTGCGTGCTGACAGTAGTGCAAGACTGCACAGGAATAGTCCGGCACGCCGTCCCACACGGTTGCGATCGCGAGGCGGCGACTCATCTTTTCGCGTAGTGCACATAAGCGAAAGAAATGGTCAGCTCAGAAGGACACACATACGGCGAGGGCCGCGCGTCCCCCCGCAGCTTCCTCACGCACCACGTTGCCAACATCTCCACCGCCATCCAAGCCGCCGACGCCCAAACCATCCTCAACGCCGCCAGCGCGCATGCTCTAAGGTCCTCGTGTGTGATATTCTGAGACTGAGTGCCGGGCAGTAACAGTGCTGCCGTAGCACCGGTTGTCGCGTCTGTCGTGACCACACATCAATTATTTCAAACATGCGTCGGCAACAAACCTCCGCCGCTTCTAGAGGCCAGCAAGTGCGCCACACGCCAGCGCGGCGGCACGCAACATATGAACACAGTTCACAATTTGCATGCAACGACGGCGACAACGAGTAGCAGGTTTCAAAATACCTGGCTCTCCAAGTCTCCATCATTCCCCGCCCCGGCTCCGCACGAGAAGCGACATGTCAAATATGGGAATATAATGCAGGCTCGAACAACAGCTGCAACGAGCTGTGGCCGTGTTCACACATGCAGATGACGAGTCGCCGGATCTAGCCATGGGCGGAACCGCGGCGAGGGTGAGGAGGAGGACGAGGGCGAGGAGGAGGGCGAGGTGGCCGTCGGTGACGGCGACGAGTGGAACGCAGGCACGTGCCAACCTCGTGCCAACGGTGACGAGTGGAACGCCGGCTTGGCACGTGCTGACCTCATGGCCAGGTCGCAGCTGGGGTTCTGGGCTTCCAAATCCAGTATAGGCAGGACCTGAGGCTGAGCCCTCGCGCTCATCCATCCAATACCAGACCAGCCCGAGCGCGCCGATGCGGATGCCGACGCGGCTGCTGGTGGGACATCGGCCCGGGCGGGTGGGACGTCGAGCCGAGACATGCGAAGCGGAGGGACGCCGCCTTGCATCGGGGGCATGCGCGCCCGTGAGCGCACGTCGGTTCTCAAGTCCGAACTGCTATCGTGCGAACGGCGGGAAGTCTCGTGCGTCGCCTGCTCCAGGCGCGCCGCCTCGCGCATGAGGGCCTGCACCCGCGTAGCCGCCGCCTCACGCGCCTCCTTATCGGCGCGAGCCTGCTGCAGCGTCCGTTTCGCCAGCCAGGAGCGTGCCCTCGCTTGCAGGACAATCGCCTTCATCATCTCCTGCATCGCACGCTGTTCCTTCTCCGCTTTGCATCGCTCCTCGAGGAGACGTTGGCGTCGGCGGAACAAGCGCCACAGCATCAAGGCTCCGAGCAAGGCACCTAAAAGCATCGGCAGCAAGGCTCCGAGCAAGGCACCTATAAGCATGCTCCCGCTGCTGGCATCGGGTAATGAGAGCTCGGTGCTCCTGGTAGGGGGGGTGATCGTAACAATGCTCCGAGACGTAATGGTTGGCGTGGACGTCACCGTGAGCCCAAAGAAGGAGCTCGCCACGGACGCGTTCGAAAAAATGGAGGATGCCATACTTTCCTCGATGGCGGCAGTCGCGTTCGCAGTTGCCGTGGTGATGATGATGTCGACCCGAGTGGACGCGGCGCTGGCGATCACTTGGACATTGCTCGGGCCCACGCCCAGCTCGGCCGCGACCCAGACGGCGATGCTGTTCAGCCGAGCCGTCGTGAACGCCTCGATCGGCTCCGCAGCGACGAAGCCGATCACCACCTGGAGTGTTATCGTCGTGATCGACCCCGGCACCGCTGGGGACGGCGGGGGCGGCGGCGAGGACGGTGACGGTAGCTCGGGGCACTCTGCGAGAATCGAGATGTAGGCATCGACGTAACAGGCGCGGCAGCTGGAGTAGCCACCGGCACCGCAGCCGACGCCGTTAAAGGGGTCGGTGCTCGTTGCCAGGCACCGCGCATCAAAGTAGCACTGCTGGCCGGCACACACGGCGGAAGCCAAGGTGCCGCACGGGTCGGGCGACGGCGAGGGCGACGGTGGTGGCGGAGAGGGCGACGGTGGTGGTGGCGAGGGCCGTGGCGGCGGCGGCGAGGGCGAGGGCGGCGGCGCCGCGGGCGGCGGCGGCGATGGCGGCGGCGGTGGCGGTGGCGGAGGCGGCGGTGGAGAGG
>Ga0210243_100096_pt1 | contig 61265 bp, 33 predicted proteins | sample ChrtobMeP5a_32mM_FD_155461 | JGI IMG/M metagenome (GOLD analysis project Ga0210243, IMG submission 155461) | Chrysochromulina tobin associated microbial communities from unialgal haptophyte culture, Seattle, Washington, United States - P5a_32mM | ecosystem: Host-associated > Algae > Haptophytes >...
GCCGGCCCTTGAGAGAGGGCCGCGCGCCCGCCGTGAGGGTCCGCTGTGGGCGTTTGGGACCGGTCAAACGAGTATTGTACCGACCTCGTACATGCTTGGGCCGGAGGTACACGCATCAGTAACGTGTTTAGGCTTTACTAACGACCCGCATTCATTCATTTGTCGGAAAGCGACGCGCTTGGTTTCACCCTGGCATGCAACACGTCCGGGCGGGGCCGGCCGCGCCGGAGAGGCGTCACGTCGGTCGACTCTCACTCTGGGCACGGCATAGAGGCCCCGAGAGAGGCACAGTGCTCGCAAGCCGTGAAGTAAACCGCGTGGCTGAGCCGAGCGCGAGTCGCAGTCGTAGTCGAGACGCGCAGCTGAGAGCTGTAACCAGACACGACACGACACACGAGCCAAGCCGAGCGCCAAAGGGCCCAAAAGGGTAGGGTCGGGACCCTTGCTACGCGCGGACTGCTCAAAGTAGATGGCTGTTAGCTTTGAGAGCGTGCCTCTTCTGATGGCGGCAGCTTGGGCCCCTCACCCGGCAGCCGGTAAATAAAGTCTTCCATGCTTCCATCGATGCGCGGGCGCCAATACGATTTGCCGTAGCTGATGAGGAGCTCCTCGCCCTGTCGCACGCCTTGCTTGCTGCACACAAAGATGCCCTGCCGCAGCTCGCCACGTCGGTCACGCCGCAAGCGAAACTCGACATTCGGGAGGCGCCCAGTATTGCGGTAGTCGTTGACGAAGCGCCCCTCGTTGCCAACGCGCTTAGCGTCGAGAGCGAGCTCTGACTGCTCGCCAAAGTCACATACGTAATCGGACGTCTTATCCTCATTCTCACCTAGGGCGACGGCGCCCACGTAGTCGATCACCCATGCCCCACACGCGAGGTCATGGGCCGCGAATAGGCCAAATTGGCCGCGGGCCGGATGATGCGCCTCCGTGACCACGGCCGAGAAGGTGCGTGTGCCAGGGCGCGCAACACGTTTGCGCGCGCCTTCTGGACGGTAGCGACGTTGCAGCTCGGCCGGCACATCGGCATCCCATAGGTAATCGTTCGAGTACGCCACATCGGCCGGCCATGACCCACCTCGCACCGTCGGCACCGCCGTGATGGCTCCTGCATCCGGTTCGTCATCACAGCTGCACCAAGAATCGGCGATCACCGTACTGGACGCTCCCGCGCATGGGCCAGTGCTGCCGCCGGTCGCGCCGCGCTGTTGGACGTAACGCGCGAGCGCACGCTTCTCACGCTCGCGGAGTGCCGGCAGTACTCTCAGCGCCCACTGGAACTCTGCCGACAGGTCAGCAGCTGCCTGGGGCTGCCGAGGACTCGCCAACGCTTTGGGGCACGCTTCTCTCAACGCGACGGGAATTTCGAGTTTGCGCTTTGCCAGCCACTCGGCCACGTCGTGCAAGACGTAAGCAGTGCTCAGCGAAGACGCTTCCGTACCGCTGGGCTTGTGCTTCTTGGCCTTCGGCATCACGCGCTGGTCGCCTATACCATGGTACTCACAGGGGCGCCCACGGGCTGTTAATTCACACTTCCTCTCGCTGCATGCAGGAGAAAAGGTGTTGAGGTGGGTTAACCTGTTGAGAACCAGCGTTAGGTTCTATGATGGGCCCAGGACGTGGGGAGATGGCAGATGAACGTGGATCAATTCCTCCGCAAGTTCACACATGTTCACAGAGTTGATTTTTAGCGACAACGAAGTTGACAAACGTGTTAGCGCACTAGCTTTCTGGACAACCCCGTCTCCGTATACATAGCTTGAAGAGCGCGCAGCGCTCTTAATATTTCACACCGGCAGTTCACACTTCATCGCTGAAGGCTCTCATTCTCTCTCCGCGGCCGCCGCCGGCTGCTGCACTGATACTTTGATTTTGGTACGCGCATGGAACCTGGAGACAATGGAGACGAGGCCGTGTCTGACGCGCTCCTCGACTGGCTAGAGGAGCACGTCGGCGTTCCCTGTGGGCCGATCAGCGCTCCTAAAGAAGACGCTGACGATGACGCGAGCCGATTCAAGCCGCAAGTTCCTCACGAAGTCCAAGCCACCGATGATGGCTCCAAGAAGTGGGTGGTGGCGGCTGCAGCGTCACTTGCACACAATGGATTCTGCGTGTTGCGCACACCGGGAATGGTTTCGGCCGAGACCTGCACGGCGTGTGCGGCCACGGCAGCACGCCGACTCGAGACGCTCTTCACGTGCGCCCGCCAACTGGGCCTGCGACCTCGGCATGACATCCTTCGCTTCACCGAGGTGTGCTCGCGTACGCCAGGCGGCATGCGCTACGACCAGCGTCTGTGGAGCGCGTCCACCGGAGCGCCGCTCGTGCCAGAGGTGCAGGAGCAGCCAGAATCGATGGCCGGTGCTGTGCCGACTTGCTGGGCCGAGCTGCAGGCTGCAGTTGAGTCACGCATGCTCCCCATCTTGGAGGAGTACGCTCACAAGTTGTCGAGCGGCAGCAGCCAGACCGGCGGCCCTTACGATGGTCTCTACGAGGGCCTTTATTGCTCGAGCGGCGACGCAGCCGCGCTCCGCGTCGATTCACTCGGATGCGTCACATCTCTCCCTGGTGCACCCGACCAGCACTTCCATCCCGATGGGACCGCGGTTGGTCTCGTCAACGTGTTCGTCCCACTGGTGCCAGTGACGCACGCGACAGGGCCCACGGAGCTGCGGCCGGGCACGCACGTCTGGCGGGAGACTGCCATGGGCCGCGAGCCTCGGTGGGACGAGGCTCGCACGCCAACCGTCGCTGCCGAGCTAGCCGAGCCCGGCGGATCCCTCCTCCTCTTTGACTACCGCTGTTACCATCGCGGGCGGGCCAACTTGAGCGGCGCCGACCGGCATGTGGGGTACGTGGTCTTCTCGACGCGGCCGGAGGTGGCGGACTCTCACAATTTCCCGAGCGAGAGCTTGGTGCGAGAAGCTCGAGCTGCGGCCGTACTAGGCGTAGCACAGGCGGAGCAGTGTGGGAGCGATATGGGAGCGATCCCGGTGCGGCTATAGCGTGTGCTTAGGTTGTGGGTGTTTGCCTCAATTGAGCAGAGCCATTTGCATTCCGCTCTCACAATACACAGGTCAGTTCGCGAGCCGCGCGGCGCGGACCACCTGCTCGAGCGCATGGACGGAGCCACACCGCGAGCGCTAGCGCCCGGAAACGCGGCCGGCGACGGTGCGAACGAGTTTGGGCTACGCTCTATCCAAACATGTCGATGTCCTCTTCCTCGACAACCGGCTTGGGCGGCGGCTTGCGCTGCGCCTCCTCCTCTCGCTCGCGCGCGCGCCGGCTGGCCGTGGCCACGCCGAGCTCGTGCCTCCAGCTGAAGAAAACCACCTGTGCGGTCAGGTTATCGCCCGAGCCCGAGGAGAGGGCGGTGCGCACGACCCTCGAAGCGGCGGCGGAGGCGTCGCCCCAGTGCTCGAGCACGAGGTCGATGACCTGCTGGTCGCTCAGCACGTCCCACACGCCATCGCACGCGAGGACGAAGAAGAGGTCCTCGGCGAGCAGCGGCACGACCGAGGTGTCGGGCTGGTTGGACAGGATCGGTCGCTCTGGGTTGGCCTTGAGCTCGGGATCTCCGAGAGTGCGAGAACACGAGAGGTACGTGTGCGACTCGCCCTCGAGGAAGCCCGCCCGCGCGTCCACCGCACGCGCCGCGCCTGCGGCCGAGGTGCACCGCCAGATGCCCGCGACCTGGAAGACTCCGCCACCGGCTTGACGGATGCGAAGCTGCTCGTCCTTGCGGTCGGGTCGGTGGTCCTGAGTGAGGCGCACGGCCTGTCCGCCGCGGCAGAGCACCGCCCGGCAGTCGCCCACGTGCGCACACAGCAGCTCAAGGGTCTCGAGCTGGGCGCCGTGCACGAGCACGAGCAGCGCCGTCGTGCCGTCCTTGAGCTGCTTGCGCCGCGACAAGTTCATCAACTCTCGGTCGGTGAGTGGGAAGGCCTCCTCCATGGCCACCGTCAGCCGGCGAGTCTCGGCGGAGACCTCGCGCCGCCCGGCGCCGCTCGAGCCCGTCGATGCCGACGACCGCTGCTGGTGGCAGCGCACGATGTTGTTGGGCAAGTGCTTGGCCACATACTCGGCCGCGTGCACGCCCCCGTGACCATCGAAGACGCCGAACGCGGTGCCGAGTCGGCCGAGCCGGGTGCCCTGCAGGTAGCGATCCTCCTGCGTCTCCTTCTTGCCCTGCCACGACTCCGTGTGCGCGATCAGCGAGCGCGCCACGAGCTCTTCCCAGTCTACAGGCGCGTCTACAGTCGCGCCTTCGCCCTCGCCACCCTCGCCCTCCTCCACCTCTACGCCCTCAGCAGCCCCCGCTAGGCCGGTCGGTGCGGCTGGCCCGTGGATCATCGCTAGCTCACCCTCGCCCGCACCCGTTGCTGCCGCTGCTGCCGCCGCAGCCTCATCGGCCGCCACCGGGCCCATCACCGCCGCATCGCCGGCGACTTCGCCTTCGCCGGCCGGCCCGTGAACAGGCGCCAGCTCGCCCGCTGCTGCCGCTGCTGCCGCTGCTGCCGCCGCCGAGGCCGGCCCCATCGCCGCCGCCGCATCGCCGGCGACTCCGCCGCCACCGCGGGGCGCCACATTTTGGCCAAGCGCGAGCGCCTCGGTCGCGCGATCCTTGGGGACTGAAACGTACTCGGCCAGGCTGCTGTCGTACGTGTAGTAGCACTCGTTGCGGCAGTCATACCAGAGCGTCAGGTCCGGACGAAAGTACCAGACTTGGTCGGGGGTCACGTGCCAGAAGGTGGCAGCGTCATACTCGTAGAGTGATGTGTCGCTCCCCGGGGGATAGAGTGATTGGCGGTAGTCCGCCGCGCCACGGTCATCCTCGTCGGGATTGGCACCACCCTGCCGCCGCTCCTCGCGCTTCTCGCGCTTGCGCTCGCGGCGCTCTCGGCGGCGGCGCTCGCGCGACGCCGACGACTCGCGCCGCCGCTCGGCAGGAGGTGGCGTTGGCCCACGCGGCGGCGGAATCACACGCCCGAATTCGTCGAGCTCCGGAGAGCGCTCCCGACGCCGATCGCTGGGTCTGTCACCTCCCCGCCGGTCGTCCACGCGATCGCGTGGCTCGTCGCCGCGATCGCGGCGGCCCGGCGATCGCCGCGGTGAATAGCGACCGTCGCCGCGCTCCGGAGACCTCCGCGGCGAGTGGCGGCCGCGGCGATCACCATGGTGGCCATCGTCCCAGCCTCGGTCGTTGTAGCGATCATCACGGCGCCGGCGATCATCGAAGCGATCGTCGGCACGCCGGCGGTCATCGTAGCGGTCATCATAGGGACCGCGGCGGTCGTTGCGGTCATCGTAGCGAGCTCCGACTCGGCGGTCATTGCGGTCGTTGCGGGCCGGACTCGGCGACGGAGACCGGGTCCGACGCATGCCGCGTGTGCGCGTTCACACTTCTCACACAGTCTTCTCACGAAGAAGGGAAGCAAAAAAAACCATGACCGGTACATCACCCAGCCAATCATCTCGGCACCCCTGCGGTGCCTTGGAAACTGAGGGCGCAATCTGCCAAATCTCCGAAAACGCGTCTCAAGAAAGAACCAACAGAGGGGCCCATGCTCGGCAACTCTGTACTGCTTTCCGTACTGGCCTTCTCTCCGACGCTGCAGCGATATGGTGCGGCGCCAACTGCCGCGGCGTCGGCTGTCGGTACACGGCCGTGCGTGGCGACGATGGGCCTCTTCGATGCCTTCAAGAAGGGGTTCGAGAATAAGGACTACTCTCAGTCGCCAGGCACCTATGAGCAAACCAACGCGTTGAGTCGCCGCTTCGAATGCGCACTGCCTTCTGCCTTTTGCTTGATTGCCGATGCACTCTGTTCAAACGGGTATGATACGGCAGCGACCATCACCTGAATCTGGCAGGCGCGCATCGCATGTCCTCGTCAAGACTGAGGCGGAAGCGCTCCAAATCAAGAATGAAATTGCCTCGAACAAATGCGACTTTGCGGAGGCCGCGTCCAAGTACTCGACATGCTCGTCATCGGCTCGTGGTGGCAAGCTTGGCAAATTCGCTCCGGGCGTCATGGCGAAAGAATTTGACGACGTAGTGTTTAGCCTGGTGGACACTGGAAAGCTCAACCCGGTGAGGACACACGTGGCCAAGGCGGCTGGAGCAGCCCTTTTGCCACGCGCGTGCGCAAACACCACCGACGCTGCGTGCACCACTGAGCAGCAATGGGTCGAATCTCGCGCGGGTCCCTTGGCAGAAAAACGAGGCCGTGCTCTACGAGCCCAAGTATGCGGTGGGCGAGGTGCTTGGGCCTGTGCAGACCAAGTTTGGTTGGCACCTGATCAAGATCGAGACGCGCTACATTGCAGATTTCGACTACCGGCTCAAGGAAGAGGGTGTCGTGGAGTTGTGATCAGACTTGAGAGCCGCGGCGGCGACCTTGTGGGCCAAGGACCTTACGAGGGCGTCTCTCTCCGACGATAGCGCGGAAAATGAGACAGAGAGACGAAGAGACTGACCGGCCTGCGGCGTGTGCTCTTGGAGGTACAGTAGGCGCAGGGTTTACAACCGGGGCTTCAGAAGTTTACAAATAAGGAATTCTTGCGTTCTCGCTCCCATGTTGTCCTTGTTCTTCTCTCTCTTGAGGACCGCAGCGCGGCCAGCGCGCACTGTGCCGAATTTGCATGACGTGTTTGAGCAATAACACAAGAGAGGCGCTCTTGAACTTGGCCCTACAAGCGTTGGTGAATCCAAGAAGCCTGCCAGTACAGCCCGAGGCATGCCCGAGCGGGCATGCTGTTGATGGCGTGGAGGCGTGGCGTCAATATGTGCGCGAGGCATTGGCGGCAGTGGACGAGCCTCGGATACAGTCAGCTCAAGGTGGCGCCATTCTTCGGTCGGTGCGGTCCTCGCAGCTTCGATGCCCGCCAAGCTGCTCCACAAAGCTACGAGTTGCCCTTCTGCCAGGTTCGCACCATATCGCAAATCTCAATCAGATCGAACAACTTGTGGGCGAGTATGTGCATGCGCCTCTTGCCGTTTTGTCGCCTAGCACCAGCACGGCCACCGACAGAACCCAAGCTGGCCGCATGGGATACGCACGCTCTCTCGCGGCTGTCGACGTGCTCATCGCCGCCGGTACCTCATCATCGTTGCTCGCCGCGCCACTGTTCACGCACTCCCGTGCGATTTACGTCCAGCTCCTGTTCGCAGCGCCAACGCGCAGTGACGACATTCCCTGCCGCAACGGACGAAACTGGACAGGTGGCTGGCTATTTGAGGGCGGTCATCTGCCTCTTCGACGGCAGACACAGCGGCCTCGAGCCCGAGGACGAGAGCGCTTGAGCCTGCGCTGGCTGCTTGGACGTAGGGAAGCGGATGAGAATGTTCCGCTCGAGGTGGACTGGGCTACAGCGAACCGCCAGGGGCATTGCCATCGGGCCGGACCGAGCTGTGACTCGCGCAGCACGCATGCCGCGGCTGCGGCCAGTGTGCTTGTGGACGTGCACGGGCTACGCGCCGCTCTCGAGCATGCGATCGGGATGCGCTGCGGCTGTCGGGATGCCCGCGCCAACGTGTCACACGTGTGCCATCGGCAGCTCTCCGGCATGCGTCGCAGCTCTCGGCGCACGATGTCGGCGCGCGACGTGGACGCAACCCCGCGCTCGTTCCTGTGCTGTAATGCATCGTGCATCTGTCAAGGATGTCACGAGGCTTGCACGAGCCGCTTCGCAAGCTGCCCGCTCGCGGGGCGAGGACGGCCACGCGGCACGCCACCACGACGCCCATGGGACACGCACCTCGGCCAAGGCGGCTGTGACGAGCGCTGAGGCGAACGAATGACGAGGTTATCGCCGATCGCGGACAGGACAAATTGTAATTGACAAAACGCGATATCGGACGGAGATATTACATGACTTAGCTATGCATTTTACCGTGAATAATTGAGTTCCACTTTAGGCAAATGCTCGGGTTCCACTTTAGGCAGGTGCTCGGATTCGGCAAGTGCTCGGATTCGACAGGTGCTCGGATTCGGTAGTTACTCGGGTTTCTCTTTTGGGTGGGAGCGTGCGCTCGCCGTTCCCAGTTGCGTGAATATTTATAATTTTCCCCGTCACACACTGGGTCTCTGGTACGCTGGATGAAAGATGATAAGGCTGCGCCGTCCCGGCTCAGACGCGAGTTGTCAGTGATGTCAGACCCGCGGCATCTCCGACTCCGAGGCAAAGGCGGCATCATCGCTCCCGAAGCCACCTCGGCGCCCACGAAACTGTCGCAGCCTGTGGCTAAGCGAGCCTGGCTCGCCCGAGCGCCGCACGAAGAGGTCCACCGTCGCCCGAGCGCACGAAGCACAAGAGAGTTTGTGACTCGATTTCATCGGTTTGGTGGGGGTCGTCAGCACCACGCCTGCCTTATCCATCGCCTTCCTCGCTCGCTCCATTACATCCTGAGACTCGACCTCGCGCCGTCCCTTCCTCCGCGCTACAAAGACTTCTTCCGAGGGTAGATTGACTGCCAGCGCGGCGGCGAGGAGGTCAGTAGCCGTCCCTTTCCAAGTTTTAGCTGCACCCTGCAAGATCGCATAGCTTGACCCTCCGCCGGCCGTCTCGCCCTCGGCTGCGTCCTTTTCTATCCCCTTTGGCAGATCCACGAGCACGCTCTCAAGCAGCACCAGGCCCACGCGCAGTGGCAAGTCTGACGGCGGTGCTTCGGCCCCATCGTCGCCCAGAGCTACCCTCGTCCTCGCCATCTCGTGCCAAACCACTCGGCAGCATTCGGCTGAGAGTTGCGAGCCGTAGAGCGCAAGCAGCCACTGCGTGCAGACGCGATCCATTAACTCCATAGGCTCGTTCACGATGGCAGCCCGACCGCAAATATCTGGCCAGCGAGAGGCGGCCAGGTAGCGCAAGGCACGCACGTCTGCTCGGCAGCCCACCAGCGCTTCCCCGTAGTAGCCTGCGGGCAGTGAGCGCATGACAGCAGCAAATGATGCGTACGCGCGATCGACATCAAGCAGCTCCGCATGGAGGAGGGAAGCTCCGATAAAGCACATCGCTTGATGGTAGCCTTGGGTTGGCTGTGACGACACCCACCTACTCAGAAGCTGGCGAAGCCCTTCCCTGTGCGCAGCAGCGTCGTCATCGTGCACACCCAGTTCGAGGCGACCAGCGCGAGAAAGATCCTTGTCGATCTGCTCTGTTGTCACCACGGCGTTGCACTCCCAGTTCGAGGCGCGTGCGGCTCCCTCGCCCTCTTCCTCGTCGCTCTCGGAGACGAGGTCGCCGACGAAGAGGACGAACCACACGGCGACTATGCCGATGCACACGTGGACGCTCAGGCCATGCGGGGTGAGCTCAAGCGCGCCGACGAGGATCGAGGTCGTCGCCAGCGAGAGGAAGCAGGTGTGGAAGAGGGGCGAGGGGATGCAATGGAGCAGCATGGCAGTCGTGAGTGCGCCCGCGATGACGCAACCCGCGAATACGAACATGATGACCCACCAAGACTCGCCAAAGGCCTCCTTGAGCACCGGCACGAGGCCGAAACCATCGAGCAGATTGTCGATGGCGAACACAAGGCTCATGATCATCTTTTTGACGAGCGATAGGTTACAGGCAACCGGCTCGTCGTCATACGCGAGGACGACGCCGTCGACGAAGAAGCCGATAAAGTACGCGATTGTTTCAGCCGGCGTGAAGATGTGCTCGGCACCTGTCCCCGAGCCCGATTCCTCAGGGTTCAAGCCAGGGAAGCCGGCCGCAGCTGTCTGGAGGATGGCCGATGTCGAAAAGCTCAGTACGATCAGCACGGTGACTGCAATCTTGGCGAGAATGACTGTGGACTTATCGGTGCTGCCTTTGATGATGGCAGCGACCGCGGAATCGCCGCTCTCCATCACGTTGGGGAAGAGCTCTTTATAATACGTGATGAGGAGCGCGCCGCCTGCGATTTGTTCAGAAGCATTTCCAAGCGACTCTGAGAGCTCGCCGATGCCGACCGCGATGCCGAGGGCAATAATGAGCACGAGAGCTGGGACGGTGGACGGCACGAGCCCGATGACTATGCGCTGGCGCAATGTGAGCGTAACTGCTTTCGCTTCCGGCATGGCGGCCCGGTCTAAGGGGGAGAGCGTGACGAGGTGCCGACGGCGACGTTGCCCTGCTGCCGACGTTTCGTACCGGTAAGTCGTTTCGAGGCGCGGCGACACCCTGCATCCCGTATCAGCGCTACATGTATGTCAGCGCGGGCACTCCACTGTAGAGTTCCACGAGGGGCGTCTCGCGGAGGCACGGACGGCGGCTTCCTCCCACGACCCACCAGGCTTCATGGCTGCGTTACATGTACCTTGGCTGGCCGTAAGCGTAGTACGACTCGCCAAACGGCGGTGCCGCTGGCCTTTGCTCCCCCGCCCAGCTCCCCCGGCTGCGACGGGCCTAAACGAGAATACAAATCTGAAGCAGAAGAAAACCTTGTGAAAGACTAACGGAAACCTCTTATTCATCACACATCTGACCATCGAACTGACCATGAAAAACGCGTCAATAGCGCAGCGCACGTCCGCGGCGCGGTGCTCAATACATCTTACATGTATCCGCGGTCGGGTGTGAGCTTGAGAGTGGATCCCTGCCTCGAATCTGTCTTTTTGCCGGGTTGTTGTCCTCGCGCCAAGAGGACGGACGGAGCAAGACGGAGCTAGCGTCTCTTCAGGGGGCCGCGAAACACTCGATTCTGACTCGATGCTCGCGCGTCCCGCTCCCGGCTCCCGCTTGGCTGCCTCGCGCCCCTCTGGGGTTTCACCGCGCGCACGTCGGCGGGCCGGCGCTCGCTCAGCCTCCCTCGAGTTCATAGTACATAGATCGTCAACTCTGATCAAGTTACACAACTAGTTCTCGTCTGAAAGAAGTGACAACCTTTGACGAACACAGACTGCTCTACGGTCTCGCCTCTGAGGACACGGCGGCGCACGCGACAGCCCGCGCGGAGTTTCGTGCGAGCGGCGGAATTGGGATTGAAGCGTGAATCTAGAGTGAATCGTACCCCGAGAAAGCACGGAAGGTGTAGATGACAAGGGAACGCCGCTCCCTCAGTTGCGGGCTGAGTGCGGGCGCTGCGGAAGGCCGTGCGAGGCCAGTGCCGTGCGAGCCGCCCGCGGGGTGGCCGGACGGCTCCGCGCGACGCGTGGCGGCACAAATTGGGGAGCCTTGGGCGGTCCATCCCGCGCGTCCATGACAGCTCGCACGCCGACTAGCTGCTTGCTCAGCTCGTGCTCCGCGAGGCACGCGTAGGCGCCCTTAGCGCGCTGCGCCACAAGATGCATGTCGCGATCGTGTGTGTGGTGCAGCATCTGGTCGGCTCGTCGCTGCACCGAGTTCCATGCGCGCACCTCCGGCCTTGGCGTCTCGGGAATCATCGCGTCCCGCGGTATCCGTGCACCATACTTGAGCAAGGACGTCAAGCGCGCCTCGGCCCGTGCAAATAGCTGCAGCTCTGCTTTGGTGAGCTCCTCCTCCTCGAGATCCTCGCCGAGATCCGCGCCCGCGGCGAAGAGGGCAGCGTACGGAGAGCTCGCTCGCTTCTGCTCTCTGGCCACCTGGAGCGTGAGCCTCGAGAGCTCGGAAGGGTCCACTCCGTTCGGGTCCTTTTTGCCCCCTCCGCGGTATTCAAAGACGGGCGCCTGGCGTGGAGCGCCCGAGCGCCGCGCTATCCAGAGGTTCTTCACGGTGTCCAGGTGTTCCTGAACCACTGTCCGCTGCTCCGCCGTGGGCCGTCTCTGGAGCCGCTCCTTCTCGGCGTCACGCGCCGCCGCAACATTTGATGGAATCACAATTTTCTCTTCCGGCTGTCGCGGAGACCTACACTGGACCTTCAGCGGGCTCGCCAGAGAATCGACGCCAACAGCCGCCATTGCCATCGTCGCTCGCCATTTCGATCGTGCGGTCATCGGCGGCGCGATAGACGGTGCTGGACGATGGCCCATCTCGCCGATTTCCAGCGGCGCTGGTGCCGCAAGCCCTCTCAACGTCGCTCTCGTCGCCGGATCATTGAGTGCGGCAGCAGCGATGGCGGCGACGCTCTTGAGATCCCAAGCGGGGCGGCGTGGACTCCTTGGAACCCCCTGCGGCGAGGGTGCTCGGAAGATGGCGGCCAGCAGCTGCAGATCGCGTGGACCCAAGCTGCTGCTGACGTTCCTGATCGACAGGGGCGGATCGACAGCCTGGGTCGGCTGGCCTTCGATGAACGGCATGCGACAACGAAACTCGTTACCGCGATGGCCGCCGTCGCGGTCCCATCGTGAGACACGTCGGATGGCGGCGGAGCATGTTCCGTCAGGCGTCGCGTCTTCTTCACAATTCGGGCCCCGAACTTGAATCGCACTTATCGTCGTATTTCACGCGATCGAAATGTCGAGCGATCAGGCGACTGTCGATAGCAGCCCGTTCGCGTTGTTCAGCCAGTTCACCTCGTCGCTGCTAGGCGGTGGGCCGGAGAAAAGCCGCGCGCCCGGCTTCATCGAGGGCGTCGTGGCTGACGTGCTGCGCAAGGTGCTCGGCGCCTTCGTACGTGGAATTGACAAGCACAGCCTCGAGCTGAGCGTGTGGGACGGCGACGTGCGGCTGCAGGGGCTGGAGCTCAGAACGGAGGTGCTCGATGCACTCTCACTACCCGTGCGCTGCATCGGCGGCACGCTGGGCGAGGTGCGGGTGTGCGTGCCCTGGCGCAACCTGCTCGGCGACGAGCCGATGATCCTCACCATCGACCGTGTGCTGCTGCTTCTTGCTCCGCGCACGGACGATCCAGAGGACACTCCCGATGCCGCGCCTGCGGAGGCCAAGGCCGCGCTCGCCGACGCCGCAGAGGCTGCCGAGGAGCAGAAGAACGCCGGCGCGCAGATGGGCCCAGGGCTGGTCGACAAGCTCGTACAGCGGCTCGTGGCCAAGCTGCAGGTGAGTGTGACCAATGTGCACGTGCGCGTGCAGGGCGGCCCCGAGGCAGACGCTCTCGCGGGTGGGATCTATCTCAGGGAGCTGCGCGTCGAGTGCCTGCCCGAGGAGCCGGCGCGCCCGCATAGTAGCAAGGTTGAGCAGAGGCTTCTTGAGATGCTCTGCCGCAAACGGTGCGCCACACCCCGCTGCGCCACACCCCGCTGCGCCACACCCCGCCGCGCCACACCCTGCCGCGCCACACCCCGCCGCGCCACACCCTGCCGCGCCACACCCCGCCGCGCCGCCTGCACATCGCCGCGGTGCGCCCCGCTTCGCCGCATGGTGCACCGCTTGCGCACTCGCGCTCGCCATCGCTCGCCCATGCTCACCCGTGCGTGCGCCCGCCCGATGCCGCCAGGGTCGCCATCACCGGACTCGCCGCCTACCTCGACTCCACACGCGTGCTGAGCGAGCGCGGCGTGGCTGCGGCCACCGAGCGCGCGGCCAAGGCGGCGAGCGTGGCCGTCGCCGGTAGCGGCACAGCGCCCCCGCCGGCGCGCGCGAGCCAGCCCGGCCACTGGGAGCTCGACAGCGATTGGGCGGAGCAGATGGTCGCCATGATCCATGCGCCCATTGGTCCGGGGCACATCTTGAACCCAACGGCTCTGTCACTCGGGCTGGTGGTGGACGCGACGGGTGCGGTGCTCCAGCACGACCTGGACCGCCCGCGCTTCAGCATGAGCGCGCGCGTCGAGCAGCTGGGCATCTCGATCTCCGCCGCCCAGATGGCGCTGCTCCAATCGGTGGGATGGCACCTCGCGTCCCGAGACAGACGGGAGCGATACAAGCGCGCAGGCTGCGTGCGCCCCGCACAGCGCCCATCCGAGAGGCCCTTCGCCGCCGCGCCGAGCGCCGCCTTCGCGTCCGCGAGCGACCGGCGCCCACGCCCTACCAACCGCATCACGCAGGACTGGTGGCGCTACGCGATGGCGGCGACGATGGTGGACGTGCATAGCGCACGAGGAGAGCTGTCCATGGCCGAGGTGCGTGCCGAGGCGCGGCGCAAGGAGCGGCAGCGTCGGCGGCACGAGGAGTACGTGCAGCTGGTCCTGGCCGAGTACACACGACGGCTCTCCGCCACAGGCCACGGCCTCGCCACAGGCCATGGGCTCGCCACAGGTGCGCCCGCGCCCGCCCACGACGGCGCCAGGGCGGGCGGCAGCGGCGGCAGCGGTAGCAGCGGCGGCAGCTGCAGCAGCGGCAGCAGCGGCAGCAGCGGCAGCAGCGAACGAGAGCTCGTCGACATCGAAGGACGTATGGAGACGGTCGACGAGATCTTGCGCGCACGAAAAGAGTCACGCCTCTCCATTTCGGGCATCGCCGCCGCAGCGATCGCCATGGCGCGCGCCAGCGCCCCGAGCGAGGGGATCGCGCTCGCTCATTCCGTGCACGCTGGCAAGGGCAAGCTGCACCCGCCGCCCGACGCGCCGCCAACGGCTGGGTTCCGAAAGGATCGTCCAGAGCTTGTGGCCGAGCAGCTGCTCGAGCTGCGCCGGCGGCTCGGGGTGGGCGCCGACGTGGGCGCCGAGGTGAGCGCGGCGGCTGCGGCCAGTGGCGCCTCCTCGACGTTGTCGTGGGGTGCGTCGTCGTCGTCGGCGTCGTCGGCGGCGGCGGCGTCGTCGGCGGCAGAGCCCGAGTTTCCCCACGCGTACGTGCTGCTGCGCGCCGACTTCGAGCTCGCGTGCATCTCGATCACGCTCTGTGGCGCCGCTATGCATGTGCCTGTGGGCGGCACAGCCGACGAGCAGACGCCGCTGGAGCCGGGCACTGGCCGCCGGGGCCCGCAGCCCCTCGTGAGGCTCGTTTTGCGCGGGGTGGCGGGGAACTTTCGCTTCCGCCCTCGGGCGTGTGCGATCGGCGTGGGCGTGACCGTGCATCTGCTTGAGATGTTCGACATGGCGACGCCATGCCGCGAGCTGCACAGCTGCGTCGCGCATGGGACGCTGCCCGACCGTCCGAAGCCCGCCAACTTGATCACGATCGCCTTCGAGTCGGCACCGCTCGGCTCTGAGGCGGCCGCCGTGGTCAACGTCGAGATAGGCTACTTGAAGCTGCTCTTCACTGCCCAGCTGCTCGCCTACTTCCTCCTCTTCTTCATCAAGCCGCCCGACTACGCGGCCGTCGGCGCCGAGGTGCAGGAGTCCATCGATGGCCTCGTCCGTGGCCTCAACCAGAAGATGGCCAACGGCATCCGCGCCGCCGTGGTCGACGGCCTCGGGATGCGACCACTGCTGCTGCACTTGCACCTCGACCGCCTTGAGATCTTGTGGGTCGAGCACAAGCTGCCCACGCCCGGCTTCACCCTCGCGCCGCGTCCCTCGCGCCGGCGCACCGCGCGCGCACCGCGGAAGAGCGCCGTGCCGGGCGCCGGGGCGCGGGCGACGCGTTCCTTGGAGGTGCTGCCTACGCGCGTGCCCGCTGCACCCGTCGCCAGCGCCGGCCAGCGGTCGCCGCCTCCCCCGGTCGATGTCGAGCGCGCGAGGTCGGGTGAGTCCCAAACGCCCGTCTCGGCGCCCTCGGCTGCTTCGATGACGTCGTCGGCGCCCATCTCGGCGCCCATCTCGGCGCCCATCTCAGCGCCCGACCTCGACGGGAATGACGAGACCATGTACGACGACCACGCCCTCGGCACGACCGGCTTCCACACGCTCTGCATCCGGTGCAACGACGTCACCTTCGATTGGGATCACCCGGGCACGCCGCCCCCCGGCGCGACGCCGGGCTCGCCCCCCGAGGAGCAGACGTGGACGAACAAATCGCCCGCGTCTCAGCTGTGCTTCTTGCCGCCAGACTCGCTGCCCTCGGCGTGGCTTCGGAAGGACGACCTCGTCGATCGCGTGGTGGCCGCCTCGGGCTGGCAATGCAACCCGCTCGCCCTAACGATCAAGTTCATCTTTGCGCTCGAGATGCCGCGACGCCTCTTTCGACCGGCCTTCCGCCTTGACTTTAGCGCCGACGGCCCCATCCGCTTCAACTTCCGTGTCGGCCACGCGCTCACGGTGGTCGCGCTCATCCAGTCGCTCCTTCGCGCCCTCGCGCCGCTCCTCCATATGATGGACTCGAATGTCCATTGGCCGATGGTGGGCGACGGCGCCTCCGGCTTTCTCAACGTGACCGAGGCGGTGGCGCCGCACGCGGGCAAGGCCGCGGCCGCGGTCGCGGCGGCGGGCCTTCTCGCGCCGAGCAGCCACTCCGCCGGCAAGGTGCTCGGCGGCTGCTTCGTGTCGATTGGCTCGGGCGTGCTTCAGTATTATACGATGGACGGCGTGCGCCGCTCGCTCTTCCTCGACACGGTTGAGCTCCTCACGCCCACCGTGACCGCTCTGACGCTGTACACGCCCAGCTACGCCCCCTCGCGCCGCGTCGACGGCGAGCCGACACGGGGTGATGGGCAGCCTCGCGCGGTCACGCTGCACGCGAGCTCCGTGATGGAGGCTCAGCTCTGGGCCCGCCTCATCCGCGCGCACCAGCGCTCCAACAACCTCTTCGGCGCCAGCCCTAGGCTTGGCTCTGGGGGAGCAGTCCCTAATTTGGGAGCAGTCCCTAATTTGGGAGCAGTCCCTAATTTGGGAGCAGTCGACTCTTGTGAGCACGGGGCGCCACACGACGCCTCGGCACAAGAGGATGGCACGGGCATACCGGCACACCGCCAGCCTCTCCACACGGATGGGCAGCCGCCCAAGTGGAGAGCACACAAGCCAGGCCTCGGCCGTCCACGCCGTCTCTCGGAGGCGGAGGCGCCCTATTGTGGCCACGGCATCACGTGCCGCTTCTCAGCCATCGAGCTCTCCCTCTACTCGGCGGACCCGAGGAGTGGCTCGAGCTACTCGACGATCGTGCCGCCGGATGAGCCCACCACGGCGCCCTCGGCCGGCGGCTACGCGTCGCGCGCCAAGTCGTCGCCGCCCACCAAGTCGCCGCCCACCACGGCGCCATCGAGCGACGATGAGTCCGCGACGGCCGCGCCATCCTTCCCCGTGGGCAGCCTGGGCAAGCCCGTGCTCGCTCTGCGGCTGCGCCACGTGGGGTACGACTACATCATGCGTCTGCACGACCTGTCGATGCTTCTCACTGTGGGCGAGCTGAGCGCCATGTGCAACGGCGGCGCGCCTGGCAACGCCGAGCCACCCGCATCGACGCCTTGCAACGCATCGGAGCGCGGCGTCTACGCATCCACGGCGCCCTTTTATAACTCACTGATGCTGCTCGGCGCACCCGTTGACCGACTGGAGCACGGCCGCTGCATGAGCTCGATTGCATGTGGGGAGCTCTTTCGGAAGCTCGACGTGGACGGCGACGGGCGCGTCTCCCTGTGCGAGCTGCAGACCCTCTGCCACAGGGACTCGAAGGTGCGCGAGCAGCTCGGACTCGCCGCGCAGCGCGCGCGCTCAACTGTGCCCGGCACGGCGCCCGGCACGGCGCCCGCCATGGCGCCCACGCCCGCCATGGCGCCCGAGCCGCCCGACACGACGCCCGAGCCGCCCGACACGACGCCCGGGCCGCGCCCGAGCGTCGACATGGAGTTCGAGTCGATCGAGGCGCTGCTCGAGGAGCTCGACGCGAGCGGCTCGCGCCATGTCGACTACGAGGAGTTTGAACGGATCTTTGGCGCAGCTGGCGCGACGCTCGGCGGCACCGGCTCGCAGAGGGACAAGGGGGGCGAACGGGTCTTTGCGCCTCTGCCGGCGGCGCCGCGCCTGGCGATGGCCGAGCGCAGCTGGCCGCACTCGTCCGGATCGAAGCAAGCCGCGCTCGACGTCGTGCACGACGACTTTCTGCAGGTGCGCCTGTGTGGGTGCGAACCGGGCTCGCCGCGCTACGCGAGCATGGGAGGGCTGCTGCAGTGCCACGCTCAGACGGGCGCGCTCTCGATCCATTTGGCGCCGGTCGCCCTCGTACCCGTCGCGAGCTGGGCGATGAGCATGCTCATGGGGGCGCGGACCCTCGCAGATCACTGGGTGGGCGACGTACGCCCCGAGCTCGACCTGCCAAAGGATTGGAGTCGATGGGGTGACTACGCGGGCAAGGGGCCGTTGGAGCTGCGGCTGCGCACGAGCGATGTGTGCATGCATCTGCACGAGCGCCCGCCCAAATCGGTCGGCTCCGCCTTTCTCGGTCGCGAGGGCATTTCGTTCATCGACGCGCAGGCGAGCTCGAGCGCCCTGTGTGACGTGCGACTGCACGCCCTCGAGGTGCACTTCCGATCCGGCGACAACACTCCCCAGGTCGACACGCTGCTCTCGCTCTCGCTCTCGTCGATCGGGGTGCTCTACCGCGCCCACCGCGGCGCTGCACCCGAGGTGCTCCTCTCGATGCTCGATGACGAGGAGGAGGCGCTCGCCACAGCGCGCGCTCAGAGCCCCTCGCCCGCGTACCAGCGCGTGGACGGCTCGCCCGCGTACGCGCGCAACTACCCTTCAGACGAGCACGCGGGGCTCTCTGATGAGCTGAGCGGCGGCGCTGGGGGTCGGTCGGGCGTGGAGCTCGAGGAGCTGGAGGGGCTCGGGGCTCGCGAATCACCACTCGACGGCGTCCCCGACCTGGGCGACCACGACGGCGTCCTCGACCGGGGCGCCGTGCTCATGGCTGCCGCGCCCTTGCTCATGCCCGGGCCAGGTGCGCCGCCGCTGCTGTTGCTCTCGGTGCAGGGGCACGTGGACGGTGCCCGGGACGGCGCGGTGCCCGAGGAGTTGCGCACTGTGCGCGTGCGCGCCGAGCTGCGGCTCAGGCGGCTGCGTGCCGTGGCGATCGCAAAAGGCGTGGCGCGCCTGGCGGTGTGGGCGCACCAGGTGACTCTCGGCCTGCAGCGTGCGGAGAACGATCTGGCCGCTGCCCAGATGGCCGAGGGCCACACGGCCGCCACCTTGCCGCCGCAGCTGACCAAGAGGACGGGCCTGCCGCAGCCTCGCATCGAGCTGCATGCGCTCGTGAGAGGGCCACTCCTTGTGATCCCTTGCCCCAAGCTGCCGTGTGCGGCGGCCCTGCTCCGGGCGGGAGATTTGGAGCTCGAGCTGCAGCTCACGCAAGAGCCCAACGCGCCGCCGCAGCTGCACTCGATGTGCGCACGGCTCGCGTCGGTACAGATCTTGCTTGCTCCGCCGCAGCAGCACCTGCGGCGCGACGGCGCATCGCGTGCCTCGCGCTTGCTCACGAAGGACTGGCGCCTTCGACCCCAGGCGACCCCACATTGGATGCTCCCGTGTCTCGAGATCGCGATCACGGCCAAGCTCGCCGCCGCGGACACGGGCAAGGTGGAGCGCACGCCCACCACAGCGCCCACGAAGGCGGCAGCGGCAGAGGAGGCAGCAGCTCCCCGCGTGCCGCCGAGCACGCGGCCGCGTTTGAGTCCGATGCATGGCAATTTGTGGCAGCTGGTGGCTCAGATGCACGGGGGTGTGGAGCTTGGGGGGCAGGGCTGGCTGCCCATGTACCCGCCGCCGCCGCCGCTGCAGCCTCCGGGGGGGGCAGCGCCGACGGAACTGTCGGTGCGCGTCGTCGTCTCGACCACCACAATCTCGCTCGCGGTGCACGAGGCTGCCTTTCTCTTCTACCTCGTACGGGACTTTGGGCAGGCGCTCGTCACGGCGCGAGCGCCTGTCGAGCCAGCGCCCACCACGGCGCGCCCTGCCCAGCCGGCTTCTGTGTTCGCCCACCACGGCGCTTCCACGGGTGCCCCGCCGCTGCCGCCAAGGTTCGGGCGCTGGGGTGGGCGCACGCTCCGCTCCGACTCGCTCCCCGAGCCGCCCCCGGCCCTCGCCTTCTCCGAGTCCGTCCTACGCGACGAGATGATCGCGCAGGCCGAGACGAGCGAGGAGGCGCTGGAGCCGCAGCTCGTCGTGTTGCCCGCGCTCAAGGTGGACGTTGTGTGCGAGGGCGGCATTTGGGTGCGCGTGGTGGACGATGCCGAGGATGCGCTCATGCCGCTGTACGAGGCAGGGGTGCAACGGATCGAGATGCGCATCGAAGGCGCGCTCGGCGAGGCGCGCGAGGTCTCCATCCGCGAGCTCGCGATCTCGCGCGAGCTCGCGAGCTCGCGCGACCCTCTCGTCGACAAGGCGCTGGGCGCGCTCTCGGGCATCGCGCACTTTGGCTTCGTGCTTCAGGCGTCGCACTTCAACGCCCGCAACGGACACTGGGAGCCCATCCTAGAGCCCTGGAATCTCTTTGGCTCGTGGTCCAAGGTGGGCGCGTCCAAGGCGGGCGCGTCCAAGGCGTCCGCGGCGGAGATGGCCTCGACCTCAGCGTCGACATTTGCCGCCGACGTCCAGGGTGCCGACGAGACGGCCAGGGAGGACACGGCGCACGCGCAGCGCATCACTCTACAAGCCAACGAGTCGCTCGACGTCAACCTCACCCACGCGCTGCTCGTCTCTCTCGTCGAGGTCGATCGCATCGTGCAGCAGGCCAAGCTGCGGCACGCCCATCAGACGCAGCAAGAACGGCAGCGTGCACAGGCAGCCGAGCTCGACCGTGCGACGCGGCGACACGGCCGTGCCCCTCGTGGGGCCGACTCCGTCGAGGAAGGCGACGTGGCGAGGGGCTCGAGGGATCACGGCGCACTCCCAGCCCCTTGGATGAATTCGGTGCTGACCACCGATGACGGATCCGAGGCATCCGACGACGAAGAGGGCGACCACGAGAGTGACGGCGATGGCGACGAGGCCCAGATCAAGTTCATGCCGTGCGCCGTGCGCAACCTGACGGAACTCGAGCTCCACTTCGCCACGAGCGCCGCCGCGGCCGCCGCCGCGCTCCCGGGCAGGCGAAACGTCTTTGGCAGCGCGCGCAGATGGCTGGACAGCGCCCATGACAGCGCGCCTCATCCTCCGGCGCCCGGCGCCACCAGGGCAGCAGCCCAGCCGCCAGCCTCTGGACATCACTCGAGCATGGGTCCGGAGCTCACCCTGGTCAAGGCGGGGGCCACGGTGGCCTTCGAGACGCCGGAGCAGGCGGCGGCCCAGCGGGAGGCCGAAGAGCGGGGCGGCTCGATGCATGCGCGCTTTGCCCTAGGGGAGGAGGCCGTCACCACCAATTGCGAGGAGCTCGTGAGTGCGGCGGCCAGAGGCCATCAGGATCTTGTCTTTGAGCTGCTGCGCCGGCGCGCCAATGTCAACTCGAGGCGCCTGGCCGCCAAGTCGGGCGCCAAATCGAAGACGGCGCTGCACGAGGCGGCCAAGCACGGGCACGTGGAGGTGCTGCGACTGCTCGTGCAAGCCAAGGCGGACATTGAGCTGCCCACACAGGACAAGCGCCAGATGCGTGCGCTGCACTACGCTGCCCGCGCGGGCGCACGCGATTGCGTGTGCCTGCTGCTCTCGGTGGGAGCGGACGCGACGGCGACCACCTGCGAAGGGCAGACGGCGCTCAGCCTCGCGCAGAGCCATCCACAGGTGGCGAGGCTACTCGAGGACGCGTTGCATGTCTCCCTCGAAAGCGACGAGGGGCGCACCTTCCCGTCGGCCGAGCTCGTATCGGCCGCGGGCAAGGGGATGCGCGACCGCGTCACCTCGCTCCTCAACCAACGTGCCGACGTGGAGTCCACAGACGGCACGCTCACAGCCCTCATGCGCGCCGCCGAGGGGCGCTACCCTGAGATCGTCTCGCAGCTGCTGCTCGCGGGCGCCAATGTCGACGCGGTCGCGGCCGGTGGCCGATCGGCGCTGCACTGCGCGGCCCGCGCGGGGCCGGAGCGAACGGTCCGGCTGCTCCTGCTAGAAGGAGCCGACCCGACGCTCGCGGACCATGAAGGCAGCCTGCCCCTCGACGCAATCTCGAGCCTGCACACGCGCGAGAAGCACGCGGTACGAGGTCTCCTCTTCGAGCGGCTCAAGCTCTCGTCGCTGCTCACCTCGTCGCACGTGACGCCCTTCCTCTTTCGTATGAGCGATGACCGACGCAGCTGCAAGCGCTGCTATGCTATTCTGCTACCCACCTCGATCTCGTTCTATGAGGCGGTCAGACTCGACGACGCCAAGCTCTTCGGACGCGTCGACCTGCGCCACGTCGAGCGGCTCCGATCGCCCTGCGTGCGCCCGGCGACCATCGTCGCTGGCACGTGGCCTCGGCCGACGCCCTACTCGTTCGATATTGGCGACGCGACCTCGACGAGCGTGCTCTTCGCAGAGAGCCAAGCCGATCTCGATGGCTGGCTCCGCTGCCTGCAAGAGCTCATCGGCACGCCAGAGGATGAGGGCGAGCCGCTGGGCGTCGTCAACATGGAGCGTGCGAGCCGCGTGCCCCAGGAGCAGGGCCACGCACGCTCCCTGCCTCCCGCCCACTGCGGGACCACCTTCCACAGCGCCCAGGGGCGCACGAGTACGAGCGTGCCGACCTCATCCACCAAGAGCCTGCTCTCGGCCAAATTTGGATCGTCGCTCTCGCCCAAGTTTGGGCCGTCCCAGCCGTTCCAATCGAGCAGCTCGTACCTCTCATCCAAGTCGAGGCGCGTGCCTTCTTCCAAGCGGGGCGATGACAAGCATAACGACCAGCACCTCAAGACCTCGGAGCTCGTGCAAGACCTGGTGCTCTTCCTCGGCGATGGCGCGTATGAGCCGCTGTACGACGTGGGCATGATTGGCACTGACGTTGGCTCGCGGGTGCTGCTGCTCAAGCAGGCGGCAGACAAGACCTCGATCGTGCACCAGGCGGCCGCCGTCGAGCGCGCCGCCGCCGAGAAGCTCGAGCGCAGTGGCCTCGAGCGCAACGAGAGCGCACAGCGGCGTGGCGCGGCGCCCGCGACGATGGATGCTGTGTCGGCCGTCGGAGACCACAAGAGCGCCGTCGGAGCCCGTCACCGGCGCACACCATCGGCGCCCTTTGCTCTCGCGACGAGGCATGAGGTTGATGGCAGGGGGAAGCTGCCCGAGGTCGATGGCAGGGGGAAGCGGCCCGAGCCGCCGCCGCCGCCGCCAGTGCCCGAGCTCTTCGACGAGCAGCCGCCATCGGGGGCGTCCGTGCCACCGATGCTCAGTCGATCGGTGGACGGTGCGGCCGGCGGGGTCAAGGCCCACCGGCGCTCGCTTTCGGAGCCCAAGTCGGCGGCGGCGCTGCTCGAGGCCTCCCGGGCAGCGCTCGGCGTCAAGGCGCTCGGCGTCGTGTGCGAGGTGCGCTTGCATCGCGGTGGGCGGCAACTCACCGTCAAGTCGGCGGTGGAGGTACTCAATGAGACCGATTTCCCGCTGCTCATCATCATGAAGGGGCTCGAGCGCACCGAGCGTGAGCTGCGCGTCGAGCCGGGGGAGACGGCGTCGCTGCCGTTGCGCTTCACCGCCGCCGGCTCTGCAGAAACGTGCAGGAACATCCAAATCCGGCCTGCCGTGCATGCATCTGAAAGGAACATCCAAATCGGGCCGGCCGTGCCCATCGTCTCGGGTCCGCCCGCGTACCATTACGGCTCCCTCGTGCCACTCGCGCCCGGCTCCTCGTTGCTCACGTGCGGGACCTCGAGCTTGCGCGCGGGCGAGGCGGGTCGCGGCCCCCAGCCTGCGTGGATGGGCTGTGCGCGCATCGACCGCCTGACGACCACCTCGGAGCTCACGCCTTCGGCCTCGGCAAACCGAGCTCGTGGGCAGCTCACTCGGTTTCGTCTCGATCCGTCCGAGCTGCTGCTGCAGACGCATGCGTGCCTGCTGCCTGCGGGCGCCGCCGCGGGCGCCGTCGCGGGCGTGCCGGTGCCCGCGACGCTCTATCTGACGACGGGCTGCATGTGCATTGGCGCGTCGCTCAGCAGCGAGAACGTGGTGCACAAGTGGGTCGAGATCGAGCAGATCCACGCTGGTGCCAAGCTGTCCCTGACGATGCCCAATGTGATCGAGGTGGACATGAGCAGCGGCAAGCGCTGCGTCTTCGGCGGGCTGATGAACCGCGAGCACGTCATCAGCCAGATGCACGAACTTCGCGCGCGTGCGCGGGCCGAGCGGCTCAAGGGCATCGAGCAATGGCAGCCACGCCGGCTCGTGATCCAAGCGCCCCTCACTCTGACGAGCCTGCTGCCATGCGCCGTCCACGTGGCCATGCGCCAGCTTCGCGAGGATGAGATGCCCGATGACGACGAGCTGGGGAGCGGCTCGGGGAGGGCGGGCTCGGGGAGGGCGGCCACGATGGCCGAGGCCTCCGCAAGTTCGCTTCGGGAGGAGTCTCCGGCGGCGGGGATGCTTGACAAGGTCTCCGAGGGCAACAGCAGCAGGTCACCCACCCGCCAGCCTCCCAGCCCCTTGAGCGAGCCCCTCCTCGAGCGCGAAGCCGCATCCAAGAGCTCCTTGTTTTCTTCGTGGACGCCGCGGTACAAGCGCCGCCATCAGCAGACGCACACCGAGGAGCTCTTCGTGCAGCCGGGGACAGTCCATCGCTTCCACTCGCTGCATGCAACCACGAGCCTCTCGCTCCAAATATGGATGGACGGGCACGCGTGGGACAGCGCGCGCATGCACGGCGAGATCAAGTTTCGTCGGCCGATGGGCGCGACCGAGCACAAGCTGCAGTGCATCGTCTACCCGAAGGATGAGAATGCGCAGTCGCCCCGGGCCGTGTGGGTGCACCTCGGTGTAACTACGACCGCCGAGGGCACGTGTCTTCTCTCGCTCAGCTCGCCGCACTGGCTCGTCAACCTGTCGTCGCTCCCGCTGCGCGTGTATCACGCTCGCGAGTCGTACCCATCCCACGTCCTCGAGGCGCTGCCCAACGCCCGCTGCCCTCAAATCTTCTCCTTCTCCGACCAGAACATGGCCGCTAAGGACGCGATCTCGGGCGCGATGCTCGCCGGCGCGGGCATCTCGGGCACAGGCTGCCCCGGTCGCCTCGGCATCGCCCCAACGCTCAGCACGGCGCTCCCGACAGGCGACGGCTCGGTGGCCGTCCCGAGATGCATGCAACTTGGAGATGCATGCAATTCGAGCTCGGTGGCCGTCCCGACGGCGGGGCGAGAGCACGAGATGGCACAGCACCCCCGCGCCCGGCGGGAGCATCTTTCGGCCGCCTTCTCGGTCGACGCCGTCGGCAACGATGGGCCGCTCGAGCTGCGGACGGACGAGGGCGAGATCGCCGAGCTCGCGGTGCATATCGGCTCCTCGGAGGGTTCGCTCGCGTCGGCCGGCTCGACGATCGTGACGGTGCGAGATCGCTTCATTCTTCGGAACGACACGGGCGTCGACTTTGACTTTTGCGAGCTGCCGCCCACGAGCACTCCCCTCGCGAGCACCGACCGGCCGCCGCCCAAAGCCGAGCACCGACCAAAGCCGAGCACCGACCGGCCGCCGCCCAAAGCCGAGCACCGACCAAAGCCGAGCACCGACCGGCCGCCGCCCAAAGCCGAGCACGGCGCGGAGGCGGAGGCGCGCATCGGTCGGCTGCCCGCCGACGGCGGCGGCGTACCGATCAAGTGGCGTGAACGCACGGGCGAGGGGCGCAAGTCAGAGCTCGCTCGCAAGCTGAGCGTACGCCCAACCAACGGCTTCCACGACTGGTGCGCACCATTCTCGGCAGAGGCGGTGGGCAAAGTGGTCCTCAAGCTGCGGCCACGCGCCGTGATCCATACGGACGGCGACCGCGAGGCGGCGCTTCAGCACCTGCGGGAGCGTTATGAGGGCGACGGCACGGCCGACGGGCCGACGGACGAAGCGATCTCGGCGGAGCTCGAGGGGCCGTCGGCGACGTCGCGGGTGGGTGCATCGAGCGGCACGCCCCACCCGCCAAAGGGTGGGAAGCTCCAGCCGGCGGGCACGGGTGGGCCGACGGCCGCCTCTGCCGACGACACGCACTCGCTCTGGTACGAGGGCGAGACGCTGTACCTCGTGCTCACGGTCACGATGAACGGCTCGCAACGGCTGCTGCGCCTCAAGCCGCTCACGCAGCGCCAGCTCCCCTTCAAGGTGGTCAACCGATCCGATTCTCTCATCGCCTTCCGCCAGCAGAATTGCGACCACTGGGACTTGCTCGGGGCGGCCGAGTCGTGCGACTACACGTGGGACGATCCGCTCGGCACGCGCGCGCTCCAAATCTACGCATGCGACGCGACCGGCCTCTACTCGGGTCTCTCAGGGGCGGGCACGTACACGTTTGCGCGCAAGGCGGGCAAGGCGACGGCGTGCCCCGAACTCAAGCTCGACAACAACAACATCAAGCCGGACAAGAGTAGCACGGCTTCCGCGGGCTCTGAGAGCTCGAAGGCCGCGCCCGCGCCCCAAGCAGCACGACCGGCGGGGGCGGCACACGCGCGGCTGCAGGCGCTCGAGTCGCCTCTACTCCTCTCCGCCGCATGCAGCCTCGTCACTGCATACGCACCGCGCCCGCGCACGCGGCGCGGCGCGAATGGCGCCGACAGCTATGAGTCGGCAGCGGCCGCGCGGCGATCCCTCACGCGCGAGAGCGGCTGGCTGTGCCTCACCTCGACCCACGTGCTCTTCGTGCCGTTCGAGAAGCCAGGCGAGGGCGGCAAGGGGTCGGTCCTGGGCATGCGCCTCTCGCGCACACGGCGCAACACCTCGCACGGCACTGCGGGCGCCGCGGGCGCCGCCACGGCCGCCACGGCTGGCATCGGCGAGAGCCTGCACAACATCCACCAGCTACAGCATGCTCCGCTCAAGCTTGAGGAGATCGCCCATGTGCGCGCGGGCGCGCTGCCGGGCGAGTTGCTCATCTTCACGCGCCTGGGATCGCATGTGGTGGCGCGCTCCCTCTACCAAGCGGAGGCGCTACGCGAGCGGATTGCGTCGCAGCACCAAAAGGTACGAGGCGACCGGTACTCGCGCAGCTCTCGACTGTCGACGACGTCGAGTGAGCCGCTCGCCCAAGCCAAGGACGCGAGCGCAGAGGGCGGGTGGGCACCCAATCTCCAAACGGGCCGCAGCAGCACGCGGAGCGTCCCGCCGTCACGCGAGGGCGCCACGCGCACTGTCCAGGCGATGGTCCGCACGGCCCGCGCGCGGCGCGAGCTCCGCCGCCGGCGTGTGGAACGACTGTACGAGACGGGGCACTCGGCGATTGCCAAGGTGCTCGTTCGCGCCAAGCATGCTCCCTTACTGCTCGGCGGCAGCAGTGTGCCGGGCCCGCTCCGCTTCCAGTCGTATGAGCTCCTCGAGGCGGTGCGTACGGGCAACCTGCCGAGCGCTCGCGAGCTACTCGAATTGCATGCAGACCCCGACTCGATTGACCAGCACGGGCTCGGCGCGCTGCACGTCGCGTGCGCGCACACCCAGCCTCAGCTGCTCGCTCTGCTCCTCGAGGCGGGGGCTGACGTGGAGCTGCCTTCCGACACACGCCATGGCATCCGCCCGCTGCATGCGGCCGCCGCAACCGCCTCCCGCGCCGAGGGCTTCGCGTGCGTCTCCCAGCTCCTCGCGGCGGGCGCCGATCCGACCGCCACGCGCGTCGATGGGCGCACTCCCGCCCAGCTCACGCAGGACAACACGCGCGCGCGCCGCGCGTTGCATTCGGCCGAGGCACTCTGGGCGTTGCACGACACGGAGCGCACGCCGCGGCCCGCTCTCGTGCACGCCGTGGCCACTGGAAAGGCGATGCGTGTCCAGGAGCTGCTGCAGGCGCGCACGCACTCGGACTCGATTGATGAGCACGGCACAGGGGCCGTGCATGCGGCCTGCGCGCGTGGCGACGATGCGGCGCCACTGCTTCAAATGCTCCTCGAGGCGGGCGCATCAGCCAACCGCGCCGCCCGCGATCCCCTCGGCTCACGCCCGCTGCACTGCGCAGCGCAATCGGCCTCTCTGCGATGCCTCGAGCTGCTGCTGGCTGCACACGCGGACCCGACGCGCCGCGACCGGATGCAGCGGCTCCCAGCCGAGCTGTGCGGCGGTGGCGAGGGCGGCGCGAGCGGCCCGTCGCACGCGGCGCTGCAGGTGCTCACGAGGGTGATGCAACAGCGCCAGCACCAGCACCAGCACCAGCACCAGCACCACGCCTCGAGCTCCAAGAGCTCGGCGACGCGCAGCCTTGGGTGGCCGGCCATCAAGGTGTCGGTGGTCCTCAAGGGGCCCGTGTCCGAGCTGCGCCTGCACAACGAGGCCGACGATGCCCGCATGCTCGAGAGCGAAGAGGCGGACGAGGCAGAGGCGCACGACGCGCTCGTGCAGCGGGACCAGTCGACGGCGGTGCTGCTCGACCTGCGGCTCGAGGGCGTCAGCCTCTCGCTCATCGATGGCGAGCCGCGCGAGCTCGTGCACGTCTCCTTCCATAAGCTTCGGCTGCGCGCGTCGCGATCGCAGAGCGAGCAGTCGCTCGAGCTGCGCCTCGCTCGGCTGCAGGTCGACGCGGCGGTCGCGGCCACCAAGTTTCCGGTGATGCTCGCGCCAGTGCCGCACGCACGTGTGGCTTCGGCAGAGGGGGAGACGGGCGAGACGGAGGTATGCGTCGAGTTCTCGGTGACGCACAACCGTCGATGGCACTCGCTCATCTATCTCGAGTATGTTGGGCTGGCAGTGCGCCCGCTCCGGCTGCAGCTCGAGCAGAACACCATCGCACGGCTGCTCCGCCTCCTCGACTCTCTCGCGCGCATCGAGGACAAGGCCAACCGCGCGGTCGCACAGATCCCGGCCCACGCCAACGGCTCCCAACGGCCAACGGCCCAACGGCCCAACGTCCCAACGTCCCAACGTCCCAACGGCTCCCAGAGCGCCGCCACCAAGCCGGGGGCGGGCGGCAGCGGCAGCGGCAAGCCCGCGATGCTGGGAGTGGATGGGCACGTGGCCGATGGCTGGCCACGCGCCGACAGTACCCTCGAGCCGAGCGATGGCGGCAGCTTGACGCGCGCCCGCACAGACTCGGAGCGCGGCGCGCTGCCAGCGACCTTCTTGAAGTTTTACCTGCAGGAGCTCGAGCTGCACCCGGTGTCGCTCACGCTGACGGTGCAGATGGACATGGTGTGCGATGAGCCCGAACTGCAGCGGTTCCACCCGACCTCGTCCCTCGTGGGCGTCGCGCGTCATCTCGTGTCGCTCCAGAACGTGACTGTGACCTTCGACCGCTTCCAACTGGAGGAGGTCTTTGACACGGGCGACACGCTCCTCAACCGCGTGGCACGCTACTACGCAGTCAAGGCCACGCTGCAGCTGTACAAGCTGATTGGCTCTTTGGATCTGCTCGGCAACCCCGCCGCCATCTTTGCGGACGTGGGCGGAGGCGTCCGCGAGATGTACTCCGAGGGGCGCAAAGGGCACATGGTCAGGTCCCTCGGCGCGCTGACGACGGGCGTCGTGGGTGGCACAGGCGCGCTCACAATGGGCGCGACCTCCGGGCTCATGCGAGGGTTGTCCGAGGCGGCCTCGGCGCTCTCCATGGACAAAAAGTATCACCTACGCCGACAGATCATCCTTCAGAAGCCCGCGCTCTCTGGCCGGCGGGGGCTCTACCTCGGCGCGCAGGCATTCTGTGATGGGTGCGCCTCGGGAATCGCCGGCGTCGTGCGCCAGCCTTTCAAGGGCGCGCGCGAGAGCGGCGCCAAAGGTCTCATGTACGGCGTCGTCAAGGGCACGATCGGCCTCATCATGAAGCCCCTGTCTGGCACCGCCGCTGCCATCTCCAAGGCCGCCGAGGGGGTCGCTTCCGAGGTGAAGCACGTGCAGAAGGCGGGCGCCGCCGACGACGGCGCCCCGCAGGTGCTCCGCGTGCGCCAGCCACGCGACATGCGGGCGGGCGTGCTCATGCCGTACCCACGCGCGTTCCATGTGCGCGAAGTCGCGAAAAGAAGAAAAAGACAACGAAGAAGATCGCGGGACGACCTTTACGCCGAGGAGTTCATTTAGTTGGTGAAAATGTCGCCACGCTGCTCCCAGTATTCTAGTACAGAGTTTATTAGTATGGCTGCATGTCTGGCTGTAGTGTCGGGTACTTTTTGGTCGCTCCGAGTCCGACAGCGTCGTATACTGTGACGTATACTGCGACTACTCGCCGCTAAGTATCTCGACTCTCTGTGATCATAGATCAAACTACGTAGTCGTGTCGCGTGCGTTGTACCGAGGTTAGATCTAGATCTAACAAGTAAAAGGCGAGTGTGATCAAGCAAGCTCCATGTCAGCGAGCCCAGCCTCGTGAAAGGACCTGAGCATCGCCAATGTAGCGGATGGCAGTGCTTTGCTGAGTCGGAGAAGACTGTATAGGTCGGAGAGGTCGAAGAACTCTAATGTCATCTTCTCGATCGAATCTGAAGCAGAAGCGACCATCTGCTGAATACTTTGATTCAAAAAGCTGGGGCTTAACCGCTGAGTGTGATACGCACCAATGCCCTTTTCCTGGTCGTGCAATGGGATCCTCGTACCCACTTGGCCGAGACGGCTCTGAACCTGTGGCCACGGTGTGTATGTGTACTTAAGGATGAGCCCACCTTGGAGATACGCAAATGGAACCAACCTCTTTTGTCCGTCATAATATATGAAGTGGCGTCCGGGTTTGTATGTCCAATTTCCTTGCATAAAGCGACCTCCAAAGATGAAGCGTTCGAATCCACTAGCATTACTGGTTGTACATAGCGAGCGTTGCGCAGCCAGATCCTTGTAGCGTCCGAGCGGCCGTGAGTCGTTGCCCACCATGTAAACCGCGCGAATGCGCAAGGGTCGTTTGCCACTCAAGACTGCGAGCGACCCCCGCAGATCCGCATGCACCAAGAACTCAGTCGTCGTCAGCGCAATGTGCCAGTAGTCTGGGTGTGACTTCTGCACGCTCATCACCTGCATGTCGAGCTCCGCCGCGCCAAAATGGGGTACACTGGAATTGACGATGATCCAGTTTGGTGGCGCAAGCTCCTTGATGATTTGGACTGACCGGTCTGTGGAATTGTAGTCGATAAGGACTACCTTATCAAACATGTGTGCGTGGTGACGAATCCAGTATGGCAGCAGAAATTCCTCGTTGAAGAAGTGGCTGGTGAGCATCACTTGCCGCCGCGTACTGTTGGCGGATGCTGGTGCGCCGGAGACGCTCGGATGATGCGGCAGCTTGCTGGCGGGTGTCGGTTGGTAAATCATGTTGTTCACAGTTTTGCCGTTGAGCCACAACACGCGCGGCGACGGAAAGGGTTGGACGATTAGGATGGGCTCGGCGTGCGGCGTGGCAGCCGTGGCGATGGCCGTGAGCTTGGCCCTGATCTCCTCCAAGAAGTTCCACGCGAAGACGACGATGGCGAGCGGCTGCGGCGAGTTCTTCAGCAGCTCGGAAACAAATGATGTCCGCTGGATCGGAATGCGCGTCCCAGGGCAGAAGGTGCCCTGCTTCATGGGCGCGTCGTCGAGCACAAACTCAAGCTGCGCAGCGGCGCGGCCTCCGCGACCGAGCATGAAGTGCAGTAGAACCATTCCCTTGGCGGCCGCACCGTATCCACCGATCCGATATCCGCTCCTTTTGAGGCGGGCGAGCTGCGCCTCGAGCCACATGCCCGTCGCCGTGGCGCGCGAGTTGTACCTTTCGTAGAAGAAGTCAGTCGTGAACCCCAGAGCAACCTCCTTGCTCAGCCGCTGCTGCACACTAGAAGATAGATTCTGCCACTTCCTCGACGAGCTCCATGCCTTTCTCTCACGGCTCAACGTCCAGAAGCACGAGATTCCGTGAATGGGTACAGTCTGAAAGCTGACGATGGTAAGATTGCTAAGCTCTGCCGCCACCTTGAATGAATGCATCGTGAAAAAGGAGAGGTGCTCGTGGTACACCGTGTCAAACTGTCCGTCCTCATGCATCTGGCACTGCGACGTCTGTATGTACAGGAGCGTATGGGCGCCCATGGCCTTGGCGCACGCCCGGAGGAAGGCGACTGGCGAGGGCACGTGGGCGAGCACGTTCTGTGCAACAATTGCATCTAGGTGCACCGGCAACTCGTTCGGAGGCCAAACGTTCTCAGCCCCCCAGAAGCCAACTTGGATGTGGTGGCCCTTGGCGATGGCGGTATGCGCGATGTTGGCGGCAGGGTCCACACCGTATGTCTTCCATCCACGCTTCTTGAATGCATCGAGCTGCGAGCCGTCGTTGCAGGCCAGCTCAAGAACGGCTAGGGCCTTTTTCCCACTTGGAGCATGGCGCTGCATATTCACCGGCAAGGTGGCCACATCTGCAGATACCCTGTTGGCGAGCCACTCAAAGTGGCCCAGGAGCGTCTTGCTGGTGCCACTGACGTACAGGTAGTGTGAGAAGAGGCGTGGGCGCGATACAAGGTGCGAGAGGTGCATGTGGTTGCAGCTGCGACAGCGCATTAGCGCCAGTGGATAGCGCTCTGCCTGCAACGCCTTGTCGGTCGTGTTGAAAAAGTCGTTGGCGAGCGGCTGGTCGTGCAGGTCGAGCACGAGCTGGATGTCGTGGGAGCCGCAGACAGGGCACGGGATGCTGATCAGGACGCGGCCCTCTGGCCCATGGCTCGTCCCACCTAGATGCGTGCGCCGTACTTCACTGTGGCTGCGTATCGCATCGTGACTGGGCTTCTCGTCGGTACCGTCCTCGACAATGTGAGACAGTAGAATGTGCGCCCCTTTGGCCGTGATCGAGTCTGGCACGTGCATGTCGAGATCTGCAATGACAAGTGCCGGCGTACCTTTCATGGAAGTCTTGAAGGTTCGCGAGAAGAGGCTGCCATTGAGCGAGAAGCCGATCGAGTCAGGTGCAGGGGCGTGGTCCGCAGTGTCAATGCGGGCGCTCGTGCGTCCGGCGATCGCGCTCGCCAGCGTACCAATTTTGCTGTTGAACGACAGGAGGTGGTAGACGGCAAAGCGGGGGGGCTCGCTGCTGAGAGACGACACGGTAAGGATGTCGATGAAGGCGCGGGTCAGATCCTCCAGCCAGAGGTAGGCGCGGTTGGTCTCAGGGTGCCGCACGTGGAGGACACCCGTTGTGTACGCACTCCGCATCATCGCCATGGGACCAAGATCCGTCCTCTGGCCGGGCGAATTGCCGACGACAGTGCCGAAGCGCAGGCCAATTAGCTGAGGCGCGTTGGCAGATAACGATAAAGCCAGCATCGCCCTCTCACGTTCGAGCATGGACGCCGAGTAGACGTCGAGCAGGTCAGTGTGCACCGGATCTTGCTCATCTCTGGGGTGATCGCCACTGCCTTCTGCAACTGCAGACGTGCTGGCAAAGACGAAGAGCTGGTGGCGGAGCATGCGCGAGGCCAGTGCCACTGGGTCATCAACGTTCTCGGCATGCGACTTTTGCTTGCCTGCGGCATCGCAAGCGACTCTGCCGGTCAGGCCTCCGAGGTAGATCACGGCCGTGTAGTTGTGGAGCATGGATACTGGGATGTCGCGCGCCGCGAGGTTGGCGATAGGCAAACCCCCTCTGAGTTGCGGATTATGGTCAAAGCCCGTCACGGACCAGTCGCAGTGCTGTGCAAGCACTGCATGGAGCCGGGAGCCAATGTAGCCACCAGCGCCAACAATGGCCACGCGGAGGCGACGCGCGGCGCACACTGGATGCGGCGTGTCGGTGCCCGGAAGGGCGTCCGAGCGGCAGCATGATGAGCTCCGCAGGGAGTAGCCAGCCGCGTCGGCCCGGAGGCATTTGCACGGGTCTATTCTCGCATGGACACCAGTGATGGCGAAGCCGGGGTAAAGAAATCCGAAAGCGTGTTGAGGCACTGGCATCACTGCGTACAAGATGGCCAGCATGCGCCGATGAAGGCGGGCGCCGAGCGCAACAGAGCTCATCATTCTTTCCGCTGTTCGAGATTTGTCATACGTGCGCGCGTAGCGTGTTCTGTACCCGGTAAAAAGACACCGGGGGGAGCCGGGACACACACGGGCACACGGACACACTGTACCGGTATACCGGTAAACAGCAAACCTAATGAGAAAGTAGTAATTCGGGTCAATAAGTGATGATCAATTGGGAAAAAGGCCCCCAATAATGTTGCCCTTCACGTATTTTACCCTAAACATGGCTTCGCAACCACCTTTCCCAAACCTTTTTCCACGCTGAGTCGAGCACCTTACTCACGCTCGGTGGGAACCCATTTCACTATGTCGGCTCGGATCTTCTCGCGAACATGAAGATCAGTCGAGCCCACAATACAACGTGGCGTGCGTGCTTTCCGGGTCAGGTATTCACAGTCAACTCTGCGCTGCCTCCCGAGGTTTCTCGCCTGCGCATCTTCATCTATGAGCTCAACCAGTCATCTCACTGCGAATGCATCGCAAGAATGGAAAGGTACCGAAATAAATCGAATTGTGACTTCATGCGAAGCCCGTGCGTCGAGGTATTGAATGACCGTGATTACTCCGAGCAGCGCACGCTGGCTGCCGAGGTCTTCTTCCTCCGCCAATTAATGCGCATGCCCAATCTGGTAACCGAAGGGTCGCAAGCGGATGTCTTTGTGGTTCCATACCTCATGCAGACATGCGCTCACGCTTGGACGTGGGACACCAGGAACTTTGGGGGCTTCACAGACATGGTGCAACGGCTCAAATACTTCAAACAAGGGCTGCAACGGCGGCACATCTTCCTAGGCACCACAGATGGGTGCAACCCGATGCGGCTCAGCCGCGGCGATCGCGTTCCTTTCTGGCCATCCTTTGTCCACAAGCACCAAATACTTTGGGTACACACCGGGCCGCGCTTGGCACCACCATTTGAGAGTCATGACGTCGTCGTGCCCTACGCCCAACTGGGCAAAGGCCGCTCCTTTCGCCCAGTCAATCTTCGTCCTCAGTACTTCGCTTCCTTCGCTGGAGCTGCGTCCAATAGATATCGCTGCATCTTCCGCCTCGCACTCGAAAGGATGCAGCATGCACATCCGGAACTTAAAATGTGGCTTCGATTTACGGGGACCAGACATATCGGGCTGCCTGTATCCCAGGATGAGTTGTACGACAAGATGCACGACAGCCTGCTCTGCCTCGTACCACCGGGAGACACGCCAAATGCTCAAAACAGGTTCTACGACGCTTTATGGGCAGGATGTGTGCCTGTGGTGGTGAGCTCATTTCTCGGAGAAGCAGAGAACTTTGCAGAGACGTTTTGGTATGCAAACCGGAGTGAAAGCACTGTTAGCGGGCTTGAAAAGCGGGCGGGCTGCAAAACCCATAGCCTCTTCGTGGGCTGTGGCTCAGGCGCTGGGAACATCGACCACGTCTATCCCTTTCAAGAAATGTACGATCTCCACAAGGTCGTTCTGAAAGTACCCAGCGCTGCGCTTCACGAGCCTGGCGCTCTTGAACGCTTTCTCTTGGACCAGCCTCTTGCCAATCTGCTTGAAAAGAAGTTGTACATATCGCAGGTTCGCGCTACTTCCAAATTCTCAACCGCTTGGCGCTCTCGAGTCGCAGCCAACCGCTCCTCCTAAGTTCACCCCCTTTCTGATCTCTCCCGCGTATCCCGCCTCCCAGGTTCGTCACTTGTTTGCATACACAGAGGAGGGTGCTTCAGATGACGCATTTGCAAATGCGATGATGTCCATCTCAAAGAAAGTGGCATTCCCCACTGACGAAAAGATGGCGAAGGCAAAGGCGGAGGCGGAGGCGGAGGTTAAGGCGGAGGCGGAGGCGGAGGCGGAGGCGGAGGCGGAGGCGGAAGAGGAGGCGGAGGTGGAGGCGGGGTCGGCGGCGGGGGCGGCGGCGGAGCCTCTTGTGTAATGTCCGGCGCTTGCCGTGCTTGCTCCTTGAGCGTACGCGAGGCAATGCGCCGGATCATGAAGGGGAGATTGGGGAGAAGGGCGGGCAGGGAGGGGGTCGAGTACGAGCCGAGCCGGAGCGAGGGCGACGCCCGAGACGGCGGTGCCCGGGACGACGCGCCCGAGCTCACGCTGCTTCAGTTCATGGAGGAGATTGACCAGGAGCGTGCAGAGCATGCCAATTAGTGGCAATCAGTGGCAATCAGTGGCAATCAGTGGCAATCAGTGGCAATCAGGGAGCGTGCAGAGCATGCCAGCAGAGCGCCCGAGACGGCGCCCAATGGATTCGGCCTCGAGCGCCGCCTAAGCGCCGCCAACCGCCGCCGCCGCCGCCGCCGCCCGGCAGCAGCAGCAGCAGGCTGTGCTCGCCAAAGGCCCTTCGCCATTTATGCGCGTACACCTTCGCCTGTACAACTAAGAATTGCCCGCGGTGCGCGCGCGCGCGAAAGCGCCCGGCCTCCCGGCTCCCGCCTCCCAGCTCCCTTTTGTGATCATTGAGAGTCACGTTCGATGTCGGACGCCGTCTCTCGATCGACCGGCGGTAACTTGATGATTCAGAGATGCGTGTGACCACCCCCCTCTTCCTCCCGGTTCCCCCAAAATTCCGTAAATCCGTAAAAAGTTTACATTTTCGTCTCTTTTACAGCCCAGAGCAGCCCCTGATCTGCCCTGATGAAAGGGACACCATGAGACACTCTTGGATGTACATAGGACTCCACCCCTTCCGCCAACATGTCTTGTATTGGAGCGTCGCGTGACCCAGTCCATGCTCCACTCGCTCTCACACTCCTCAGCATGCCCGAACTGTCTCGGCGTATTCGCACGGCCGTTCGTGCAGCGCGCTGGGCGTGCCCGCCAAGCTGGCGGTGGGTTCCAGCCGTGATGTGAGCCTGGAATCTGGCCTGTGACAGACAGCGCGGTCACGTCGGCACGAGCGGTCACCATGAGGAGGCTCTTGGGATAGTGCGAGATGCACGCGTGGCAACGCGGCGTGGCAGCGGTACCTAAAGGAAAAGCACGCGCGCCTCGTCCTCGGCGCGCCGCGCAGCCCTAGGCTGATCTTCCTTCTCTGTAGACATCAGCCTCTGGAGTGATTGAGGTGTTACGGTGGCCGCACGGTGGCCACGGTGACTGCGCGAGCGCGCGCGCCGGCTATGGCGTGCGTCAGTGGGCCCGGCCGGCTGGGACGCGCGTCGGCGGGCGATTCACTGCTTTGCAGCGCCACCAGAGGTGCTGTCGCTTCGAAGCCTTTACTGTGGTGTGCCATGGAAGGTGCTCCGAGCGTCCGACGGAAGCGCGAAAGCCGAAAACGCAAGAATGCGGTCACCCACGCACTGGGGGGGCGGAAGCATGCCGGGCGACCATGCCCCACCCCAGGGGGGTGCACTTGGCGCCGTTTTGGGCGTTCTGTTACGTAATTACGGATTTACGGATTTACCCCCCTCCCTCCCCCTCCCACGCTCCGACCCGGTCACGCGCATCTCTGAATCAAGTTACCGCCGGCGATTGACGCTGCACGCTCGGCTCCACGCTGAGAGACGCGACCAGACTTCGAAGTCTCGACTCCCGTCCGTCGACCCGTCCGGTGAGCGGTGTCGTGTCCCGGCTCCCGGCCGGTGCTTTTTGAATCGGAACCCGTTTTTGACGGTGGCTGATTACGCTGCGTGATCCGTGTGTGTCGGATAACGCACGCCGCGCTCGCGCCCGCTCGCGCATGCGATGCACCATCTCGCATGAGATCTGCCATCTGCATGTAGCGTGTAGTCTGTGAAGTCAAGTCAAGTCTATGCACAAACAACTTGACTTGACTTGACTTGACTCTGTGTGAAGGACCCCGCCGCACTTGCGTGCATATATCCGGATATATCGTATTAGAGTCGGACCCGGATCCAAATAATCAGGGGAACGGTGATCCGGACGAACTACGCCTAATATTGCCTCATGCATCGGAGCAAACGTGCCTCGGGTGCGTTTTCTGTCTCGAGACGACGGCCACGTCGACAGCGCCGCACATGTCTTGCAAAGTGAGCGCATAAGTGCCAAGGCGTCGTTGCTGCGCAATGTGCTCAACACATGCGACCGGCCCGTCAGCTTCGCAGACGCGCAGCAGCGCCTCCGAGTGGATGATGTGCACAGGCACAGCCGCATCTATTGCCACCATCTCCACTGCGCAAAAAATGTTGAGCACGGGCGGAATGATTTTTGCATGGACTGACAAAGGCTGCCACTTGTTGTACTCCCTGATACGTGCGAGCGTGATGTTGACGGCGAGGACAAATGTGAGAGGCTGAAGGAGCCGAACCGCTCGCGCGACCATCCACGACATGTTGACAAAGTGCTCATGTCGAATGCGAACTGCTGATATCAATTTCTTGAAAAATGCGTTGGAGTTGTCATAGAATCCTTCGTAGCCAAGCTTATCCCACGCACGCATAAGGCCAGGAAAGAATGCTATGTTCTGGGTCATATTTCGTGTGTGCTCGTTAGGGGGCAGCTCGTGCCAAAGAAGTGCGAAGTCGTGCCTCGGGAAGTTCTGTTTGAACCAGCTGAAGTCATTCGTATTGAACATCATTCGGCCGATGCTCAGCGTCGAAGGGCACGTTGTTCTTGTAGCTACTACCGGCGCACGATCGACGATGCAGGTGGCAACAACCTTGGCTGAAGAGCCGTCTGTGGTCACTGGGCATGGGAGCCCTGCGCTCCGCACGAAGACGAGTTGGGTCAGATTCCACCGCGGATAAAGGCAGTCAAGCTGGTTGCTGACCAAACCAAAACCAAGCGTGCAGATATGGAGAATCAGCTCCGGTGAGCGCTCGTCAGCATCGTACACGATGGTCTTCAGGCGCTGGTCAGCGAAGAAAGATGCCTCTTCGTGCAACAGTGTCCGGGTGCAGTTCTCGCAGTCCAACACTAGCGTATCAAACGAGATTGGCCGGCCCATGCGCTTACTAAGGAGCGTCGCTAGGCCTGAAACATTGTATCTCGGCACAGCGTGTAAGACCTCGTGGCTATCGCGCCCAACATTTACTATCATCTGATTATTGTGGTTCCCCGAAGAGTTGAAGACCTGACGCTGCGCGACGACGCCGTGGATGTTGAGCCCTTCGCATCCATTAGCACGTGTGTTGCGATAGAGGATTTGGTAAGCTGAGGGGCTTGGCTCCAGAGAAACGCGCAGGCCCGAGTTGTGCTGTCGCCTGGAAATAGCGCACGACACTGTGCCGTAGCGTGCGCCCATCTCCAGCACCGTGCTGCCGGGAGGCACATAGCGCCATACGTCCTTGAGCGGTTCTGGGGCCAGGTACTGGTTCCCCATGAGAAAAGGGAAGTGTGGCCGAAAGCCCGTATAGGGAGTCGACCTTGCACCTTCGTCCAGCGTGAAGAGGGCTGTGGGGAAAAACCTTGGGTATGCGCGCCTCGCGTCTACCGGTAGCCACCACTGTAGAGCTAGCTTTGGCTTTGCTCTCGTGGTCTGGCGCACAAGAGCGCGCAGAGCCATGGCAAGCGAGGGTGGCTCCGACCCGTCCGAGGACGCGGCGAAGCTTTTCGCGGTGACAGAGCTCATGCGCTGTGACAGAGTCACGGAGAGCCTCGTCGGTGCAGGCATTGCCCCGTCGATTCACCTGGGCCGCGGAATCATCGTCTCTGCGTTGTCGAAGAGCACCGTGAGAGCCACGATCGAAAACAGTGTGGGACATGACACATGTCGCGACGGTAGACTAGTTCTAGTACAAACCTACGCTGACCCTGACCGTTACGGACTACGGTAACCGGGCGTAACGGTATCGCGTACGGTACCAACGTAGGTACGCGTGCGTTGTACTTTACATAGTCAATACTGCGCTACAGCTTACTTGTCCCGGTAAGCAGTGCAGGTACGGCGGTATGCCCTATGCCGTGCTCGACAGCGCGGGTCGATTCCGGTGTAGACAGCCGTAAGGGCGAAGGCGGCCACCCGTCCGACCCGTGACGTCTGAAGCTCAAGGCCGTCTCGCGCTTGCAGCTGCATGGGATGCCAATCACATGCCAATCACCGGAAAACCTGGTAGTGGTTCCATGCGCGCCGGTCGATGTCAGACTTTGTATAGATGGAGATGCAGCACGCGTGACCGAGTGGGTTAGGCACGCGGTGCAGGTTGCCCATGTTGCTCTCAATGAAGCTCTCCAGCTTTTTGATCGCGGGCATCCAGTTGTCGTGCAGCATGAGCGCCCCTCCAAGCGCGAGCATCTTGTGCGCATGGAAGAGCTCGACAAGAGCATCGTCAAACTTGTGGCCATCGTCGATGAAGAAGGCGTCAAAGCACACGCGCTGGGTGTGCAGGTAAGCCATTGCCATGGAGGCTGTCTCATTGACGTGCTGGAAGGTGAGGCGCCGTTCCGGAGCCGACTCGATGTAAGAGCGCACCGCCCGCAACCCGTCATAATGGTACGCGCCCTGGAAAGGATCGATCGCCACGTGCGCCCCGCCTTTGGCCAAGGCAGTCACGATGGCCAGCGATGAGACTCCGGAAGCAAAGCCCGTCTCACCCGTGATCCTTGCGCCCACACGCTTGACGACGTGGTGCAGGGTATTCATATCATTCATCGACACCTGCACAAATGCTGAGTCAGAATCGCGCCGCAGCGTCTTGCGGTGGTCGCGAAGTACTTGCCGCCAGCTGTGGTCATCCTCCCGATCGGCTGAGGTGTCGCCGGCCGCCTCGCGCAATGAGACCACCGCTGCCGCCGCTCGCCAATCGTTCATGCGCGCGGTCGAGAACACGGTGGCGTTGAAGTCTCCGATGTGCGTCCGAAGCGCACCAACGTCGCACGATGCAAACCAGGAGCAATCCTTCTCTTGCGTGGAGAAGGAGAAGAAATTGCAATTTCTGCATCTGGAGCACAGGGCCGCGCACTCGGAAGCGGCCCAGTGTTCCGATGCCACATTAAGCGCCCACGAACCCTTGTCGCCCGTGCAATGATCCGGATGGTTCTTGGATCTGACGGTCACTCCGCAAGTGCCCTTCTTTGTTGCGCTTGCGTTGCTGTACAGCAGCGAGCGAGGTGCCGGCTTGGTGCACTCCCAAATCTCTTCTCGCGCATCAGAGAGCGCGCCAGACGGACCGCGCACGGCACGGCCCTCCTCCATGATATCTGGCAACCGCCCCGGCAAGCCCAGCGCCAGTAGGAAGGCCGCCGGCATCGCGATGTCTGTGCTACCGCGGTTTCGAGTGCTGCATTACACTTTTGATGGCGTTTGTCTCGTGAATTTGATACGACGGGTACAAGAGGATGTGGAGGTCCGAGCTAGAGCACAAGCGGCGTGCCGTCCTCGTCGAACATCTGGCAGGTGGCGAGCGCAAGTCCAGTTGATACTGTATACATAACGCAAGATTTCAAAAGATGTGTCAACTCCATGTTTGCGGGCTGCCTCCATTGGTCAACTCGCAACCCCCTGACCCCCTGGCAAGCAACAAAGGGTGCGGACAACCCGGTCGTCGGGTCGGAAGCCTACATGTATGTTCGAATCACGAATGTCACAATGTCTCCGGTCGAACAGCTCAAGGAAGTACTAGTACAGCTCCGGATGTCCGGAAGCTGCCGAGCAGACATCTTCCGTGGGGTGGTGTTTGGGGCAGGTTTGGGGCCAGCTGAAAACACCCTTAACCGTCCGGGGAGCGCTGTGTTGAACAGCAGCATGGAGGCCGAGCGCTTCCATTGCGCACCGCTGCGGCTCGTTCTCTCAAAGACAAAAAATCCTTGCCTACCTAACGTGACGTACGGCTGCTACCCAGGCGAGAGCAAATTCTGGGTCAAGGATCGGTGTCTCGGCGCTTTCCAGTGTAATGGTGTCAAAGGCCGCCTTGTCGAGTGGTGTGGTGCTTGCAGGATTGGCGAGGGCTGCTCGGCGGCCCTGAAGAACTGTAGCTGCATCCAGGCTCCACGTTTGCGAAAAGGTATTGCACTCCAGCATCCGAAGCCGCCACGCGACGACCGCCTTCTCGAAACCGTGCGTTTCACTCCGTGCCCAGACACGTCGACCTGCCCACCGGCCGGCCAGACCAGTCGCGTGCTGGTCATGCAAGGTGCCAAGGAGGACGCGGCATTTGGCAACCTCTTCTTCTCCATGGTGGCCAATTTTGTTTTGTATGCCGGGCACAAGGGCCTCGTGCCGCTCATTCAATTCGAACCGAGCTGGGTGAAGCGGACGATGGGTACCGCATGGGCGGCCAATGGCGGCAAGCTGTGGGAAGTCTTCTTTGAGGGATACTGCCACAACGTGTCGGTCTGGCTTGCGAGCTGCTCCAATGTCATGCGCGAGCAGTCTAAGCTCAAGTCTTTCTTCTACCCGGGCATGCAGTACAAGTACAAGTGGCCGATTCACCAGTGGTACAATGCCGACTCGCCAGCCAAGGATCAGTGCGACGAGACAGATACGTGCGACCGCTTCAACGCGGCAGTGTTCCAGCAGTGGCGCCTGCAGGGGCACGCGGCCAGCCGGCGTGTGCACAGGCTGAGCGCGCCCTACCAGGCCGAAGTGGATCGCTTGTGGCATCGTCTCAACCCAGACGGCGTACGACCGGTACTAGGCCTTCACATGCGCGGTTCCGACAAGCGCTCTGGGCGCATTGTAGTGCGTCCCGAGGCATTCTGGCCATACGTACAGCTCTTTGGCGCAAATTTCCCGCGCGGCCTCGTCTACGTCGCCACTGAGAGCGCCATCTACGCCCGCGCCGTTGAGCTGTGGAACACGACCCTCAGCGGGCGGGTACTCATGCAGCCCATCGACACACGCGTTGAGGGACGGAAGGGCAACTTCTACGTGCACGAGCCCCTCAAAGTCGCACATGACGTGCTGCTTGACATCATGATGCTGGCTCGCTGCGACTACCTGCTTCATGGAGCGAGCGCGGTCGCCGAGTCGGCCATCTACGTCAACCCGGCTCTGCACTGGCGCTCGACGCACCTCGAGTACGCGCATAGCGGCTGCGGCAATCCGAACGGAACGTGCCCAGACGCACCGTGGCTATGGGAAAGCACGTACCACGGGCCGCATTACAGCGCAGCGCCCGAGCTTGATGAGGCGGGTTGAGGCCCGTCGCGGGTCTCAACTTACGTTATGACTCCTAAGACCTAAGAGGAAAGAGCTAACTTTCCAAAACTGGTTGGTCAACGCGTCAACCGGTCCGGGCGAAGCCGGCCGCCCGACAGTCCCGACGGCTGGCCGCTGCAGAGCGTGCCGGTGCGCGCCCTGCGGGGTTGTCAATAAATGTTGCTGGTCACAGCGCCCCAGTTATCTTTTACCCGCCGACCGACACGTTCTCGGCGACTCGAACCCCGGTCGCTTTTCCGGACGGCAATTATGCATGCAAGTATAGATGGTCGCTTAACCACTAGTCTATATTCACATTGTCGGTATAGTGGCCGAGTGGTTAGTGCAGTCCTTGAAACGTACTTCAAACGTACTGGGACGCGGTTCGAATCCCAAAGAGGGATTAACGACGAACCAGCCATTGAGCCAACAACCCTTAACAGGCATTGTGCCGGAATGCCGCCGACGGAGCAGGCGGCCAAACCGGGACCGGGCGTGACGCCGTCAACGGCCAACGCTAAATAACCAGGCCTAGTTCCTAGGCTTAGAAGCAAGATGCTCGGCCTGCAAATGTTATCTGAAAAAGGGCGCCGTCGAGCGTCGTGTGGGTCTTGTGGGTCGTGCGCAAGCCGCAACTGACGCGATATCACTTCGACGTTCCGTTGCTTCTTGTGACAATGACATATGACGGTTATGACTCCTATAGGACCTTCAAATGATGGATACCTGACGGCGTTGAAATACGGCCGCGGCCGATGACCGGCAATACCGGGCGCCTGCAAAGCTACGGTGACACATGATAACCTATCCAAAACCGCTCGTGACACTGTTATCTGCCTGGTTTCCTGGTTTGGCCCGTGAGCCGTGACGAGCCGCATACGTCGATGCCAAACGGACAGCCGAGATTCGGCCGGTCAGCCACGTGGAGAGTGGGGCTGCCACACCGCCTGTACCTGCTACTATCTTGGTGGAGTATTCGGCTTGCCATTCGTCATGAGCGGCGTGCCGATCTCTTCCACTTCCTTGGGCGCCACGGGTGGCGCTTCGGGCTCTGGCGACGTGACGTACACGAACGCGGAGCCGATGACCAGGAGCGAGCCCCACGCGAAGCTCATGGTGAGTTGGAAGTCGAAGAGGGCAACTGAGATGAGCGTCCCCAAGATGACGGAGCACGACGTCGCAAAGTTTTTGAGCAGGTTGTCGCCGTACTTGATGACGGCGGCTACGACGAGTCCGCCTGCCGCATTGAGCACTATGAGCGTGACCGTGGGCGCATCGAGCACCAGGCCTTGCGCGCGGACGGCGCTCCACTGCCAGCCGACCGTGGCCGCCGCGATCGGCAGCGTGAAGATGCACAGCTGCACGTTGCGCACCCAGAGTGACGGCGCAGCGACCTCCGCCTTCTTGACGATCGCCTCGAAGTAGACGCCCGCAAGCGAGGAGAGCGACGCCGCGAGTAACGTCGCGAGAACGCCGAGCGACGCTTGCCGTGATGACCGGGCTTCAGCTGTGGCTGGCGAAGGGATTCCGTCCCCGCTGCTGCCTAGATTGCGGCCGTGCACTCCATCAGGATGCCGACCGTCGGATCTATCTTCGTCTTTTAGTGACAGGAGGCGATGGCGCGCACCGCCACCGGGGCCCGCCCCAGTGTGCACCTGGCCGCTGGCACGAACTTCAGTACGGAGGGGGCCGCGGCTGGGACGATGCTGATCACGAACGTGATGGAGCCGCTCGGGGGGAGCTTCGTGGGCACGGGCGCCTGCAGCATCGCCGAGGACACCACGCTCGCCGAGACGTGCAGCCTGCGCAACCTGCGCAACCTGGGCAACCTGCGCAACCTGGGCAACCGGCCGGGCGCCGCCGCCGCCACCGCTGATGCCGTCGGAAATCTCGACGGTAACTACGCCGATCGTGAGCACGATCAGCGCGGCCCATTGGCGGAGCGTGAGGCGGCGGCCAAGCAGCAGCACTGAGAGCACTGCCGTCAGCAGCAGCTTTGTCTGGTAGAGCACTTGGAAAATGATGACCTCCAGGTGGCCGAGAGCAAAGTAGATGGCGAGGTTTTGGAAGGTGTAGAGCACAGCCGGTACGCTGAGCCGTAGCGTGTCTGGCGGAGAGCGGCAGAGCGCATCGCGAAGCCTAGCAAACGTCGAGGCGGAACCCAGCCCACCACAGTCTGTGAGCTCTAAGCAGACAGACATAACGAGCTTGAGCGCCTCCGTGAGGAGCACAAGCACCGACGCGATCGGGCGCGGCGCATTGGAGCGTTGCTGAGTGATCCGCGTAAGCGTCACAGAGGCGCAATGCTCAAAGAGCAGCACCGCGAGGGAGAAAAGAGCGATTGGGTGAGGCTGGCGCATGCCGTTGACAGTGAGCAAAACGAGCTCCGCACTGTCGGCAGCCAGTTTTGCGCTTACGACCATTAAGAAAACCTGTGATGACCTGTGATTGGCACAATCAACCTCATTCATTATGCAAATCACCTGAAATCACAATCCCCTTTCCGAATGCACGGGCTGTTTTTGCTGATTCTTGTAGCTTGACCAAAGGGAAGTGGTAAGGTTTTATTTCTCTCTGGATTCGCTCTTTCTAGAGTCGAGTCAACCCCGTCCGCGTCCCACCCTGATGCCTGAAGTGTGACAACCGACACTGCTGCGATTCCACTCGCGACTCGGTCGGGTGCTGCGGCGTGCGGGCGTGGAAGAGGGTTGAGTGCTGAAACCGCGAAAGCTTGGTATACCGACGATTTCACAAGGCTGCCGCAGCGAATCCATGGTGAAGACTGTCAGAACAGCCCGTCGAAGAAGAACTCAATGGGGCCCACTCCTGGCGTGCAATGCACTCTCGGCGCGCCAGTAGTGCTGCCTGCAAGGCCAGTCGCCTCAAGACACGTGCAATGCCACGCATCGAGCTCGGCGCGATAGAGAGGCCATGGCTCGTGCGTGATCAATCCGCGCCAATACCGTGCCTGCTTGCGGCCGCCGTACAGCAGCCGATGCACGAGTCGCATGAGCAGCGACGGCGGATTGTAGAGAACAAAGCGTTCGACCAAGAAGGAGGCGAGTGATGCATCTTGCGGTGTGGAGACCTCCTCTGCCACATGCCACTTCGCCCTTAACATTGCTGTGCCACCACGCCCCTCACTCAGGAGCGAGTCTCCATTGAGCCCTCGCCGCATGGCTGCATAGCGATACGAAAGGCCAAATAGCGCGCCCTTGCACCAAGAACTGGCAGCAATGCCGAGCAATCGAGGCTGAAGAAGAAGATTCCCGGTAGAGCACCGCCTTCAGTGGGGCGCACATAGGTGCGCACGTTGACGGCGTGATGCGACAGTCCAAGCCAGCGCGCAAGGGAAAGTGGCAGACCCACTGGGAAAGGGTAGATTCCTTGCTCGGTGAGGGCCACGACGCTTACCCACGCCTGCCCCTCGTGTAAATCTGGGATAAGGCCGTCTGGCAAATGCCTGGCGATCATGGCCGGATCGATGGGCCACGAGACGAACAAGGCGTCCTTCCACGCATCGTGCCGCATGAATCGACAAGCGTCTCCTTGGCCCACATCCATCATACGTTGCCAGAATAGGAGGGTTTGGGATGAGGACTGCAACTGTGTGGACAAAATGTGACGCGGTGTGAACGTTAACGCGACAGACGCGACAACCGGTGCTACGGCACTGTTACTGCCCGCTCAGAATACACACACCTTACATGACCCCATATGAGACGCGGAGCATGCGCGCGCTGGCGGCGTTGAGGATGGTTTGGGCGTCGGTGCCAGGTCCGGGGGAAAAAGCGAGCACGACGAATGTACAAATTAACAAATAAAGCAACGTTTATAAACTCGACACCCAAGACACCGGACTGGTGTACATACGTTCACACGACAGGGCCGACGTCCGGAGCTTGGCTTGCATAGCGGTGCTTGCGCTTCGCGGCCTCGCGCGTGGCCTCCCGCGCTCGATCCTTTTCCCGCTGCACTTCCTCGCCCAAGAGGCGACGGCCGCGCTGCAGCCAGCCGAGAGCTGCACCCGCGACGAGTGCTCCGAAGAAGCACAGCATCACGACGAGCGTGCGGCGAGCGATGGGCTGCCTCGCAGCGGCCGGCGTCAGAGGCGGCTCGCTGCAGTCGTCGCCGGTCCAAGGCGGATCGCAGATGCAACGGCCGATGGCCAGGTCACACGACCCCTGCGCAGAGCAGCCAGGACGCACACTCGTGGTCTCGCCGTCCGCGCCCACAGCCTCGCCGAAGCACGTCGCGAGTGCCAAGTCGAAAGCTGCTGGCATGCGGAAGAACCACGCATCAGGATCGTCCGTCAATCCTCCCCAGAGCCAGAGCGTCGAGGGGGTCGAGGCCACAGCGACATGGCCCAAGCGTGCCGCCGGCCTTGCACCCCCTGCAGGCGTGTGCACGCGCACCCACGCGCGCTCGCGCAGCCCGTACAGCCACAGCCCGTCGTCTAGCAGCGGCGAGGCGTTCGCGTGCGCGGGCACGGAGATGCCGCCGTACAGCAGCAGGGCGGGCGCCGTGGTGGGCGCAAAGTGAGCATTGGTGGCAGCAGCTCCGGCAGGTGGCGCGAGGGCCGTGAGCGAGTGCTGATGCCTCGGGGCAGGCCACGGGGCTGTCGAACCGCCACCGCCAGGGCCGTCGTCGAGGCCGTCGCCGCCTGCATGCAGCTCGCTCCACACGCGCGTCTCGGCGCAGAACTGCCACAGGTCGCCCAATGGACGATGGCGCGCGTCCACGCCTCCGGAGACGACGAGACACCCGCGCAGATCGCAGCACGGGCCGTATGCATGCGTGACTGCCGCGTGGGCGGCGCGCGGTGAGGGCGCACGGGCCCGAGGGTGATGATCCTCGTCATCATCTTCCTGCGTATGCATGCCGTCGCGAGGCGTCCAGAGCTGAGACCAAGTTTCCACAGGAGCGCGCGAAGAAACGTCCGCGTCCAGCCGGCGTGCATCGGTCCGCTCAGTCTCGGCCTCGTCAGTCTCGGCCTCGCCAATCGAGAGCATCCACACGTCGCCGAAGAAGGTTCCCGTCGGCTCCGAGACGGCGCCGTCAGCGGCCGCGTTGGCCGAGGGCAACGGAGCGGAGCCTCCGAAGAGGAGCACGCGCACCCCTCGCGCATGCTCCGTCGCGGGCAGCGCAGTCAGTGTGTGGTACGCTCGGGCAGCGGGGCGGCCATCCCCTCGGGGTCGTAGCAGCTGCCACGAGGCCGAGGGCGCCCCCGGGGCGATGGGCGTGCACCGGAGCACCCAGCTGTCGTCCAACGGCCGGGCGCCGCGCTCGAGGCCGCCATGGAGCAGCAGGAGCATCCCACCCAGCCCTACTGCCGCAGCCGCCCGACGCGCCGTCGGAGCGCCAAACTCGACGTCCTCAGATGCAGCGAGCGTCACCCACTGCGCCTGGCTCGTCTGCCGCGGCCCACGCGCCGGCCCACGCGCCTGCCACACGTCGGCGGCAAGCGTGGGTGGGCCGGTGGGCGTCGCAGCCGCCGTCAGGCCTCCGAAGAGGATTGGGCGTTCATCGCACACGCCACATGCGGCGCCGTGCCGCCACGATGGCAAGTACGAGGCCGCCGTGCCGCCGAGGAAGGTAGCATTGGACGCGGCTGCCACCGTCGCCTTGGCGACGCTGGGCACCATCACCTGCCGGTGCCAAATCCCTGCAGACGGCTGCGAACAGTCGCAGCCCTCGTAGCCTGGCGGGCAGTTGCAGCAGCCAGTGGCCGCGTTGCACTGTGTCCCCATCGCGCAATCCGGGCAGCGCTGAGATTGGCACACACGTCCGTATCGTCCCTCAGAGCACAAGCATCCACCCGAGAGCTCGTCGCACCGGCCGTGCGGTGCGCGACATTCGTCGAGGCACACACGCCGATCGCACTGCGCGCCGTACCAAGGCGCGTCGCACCGGCAGCGGCGCGTGCGCGGATCGCACGTGCCGTGTGCCCCGCACCCTACGCCACAAATGGCGATCGTGCAGTGCGGACCTGCCCAGCCCGCCTCACACGTACATGTGCTGCTGCTGGCCTGGCACTCGCCGTGCACGCAACCGCCGCAGTCGATGCCCGCTGCCCCGAGCTGCCAGAGCTCCCAGCGCGGCGGCGCAGCGGAGGGGCGAGGGGCGTCCGCTGCCTCGGCTGCACCCTCGGTGAGCACGCCTCGGGTGTGAAAGTTCGGTTCGGAAGCCACAGCCTCACCGAGAAGCCACAGCCGCGTGGACGCATCACAGGTGGGCGGCGAGGCAGCCTGCGCGTGCCGCAGCCGCTGCGGGCACGGCGAAGCCGCCAGTCGCGCGCCCGAGCTGGAGGTCGCCCGCAGCCGCAAGCGTTCCCAGCCGCCGCGTGAGGCGCTGTACTGCCAAACGTGCGGAGCCATCGGTGCAGATCGCATCTCGGCCCTAATCTCGGCCCTAATCTCGGCCCTCATCTCGGACCGAGCCGCCTCGATGGCGCCTCGGCTCCCCCCGCCCGCGACCTCTGCGCCCCCACCTTCCTCGTAGTCCTCCTCGCACGCGAGCGAGAGGGCGCGTTCGGCGCAGGTGGCGAGGGGCGGCGGCGGCAGGAGCTGTTCAGGTCGAGGCAGCGGCGAGTGGTCCGAGCGCGGAGTGAGGAGCCGCCACGTGCGCTCGAGCAGATCGAAGCTCCAGACGCCATCATGCAGAGCCACGCCGCCGTGCCCGAATCCACCGCTCACCAGCAGCTGCCTAGCACCGCCCGGCAGCACTGCGCACGCGTGGCCTTGCCTCGCGGCCGGCCGCAGCCCCCCGCTCGAGACGCCGCCGTTGAGGAGCTGCCAGCCTCCGGAGGCGGAGGCTGGGTGGCCATCGGGCTGCTGTGCCCGTGCCACGACCGCATCCCACAGCCACACGTCATCCAAGAGCCCCTCGGCGCCCTCACCTCCATGGACGAGCATCATCGCCAGAGGATCGAATGGCACCGCGCAGTGCCCACTACGCGCGAGCTCTGGCGGCGTGCTGGCGCGCCGCCAGGCGAGCGGGCGGCTGCCATCCATCGCGAGCGTCCATAGCTCGGCAGCTGGCTGCTCGGATTTTTCTTCTTGCAGGGCGTGCGTCGGCCTGCGCTTGCGGTCACCGACGCTGTAGCTGCCTCTGGCACCCAGGAGGAGCAAGTCACTGCGCAGTGCGACGAGCGTGTGCCCAGTGGTCGCACGCGGTGAGGCGGCGAGGCACAAGGGTGCCCTGCGCTGCCATATCCCCGTCCCGAGCTCGAGCTCGAGCACAGCGTCGTCTGCAGGAGCGCCGGAGGCCAGGATGCCGCCAAAGAGGAAGATGGAGCGATCGCTGGCGGCCATGGCGGGTCTATCGAGATAGCTGGCGCTCAAGAAGTCTGGCAGAGCAACCTGGCGAAAGGACATTATTACTGCCGATGTCCCAAACGGTGGTCGTCCAGCTCCCTTATGGGGATGCGCACCCGGTGGACCCTGTGCTACTATCCAGACAACGCGGCCATTCTCCTGAGAAAGCGCTATGTTGAGCGCACTTTTCACCTTCTGCCACAAGTCGGACCAAAATGGGATGTACGCGAGGTCGGACGTTCACATGGAACGTACACTAACTTTGTGGTCGCCCGTTGACCGTGTAGCATATCTCTAAAATAAAATATCAGCGCAGCAGCCTGACGGCGGCCGCGGAAGGGCGAAGGCGCGCGCGAAGCGCAGAGCGCTTGACGCGTTGATATTTTTAGTGAGGAAGTGAAGTGTGAACTTCCGGTGAGAAAGAGCGTGGAGCGCTCTTCGAGCTGCTAAGGATAAGATTCAGGTCGTCCAGAAAGCTAGTGCGCTAACACGATAGATAAATCTTCGTTGTCGCGGAAAATCACTAATCACCCTCAAAATACAAAAACAAGATCGTGCTTCGTGGCTCATGTGGTTCACCTGGGCTGTGCTTCAGTGAGGACACCGTGTGGCGAGCATGTGGAGATCGCTGCGAACTTACACACCCAGGGGCCGCGTTGCGGACGGATCGTTACCCTCTCCCGTGAGAGGGTCCTCAGACTCGGGAGCTGGACGATATCGGATATATGACCTTTCAACATTCCGTCAACATTCCGTCATCGGCTTCGGAAACGAGCGCGTAGAAATGCTATAGAAATGCGCGCGCTCCGGCGGCCAATAACACTCTACCGCACAGCTTCGCACAGCGCCCGCTTGCGCCCGCCTGACAAGGCCTGACGTGAGGACCTATCACCTATGACCACAATGGGACGCGGGCACGCGCTCGCGGTGACGGACGTTCGCATGTGTGGCGAAGTTCTCATGAATATCTCAATGACATTTTTTTAGACCTCATCGACACAACGCGGCGATCGCGGCGCGGCCACTACCCACTAGACTATGATACCAAGTTGAATACCAAGTATGATCTTGCCCGTGGCTGCTCCAAGCTCCATGATAATCAGATATGGCTAACGATCTCACGATATGTTACCGAAGGTCAAGGTGCGGCATGACCTGGCGTGTCGCCGTTTGGCATTTGCGTCTGGACCCAAGCCGTGCCCCCGGCGATACTGTACATATGGGTGAATTCGACTCGCATGCACCTGCTGCAGCCGCTTGCTCGCTTGCTGCAGCAGGTGCTGCGTACCATGTGCAGGCTTGCCTCGATCAGGTAGCATCCAAACTTGGGAGTACCGACACAGTCTCATTTAGCGAACAGAACTCCGCCGATGTATTCCTATTGCCCGAGCGCAAGCCGCTATGATGATCATCAGAAGACCTGCTTCCCCTGCTTGACTTAAAGTCCGCGTTCGCGCAGAGCTCGCTCGGCCTCCTCGGCGAGAGCACCCCCGACCCAATGTCGCGTAGCAGCATGCACGTCGCGTCCGTGACGCGATACCGTCTGAGATCATGCTTTGGCAGTGGAGCTTTGCATGTTTGCAGTAGCGCGGCTGGAATGTGGCAGTAGCCCGGTTGCAATGAATTAGTAGCCGGGCCGCAGTAGCCTGGTGGCATGGACGCGTTCCTGCTGGGATGTCCGGAGGTCAGCGACCACATTGTATGGGTCTTCTGATCGCTGGCAAAGTCGCGTGCACACGGCCCATGCCTCCCGCAAGAAGTCCACTTGTGAATGCCGACCTCTCTGTGCCAGTAGTGTCGACAGAGGCCGTTGCCATACATGTCGAACATTAATGGAACCTGCTCACGGCGCGAGAACCACCTTACTGGTCTGCCAAAGGAAGTAAACGGTCGAAACGAAGCGTGTTTACTGCCGAGCTCCACCGCTACAGCTTGTGCTTTGCTCATGTTTGGCCCAAGGCGGACATAATGGTCGCGGTATGAGGCAATCAGCCCGGGGCCAAAGATGAAGCCCGTGTTGGAGTGCGCGAGAGGGAAGCTGTATAGCAGTGTTGAGGTTGCGTTCTCAATTATGTAGGGTTGTGAATCCTTATCGTGCAAGAGGCCTTGGAGCGATTCGAAGGTAGTTGAGTCGAGTGTATAAAGATAGCTGTCGGAGGCTGCGAAGGGATGCCATTGCCACTGCCATAATGCATGCAAGCCTGAGTAGTCCCACAGATTCACGGTAGTGTGTGCCACGACGACGCTCTGGTTGGAGAACGGCAGCCTTGGCAGGACTGAGTGCAACACCTCGGAGACGAGCTGCTTGCCGATACTGCAGTTGTCCGAGCCAGCCATCATGACAATGATGCGCTCATGCCAATCTTGGTGCAGGCCCGCAATCCACAATGATGCAAACAGCTCAAGCAGCCTTCTTTGGCTCCCTGAAGGATGCGAGTTGATAACGAGTCGCCGCTTACGCTTCAGAAGCAACGTACCGCATGCGTTGTTAACGCCCGACAGAGGCAACGTAGAGCACGGCACCGTGACTCCCTCAGGTTGCTGCGCGCAGTCGGCCATGTGCCCCCGACCGCGTTGCGACAAAACACCCAGTTACCGGTAAAAAGACTCCCCCCGGTGTCTTTTTACCGGTAAAAAGACACCGGCGGAGCCGGGAACGGTTTCGTACAGTAGCGGGTGTGGGCGGTTTCCCTGAAAGACTAACGGAAAACCTCTTTGATCTCACCGACCAAGCGCCTCAATAGCGCAGCGCGCGCACCGCGGTCAATAATACGCGATGGTGTCGCCTAAGCTTACCCGCGTTTCACGACGGCGCCCCGAAGGCTGTGCAGCGGTCCTGTCGTGCGGCATCAAAAGAATCGTGCACCCATCGGCGCCGCGGTGCTTGGGCGTTGTTGGGCGGACAGCTCGGCGCGCTTCCTCATTAGAATGGCAAGCTGATCGAGCTCCTCAACCGTCGAGCCGGCGGGCATCAGCTTGGGCACGGTGCGCCCCGCGCTCGTTGGCCGCGGACCCGTACCCTTCTCGAGCGCCACCGGCACGGGCAGCATCCACGCTGACGTGGCGAGGAGCCCACCAGTGCTGCTCAGGCTCAAGGTCGGCTGCGCCGGCGGCGGCGGCTCCGGCTTGACCACGGGGGCGGCGGGAGCGGGGGCGGGAGCGTTGCCTCGCTGCGACGGGCGCTGTAGCGCGCCGTACTCGGCGAGACTGCCCGAGAGAGCGCTCCCCTTGTCGCTCGCTTTGAGCTTGCGCTGAGTGGGCGGTGCCGCCTGTGTGGGCGGTGCCGGCTGCCCGTAGGCTATGGCGGCGGCGGGCGCGAGCTCGGGATTCTTGGGGAGCGGGGCTGTGCCGAGCTGGGCAGTGCCGAGCTGATCCCTAAGGTGCGCATTCTCGTGCCGAAGGGCGACCACCTCCTGCGCGGCCGCGCGCAGCTGCTGCTCGATCTGCGCGTGCAGCGAGTCGTGAGGCGCGCTCGGGTACGACTCCATCGCGAGGGCGAGCTCGAGCAGCCCCACACGCTCGCGCTGCTGCGTGTTCTCGACGAGGAGCAGCCCGTGCTCCGCCTCGAGAGCGTCCCGCTTGGCGGCCAGGGCGTCGAAGGCCTGACGTAGCTGCGTATTGGTTGCTGCTAGCTGCTTGGCAAGGGCGAGCGCTCGCTGCAGCGCCGCGCCCTGCTGCTGCGCCGCGGCCGCCTCCTTGGCAAGCCGCTGTGAAAGCGCCGCCTCGCGCTGCGAGCTGACGCCGCCGCCGCCGCCGCCGCCGCCGGACTGATCGTCCTTGAGGCTGCGGCTCGGAGTGAGCGGGGAGGCGGGCGAGGCCTCGGGCCGACCGTTACACGTGCCGTGACCCGGGCCGACGGGGCCGATGAGAAGCTGGTGTGAACATGGATCCGTCCCGTGGGCACCACCGGCTGCGCCGGCGCCGGCCGCCGCAAGGCCGCCAAGCTCGATGATCATCTGGAGCCGTTGGATCTCTGCCTTGAGGCGCTCGATCTCCGACCGGAGCTGGTTGACCTGGGCCGTATGCGGGTCGGTGTTCATCACAGGTGCGTTCGTGATCGCACGCGCGCGCGCCGCGTATGCGAGCGTCGAAGCATTCTCCTCGGCCTGCAGGTCGCTCGGCGAGATGCATGCGAGCATGAGGGTGTGGGAGTTGCCTCCGAGAGCGTGCTTGAGGAGCCGCGTGAGCGTTGAGTCGCGGTACGGCACGTGACTCGCCACCTTGGCGCTGCCATCCGAGGACGCGTCCGAGAGAGCTAGGATCACCTGCAAAAGAGGGAGGCACTCAGCGAGGCGGTCCGAAAGCGAGGCAGTCCGAAAGCGAGGGGGCCGTCCTACGAACGCGAGCATCCCACCTTGCGCAGCGTGAAGAGAGACTTGTTGATCTGTACGCTCTCGAGCATGGCTGCCTTGGAGGTCGCGTCTAGGAGGGCCTGCTGGCGCTCCGAGCCGGCAAGGTCGACGAGCGTGAGACGACCCTCGGCGAGCACCTTCTCCGCGCGGTCGGTCGCGAGCTGCTGCACGAGCAGTGTGAACATACAATGCGAGCGTGACGAGGCCGTGTTCATTCGGGTCTCGGCCACGCGCTTGTTGCTCACGCCGCGCTGGAAGAGTGCCTCGGCTTCCTCGGCGCCGCCCAGCTCCTCGACATAGAGGTTGTCGACATGAAAGTCCTTCTCAGGCGACCAACGCAGCTTGAGGCCACGGGGCGCGCCCGTGCCGCTGCCGCCGCCGAAGATCGGCGCGGCGCTGCTGCTGCTCGTCGCCGGATTGAGCAGGTCGAGGACCTGCTCCTTGTAGATTTGGACGAAATGGCACATGACGCGCAGCCGCGGCGCGCCCGGGGTCGCGCTCGCGTTGCGCGCGTTCACCGCCTCGAATAGCGCGCGGAGCGTGCGTGGCACGAGGCCAAGGCGCTCGTGCGGAGTGTCAAAGTCGACCTGCGGCCCCTTGCCCGCGCTGGCGCGCTTGTAGTCGTAGCCCTCCATTGTGAACGTCTTGCCACTGCCTGTCTGGCCGTACGCGAAGACTGTCGCAGTGTACCCGTCGACCGCTGAGCCGACGAGCGACGTGAGGCCTCCGAGCCTGAAGATCTCATCCTGCGCAGTACCCGGCGGGCACACGTGATCGGCATCGTAATTTGAGATGCCACCCTGTTTGTTGACCAATCCGATGCGGTTGGGCCCAAAGGAGAGATAGTTGGTGGTACAGCCAGAGGAGACCTCCTCCGGCAAGAGCGGGCGCGCTCGGACCAGCACCTTGACGCGCATTGCGACACCGTTGGCGGCGCTGCTGTGAAACCATTGGCTGTGAAACCATTGGCTGTGAAACCATTCTCTTACAATCCAAAGTTAAGCGACCAAGCAAGCAAGCAAGCTTGCTTGCTTGCTTAAGCGACCGTGAAATCAACGTGTGATGAGACTGTTGGCAGAGCTACCACAGGCCCAAGCAGGGAGAAGGGGTATATTTGGGCATATGGGGTACCGTGCGGATGCATACCGGGAGTTAAAGGATCCTTAAATCCTTTAAGCTGCTCACGTTTCAGAATTCAGATTCAAGGGAATCTCGAAATTGATTGATGCGCATCCCGACTTAATTCCAACGGGAGGCACGGACTGGGTGCATACACCTCGTTGCGAGGAGATTCGCGAACGATGGTGACTCTCATGTCTAGCTCTCAGTCGAGAGCGGAGTGGTCCCGCCCACCCACTGGGCGATAGTAAGCCTGGTCTAGCTCTCTAGCTTTAGCAGGGACCGGGTTGTCGCGCTCACCAGGCTGCTTGTGTAGCTCTGACGATCAACAGCAATTCAAGTCAAACACGCGACCAAGTTTACTCTTGAGTTTGCTGACAATTTTTCCTTTTGAAAGCTCAGCGAACGAGCGAAGTCTCGTCGAGTATCGAGATTAAGATCGAGAAGTGTCGAGACGAGACTCTTCAGCGCTACGCAGGCAAAGCACCCTCGAAGTGCGCTCTAGCTGCGCCGGCGCGAAGGTGGGATGCTGCCGCCTCCACCCAAGTTTGCTGTTTGGCGCGCACCCCGGGGCCTCCACCCAAGTTTGCTGTTTGGCGACGTGCGGTGGCCGTGGGATCGAATCCAGTAGCGAGTAGGGAGTCGAGTACTAACAGGCCCGCTCCGGCTGAAGTCCGCTACACCTGCTGCTTACGTTATACGTACCAGTGCCACACATGAAATAGCGCGTGTTTGAGCCAAATCATGGTGAACGCTGACCACCCCTCAGCCGGCTGACAAGAGACACAACGACATGCACGAACTCAAAAATTCACAACTACATTGATCACACTCTTCATGCTTCGTAGTTCGGTACGCGCAATCTCTGCACCGGGCACGCATGCCTAGCATAGCTTTCCTCTTCGGTGCTGCTGTTGCTGTTCAAACACAACGCGCATACTCTCCGGACCCCCTAGCACGAGGGCCATAATCACATGGACGGAGATGATTGTGGCCGCTTCGGTATTTGGGAGCGCCGCTACGGCGCACGTCGGCACGGGGTCCTTCGTGCACAGGGAACATCAGCGCGCCCAGGCATAGATTCGGTGGTAGGGCATTCCCTCGCCCACAAAGCCGTTGACGACTCCATCAACGTAGGCACAGCCGCCGGCCGACGTCCAGCGGAACTTGTGAGATTCGCTGGACCGCCAGTTGGCCCACACTTGATTACCACCGCAGTAGCCGTTGGTCTCGAGCGTGGTGTCCCAAGCTCCCGATGGGTAGTGAGCATCGTCGAGGGCGAATTTGATCATATCGCCGGCATTTGGCGTAATCGAGCCGCCAAGCGGATATGCCCGCGAGTTCTCGTCTGTTCGCAGGAGGTTACCCGTCAAGTAGCCGTCGTTGTACTTGAGCACCAGCACGACGCCCCACGCGTCATGCAACTCATGACGGGTTGCGGTCAAGTAATTCAGCTCCGCGTCCGAGAGTTTCCATGTGCTGGACTCGACCAGGGGATCACCCACGGCGGCAATGGTGTAGATGCTGGGTTGTGGGCCAGGCTGCCTCAGCATCACGTTCGCCCATGCCCGCCCCCCGTGGTGTTTCACTCGAAGCTGTTTCGTACCGGTCGCCGAGACGTAGAACCAGTACGTGCCATCAGGATACGAGTCGGCCTGGGCGACATAGTGGAAGGCGTTTGCTGCGCTCTGGCCGTCACCGGGTGGACGTGGAGAGGGCGGCGGCGGCGAGGGCGGAGGAGGCAGCGGTGCCCTGTCGGGCAGATATGGTGCTGGGGAAGGCGGTGGAATTGGTGGCGGCGGACTCGGCGGCGGTGCTGGGGGCGGAGGGGATGGTGGGGGGAGTGGAGGCGCCGGACTTGGCGGTGGCGGCAATGGTTGAGGGGAATCAGGCGGCGGCTTCGGCGGCGGCGATGGTCGAGGCGGGAAGGACGGCGGCGATGGCTGTTGCGGAGGCGGCGATGGCGGTGGAGAGGGTGGCGGCGGCGAGGGAGGCGGCGACGGTGGAGGCGAAGGGGGCGGAGGGGACGGGGGAGGGGACGGGGGCGGAGGTGAAGGAGGTGGTGGTGATGGCGGTGGCGGGGAGGGTGGGGGTGGTGAGGGGGGTGGCGGCGAGGGTGGGGGCGATGGAGGTGGAGGCGAGGGTGGTGGAGGCCGCGGTGGCGGCAAAGGCGGCGGCTTGGGCGGCGCGGGTGGAGACGGAGGTGGCATTGGAGGTGGTGGAGAGGGAGGTGGAGGAGGAGGCGGGTCCAACCAGTTGGGTGGTGGTGGATGGTGGGGCGGTAGTGGCGGTGGATTTTGGGGCGGAGATGGTGGAGAGGGAGGCGGCGGCGAGGGGGGCGGTTCCGGTGGCATCGGAGGAGGGGGAGGAGACCCGTCGCCACAGTAGGCCTGGCTGCACGACGGTGGCTCGGGCAGTTTGTAGAGGAGCGTTTGCACCAGACCCGCATCGTAGCTGCAAGCGCACACACGCACCTCGACGTGCGACGTGCAGTTCGTAGCATCACTTGGGTCGCCGCGGAAGCACACCCGCCCGTACTTAGGCGGATCGCCAACCTTCGGTTGCGCCGTTGCCAACCATCCCGGCTGCATTGTCCCACAAGCCTGATACGGAGGAGCAAACTGCGGCATGCGATTGCCTGACTCGCCAGTGAATGAGTACCAGTTTGCGGCGCTTAGGTTGTGGTGACCAGCCATCGGGCCGTTGCGATCGCATCGGGCTTCGAACCGATTGGTGGCACGGTGCCCAGCAGCGGAAGGCGCAGCATACAAGCGGAACGAGTGGTGCCACGCAATGAGCGCTCCGGATGCCATCGGTGGCGGCGATGCGTGTGCTCCCAGGGGAAGCAGCGGTGATGGCGGCGAGAACGGCGTCACGCCGTTCGTCATCTGGGCGAGACGCCAGAAGACGTGCTCTCCCACACTGGACCACGAGATGTTGTACGTTGGGCCGAGGCTGTTGAACAGAGCACCAGCGCGAGTCCACGGCCCGCTGTCGCTGTCGTCGGAGAAGAACACATCAAATGCTCGCCACTCTGTGGGACCTGCAACAGTAAACCTGAGCTCGACGAGCTCCCGAGCCGACGTGAATGTGAACGTCAATGTGCCGGGCTGCGTCCCAAAGTGCAAGATCCCCGTGCGAGTGCGGTCGCCGCACGAGTTCGACGTTGCCGCGCCACTTCCGGCACCGCCTTCAGCAGCGTACGACGCGGAGCAGATGAGATCCCTGGCGGACGAGGTATTGAAATAGGTAGCATTCGCAGTGATTGCCGCGATAACCGTTTCGTTGAGGGCATACGGCGTCGGGCCCGAGTACCTGAGGCCGGTGAAGGTGCCATCCTGCTTGAAGGAAAAGACGTTGTCAGTGGAGCGCCAGTGTTCATCGAGCACGACGACCTCTGCAAGCGACTGAGGGCACCCTGCATCACACCAGCCATTTGGTGGCATCGGCGGTGGTGGCGGCGGTGGCACTGCAAGTGCCGCAACACGGCAAGCGTCGGTGATGCACGCCTTGGGATAACACATGCTTGCTGCGAGCTTGTTTTCGCAGGCAAGCCAGGACCACCCATCAAGCCAGTTGGTGGTTGGTGTATTGAATGCGCCTTTGCATATGACTTTGTGGAAAAAGGTGTCAAAGAAGGGGTCCACTGCCCTGGGCATCGGTAGATTGTCGACGGCCGAGCACATTCTTGCGCTCAGACTTGCTGGCCGCGGGTTGAATGCATTGTTCATCGTGCGTGCGTCAAGTTGCCAGATGCCATCGATGTTCGCAAAGCCCGGGTTGTGAAACGTCATCGCTGCAAGGCCGGCATTGCTGCATGGAGGCTCGTAACGGAACGTCGTGGACGCCGAGTAAACCATGTTGTTGTGCGAAAAGTAGAGGTACCCGTCCGTGCAGACAGTTCCATGCAGCCAACCCGGGGTGCAGCCACCACCCATGCCGATGGAGACGGCCGGAAATGCGTGTGTACCGGTCTGTGGCAAGAATTGTGTGCGCAACTCGGCGCCGCAGCCCCGGTTCAGGACCGCGACGTCGGATGCGAATGCCAGTATGGAGTTGCCGAACTTGCCCCCACTCCCCCCTTGGAGCTTCATGAGCGCGCCCGGGCCGCCATTGCGGCTGGCCCCCAGAATGGTCATCGAATAAAATTCTGGGTGCGTGCGCGGCATCGAGTCGCGGTCGCCATCGGTCCCCGAGTCCGCCTCCACGCCATTGTCGCCGTCGTTTCCGAGCATTGCGAACATGTATTGGCCCTTGCCTTGATAGCCCTGCTCTACGTCGAATGCGTCATCGTCATTAAAGAGCGCCGAAACGTACTTAACGTTGACAGTGCCGCCAAAGAATTGGAAGCCATCGTCCGCGCCGAATGCGACCTCGCAGTGCGAGACGAGAGTGCCAGAGCCCACACCAGCAAAGGTGATTCCATTGATCTCATCGCCTGAAGAATCAATCGTTCCGCTATGGAACACTCGCACGAACCGCAAGATCCCTGAGCTGTCCGTTGGATTCGTGCCGCCGTACGGGACACCCTGGAAAGCAGGGAACGAAGACGCAGAAGTTGGCGCAGACCCAGCCAGCACGATGCCGCCCCACTCGCCCCGCGCATAAGATGCGGCTGCCACGCTATCTCGCGTGGTGAAGGTGATCGGCGCCCTAGCCGTACCGTCGGCAACAATTTTGCCACCCCGCTCGATGAAGAGAGATTGAGATACAGCTGCCGAGCGCCTAGCGTAGATTGTCACGCCAGCTTCGATTGTCAGCGTCACGCCGGCTTTGACGTATACGGAGCAGTCGAGCAAGTACACTGGCCCAGCGGCGAGGAGGGTATCATTGACAAGATCGCCGCAAGTGAGCACGATCTCCGAAGACGCGCTTGGGGGCGGCGGCGCAGGTAACGGCGGAGGTGAGGGTGGAAGAGAGGGCGGCGGGAGAAACACATTGTCGACGTCGGTCGCGCAGTAAGCCGCAGGGCAAGCCCAGGGAACGACAAGCCGGTAGGTGAACGTCTCCGACATCCCCCCGTCGTAGGAGCACGCGCATACCTCAATCGACGCGGTGGCCCCGCAAGTATCCGCCGAGAGTGGCCCAGTCTGGAAGCAGACGACACCATGGCGAGGAGCTGCTCCCACTGGAGGATGCGGCGTTGCAAGCCAACCAGTGTTTTGCGAGCCGCACCGCTGGAACCCCGGAGGTGCGGTGGGCAGTCGGCGACCCGCATCACCATAAAAGTGGAACCAGTCAGCATTGGAAGTGTTGGTACTGCCAGCCAGGGGGGACCCTGGCGCGCGATCGCAGCTCGTATTGTAGTACGCGCCCATCTCTGCCAGGCTGTTGTGCACTGAGCGCCAAGCTTCGCTGAGCTGCGTGGTGGCGTTCAGAGCCTGGGGGCACTGCGCGTGACAATGCGACGGCGGCTGCGGGGGGGGCGGTGGTGGCGTAGAGGGTGGCGATGGACAAGGTGGCGGCGACGGATCGGGGCTTGGAGGTGGTGGTGAAGGAGGAGGAGGTGAGGGAGGCGGTGGCGAGGGTGGTGGTCTGGGTGGTGGAGAAGGCGGCGGCGGAGACGGAGGAGGAGGCGAAGGCGGTGGTGGAGAAGGCGGAGGCGAGGGGGGGGGAGGGGGGGGCGGCGGGGGGGGCGGCGAGGGCGGCGGGGGGGGCGGGGGGGACGGCGGCGGCGACGGCGGAGGCGAAGGAGGTGGAGATGGTGGGGGTGATGGCGGTGGCGAAGGTGGTGGGGATGGTGGCGGCGAGGGGGGTGGCGGGGACGGGGGTGGAGGAGACGGAGGGGGCGGCGACGGAGGAGGAGGTGACGGCGGCGGGGGCGAGGGCGGCGGGGGGGATGGTGGTGGTGACGGCGGCGGTGGCGGAGGCGGC
>Ga0210243_100098_pt1 | contig 60795 bp, 33 predicted proteins | sample ChrtobMeP5a_32mM_FD_155461 | JGI IMG/M metagenome (GOLD analysis project Ga0210243, IMG submission 155461) | Chrysochromulina tobin associated microbial communities from unialgal haptophyte culture, Seattle, Washington, United States - P5a_32mM | ecosystem: Host-associated > Algae > Haptophytes >...
GTTCAAACCACTAAACAGTGGTACGAACCGTCGGTGGTCCAAACCACTTTGGGCTGGTCCGGACCGCTTTTCCAGGTTCAAACCACGAAAACCTGGTCCATCCCTATTTTTTCCCGGTTGCTAAGTCCCCAGGGCACCTACCGCGGTGTGTGAATTCACGCACGCCGCCCGCCCGCCGCCGCGCTCGCCCGGTCCGCAATTTGATACGACACTTTGATGAGGCGCGCGCCGTCGCCGCGATTTATAATGTATATCCAAATCGATACCGCGTTACCGGACCGGTCGCGGCCGGGTTATGCGCTTATGGGTTAAGATGCGGGTTGCGGCCGGGCGCATGGGCATGCGGCGGCTCTGTCACACTCTCACTCATACGATGGGTCGAAGGATACACAAATCACACAGACCCGGGTTCAGACCCGGGTGACACCGTTAGGGATAGAGACGTGGCCGGGCCGCGCGCGGGAGCGGACCGAGTCTGCTGGAGCGCCGACGCCGTGGCCCAGAGTCGCAAAGAGAGAGTTCGAGAGAGAGTTCGAGTTCGAGTTCGAGTTCGAGTTCGAGTTCGAGAGAGAGAGAGAGAGAGAGAGAGAGAGAGAGAGAGAGAGAGAGAGAGAGAGAGAGAGAGAGAGAGAGAGAGAGAGAGAGAGAGAGAGAGAGAGAGAGAGACTAAGACCCTGGGCATGCACAAGGAGAGACGGGTATAGATGATTCCAGCACGATCACGCAAAGAGGTGCGGCTGGACCCAATGAAGCAGGTATAGTCTGGCGAGAGGCGCCTGATACACTAGTGGGTTGGCGCATCCGCTACTAACTGCACGAGGCCGTCAACGATCTTCGTATCGGGCCGGTCGCCGGCGCGGTGGCGCTTAATCAGCTCCCGCATCGCCTCATTCCTCGCGGGGTTGTTCCGCTTCAGCCACTGAGCGAGGAAGATGTTAGGATCCTGATTAAAGGTGCCCGGATTGCCCTCGGTGGCGCACGCCTGGAGCATCGCCTCCAGCCCGTACTGCAGCACGATGATGAGATCGCCCTTCTCCAGGAACTGGCGAGGCGTCTCCTCCTCGTCTCCATACAGGCCGCCCAGCAGCACCATTCGGCCTGGCCTTCGCAACGTCTTCACAGCCAATGTTTGTGAACGACAGTGTTTGTACTTCACATCCCAGAACTTCCGTTCACCCGCGCCCCGCGCCGGACAAACAGGAACACGCGGTCCCGCGTTCCTGTTCGTGCGTCGAATCCGCCGCCCCCGTCCCACCGCCCTCCTTTACCCCGCCCACCATTGCGGTCGGGAAACCCGCACGCCTTTTGTCCGCCTCGCCCCCCCTATTTCTTACCGCGTGTCTCCATATTTATCATGGGGGCATGCTTCCTGGGGACCGTTCATTTATGGCCGTGCGAGTGGCCGTGAGAGTGGGGGCTGCCGCAGGCGTAGCTGTCCCCATTGTCGCTCGCACCGTCACTCGACGCGCCGTCGGTCAAGTCCCCCATCTCAACGTCGGCCGCCTTGAGGTAGGCCTGGTAGGCCTCCGAGTGCGCGTACGGGTTCTTGCGCACGAGGTCGCCACGCCCCCAAAACTCGACACAGTTGCCCCACGGGCCGCGCGAGAATGGGTTGTGGTACTGATTGAGGTCGTTTTTCAGGTAGTGATACCGGTGCTTGTTCATGTCCTCGTTGGTCGTGAGGTTGCGCAGGGTGAGCGAGATATGGTAATTGTTCATCATGAGCGCCATCAGCGTGGCGAAGAAGAAGTCGACGGCGACGAACCACACGAGAGGGTCCTTCGAGTTCACCACCATCAAGTATTGGACTGCTGCCGCAAAGGTCGTGCCCACGCCAAACATGCCCACGAAGATGAACACGCAGAACTCCCAGTAGTTACCACCACCGATGGTGTTGTTGATGTACGGGCAGTAGTGGTCGAACATGGGCACGCAGCGCTTGCGTACGTGGCAGTGCTTCGAGCGCAACGGCTTCACAATCCTGCACGTGTGGCACAGCGGCATCGAGGTTGCTTCTGGGAGCGTGCCTTCACTCGCCTTCTGTAGAGCCTCCTCATACTGTTGGCGTCCCTCGATGCCCGTCGCGGTGAGGCCGGGGCATCGTTGGTTCACGCGCAAGTACGAGATCTGCATGAGCACGTTGATCGCCAGGTAAGCATAGTGCTGCCACGCCGCCACAACAGGCAGCGCCGCCGTGATCGACGGCGCCAAGTACAGCGCGTAGATGACATACGCGCCGCCCCCGTTGATCAGGTAAAAGTAAAACATGACCTTGGACCCGTCGTTGCCCATCAACGCCTGGTGGACGCGCACAAAGAAGGTGGGGTTCGCCTTCAGGAGCAGGCGCATCGCCATCGTGTTGCCTCGCTCCTTGGCAACCTCGAAGGGCGTGCGCCCTTTGGCATCCTTCATCGTGACGAGCTTTTCGACGGACGAGGTCGACTCATCGATCAGGTACTCGATCACCTGCGGCGCGTTGCGCGCGGCGGCGAGGTGCATAGGCGTCGAGCCGTACGTGTCGGCCGCATCGGCCGGCAAGCCGAGGTAGTGGAGCAGCGCCGCCGTCTGCAGATTGCCCTTGTAGGCAGCCCAGTGCAGCGCCGAGTCTTGGCAGTCGTCGAGCCGCGAGATGTCCGCGCCGTGCTTCACCAGGTAGAAGACGAGGACGGTGTGGTCGTACTGGGCAGCAATCACGAGCGGCGTGGTCTGCTTGATGTCGACCTCGTTGATGTCGGAGCTCTTGCTCAGCAGCATTTTGACCACATCCACGTGCCCGCGTGTGCTCGCCCAGTGTATAGGCTGCATGCCTGACGAATCAATGCGGGCATTGACCGACGCGCCCTCGGAGAGTAGCAGCTCGAGCACCTCAGTGTTGCCGAAGAGCGCCGCCCAGTGCGCCGCCGTCGCACCATCCGCCGTGTCGACGGCATGCAGCACGTCCGGGAATTGTGCAATGAGCGCCTTCGCCGCAGTCGTGTTTCCTCGCTTGATCGCCTCGCAGAGCAGGTCTTGTGGCGGCGAGTTGAGTGCCACCGAAGTCAGCAAACCGGTTTCTGCCATGATTCCTCAACGCAATTAGGCTCTGAACATCCGTGCCCGCGTGCGGGCCGTGCGTCATGCCACGTCGTCCACACCACGTATGTTTGATAGGTTGAAGTGCTATAATACCGGGGCAGACCAGACCCATCAAACTCGCCCATCGAAACGCGGGGCGCGGAAGATGCCGTTGCCGCCGCCACCGCCGCCGCCGCCGCCCTTCTCCCTCCTATCGCCCTTGTTCGGGCGCCCCCCTCGGCGCTCCGCGCTGCCCTCGTCGCCCCCGCCTCCTCTATCGTGCGATCTGCCCTCCGGGCCGCCCGCCTGCCGTCCCTTGGATTTCCCTTCGTAAACCTCCTCGACGCCATACGGCTCGAGCTCGGTGCGCAGGGCCTTACCCTCGTTGCATGCGCGCACGAGAAGGTGCGCGAGGGTGTGGTAGAAGCGGAGCGACTTGGTGTTCGCCGGGATCGGGTAGTCCACATCATCGCTTGGCGTGTCCGAGTCCACCACCGAGATGAGGGGAACGTTGACCCTCTGAGGTTCTCCATAGAGCGGGGTCACGTCGAGGCGCACGATCAGATCGGGCGGACGTGTCATGTGCTCGACGCCGCGGTAGTAGTTGGCCTTCTGCAGGTCCGAGTACTTGAGCTTGCCCGCCGCCTGCATGAGCGGGTCGGGCCGCAGCTTCTTGTGGATGTGCTCACGGCTCTTCTTCCAGTTAGTGAGGAGGCCCGGCACCCAGCGCTTCGCGAGGTAAAATTGGCCCGACTGCTCACCGACGACGCGGCACAGGCGCGCAAGCGTCGGCTGCGTCGAGACGAAGAGCGTCCGCCCGCCACGGAATGTCACCTTCTTGAGAATGTGCAGCACCCGCCGTATCGCGACGAGCGTCTCCTCCGGGTTGATGATCGCCTGGCCGCCAGCCGTGCCAAGCAGGTAGTTGTAGGCGTTCGTGTGTGTGCGCGCCGACGAGAAGCCGAGAAAGGAGTTTTGGTACTGCAGCACGTATGGATCGACGCTGAACTTGCGCAACTTCTTGGGCATTGGGGCTGTCGCCGGCCGCATGGGCGGCGGCATCGGGCTGGAGAGCTCGGGCGGAGGGAGCTCGAAGGGCGGCGGCGGCGAGGCAGAGCTGAACGGCCGCGCTGCTGCGCGACTGCTAAGGCGCCACTGTGCGGGGAGGAGGCGGCAGCGAGCTCGCGCCACCAACGCCACGGGCCCATGCATGGGCCCTACAGAAACGCGTCGTGCTGGGCGAAACGTTCACCAGAAATTCCAAAAACACACGCTATGCTACATCGGTCGCGCACGATCACGAGCGGCTACATGGGCTCGGTTGGACGCTCTTAACCAGCCCTGCGCCGCGTCCCCTCTGGCCGCGTGTGGGCTGTGGGGTGTGGCACACTACCTTGTAAATTGCACACGAGCCGAGCGGTTCGGCCCTGAGCATCTCATCGCTTCGCCTTGCTCATCTTCGACAGCGAGTCAAAGTCAGCCAGTCCGGTCAACTTCACCTTTGGGTTGAGTCTCGGAAGTCTTGGGGATGCCGCCGATGGCGGCAGCGCCACCTTGCCCTCGCCGGCACTGCTGGCGCGACTCGCCTCGCCCATGACCGCCATGGCGGCCACCACCGCGGCCGCCCGGGCCTCGTGCTCCCCTTCCGTGGTCGGCGATTTGCCGTGGGTTGAATCCTCGATGCTTGGGAGGCTCGGACGGGCAGAGGCAGCGATTGAGGCGGCTCTCCCGCGAAACTCAGGGATGGCAAGGCCTAGGGCCGTGGCACGCTTGGGGTGCTCGGCCGCCCCGTCCTTGAAGCGGCGGTGCATGCTCGCCATGGTGCGTGAGCCCGCCGGTGGCGGCGTCTGCGGTTCGAGCGCAAGCTTGCGCTCGTGTAAGCTCTCGACGCTTCGATTGTGCTGCGCCGGTGTGCATAAGAAGGAGGTGAGCGATGAAGATGAGGCCTTGATCATCTGCGCACGATGCACCTTCTCGTCGCTGCGCTTCCGGAAGGAGCCCTCCCTCTCCTCCTTCTTACCACGAAAAGAAGTCCACGTTTGTGAGCTCCGAGTGAGCACCAGGGGGGAGATCTCGGAATCCACTGAAGGCTCTGATTCCTCTTCGTCTGTGCTCGGCGGTCCGTCAGCATCCGTGTCCTCCGGAATGTAGCCGGCGAAGCCATCTTCGGGCTTCACCGACGCGACTAGGTAGCCGCTGTTGACCGATGGGCTCAACTCTTTAGGCGGCACGACCTCCGGGCAGGCCTCCGCGGGAGGCCCACCCTCCTTCGCTGCGAGCTTGCGCGCGCGCGCTTGCCACGCACAGTAGAGCGCGACGCCGACACCGACCGCCGCGGTCGCAGCCGTCGCGCTGACAAACCGCCTCTCTTGCTGGGTTTCCATCATTATAAATCGGCTTGTTCGTGCTGCCGCTTCTCACAGCATCACAAATGCATCGAATGTGTCTAGAAACTTGATTTGCGGACTCTCGCGGACTTTTTCATGTTGTGTTTTTCAGCGCTCTTAGCTAGTTGCTGGCCGCGAAATGAAAGTCCACGGCACCGGACGGAGCCGCGGTGGCCCAGTTGGCTGTGTCGGGAAAAAGCTCCGGAACTGTAACAGCCGGTCAACTTCCGATCATCGGGGGCCTTCCAACGTCAAGCTTCGCGGCGGCCCGCGACGTCCAACCGCATGGTCATGCTCACCTTCGACGACGTTGTCCGCCTCGCCGACGAGCAGCAATGGCAAGCACCTGCGCGCCCGCGCGACAAAAATCCTCTCGAAGAGTATTGCGACAGCCCATCGAAGCGCGCAAAGCTTAATTGGGCGTCTACGGAGAGTGCTGTCATGTTGCACACCCCAGCGGCGATGCGCATGAGGGCCGCGCTGCGCTCGCATCCGCGCGTCCTCGAGGCACTCGACGCGTGGTGGCTCACTGCCCAGAACACCATGCAGCGGAAGGCCACCGGGCGGGGCCGCACGAGCACACCACAAGTGCTTCCCAAGAAGGACTACCTGGAGCTGAACATGTTACTGTACAAGGCTATGGTGCCGGAATGGGACGAAGAGGACGCGAAATCCACCGCGAAAGCGAGCTGGGTGGAAGACGCCGGGGCAGGTGCCAAGTCTCTTACCGCCGATCGATTCCGCGACTCGATGTTCGAGCTCGCCGACATGCACACGCTCCATATCAAGTCGTCGGAGATCGTCACCTTCCTCGACACGCTACTGGAGCGTGTGAGCGAGGTCGAGTTCCCGTCCGTTGGCGCGCCAGCACGCCGGTACTTTGCGAGCCTCGACACCATCATGTGCAGCGGCGTCTACAGCCCTTACAAGGCCACCTCCACCTCGTCTTCTCCACATGGCCCGTCGAGCCCGCTGAGGCAGCAAAGTCGCAACGAGAATCGCAGTGCCCACTTCGAGGCCGCAACGATCGACCTCAAAGCAGAGGCGAAGGAGCTGCAGCAGATCCCTGTAACGGCATCGTCAGAGCTACCAGCAGCATCGGCGCCGCCCGCGGCAGGCTCGCAAAAGCGCCCACGGCCTCAGGGGCTGCGCACCTCCGCCTCAGCGATTGGCTTGCTCGCTGGCGGAGCACATGGGGTCTACCTGACCCAAGAGGCTCTACCTGAGAGCATCCAGCCGTTTGACTTCACAGCCGTTTGCCTTCACAGCCGTTTGCCTTCACAGCCGTTTGACCTCCCGCCCCGCATCCCAGCGTTCTCGTCGCTCGGACCGGACGCCATGAGTGCCAAGATTGAGGCACTGCGTGCGCGGCCCATGGCGCAGCCGCGCCTCGATCTACTTGCTCACGCGCGCCGGATGGGCGATCTTGCGGGGCGGCCGTCTCCCTCGCCGACCATCAGACCACTCACCGCGACAGACGGACGCACGCGCCTGGGGGCAAGCCATACGCTGCCGCCGGTACGGCCGCGCTCGTCTGGCGGCGGCGCACCACCGACTATTCTGCAGCCGTGGAAGCTCGGGCCAACGCGCCCGCAGCTCACGCGCACCTTCATCGAGGAGCGGCGGCAGGTGCAGCGTGAGTTGTATTTCATGCAAGATCTGACGAGAAGGGCGCGGTGTATTTCATGCATATTCTGACGAGCCTGCAGAAGTGGTTTTTTCTTGTTTCGGTGGGAACGTGCTGTGAATATGCACTGTGAAGACAAGCCGGGACCCGGAGCGGTTGGCGTACTGGCAGGCTGGAAATGCAGCGTGAGCCCGCTCGCCGCAGGCGTGTCAACCCAGACGAAGGAGGCGTACCGGCTGATGACGATGCCGCGAGCGTGCCGCGCCCGGCTATCAGGTCGATAAAGCGCGCAAACACCGTCATTGCACCCGCCCATTCGACTGGTCGGCTGCGCAAGCGCAATGCCGACGCGGACCTGGTCGACCCACACACGGCGTATTGCCAGATGCTCGTGACCATTGCGCAGCGGCGGCGGCTGTGGCGTACGAGCCTCTTCTTTCTTGTGCTTATGGCTATCGTTCTGGGCATCTACGGTGCCGCACGCCCGTGGCTCTTCGAGTCGCGTGGCAGTATGGCGTACGACCCTGCGGTCGGGCTCTCGATCGAGGTGGAGAGCTGCGATGTCGAGCTGGTCGCCGGCGGCGCGGCACGGGTGGTCGTCGAGTCTCGTTCTGGTGTGGACGCGCCGCTACTCACGCCTGTGAGTGCGAGCTCCGACGGCCTCGCGTCCGTCGTCGCGCGCAATCCGTCGTGGCCGTGTGAGGCATCGCCACGGCCACCGCGTGGGGTGCCATTCGGTGCGTGTGCCACCATCTGCCGCGTGACGGTGACGGTCCCACCAGAGGCTGCCGAGGCCAACTTCACGATCGCGCAGCACGCGACTGACCGTTCGCACCCAAGCCTCACCCTGCGCGGCGTCACCGTTGGCGCACTCGCCTCAGCGCCCGGTCACGTGTTACCCTCGCTCTCGGTGCGCCTGCTCGCGAGTTTCGTCGCACGTGGCACGCAGCTCGCGTTACACGAGGGCTCCGTAGACGGGCGTGGCGCCTCGCTCGGCCCGGACACGCGCATCGCCATCAGCGGCGGCGGTTCAATCCGCCTCTTCGACGTGCCAGCGTATGGCGCCGAGGCTTCCCTCGCCCTTCGTCAGCCAATCGGCGCCGTGTGCGTCGCGACAGATCTGCCGCCCGCCGACGCCGTGATCGTCGAGAACGAGGTCGGCGACCCCTGGGGTGCGTGCCCCCTCGGGGATGCGAATGCAGTCGCGGACGGCACCTTCGCGGCTGTTCTCGGTGCCCAGTACGACGCCGATGGCGACGCGCACGTGAGCGCATCCGAGTTTCTGCAGGCGGCGGAGCGGATCGCATGCTGTGGCCCGGGTGCGCCGCACGTGTGCTCGTGCGCCGCGGAGGCGCGCGACCTGGGCGCCGACGGCAGCCCGGTGAGCGTACCCGACTTTGCAGCCCGCATGCATGCATTGAACTGGACCTCACTCGTTGACCTCACCGCCGCGCGTCGCTCAAGTGGCGAGGCTGGCAGCCTGTCGGCATTCATGTCGGTATCCCCTCTGGCGCCCGAGATGAGCTGCCTGAATGCCCTCGCCGTCCGCCACACGGGCGCACCTCCGAGCTTCTTAAGCGCGACGGCGCCCGAAATCGTCTTCCCGCTGCTCGCCACGAGCTCCGGCGAGATTGCGATCACGCTTCGTCAGGCGCCGCGCGCGGAGACCGCACCGGCCGCTTGGGCCCAGACCTACCAAGGGACCTCTCGAGGGCAGGGCTTCCGCCCTTCGTCGCCGGGTCCGAAGCTGACGCGGCCAGATGCGGCGCGATTGCAGCGCCGGTACGGTGGCGTCGGTCGGCGCGGCGCGTTGACCAAGAACGTGTACTTAGTCGTAGACGTGCGTTCGTCGGTGGGCGAGCATCCCCTCGGCCGTTGGGTGTATGCAAGCGAGCCGGCGCTCCTGGCAGTCGATCCCGCGCACGTGGGGCTGGCCTCTGGCTGGGCGATCGCTCCAGATATTGCGTTTGAGCGTGTGCGCATAGTGAGCGACGACTGCACGCTGCTGCCGCTCCCCTCAGGCGCCGCCGCCGCCGCCGCCGGGCCGACGGGCATGGGGAGCGACGCGCCTGGAATGCAAGAACAGATTGAGATTGCCATCTATGAACAGCTTCGTGCCGCGCTGCTTGGCGACGACGCCAACTCCGCGGATGCGGCCGCCAGCTCCTCCTCGATGGCCGCCACGGCCTTCGCCGTCGGAGCCCAACACGCAGAGGACGCCGCCGAGGACGAGCAGCTGAGGGGCGGCCTCGTGCGCGTCACGTACGAGCATCTTGGCACTTCGCGCCGCGACCGCACGTCCCCGACCTACTACACGTACGCGCCCACGGCCCACGGCGCGCCAGGCAGCCGTCGTCGCATCGAGTACTCGCATCCTCGGGAGGCGGGGCTGTTGCGAGGCACGATCTGGGTGGCGGCCCTTGCGGGCATCGCCTTCGGCGTGATCTTGCTCTTCGTCACCTTTTGGTGGTTACGGCGCATCCAGCAAGAGGCGTCGCTCACGACGGCCGCGCGCCACCGCGCAGTGCTCGCGCGCCACGGCATCGATGAGTCGACGATCCGCACTCAACTGGCCCTCGACGACTCTTTGATCGCGGGCGGCAGCGGCATCGCCTCTCTCTTCAACGGCCCGGTGCGCACCCTCCTCGAGGTCTTTGACCGCTCGATCGCCACGTCGGCGACGATCCTGGTGAATCCGCTCCGCCTGAAGGTCGTGGATTCTGTCGGTCGGTTCATGCGTGATCAGCTCCACGAGGCGCCCGTCGCCGACGGCGAAGCCGAGCTCGCGCGCCAGGACGCGGCGCGGCGCAGGCGGCGCCAGCAGCAGTTCGAGCTGCAGCGGCAGAAGGAGCAGGTGTACCGCGACGCCGAGGCGTTCGGCCAGGTGGCAGGGGCTTCCGAGGAGTGGCTCGCGCTCGAGCGCGAGCGGGAGCGGCTCGAGCGCGAGGAGGCGGACGACAAGTACCGGCTGCGCTACCGTGCGAGGCGCCCGATCTCCATCTCGGAGATGCTCTCCCAGTACGAGCTGTACTGCATTGGCCATGGGTATGAGATGAGCGCCGACGCGGACACGCTGCAGCGCGCGCTGACCAAGAAGCACGTGCCGGTGCGCCAGGTGGTGGTGCGCCAGCTGCGTGGGCTCAAGTGGAAGAATCCACGTGAGCCGCTCGAGGTGGAGAAGCTGCGTGAGTCCGACTTCCCGGTGGAGCTCCGCGAGAGCTCGTTGTTTGGGCACATGCCCGGCTACGAGGCCGAGCGCTCCGCAGAGCTCCGGCGCCGTGCCGAGCGCGAGCGTGAGAAGAGCGACCGAGGGGAGGGGGGCCGAGGGGGGGGGGGAGGGGCGGCCACCGACGGCCTGTACGGCGGCTTGTGCGGCGCCCAATATGGCGCCCAAGCTGCTTGTTTGGGCCAAGCCGCCGCCGCGGCGGCGGTCACGGGGCAGTGCATGGCAGGGACGGTGCGTGGCCTCTCGACGCTCAACCCCCTGAAGCCGTTGGGGGCGTGCAGCTCCTACGCAGCCGCGGCGCTGCCCATGGGCACAGCCTCGCTTGCGCCGCCCCCGTCGACCTCAACATCTTGCGCGTATGACGAGTACTATGCCGAGGAGTACGGGCGAGGGAATTACGCGCGCGGCGTGATACGCGCGGGGAGGGCGGCGGCTGCAGCAGTGAGCTCAGCCAGTCAGTCGTCGACTACCGGCTCGTCCGCCTCACCGCCACCCTCGCCGCCGAACCAGGAAGGCATAAGGCCACCCTCGCTCTTGGATCGTTATCGGGCCACGCCATCGTCTTCGGGCATCCTGGATCCTGGAGGGGATCCTGGAGGGGATCCTGGAGGGGATCCTGGAGGGGCGCGCCTCGTGATGCCCTCGGAGAGCGTGTACCCCACCTCCTCATGTCGCGCGGGCCTCGACCGACAGGCAGAGGTACTGCAGGGCGCGTACGCGGCGAGCCTGGATGCATTCCAATCTGGCGGCGCGGCGCAGCTTGCTTCGATGGACGCGGGCGAGATGTCCAAGAACGAGCGACTGCCCACGCATTGGTTCGTGCTGCGCCGCTTCATCTGGCAGCATTGTACCGTCGAGCCCGGGGCGCTGCACTCTCACGTCCTCCTCGAGGACTGGTGCGACCCGCACGACGAGGCGCTGTACCGGCATACCCGCGAGCGATTGACGAAGCAGCAGGCGGTCGAAAAGGAGCGCCAGCGGCGCGCCCTCGCGGCCGAGGGTGTCGGCGCGAAGCTCAAGGATGGCCAGGGAGCTTCGTCAATTGCTCAGGGAGCTTCGTTCGTGGATGACTTCCAAAGCGTGCAGCGTGATGATGAGCTCAATCGGGTCCCGAAGCCGCCGCCCCTCGAGCACGGGTTCCGCACATCGTTGTACGAGTACTGCCGCGCGGAGGGGCTCGCGCTGCCTGACCTGCACGGGACCGGCTGGGCGAACCAACTGCCCGACGGCGTGCATTTCCAAGATGAGCGGCGCGTGCGCTACGCGCTCGGCCTCGTGTGGGCACGGCGGTTGGATGCGCACGTGCCCATCAACTTCGTCTGGCTGCTGTGCGAGGTCGCCGTGGTGCTCGTCCAGATGAGTCTCTTCGTCGCCTCGCCCCTCGTGCTCGGCTACTACCCACTCGATGCGCTGAGCATGTGGGCCGCGCTGCTCTGCGTGCCCGACGATCCCGGCTACACAACCGCGGAGGCGCACCCGAGCTCCTTCACAAGCGGCGGCGCGAACCTCGGCCAGGTGAGCTGCGCCGACCTCGCGGCCTTCGCGCCGGTGCAGCTCTTCCTGCTCGGCGATTCGGCCGTGCTCCCGCTCGTCTCGGCGCTCGTGCTTGAGTGCTGCCTGGCCAGCCTCGTGGGCATGCTGCGACTCCTCTTTTGCTACGTCAACCCGCCGCGGTTCGAAAAGGGTCGCGCCGATGGCCTCGTCGGCTTGTTTGGCCTTGTGAATCTAGTGTACCAGGGCATGTCCATCGTCTTCGGGGCATCCCTTTCCGTCCACCTGCTCCTCGTCTTCTCGTATGCGGGCATGGTGCTCGCATGGCACGTGCTGGCCACCTTCAGCTATCCCGTGCGCATCCTACGCCAGACCGCGGCACTCGCGGCCTTCGCGTACGTCGGCATCGGCATCGGCCACTCGATGCTCGGCGTGCAGGCGGCGTTGCGAGCCAAGCTCGAAGTCGCCTTCCTCGAGGCACTCCAACCGGCGCTGCGCACCGCCCATCGGCGCGCGCAGGCGAAGCTGCGACTGCGCCGCGCCGCCGCCGTGGGTAAGCACCTCGCCCGGGCCGCGCGCGCCGAGGACATCGACCTTGCCGATGCCGACGACAACGGCGGCGAGGGCGGCAGCGGCGGCGGCAGCGCTGGCGGCAGCGGCAGCGGCGGCGGCGGCGGCGGCGACGGCGAGGACATTGAGGACGGCGTGACGCGCTTCGTGCCGAACCTCAGCAATGCGTGGTCCCTCGGGCCGGGGGAAATCTACTTGATGCTCTCAGGCGACGGCTCGAATCCTCTCGAGGCGTCGCAATTCCGCGCTCTCTTCGAGTCGCTGCAGCTGCCGCTCTCGACCTCTCAAAAGGAGATGCTCTATTCACAGGTCGAGATGGAGTGTGCATACGCCTTCGAGCGGCGCGAGGGGCGCCGCAAGAAGACCGACGGTGCTCACGAGCACACGCACGCCGAGGTAACGTCCGTTGAATTCTTCGAGGCGTGGGAGGCGATGGAGCAATCCTTCCTACAGAAGTGCGTCGAAGTCGCGGGCGTCTCGAACACCAAGATCGTCGTCGAGCTCCTCGGAGGGAGCGTCATCCTGGGCGCGCTCATCCTCATCATCGCGCTCGGCGCCCAGAGCTTCAGTGCCGACAAGACGGATGAGTTCGGCGCGGTGCTGCAGGCGATCGTCACGGCCTTCTGCGGGCTCGCCGTCGTGGCGCTGCGCCCGCGTTCCACGGGCGAGATCAGCTACGCGCGAGGAGAGGAAGATGCACTCGTGCGGCAGCTCATCACGCATCAGCTCGAGCAGGCCGCGTCGGGTTGACCCGTATCCCGTTACCTTACGTGCACGCACAGGGGTTGGTGGCCTCACATAGGCCATGTTGAGCGGATTGTCCACACCCCGCACCTGTCCGTGGTTTGCACGGTAACCATCGCGCGGTTGCGCCGACGGTGCGTCGACTCGCGGTCGGTTGTTTATCGACTCGGGCTGAGAGACGAAGTTCGAAGACATCCCGCGGGCGGGGGCGATGCCGCATCCTTCGCATCCCCGACAGCGCAGCCGACATGTCGCCGGCCGCGCGCTCAAAACTCAATATCATAATAGGATTTTTTTCAATTTATGTCAAGCCTCTTCGTGAGCGCTTTGGCACTCGCATGCCAACGGCATTCCACGCCGCCGCTCGGAACATGCTGTGCGGGCGCCTCGCCGGCGTGGCGGTTCTCTCTCTCTCTCTCGCGCGCGCGCTCTCGCTCTCTCAGTCTCTCGCTCTCCTCTCATTCTCTTGCTCTCCTCTCTCTCTTTCCCTCTCTCTCTCTCTCTCTGGCGCTGGCAGCATACCGTCGTGTAGGTCCCTGCAACATTCGGTCCTTCTCGCAACGTTCGGGTCCTCATGGCTCCTCATGGCTCCTTTATGATCTCTCGAACCGCGACTAACGTAGGTCCAGAAGCTGGTCGAGAGGCGCGTCGTCCTCCATCGCAAGCCAGCTCGCAAGGGCGTCCACTCCAAAATGCTGAAGCAGCTCCTCGCCCGCTGCGAGTGACGAGGAAGAGGTCTGCCTCGCCGCCGCCACCGGCGCTGCCGGCAAGTCTGCCTGCCCCGAGCTCAAGTGAGGCACGGAGAGGGCCGCCGGGAGGCTGCCCAGAGCGGCGGGAGCACTGCCCCACTTGCCACCCATGCCGCCAGTCCTCTCCGCGCTTGGTCCACACTCGTTCGCCTCAGCCGTCGTCAGAGAGTCACAGACAGAGAAATCGTCGCGTCGGCCACTGGACGGGGAAAGGCGGCCGCCGTCAGCTGTGAGACGTCGAACGGCCTCCGGCCGAGCAATAATCGGCGCTTCGGTGGCCGTGAGGCGTGCTGCTTCGGTCTCAGCAGGGCCATTCCACAGCCTTGGCCGCTCAAACACCGCCGCCATCGACCTCGCAGAAAGCTCACCATCCCTGGCGGACGTGCCCATCATGGGTGCCCGAGGCGTCAGGCCCGAGTGTAGCGACGGATGAGACTGTAAGTCGGCGTTTGCGCTCCAGTGCGGCCAGAGCGAGAGCAGCGCCTGCAGCGAAGGCAGCGGCAGCGGTGGTAGCAAGGGCGAGGCCGCAGCCAAACTCGAGGGTGGTAGCCCCCCCGGTGGCAGCCCCCCAGATGGCAGGCCCCCCGATGGCAGGCCCCCCGATGGCATCATCTGCGGCCATGCGGTCCCTATCGGGGCCATCGGGACCGACGACCACTGGTTCGCACCGTAAGGCGCGCCGTGTGGCACGCTCTCGGGCAGTGGGACGCCGTGAGGAAAGGCGCTCGCCAGCGCCTGCGCTACATCCGGAGGCAGGCCGGGGGGCAGCGAGCCCAAGGGAAGAGTGTGGGAAGAACGGCCAAAAAAGGCAGCTGGGTTATAGAGGGACGAGGCGCCGCCGAAGCCGCCCAGGTGGGAGGACGCAGCAGCTGCGGCCATGCCAAAAGCACTGCCGTTCTGATAGAGTGCGGCAAATGCAGCAGCTCCTGCCGGTGGCAAAGAGGGCATCGATGACGTGGGTGGGATGGAAGAGCACGCCCCAGAGCACGGAGAAACAGAGCTCCCTACGCCATGGCCACCGTCGCAGCTGCCACCAAGCCTACTGCTTCCGCCCTGGCTGCCATCGCGCAGGTTGCTACCGCCCATGGCGCCGGCGCCCATGCTACTCTGATCCATGGGCTGTGCGCCCGCTGCCTCAAAGCCACCACTGCTGCTGCCGCCGGCTCCGGCACCGCCAAGGCCATCGTCAAGTCCGAAGCCGCCGCCATTCGCGCCGCCGCTGCCGCTGCTGAAGCCCCACGCGGGCATCGCCCCGGCGGCAGGCTCTGACGCAGAGCCCACAGCGAGCATCGCTTGTGGCTGGTGCCAGCTGCCGCCGCTTGTGCACATGTGACGGCCTTCGAGGCGGTGGCTTTGTGGCTGTGGCTTGTCGCCGCTGCCGAGGATACCGAACGCACCACTGCTGTAGAGAGGGTCGGCGTGCTGGGGGTTGGCGTGCACAGGGTTGGCGTGCAGGGACGTGACGCTGAGCGGGTCGCACCCAAAGACAGAAGCGCCAGCACCGGCGCCGAGGCCGTCAGCAAGGCCGCCGCTGCGACCGGTAATGGATGAGGGTCGAAGAGGCAGAATCTCCTCCTCCTGAGATCCATCTACTCCTCTGCCACTTAGCTGCTGCATGGTGGAGCGGCCCTCTGCAGCCGCGGCCGCGCCGTCCGGCTCAAGGCCAGGGCACATGTGCCCCTTTTTGAACTGGCCGCACTTGCGGCACCTGTAGCCCTCGATAGCGCGACCTTCCTCGTGTGCCTCGCGACGCGCGCGCTCCGCCCTCTCGAGGCGATGCCACCTGTTGCGCACGGCATTGTCCGAGCGGCCGGGCAGAGTGTGCGCGATGAGCGACCAGCGGCACCCGTTCTCGCGCACGCCACGCAGGATCCGGTTGTCCTCCGACGGCGTCCACGGATTCACCTGCATGCTGCCGCGACCGGCCCCTTCGCCGTCGAGCCCCTCGTCGTCGTCGCCAACCATGTCCGCCATGGGCCCGTGGTGACGCTTGGGCTGCGCGTTGCGCTTGCCGCGCCCCAAGGACTCGTCGATGAGGTCCTCGCGCGACGGGCGACGCGCCGACGAATCCTCCGAACGCGAGCGACGGTTGCCGCGGGTTGCGCGTTGCGGAGAGCGCCTATTGCCGAGCAGCTCCACGCTCGTCGGTTCCTCGATGCGTTCCTCCGCCACGGGCGCTGGAACGGCGTGCGGCGGCGCCATCGGCACCGAAGCGACCACGGGGGGCTCGTTCACGCTGCTGGATGCGCCAGTGGCGCCCTGCGGCCGCGCAGGCAACGGAGCACCGATGGGCATGGCGAGCGGCATGCCGAGGCCAAAAAATGAATCACGCGCCGCGAGCGAGACGAGCGAGTCCGCGGACATATTGGGGCGCATTGGATTCATAGCTGCTGCCGCTGGTGCCGGAGCTAGCATGGCTTCCATGCCGGTGCCGAGCCCCTCACCGCTGCTGCCGCCCTCGCCCACATCAGAATAATCGAGGCTCGACCATCTCATTATTGGCGCGGCTGAAGCGGCGCTTGCAGGAGGAATGTCGGACGGTGCAGACCCACGACCCCTCCGATATTCGAGCATGGCCTCGTGCTGGCTCGGCGTCGGGCTAGGAGAAGAATCCTGCCTCCGACAGTCGTCATGAGAAGGACGGCCGTGCATCGCTCGCGATTCTCTCTCTTGTCCCGCGGAATCTCAAGATACAAAAGTCGAAATGAAACCAAACTAATCCATCCTTCTACGCCTCGTAAACAAAGCCCATTGCCTGTGTCTACACACCTCCGTCCTCACGGCCACTGTTGTATGCACCCATCCCGTAGACCGTTCGCGGCGCCTGTTCACTCGGCGTTCTCGGCCCCCGGCGATATGAAGTCGCGCCTCAGTAATGCACGGGCCACCGCGTCGGAGGGCGAGGCGCTAGACCTGAAAAAAAGCATCCTCCTTTTCAGCAACTCGAACGCTGGCCTCGGCAACTCGAACAATCGCATCAAACTCCTGCAACAGATGGTCAAGGAGGGCCTCTCGGCCACGGCACAGCTCGAGGACCAGCTGTTGCCAAGCAAGGCGGATCTTTCGCGTTGGTTCCCCGAAACACCCGCGTCACCGCCAACGCGGCTCCTCGTTTCGCCGCGCAGGCCTGCTTCTGCCCGAGCCGCGCCGCCTAGCAGGCATGTCGCGCATGCTGAGGGCTCCTCTGCCACGTCCTCCACCAGCGGCGTGCCATCTTCGGCGCGGCCAGCGTCTGCATGCACATGCACCTCTGCCATGTCCTCGGTCAGCGGCGCGCCATCTTCGGCGCGGCCAGCGTCTGCAGGTGCATGCTCCTCTTCCATGTCCTCGGCCAGAGGCGCGCCGTCTTCGGCGCGGCCAGCGTCCGCTCGCACAGGCTTCTCTGACAGGTCCTCGATCACCGGCGCGCCGTCTTCGACGCGCCCATCTTTTGCAGCGCCGGCGTCCCGACGTGGCTTGGAGGCGCCAGGCGCATCCGTCGCCTTCGCTGCCAAGGCGCCGCTGGCAGACGTGGACGACGACAAGGCCGAGCCGGCGAATACGACCGAAGCGATGCGCGCCGTGCTGTCGGAATGGATGGCGAGCTACTCGGAGGACGAGATGGCGTTTGCCTCCAAGGCCGTCTTCATCGAGATGCGCCTACGCCAGGCGCTCGCGTGCTCCGCGAGCATCGGCGTACCCAACCAGTTCCGGTGCGCGATCGTCTGCGACGCGTGGGAGAGGGTGGTGCCTTTCACCGGCCGCCTCGAGAGCATGCTCAAGCTCCTTTGGTCGGAGCTGCTGCGCTGCCTATTCGTCGACTACGCGCCTAATATGGTGGGAGCGGGCGCCAAGGCCTACGCCGCGCGCACGCCGTTCTTTGTCGAGGCCCAACGGCTGCGGCGCGTGCAAGAGGCGGCCGCTGTCAAGATGCGAGCATGGGAGATTCAGCGCGAGCAGGAGCTCATGGTGGTCGCGGAGCGGAATAAGGCGATCAACCACACGCTCGGTGCGTGGAATCGCGCTCTTGGCTTCTCAGCGGGCACTAAGCAAGACCCGGCCATTGCCGAGCAGCTCTCCGTGCTCGCGGGGAGTCTGCGCGAGGCGAACTCAGAGGCGGGCGAGCTTTCTCGTCAAGCGTCCACCGAGCCACGTCAGCGCTGCCGGCAGGCGTTTGAGCAGCTAACGCCAGAGGAGCAGGCGAGCTTCGTCCTCGAGACAGCCCTTGCCGCTCCGAGCGCCGCTGATTGGCTGGCGGGCCGTTCGCACGACGAGAGTGCACGCACGCTCGCGCCCATGCTGAGCAAGATGCCCAAGGAGGAGCAAGAAAGTCTCTTCGATGCCCTTGCCGAGGCACTCGGCCTGTCGCCCCTCCGCCGTTCGTTACCAACCGAAAGCGCCACCGCGGGCGCTCAGGCCGCCGCAGGCATTGACGCCAATGCAGGCAGGGACGCCGCCGCTGCTGTCTCTGCGACGCACAGCCTGGGCTCAAGCGATGGCGCCGGTGGCGGTGCGAGTGCTGCTGCAAAGGGTGGCAGCGCCCTCTCTAGAATCCAGCGGTCCAGCATCGGCAAGGTGCTCAGCCAGCAGCAGTCACTCTCACCGGCGCAAGACACCGTGCTCGCACACCGAACGGCGGCCCTTGCGTCCAGCGTCGGTAATGCACCGGGACCGGTGCCGGCGTCGGTGCTTTTGTCAGCGGTGCCACGCGAGGGTGCGGCCGCGGGCGCGGCCGGTGAGAGGTTGCCTGTAGCGATCCCGATCGCCATACCCGGCAGCGGGCTCGAGAGATGGCGGCAGCGCGAGGAGGAGCTCATCACGGCGCTCAAGGCGGGGCAGGAGCGCGAGGCACGCGCCGAGGCGCGGCTTGGCGGGCTGCAGGCGCAGCTGCGTGACTCTGCGGCAACGGGTGCGCGACGCGTGGCGCAGCTGCAGCAGGAGCATGCCGCGGCGCACGCGAAGCTTCAGAAGCAGCTCGGCGAGCTACGTGATCAGCTCGGCGCCGCTCAGGTGGAGTCGTCCAGAGCGCAGCTTCTGTGCGAGGTGGCGCAGGCGACCGAACAGAGCGCAAGTCGCGCCGTCCGCCGGCTCGACGCACGGCTCGACGCGGAATGGGAGAGGCGGAACGCGCTCGAGAAGCTCGTCTCCGAGTACGAGCGCCGTGCCGAGCAGGCCGAACGCGAGGCCTTGACCGAGCGCGACCGGAAGCTTGCGGCCGAGTCGTCTGCCGCCGTCGCGGCCGAGCGCGCAGCTGCCACCGTCGCCGACCTTAAGCAACGGCTTGCCGCGGCACTGCAGCTGGTGACGGGCTCCAGTGCGCAGCAGGCGGCGGATGAGTCGGCGGCTGCCACAGCGGCGGCGGCCTTGGCCGCGGCGGAGGCGGATCGGAGGCTTCAGATCGAGAGGCATGTGCTCGAAGATCGGCTGATGGCGGTTGAGGCGGCGCTGGCGGCCGCGCGGATGGACTTGGTAGACCGAACTGAGCGGGAGCACACCCTGGTCGCGAGCGAGACGCAGCTCGCTCGCGTCGAGATCGAACGTCTCGAACTCGAGCTCGCGCGCACGCGTGAGGACGCCGAGGCGAGTGTCGAGACGCGGATTCGGCTCGCCCTCGAAGTGCAGGGACGGCGCGAGGCGGAGCTGTGCGATCAGAAACTCGCGGCTGCGACGGCTCTCGCCGCCACGGCCGCCAAGCAGGCGCAGGCCGAAGCTGAGGCGACCAAGGCCACCGCACTCGCCGAGATGCAGGCCGAGATGCAGGCCGAGACAGAGCGCCGGCTCGCCGCCCAGCGCGAGGCAGTGCAGGCGCAGGCGCAGACCGCACTCCTCCACGCGCAGCTCCGTGCCGACCAGCCACTCGGGCCCTCGACGGGGCTCGCACTGCCAACAGCTACGCGGGCGTAGGCAGCACTGGCCGCCACTCACCCGAAACCGTTCAGATTTTGCCGTGAAACTGGAGCACGGTATACGCATTCAAGACTCTGCAATTCTGACGATCATGCCGACATGCGACGATGCTGATGACGATCTCGGGATCACGGCCTCGGCGGTCGGTTATGTGAACTGTCGGCGACCGGTCCGATTAGGCCAGCATACGGCTGGCGGTTCCAAGTAAGACGAGTACGAATCGAGTCCCGCTGGCGGAGAAGGGGTTCACGTCCCCCGCAGTTAAGTAGGTGGCAATATCCCAGAGAGTTACGCTAGTCACACACTGCGTGCTCGGCCGACACTGGTCACTGCGCGAACGAAAAACCGATAAAGAGGAGCTATAATAAAACAAAAGGAACGATAAGATAATTCACAAGTAATTCACAAGACAATAGAACTCGACGCGTATAGACTGTTCATCCGCGATCCACACCGAACCGCTTAGATACGTAAGGCCACACGCCGGTCATGCGTAGGACCTGCACACCGTATAGGCTTGCCGGAATTCGTTGTGTGCATGCAGGCGGTTCCGTGCCCAGCGAAATGCGTAGCACATACACGATCTCCCTCCGCGTTCACTTGAGACGCGCACCACATCCTCTCCGCACGACTCCGCACTCTACGGCTTGATGAGGGGCGTCCCTTCCTTTGGAGCCTCCGCATCGGCTGCGGGCGGCTTGGGCGCAGGCTTCTGCAGGTTGAGGTATGAGTATGTGACGAGTGAGGCGACGACAATGGCCACGCCAGACCAGCTGACTGGGTCGGCGACGCCGATCTGCACCGCTGAGACCACGATGAGAAAAACCTTGACGCCGCTGCCTCCGACAGTGTTCGTGAGCGCGGTCGTGAATCTGATGAAGTAGAAGTTGGACATGTTGAAGCAAAAGGCCATGAGACTACCGCAGATGATGATAATGATGCCAATGCCGCGCGTGTTTGGGTCCGCCAGGTACGCGATGCTCTGCTCGCGCTCGTCAAGGCACGCCCAGGTGATCAACATGCAGACGAAGGCGATGCAGCAGTCGTATACGAGCACAACGGTCGTGTCGAGCTTGGGCAAGTCGCCCAGGAGACCGCTGGTAAGCATCATGACGAGGACGGGCTTGATCGAGCACGCCAACAGGCCGATGAGGCACATGATCACACCCATGGCCTGGGAGCCGCCCTTGTCGGTCGAGATCTTGTACCAAACCGAGAGCACTGAGCCGACGCAAAGGCAGAAGACGACGAAGATCATCAAGGGCGAGTACGTCTTCTTGGCGAACAGGTACGAGAAGAACATGGTTGGCATGGGCATAGTCGCCTTGATTGCCTGGTTCAGGAAGAGCGACATCAGCGCGAGGCTCGCGTTGTTGAGCCCGTTCATGAGGAACGAGCAGAGGCCCATTGGAATGATGAGCAACTTGTAGTCCCACGCCTGTGCGAACGTGGGACCGCCCAGTTTGGGTTTGATGACCAGCAGCTGCAGCAGATATGCAGCGATGGCCGAGACGAGCATGTGGAACATCGTATAGAACCAGGTGAAGTGAAAGCCCGGCCACGAGTCCTTTCGGAGCGCCCACGAATTGAACTCGTTGAGCCCAATGTTGAAGCCGACGAACAAGAAGATCACGAGGACCTGCTTCCAGAGTTCATGCTCCTCACCGGTGTCGACATGCGCGCCACCCATTTTACGCGCTAGTTTTCAGCCGCGGTGGTGTTCGGAACGGGCTCGTCCTGCAGGGTGTGGGCTTGCCTGAAAGACTCCTTCTTTAGGGCTTTAGAAAACGACCCAAATTAGGACGAGGAAAGTTTCCACACAGTAGATTTTTGCTGCAGTCTTGCCAAGAATCAACTGACCTCCAAAAATCTTCATAAGTATAGAAATATAGCAGAGTTTGCGGAGCGCGAGCGGGTCTCACTGGCTCTGGGGGAGACGCGATTGTCACTGAGCTCTGAGGGTACTGTCTTGGAGCGGAGGGTCCGCACGCAGCACGACGGGGCCACGCGTGCCACTCACTCCACAGGGCGTGGTTCGAGGGCGAGAGGCGAGAGACATATGCGTCTATTGCGCGCCGCTAAGCGCTGTCTCGAGCGCCTCGGCCTCTGCATCAGTCTCCACAGCACCGCCATACTCGTACGAATCCTTGTAGGGACGCGGGTCTGACGAATCCTTGTAGGGACGCGCGTCTGACGCAGCTGACGAATCCTTGTAGGGACGCGGGTCTGACGAATCCTTGTAGGGACGCGCGTCTGACGCAGCTGACGAATCCTTGTAGGGACGCGGGTCTGACGCAGCTGCGCAAATGTGGGCTGTCAGGAACGGCTTGTCCGTGCTGCTGGAGGCAAGGCTGCTCGATACAGCGCTCATGTCCGCAGCGGCAGACATTCGCATATCTGCCTCTTGCTCTGTCTCACCGGATGGTCCTGCGCCATTCTGAGCGCCATTCTGAGCGCCGATCGCCGGTGCCCGCCGCACCGGCGACGGCTGCGGCGAGGCACCTCTCACACGGAGCCCGGCATCGGGCGGTCGTCCGAAGCCGTTGGGTGATCGGGCGACCCTGGACGACAACGGCGAGCGCGCCGAGACGGCGCTCCTCGGCCGTTCGGACGGCGCTCGAGACGGCGCGCGCAGCGGGCTATGAAGTTGCACGCCGTCCGGATGCACCCCGATCTCGACTGCGGCGGGCCATCCGGTGCCCCCGATCGGGAAAAGGCGAGCGCCCGGCGGGGAGAAGCGCACGTCGCCGTGCATCTTGTTCATGCGGCCGTCTGGGCTGCCCAGGAGGGGTGGCTGGCCTCCCATGTTGGCGAGGGGCGGGTCGAGGGGCGGCTGCCACTCATGGGTGAAGAGGTACCCCTGCATCATCTTCTCCATGTCGTCGCGCACCCACTTGGGCTGATCATGCAGTCGGCTCATCGTGAGAGGCCCCATCCCATAGAGGGCTCGGAGGTCGACCCGCGGACACGTGGCCTGCGCGAGCTTGGCCTGCTCGCGATTCGGACGCGCAATCAAGAGCCATCAAGAGCAATCGAGTGCAATCAAGAGCAATCAAGAGCAATCAAGTGCAATCAAGAGCAATCGCGCACCTGCTCGCGATTTGGACGCGTCTCGCACCACGGGCATGGCTGGCCCTTGGTCTTCCACATCCCACAGCCCATGCCGCCCACCGAGCCGCCGCCGCATCGCTCCTTCCTGTGCGTGAGCGCCTGAGGAGTGCCCGGGACGACGCTAAAAGTGGCGGGCTCCTCAAATCCTTGAGAGTGCAAGGATCGACGACTGCTGCCCATGGGCGTGCCGCTGCTGTCCATGGGGACCAGCTGGCACGCCTGATTCCATCCCAGCTCCACCGCCTCCTGCCGATCCTGTGCGGCCTGCGCCTGCATCCGATTCGGACGCGCCTCACAGTGCGGGCACATCTGCCCGATCGTCTTCCACATGCCGCAGCCCATGCCGCTGACATTGCCGCCACCGCACCGCTCCTTTGTGTGGACCATCAGCCGGTCGCGCGAGCCTGCCGACGAGCGCCGATGCAGCGAGGCCTTTGGCCCATCCCCCGAGTAGAGGTACTCGTTCATAATCTCCTGCGTCATCCCCGCAGCGGAGCTCGGCCGCTTCTCGGGTGTTGGGTCGCGGAAGCCCCATTTGTCGTTGCGGTCTGATACTCGGTGCATGGCCTGGGCGAGTTTGGCCTGCGATCGGTTGGGCCGCGTCTCGCAGTGGGGGCAAGGTTGCCCCTTGGTCTTCCACAGCCCACAGCCCATGCCAGAGACTCCGCCGCCGCCGCAGCGCTCCTTGACGTGAGTTTTTGAAAACGTTTGCGAGGTGCCTCCGTACCACTTGTCGGGGACGAGGTGGCGACGGTGGTCCAGGTACAGCATGATTCTTGATCCAGGAGGTTCGTTATGCACGGCAGAGCACCTGAATGGGAATGGAAGGGCGGCCAGGAGGGAGACACACGAACGAGGTTTCGAGCCCGAAACGGTTTGGTTCACGTGCGTAACCGTCGTGAGCATGTAAAAATGCAAACCCGCGTGGCCAGTTTTCCTATACGTTGATTGGCTTTCAAACTCGCCCGTAACAATTAACGCACACACGCTCGTCCAGGCTATAAAAGGATTGCTGACGCCGCAGCGACACCAGCACCATGTACCAGGCGCCCACAGATGCCTCGACCGTGGATGCACTCGAGCACGCGGCGCGCATGCAGTACCTAGGAAGTGCGCTCTACGCATCCATCTTCCAGATGCTTGGCGAGCCGCTCGCTGGCAAGGTGACTGGCATGCTCATCGAGATGCCAACGCAGAACATCCTGGATTGCCTTAGAGAGCATGTGACGCTCAAGGCAACGGTGGACGAGGCGCTCAAGGCGCTCCCGGAGGAGATGCGCGCGATGGCCGCGCCGCCGCCACCCTCGCCGCAGGCCTCGTCGCCCGTGTCGGTGCTCGCTGGCGCGTCGAACGATCTGTGGGCCGACGATGATGGTGAGGACGACGAGCTGCCCTCGGTGGACCAACTCTTCGCGGCCGCCGAGAAGAAGAAGCGTGCGTCGTCGATGGTAGTGCCAATTCCATTCAGCTCCATCCAGGGCGGTGACGCGATGGACACCGACGATGGTGCCGCCGCCAACGGCTGGATGTGTGAGTGGGATGCAGCGGCGCTTGCGGCCGAGCCGACCGACAAGTTGAGCGAGTGGATCGCTTCGCGCCTGGACGAGCTGCTGCGGATCCCGCGCGCCGTGGTCGAGACGCTCGGCGCGCCCGCCGCGCTGGAGCTGCTCGCCGCCGTCGAGCGCATCCAGGCAGCCGGCGGCATGCTCGTCGAAGAGACTGGCAAGCCGCGCACGAGCGGAGGCATCTTCATCAAACTGCTCAAGGAGGCGAAGCACCTGCCCGCGGCCGAGCACGCGGCGACGCTCGAGCGGCTCAAGCGCGAGGGCAACGAGGCCAAGGAGGCGCAGCAGGCCAAGAAGAGCCTGGATGCGCAGGACACGGTACTGTCGGACGAGGACATGATCGAAGGCATCTTGTTCTCCATTGGAGGACGTGTGCCACGGCCGAACATGAACGACGTGATTGCGGTGAATAATGGGATTTTGTCTGCGCTGCTCGGATGCAGTGCCGTCTGCCGTGTGTGGCGCATAGCTGCAGCGAGGCCAATACTCGCGGCCGCGCTGGACAAGGTCCTTTCCAGTTACAAGCTCATCATGGACTTCTTTCGCACGAATCGCCTTAAAGAGATGGCAAGGATCGTCATAAAGAGTGGGAAGTTTGTCAAGAAGCCTGCGCCGAACACGCCCGCGCTTGCCGCGAGCGAGAAGGAGCTCGCCTCTTGGCTGGTCAGCGGCTATGAGAGCGGTTGTGGCTCCATTGTTGCCGACGACATTGGCCTCGACAGTGCTGGGCCGTGCGCTCATCTCATCTTGCACTTGTGGCAAAATGGAATTCACGGCCCTTTTGTGATCGTCGCGCCCGAGCCGAGCTGGCCTTCGTGGCAGGAGGCGGTGCTGCAGCTGGTCAAGCTGCGAGTGGGTCTGGTTCGCACCGCCGACGAGCTCGTGTCCATGTCTCGTGTCCGCCTCATCGAGCCGCGGTCCAGCTCCACACCGAATCTTCTGCTCGTGTCCATGTACCCGGCGGCTGCAGACGACCTGAAGGTGCTGGTGGAAGTGTTCGAGCAACTCAACTCGACGTTCAAGTTGATGATCTTTGACGAGCGGCAGTTCAGACCCCCTGGTCTCAGCTTGCGCCACGTGAACGCCTTCGCGGACAGCGTGAATGGGGTGAGAAAAGACGGCGTGAGAAAAGAAAACGTGATACGGCTGACGAACGAGCATCTGCCTGGCGACGCGAGCGGTGTCATGCAAACCGTCAGCGACGCTTGCAAAGGTTTTGGCGGGCACGGCTGGCGGGACGAGCTCTTGGCGAATGTTAAACATCAGATGGACAGATTTTGCCAAGGCGAGCGAGCACAGCTGTTGCGCCAGTGGGCCATGGGTCATGTCGTGTTGCCCATCATGCAGACCCAGCTCTCCGGTGCACTCGTCATGCGTCGAGTCAACCGCGGTGGCCGACCTCATATTGTCGAGAGGGAGGTGCCGGAGCACATGCTGGTCGACGTCCACAAAGATCGCCACTGGATGGTCAACTCGGAGGTGCGCCTCGAGGGCCTCAAGTCGAAGCCTGAGTACAATGGTCGGGTGGGCCACGTGCATAGCTACGACGAAGAGGCCGAGCGGCTGCACGTGCTACTGGATGCGAGCGAGGCGGAGCCCGCGGAATGGGTCAAGGTGAAGGACGAGAACGTGGTTACGATCGCCAACATCAGCAATCGATGACGGCCGCCTGCAACCGCGGTGCTCTTTGCAGGTGGGTCCGTGTCGCCGCCGTTAGCTCGGCTTACGGCTAGTCGGCTTTTAAGTCGGCTTTCTGTATAGTACAAGTCTTGCGGCGCTCTTGAGTCGCTTCACGCTTGTCGTGTGTATTGTGAATGAAATGATAACATCTCATATATCGAACCACGAACAGTTCTAGGGAGATTCGGTCTGAAAAACGTCGTCCTGACACGCGGCGCATACGCGCGCCGGCGCACATCACGGCGCCGGCGCGCGCGGCGCGGACAGGGTGACCGCAGGGCCGAGCCGCTAAGGGAAGCGGGGAACCCAGCCTCTCTGTGAGTGTTCTCCGAATCTCTCGTCGCTCTGCGGTCTCTCAATCTTCTTCCGCCTCCTCTACTTGTTGCCGCTGCTCCTGGTCCTGCTCCGCAATAGACCTCGCCAGTCCACGCACAACGTCGACGTTGCTCTCCATGATCTCGCGAATGCGTTCGAGGTGTGCCGCCATGCGACTCTCAAGGATCAGATCGGAAGCCGCGCCCACCAGCGCCGCATCGTCCGCCGCCGAGCCCCCGCCCTCGTCCGCCGCTCCCGAAGCCGCTGTGCGGCCTTCTTCTCGACGTAACGACTCAAGCCACTGCGCCACTGGCAGCGAGCCGGCCGTCGCCGCACGCGTGCCGCCCGGGGTTGCACCGACCGACTCGAGGCCCCAGAAGCGCGCTGCGCCGGGCACTCGTGGTGAAGGCGCCGCGACGGCGGGCGTGCGGCCCGGAGCGCCCTCCTGAGCTGCTTGCAGCCGTCCAGCCATTCGCGCCAGAGCGATGCGCGTCCGCAAGGTTGGGCGTACACCTGCAAGGGCCATCAGCCTCAGAGCCTCGATGGCGGATTCCAAATGGGTGGGAGAGCGGACCGCACTCAGCAGGGCGAGATAGGGCGTCTCCACGGACACCAGTGCGGGTGCGGGAGTGCCGTGGAGTGCCCAGGACGACGGCGGCCGCGGCGCCGCCGCGCCCGGCGCGGAGGCGGCCGCATCAGGAACGTCGTCGTCCGCCGCCTCGGGCGCATTGCCCGGCGCAACGGCCTGCTCCGCCGCTGGGTCCCGGGCGCCGGGCGGGGCCTTCAAGGCCCGCAGTGCCGCCTCGAAGTCACCCGACGCTGCATGCATGTGCACCAGCGTGGCGAGCAAGCGCGGGCGCGGCGCGACGTCGACCCTCGCGAGGCGCGAGAGCGCCAGCTGCTGTGCGTCTGCGGGCTGGCGCAGCCTCGCACGCCATTCAGCTCGCGCGAGGACACGGACGAGCTCATGCTCCTCGGTCGCGGTGCGCCGCGCTCCGCCTCGCTGCACGCTCGCCGTCAGACCATTCCCCAAAAGCGCCGCCGTCGTCGCTTGTAGGAGCGCGAGGGCGCCGGGTGAGCGCCTGCGCACACCCTCGCCGCTCTCGTGCAGCAGCCGTCGACAGGAGCGCTCGTCTACTCGGAGCCCCGCCCCCCAGAACGCGTCAAGCAGCGCAACGCACTGGTAGTACTCGCGCGCCGCCACGCAGCCGAGCAGTAGAGCACGCCGCGCCGCCGGCGGCGGCAACGGCGCCAGTTGCGAAGCTGGCGAGGACGAGGACGAGGACGAGGACGAGGACGAGGAGGATGCGTGAGCGGCCGGTTTGGCCATCTCCCACTCGCTCGTCCCACCATACTCCTCGATGAACTCTGCCCTCGTGTACGCGTTGCCGTCCGCCGTGTCGATGCGCCTCTCCACATCGCCGGTCGCCGCCTTCGGCTTCCGCGCGGTTGCCAAATTTGGGTCGCTCGTGACGAAACCAATGGCGCGCATCCGGAGCGTGACGAGTGCCGCGTCCGCCGTCTGAGCCGCGTGCACACGCGCACGCGCCGCGACGAGCGCATCGTCGCGCAGTGCGCGCTGCGGCGCAAAGGGCAGCTTCGCCACGAGTGGTTCAACGACCGTCAGAGCTGAAGGAGTGTGCACCAGCCGCAGCAGCGCCCTGACCGTCTGGCCGCTCGGCGTGACCTGGCAGATCTCGCAGGTCTTAATGAGAAGCAACGGCAGCCGGTCCAGCTGCCGGCCCGCCGTCGACGCCCAGGCCGCCGGCGCGCACGCCTCGATCAGCGCATCGAACGACGCTCGGTTTGGCCGCATGCCGGCGCGCATCTGCTCCTGCAGGATCTTTAGGAGCTGCGCGGGCTCATTCGATGGCTCGCGCCGCGCCGCGGCGAAGACATGCTGCAACGTGTACGAGCTGGGCGCCACGCGGTCGGCACGCATCCTCTCGAGGATGCCGAGGACGCGCTCCACGCGGCCACCACCCACGCCCGAGCGAGTGTCGCGAGCAAGCATGCGCGCAGCCTCGTTGTACACGCGCTGCCGACCCGGTAGCGCCCGGCCGCCCAGTTCGTGAGTTGCAGCCCGGTTGAGCACCTCGGGGATCAGCGAGATATGGCCAGCCGAGCCAAGCGCTCGCACCGCCGCCGTCAGGACCGAGGTCGTCAGCCACGGCCGTTCCAAAGCGGCGTCGCCGACGGCGCGATCAATGGCCGCGAGCGCCACGCGACGCTCGAGCATTGGTGTGCACAGCTCTGCCGTCAACCTATCGTGAAGGCGCAGGGGATTGGAGGCGGTCTTGGTGACGACGCGCACACGGGCCGACGTGGTAGCCATGTGTACGGTACCTCAGGACGTCGGCCCCACGTGGCTCGAAAACGGTATGTGTGAACGTTAACACGACAGACGCGACAACCGGTGCTACGGTGGAAGTGCCGAACGGGATCCCTGTTTCACTGACTCTCGCTCAAATGCTCAAATGATCTACCTGATCATTCACGGCCTATTCATTCATACATCTCGACATAGGCGACCCAACCGCCATGGAAGCGAGACCGCTGCGGGCGTGGGCCGACCCTACTCTTGTTCAGCAGGCTCCAGCAGCGAACCCACAAGCACACGCCTCCGCAGTGCGTCGGCAGCAGCCGCCGCCGCCGCCGCATACTCTTGTTCATCATCAAATGGTGAACCCGAATGAAATTGAACGGAGGGCTGCTGCTGAGCGCTCCCTCTCGCTTCGTGTGACGCAAATGGTGGGCGCCCGTCCAGCGCCAGTGCTAGGCAGCGCCGCGCCCGACAGCAGCTGTGGCTATTCACAGCAGCAGATGCCGATGGGCTATCCGCCACCGCCGGGCTATTACCAGCAGGGTCCGGCCGCCGCTGGTCCGCCGTTGCCGGGCTACTACCCGCAAGGTCCGATCGCTGCCGGCTCAGCCGTGAGGGCCGTGTACAATAATCGGCCGCAGAGCCCGGGGCCATCGGCCCTGAGCCGCTCGCAGCAGTCCTTGATGGCTCCCGCTGGCGCTCCCGCTGGCGCTCCGATGGGCGCTGAGCATATGTGGCGCTCGAGTTCGGGCGCGTCGATGAGCCACCGCGATGCGCTCAACGGCAGTGGGCTTGCGGCGCCGCAGGTGCGCACGGGGCCGGATCCGGACTTTCGGTGGCGTCTCGACCCGGCCGTGGCCGCGGCGAGCAGCGGCGGCGGCGGCGAGCCACGACCCGGCGGCAGCGCCGAGCAGCGCGCGGAGCGAATGGCCGCTGAGAATGCCGTGCTGCGCGAGGAGCTGCGCCGCATGCCCGAAGAGCTGCAGCGCTCGTCGCGGCTGGACCAGAAGCGGCTCGAGGGCCAGATCTCTCGGCTGCAGTCCGAGGTCCGTACGCTCCTCGCCGACGTGGTCGCCGCCAAGGAGGGACTGAAGCAATCCGAGCTGCGCATCGAGGCGGAGTGTGCGGCCGCCGCCACTGTGGCCCACGATGAGGCCTTCGAAGCCGCGAGGGAGGAGAAGGAGAAGGCGCTCCGGCTCGCCGCGACCCATGCGGCCACGGCGCTCGAGGACGCGCTGTCGCGGGCGAAGGCGGAGCGCGATGCGGCCCTTGCGGCGGCGGCAACGCGATCGGAGAGAGCGCTCGCAGAGGAGAGGCAGCGCTCGCAGCGCGAGATCGCGGACGCGATCGCGCGAGCGAAGGTGGAGGCGGCCGAGGCCATGGCGGCGGAGAAGGGCGAGCTGCATGCGCGTCTCGAGAGGGTGGCGCAGGAGGCCGAGGCCATCCGCGACGAGCTTGGTCGCTCCAAGCGCGCGATGGAGGACACGGTGCAGGCCGAGCGTGCTAAGGCGCAGCACGAGCTGCAGGCGGCGGCGGAGCGTGCGGCGGCGGACCTCGCGGCGGCGGCCGAGAAGGCGCAGCGTGAGCAGGCGGTGGCTCTCAAGGCGATGGAGGAGAGCTACCTGGCGAACCCCATCATCAAGGAGGTTGAGGTCATCAAGCAGGTCGTCAAGGTCAAGGAGGTCATCAAGGAGGTCCCTAAGCCCGTGTACGTCGAGGTCGAGAAGGTGGTGTACCGCGAGAAGGGCAAGCCCAAGACGGCGCTGCCTTGGGAGCAGCCACGGCCCAGGACGGCGCCCTCCGGACTGCCCAGGACGGCGCCATCAGGGGTCGCGGACTCGGTCACCATACCCGCGGCCGACGCGCCGCCGCCGCCGCCGCCACCCGCAGAGCACGCGGCGCCGCCCCAGGCGCCGCCCTCGCCGCCCAAGCGCGCCGCGCCTTCACAGCTCGCGTCTTCACAGCTCAATCACAGCTGCGTCCCGACGAGCCGAGCCGCGGCGGCGGCGGCGGCCGAGGCGATCGCTCTCGATGCCGCGGAGCGTTTGACGTCGCTGAAGCTCGCAGGCGTGCCAATGAGCCCGGGGCAGCGCCCGCCATCGGGGGCGGCGGCCCGCGCGTCGTCGGCAGGGGGGATAGGGAGGCTTGCCATCCCGCCGGCGGTGCCCGGTACAGCGCTGCCACTCATGCTTACGGGGACGGGGCCGGCGCCGGCGCCCGGTACAGCGCTGTCCACGCAGCCATCTGTCGAGTACATCATGCCGCCGGCACCGCAGCCCTCCGAGGCGGGCCCGTTGCCGCCGCAGCCGTTGCCGCCGCAGCCCGCGCCGCCGCTGCTCCCTGTGGATGAGGAGGCGCTTCTGGCGGCCATGCGGCTGTTGACGAAGCTCGAGCAGCAGGCGGCGGAGGCGGCGAGGGGACCCATCTTACCGTCGCCACGACGCTCGCAGCCCTCGGCGGACTGTAATCAGCTGATGGGGCCGAGCGCGCTCATGCCCAAGACGGCGCCGAAGGAGCCCGAGGGGCGCGCCCAGGACGGCGGGGGTGCCCAGGACGGCGTCTTTGTGACGCAGGCTTGCGCCGACAGCATCAACTTCGAGGGCGGTGCCACGGCCGCGCTCGGCATCGGCGCGCCCTTTTTGGCGGCGCTCGAGACATTCTATATGCAGCACGGTGTTGCAGGTGAGACGACGATGGCGGAGCTATGCGGCGGCGGTGAGCGCATGCCGCTGAGCGCGACGGTGCAGCAGCTCACCGCGCACACGGGCACTTCTCTCGCGCGCGCGTGCTTCGATCTCGCGCGTCTCGAGCAGGTAATGGCCACTGATGACCCCTGATGAGCACTGACCGCCTACGAGTGCCAATGAGCTGAGTGCCTCTGAGTGTCACTGATTGCCTCTGAGTGCCACTGATTGTGGCACTCGCGCTGTTTGTTCGAGCAGGTGGACACGTCGAGGCTGTTTGGCAGACCGACGCTCCTCCTCAGCTACCCGTCCTCCTCATGCATCGCCGACCTCATCGGCGCTGCGCAGAGTAGGCTTGGGCGCGCCGCGAGCGCCGCCGCGAGCGCGCCGCCGGCGGCGTTCGCGTGGGTGGACGGTTTCTGCGCCTCTCAGCATGCATCGGCCGCGGAACTCCATGCGCAGGTAATGAGCCCTGATGAGCCCTGATGAGTATTGACGAGTATTGATGAATACGGATTGCCTATGATTACCCCTGATTGCCACTGATTGCCACTGACGTGGAGCTCCATGTGCTGATTGCCACTGATTACCCCTGATTGCCACTCATTGCCAGTGACGTGGAGCTCCATGTGCTGATTGCCACTGATTACCCCTGATTGCCACTGACTGCCAGTGACGTGGAGCTCCATGTGCAGCGGCCCGCGTGCAAGGAGGTGGTGCTCTTCTGCTACCCGCTCGTAGGCGCATGGGCCCGCCCGGACGAGCCGTTCATGTTGACCAAGCCCGCCACGCCACGTGGCGTCAGCCCGCCGCGCCACGCCCAGGCTACGTCGGGCCTCGGCGCGAGCAGCGGTGGGGTGGAGGGCGCTGCCATTATGGGCGCCGGTACGGCGCTCAACGGCTCGACGCAGCGCTCGGCCGAAGGGCCGATGGCGCTGAGCCGCGCTCAGTGCGTGCTCGAGGCGGCGGCGGTGCTCGCCTCGGGCGGCCGTGTGCACGTCGAGCTTGCGACGCATGAGTGGTCGGACCTGCCCGCTCTGCTCGAGACGTCGCTGGGTCAACTCGATCAGAGCATCCGAAGCGCGAGCGTCGATGGACTCCAGCTGCCCTCCTCCGCCTCTGCAGGCGCGATGCGAGCCCGGTTCGAGGCGCTCGAGGGGGGCGCTCCAGGCGCGCTTGCCGCTGATGAGCCCTGATTGCCTTTATTGAGTACCACTGATTGCCACTGGTTGCCACTGGTTGCCACTGATGGTGGCGCTCGCGCTTCTCGCTCCAGGCGCGCTTGCCGCTGTGCAGAGGGCTGTGCGCGGATGGCTCGCAGCTGAGGGTGCGGCGGCGCTGCGTCGGCTCGAGGTAGAGCGTGGGCCGCGCACGCCGCTGCCACTCCGACTCGAGCTCGCGCAGGTGTGCTGATGACCTCTGATGACCTCTGATGACCTCTGATGACCTCTGATGACCTCTGATGACCTCTGATGATCTCTTGTGCAGTTGCTCGCGGCGCTTGGGCGACCCGCGGAGGCAGAGGCACTCCTCGTGCATGAGGCGACGGTGCGAGAGGAGCACTCCGGCGCTCGGAACGCCGAGACGCTCGCTGCGGTCAGCTGTCTCGCGAGGCTGCTTGCCCAGGAAGGGAGGACTGCCGAGGCGACGCAGCTCTACCGGCACGCCCTCGCCGAGTACGAGCAAGGCTTTGGAGTGTCGTCACCCCTCACTCTCCGTACGAGCGTCGCCCTCGCCGAGCTGCTCGCCGATCAACGGCTCACCGACGAGGCTGCGTCGCTGTACCGCGGCGCACTCAAGGGGCTCGAGCTCACGCTGGGCCTCGCGCACCCGCTCACGCTGCAGACGACCGATGCGTACGGGATGGTGCTCGCGGAGCAAGGCAAGCGCGCGCTCGCCGCGTCCGTCTTCAAGCGTGCGCTCGAAGGCTACCAGAAGGCCTACGGCGCACGCCACCCGGAGACCCTCGGTACCATGAGCAACCTGGCCAACGCGCTGCGCCTTCAAGGGAAGCTCGAGCCGGCGGCGCTCTACTACGCGCAGGCGAGCCGTGGGTTGATGCTCGCGCTCGGGGAGACTGATCGAGAGACGCTACGGGCACTCCATGGGTTCGCGCAGGTGCTCGCCCTGCAGAAGAAGCACGACGAGGCCGCTGAGTACTTCCGGAAGGCTTATGAGGGGCGCCAGGCGCTGCTAGGGGATGAGCACGTGAGTACGCTGCGCACGCTCGGAGAGTACGCGCAGTCTCTGGTCGTGCTCGGGCGTGTAGCTGAGGGGATCGAGGGGCTTCAGCGCTGCCTGCATGGCGCCGAGCGCGTGCACGGCCCTCAGCACGAGGACACCCTCAACGCCATGGAGCGCCTCGCCGGTGCGCACGACAAGGCCAAGGAGTACGTGAGCGCCGAAGGCTACTACCGGCACGTGACCGAGGCGCTGGCGCGCACTCTGGGCGTACGGCATGAGCGCACCCGACACGTGGCCGCGAAGCTCCTCGACAACCTTGTGCAGCAAGTCAAGCTTGTCGAGGCGCAGGACGTGGCCAAGCATTACAAGCTCGATCTCGCGCTGAAGCAGCCCAAGCGCACGCCGCCCGCATCGTACAGCGCCCTGAGCGCTCAGGACGGCGCGGGAGCAGCCCCGGTGCGCCCCGCAAACGGCGCTGTGGTCAACGGAATGGGAGGGCCGCCCCTCGTGCCGCGCAAACCCACCGTCGAAGCTGTCGTCACGCAACGGGCCATGGCGGCCGCTTCGGCCGCTTCGGCCGCTTCGGCCGAGCCAGCTGCGAGCTTGCCCGCGCCCGCGCCCGCCTTGTCACCGTGGGGCACGACCGACGCACCGCCGAGTTCGCCGAACGCTGCCGGCCGATGAGAGTAACATGAGAGCATAGAGCATGCACTGATGTGTGCAGCGGCATCCGTGTTGAGATGACAGGCATCAGACCGTAACGAGTGTTGGCCACGGCCCCTCGTATCCGGGATCTAGTCGTCAGGTTGGCGGCCGACGCCGCGGGGCCGCGCGTGATACATATGCGCGCGGCGGTTCGCGGGGCGCGGGCGGGGTCGGGGTCGTCGCACGTCGGCGTCGCCGCGCCGGGCCGATGTGACTTGTGTGCGAATTTGTGGTGATGGAACCTACTTTAACTGGATTCGAATCCACTTGGCGGGATCCCCTACACACGACTTCACCACTCAGACGTTCGTGCGGGTCTTCGACGTCGACCGGCGCGGTATTCGCACGTTGCCGGCACATGCCTCGGCTGGCCTCGGGTTTCATGTCACTGAGGATGGAACCAGCAGGTCGGGCAGTCCAAGCGAGTGGCGACGTGCAAGCGTGCCGTCCAGTTCGGAGAGCAGCCGGAGAAAGGCTGCATTCTTCAATAGAAGTTCGACCTCAGCTTCAAGCTGAGCCGGCGTGAGAGTCGTAGGCGGTGGCGGCCCGTTGATCACGATCCCCTTGAAGCGAAGATGCTGAAGCACGACCGCTACGTCTCGCTCGGAATGACACTCGGCTAGGAGCGCTGGGCCGCGCGATGCGGGGACGAGCATGATCTTGGAGTCCAGGCTTCCGAAGATAAGAGCGCCCAGCGGCTGATGCAGAACCACTGTTCCACCAGACTGGCAGACGGTGCAGTTCACATCGCTGAGCACAAGGGTTGCTGCGTCCGCCAGAGCTGCGAACTGGCCCGTGAGCACGTCCTCGCGCGCGACGCGGACGGGCACGGTGAGCGACGGCATGGGCGCTGACCTCCGAAGGAAGAGACGGCGCCGCTCGCTCTCGCTCGTTCCTTCGCCGCCTGTGGACGGCCGCCGATCGATCGGCCCCTGTCCACACACATGTGTGAATGTGAAAGTGTGTCTAACGACGCACAGTCAAGTATAGACTTGTCTTGACACATGTGCACGGCACGGCGCCAACCGCCCACCGGGTCTCTACACGACGACACAGACGTGGTATGACGACACACCGCTGGGCGAATCAAACGACCGCTTCGTTCGGTGAGTTGCTTGTTCTCACCCTCTCCCCTGGTGCTCGCAGGCCGGCGAAGAATTCCAGGTCGAGTGGTTCGTTCTTGTTCGTCCGCAGATGCTGCTCTGCGCGCAGCTCCCGCAGCACCTCGCGCGTCTGCTCGATGCTGAGAACACCCGAGTTACCAAAGTCCTTGTCGCGGAAGCGCGCGCGCATTGCAGTCTTGCTCAGCCCCGTGCGCTTGCTCAGCTCGCAGAACTCGGTGATGTCGATGGTGTTGCTACCGTCGACGTCGAGCTGTTTGATGATGGCCGCATCTGCCTCGGCAACGTTGCGCTCCAGGGTCGCTTCCCGACATTTGAGCACATCTTCGATCCACTGGATGAGCCGCGACCTTGTCTCCCTCGTGTCCTTCGGGTAGTACAGGCGGAGTGCCTCCTCAAAGTTGGATGGCTCAAAGCTGGGCAGGCGGGCGGCGTGCCAGGGCACGCTGCCACCACCGCTTTTAGTTGCCTTTTGCTGCGCGATATCCTTGTAGAGGTTGAGGACATCACGGCGTCGCGGTTGAAGATCCTTGGGCAAAGGCTTCACCACGAAGGCGTTTGTCGCGATGGTGTCCTTCTTTCTTAGCGTGAGGATCAACTCCTCGTACGAGATAGAGCCATCGCCAGACTCATCGAACTCGCTAAAAATAGCGTGAATGTCGACAATCCTCGTCTCCGGAAGAATGGACTTGATGGTATCGGTAAACTCTTTTAGCGAAATCTCGCCGTTGCCATCGACGTCGCACTTGTGGAAGAGGTCGATGACGCGGTCGAGCACATCGGCGCGCCGCAGCGCCTCGCGAAGCGACTGAACCTGGGCCCTGATCTCGTCCGTCCCTTGACCCTTTTTGGCCAGCTGCACCTCGTAAGCTGTCGGGACGAGCGAATCGTCGAGCATGCGCGCGAGCGCTTCGACGGAGTTTTTCCTGTCCTTTTTGCGCTTCTGCATTGCCGCTACCGCATCCGACGCATGTTGCGGACCAGACTCTTCAAAGCGCGAGTCAACTGCGTTGAGAATCGCTCCGAGCAGCGTGTTTTCGAGACCTTCGACTATGAGCTCATCTCTTTCGTTGCTCGCGTTGAAGTAGGAGTGAGCTGTGGCGGCTGTGACAGCTCCAAGATTGGCCGCTCTGTCCTTAGCATCGCTGCTGGGTTTGGGCGCACTCGAGAGCGCTGGCAGCGCCGCACTCGAGAGCGCTGGCAGCGCCCCTTCGCTCCGCGAAGCCTGCATGCGGCCAAAGCCCAAGGCAGCTGCCCCGAGGGCGACGGCCGATTGGCGCCGGAAAAAGGCTTTCGCGGCGCCCACATGCAGATTGGGCAAGGAGCCTTTTTCCGATGGATCAGCGGACACGGCAGCAGATGGGTCAGCGATCTCCACCCATTCCGGTTGTTCCGGCTTCTCCTCGCCAAAGACAGCCGCCAAGGTATTTTGCTCGAAGATGGGATCATCGAGCACTTCGAGCAGGCAAAGTGGTTCCGCCTGAGCCGCTGGGCTGCGCCGCTCGACAGCTGGAAGCTCCACGAGTAGTCGTGACGGCGAGCCTTTAGTCTTGGCAAAGGAGCTGGAGCTCAGCGAGGCACTGGTTTGCAACGGCATCCCTGGCGGCACCCTCAGGGAGCCACCCACGCGCCGCGGTGGGCTGAGGCCTTTGGGACTAGGGGACGGCGGTTTGGTCATGGCAGCTGCAGCTGCAATAGAACCAGGCAGTGGCGGCAGGAAGAAGGGGAGCGGGACGGCTAATATGGGCGGTGCCACGGGCCTGCCGAGACGGTCCCCGGGCAGCAGCGTCAACGGAGAGCCTTGGAAGAAGGCAGCACTGCTCTGCGAGGACGTGATCGACGTCCGCGCCCCAGAGAGAGCCGTCCCGGGCATGCCTGCAGAGGTAGCCGAAGGACTCGACCAGTGCGGAACCTCACTGACTCCTCACTGACAGTGTTGGACGGCAGCCGCCGACGAACACCGCGTGACAACGCGCCCGCTCGGAATCCGGCTACAATGTATGTACTGTGTACCGTCCAAGGGACGCGGTTTCACGATGCGAAACTGAAACCGCGGAGAATTGGAAAGACGTCCAGCGCAGCGTGCAGAACAAAATGTGTGGTCCAGAGACTGCGGCGACTGGGAGGTCTTTGAGCCGCACCATCTGTAAACTCATCAAGTTCCGTTTAATTTGTCATGAAAATACCTGATACGTCGTCAATTCATCAATCATCAAGCCTTTCTGCATCGGATCAGCTGCACCTTTCGTCGATGTCGCGTGAAAATGGCGGGATCGTCACCTCCAGGTCGCGGGGAAATGATGAGGCCGTCCACCCGCTTTCGCATCTGACCGTGCTGCCGCACGAACTCTGCTGCGCCATCATGCACCACATTGGCGACACGATGTCCATCGTCGCAGTGACAGCCACCTGTAAGCCGCTGATGGCCATGGCAGACTCGGACTTCTGGCGAGTGAGGCTTACTGAACGCTATCCCGGCGCTGAGCCGAGCGGCGACGCGAGCACGGTGCGCGACTTGTACAGCGTGCGATGGAAAAAGGCGCGCATGGAGCTCAATGACCTGAGTATCCCGGGCAGCAACGCTCCGCCAGTCGCGATGGTGAGCAGTAGCACTGGCTTGAGTGCGCGCAGCGCGAGCAACCCCCTGGAGTGCTCCGCGCGCGTGCTCCATTCCGCCAGCGTGATCGAAGGCGAGTTCAAGCGTGATTGCGACCAGCTCGCGAGCCTCGTCGCCAACGGGCAGATAGCGGCGGACGACATCGTCGAGTGGCTGCGCAGTGACGCGGCGACGCGTGCCCCGCTGACCGCGTGCGCTGCCATTGCCGTGCTGCAGCGCCGCCGCCTGCGCTCGGAGTGCGAACCGCACGCCCTCGACCTGCGCCTGCGGCCGCTGGCCCGCGCCCTGCAGCGACTTCGCCAAGGCACGCACGCCACGCCGCCGCGCGTACTCTCGCAGCGCGTCGTGCTCAAGTGGACGGCATGGTCGTCGGCGCGCGACTGCCGAGGGTTCCGCGCGCGCGACGACCTGCGGCGGTTGCAGCCCACCTTGCAAGAGCTTCTCCTGTGCGTTGCCGATGAGGAGAGATCGATGGCACTCGAGGAGCCAGCGTCACCGCACAGCACGCCGCCGCGCACGCCGCCCGGCACGCCTGAGTCGCATTCGGGAGACGCCGAGGCCTTTTGGCGCGTGCTCGCCCGCGGGGTCGTGCACGAGGTCCGATCCATCAGCCTCGCATCAGATGTAGAGGCGATGTGAATGGCGGCCAACGCAGCTCAGTGCCAGAGATGGCGGCCAACGCGGCTTTCAGTGCCAGTGCGGATGCTGTGCGGGGACAAGGATAGCGATCAATATCCCTTATCGTGTACCATGTGTATATTTGCCAATCGGCGGTGTGATGCGTGGTCATAGTGAATTTTGGAGACTTCGTGCAACGAACCAAATGTTCGACAAGTTAGAAAGTTGACGAAATGCCCAGTACGGCGCACCGTCCATCTAGATGGCCCTGGGAGCCCTGGGAGCCCAGCCTTGTTCCGTCGTGCTCGTTGGCCTCGACGAATGCTTGGGCTCACGAAAGCAGCCCAAAGAGAATTTTCTAAGGCAGCTCAAACCGTAGAGCAGCTCAAAGGGCTGGTCGAAGATAAGATAGGGAAGAGCGGCGACGTGATTGTGCCGCCATCGCGGCTGACGCATGGGCTCAAGGATGAGCACTTTGTTGGCGATGTGACGACCTTGCGCTACCCGGCGACGCTCGACTTCTCGCACGCCAACTTTAAGCTGCGGGACATCTCGCTGCTGGCGCAGGTGCCTAAGGGCGCGCCGCAGACGATCAACCTTGGTGGCAACGAGCTGACATCGCTCGAGGAGGTCAATCGCTTCCAGGCGCTGCGGTCGCTGGTGGCATGCGCGAATTCACTGCAGGTGGGCGGCGGCCTGATCCTGCGGCTGCCAAAGCTGACGGACCTCGACCTCGCATCCAATCGACTGGTCGCGATCCCGCCGCTCCAAGAGCTGCCGCAGCTGCAGACGCTGCACCTGCAGCGCAACCAGATCCATCGGAATTGGGCTGAGCTCCAGGCAGTGGCAAGCTCGCTGCGCGAGCTCGACGTCTCGCAGAACCGGCTCGTATGGTCGAAGTCCACAGGCGAGTTCGACGCCGCCTTGCGCGTGCTCAGTTCTCTCAAGAAGCTCAAGGAGCTGCGAGTGGGCGGGAATCCCGTCTCTGACACGCCCGCACTTCGCCACCTCGTGATCACGTACGCGCAGTCGCTACAGCGTCTGGATGGCGTGGCGGTGACCCCTCAGGAGCGGCGCGGCGTCTCGAATATGGAGCGTCCAGTGGCAGCAGCGGCGATCATGGTGTTGCCCGGCGCCAGCGATGAGGAGGACGACGATGATGGCATCAGTCTGAAGGATTTCGGCGCCGCCAGCGGCGCTGCCGGCGGCGCTGCCGGTGGCGGCGGCAGCGGGTCGTCGGCGCATGAGAGTGGCAGTCATGGCGCGTGGGTGAGCATGAAGGCTCTCATTGGAGGCAGCGCCAAGTCGACGAAACCTGGCGCTGTACTGGGCGTGAGCATCCCGAGCGGCGCGGGTGCGATGCAGCCTGGTCCCCAGGGATGGCTTGATGACTTGGAGGACGGCGCCAACGGGCGCGCTGTAATGGGCGCCAAGGGACGTGGGCGCGCCTCCTCGTCGGATCGTGCTCTGGCAGCCATGAGCAGCCGCGCGCGAAGCGAGCCGCCGAAAGGGCGCGCTGGCGGCAGCGGCGGCGGCTCGTGCCGAGAACCGCTGGACGATGGCGCGGGCGTCGGCTTCAAACGCGACGCACCACGGCAGCAAGCAGCTGAGACACGCCCGTGGGGTGGCGCGGGCGGCGAGGCGCGCTTGATCGCCGGCCGCGCCGGTGCCACTGCCGGCCGGAGCGCCACCGACATTGAGATGGACTCCCATTTGGACGGCGATGGCTTCGTAAGTGATGGAGGTTCGAGCGATGTAACGGGCGAGGACGAGGACGAGAAGGACGAGGAAGAGCTTCCTAGTTGGGTACTGCAGGCAACAGGCAGCGGCGGGCGCGGCGCTGGGGGTCGCGGCGCCGGGGGCCGCGGCGCCGGCGCATCCGGCGCGGGCCGCGGCAGCTCGCGTGCCAACACGGCGCGTGCCAACACGGCGCGTGCCAACGGCCCCGACAAAGGTCGTGGGGACTCGCGCGATGACGAAACCGAGATGAGCTCCAGGCGTGTGGCAGCCTCGCAGCCGCCGTCCCCGGGAGGGCGCCTGCCTAGTTGGCGGGAGGCGCCGGACGACAAGAAGACGCGCGAGCGTATGGAGCGTGAGGCGGCGGCCACCGCTGCGGCCGAGCGGACGGCCGAGGCGGCCGAGGCTGCGCGCGCGGAGGCGGAGATGGCCGCGCTTGCCCGTCGTGAGGCTGGTGAGCGTCAGATGGCGCTTGAAGAGTCCGAGAGAGAGAAGATGAAGCAAATGGAGCGTGAAGCCTTTGAACGCACGCAGCGCGCAGCGGCAGGAAGCGGCACTGCGCCGAAGGCGGCCAGGACTGCAGGTGCATTGGCGGCAGCGATGCCGGGGAATGGCCCTCTGCCCGCTCGGGCTGGCGGATCGTCATCCATGGTGTCCATGGTGCCGATGGCCACGATGGCCTTTGAGTTTGACGACGACGATGGCGCCGCACAGAGCGAGCAGGAGGACAGCCAGGGCGGGCTCAGTGAGGACGAGGAGGAGGAGGACGATGATGATCGCTCCATTTATCTGGAGGAGGAGGAGGAGGAGGAGGAGAGGCAGCGCAGCTCCCGACGGGAAGGCGCCCGAACGAGCGCCCTAAAGGGCACCGGCCAGCCCCAGACTGACAAACGCTTCCCTCGCCCAGAGCGTGAACCACCGAACCACGCGGGCCACATGAGCTACGCGTCACCGGCGCCGGCACTGATGGCCACAGCTGATGCTGCAGCTGACAAGCGGGCAGTCAGGAGCGGCTCTGTCTTTGGCGCCATGCTGAGTACGCAAGAGCTTGCGCCGACGAGTGCGCCACCGAGCGCACCGCCGAGTGCGCCTAGCACCGCTCGGCCGGGCGCGCCTAGCACGGCGAGCGCGGCACACATTGACATGATGGGTCAGGCTGGGACGGCAGCAGAGGGCAGCGGCAAGGCGGCAGGCGCTGCAGAGGGCAGCGGCAAGGCGGGCGGCGTTGTTGGCGGCACGCTCGGCGCTCTCCTCGCGGCTCGTCGGGAGAGCAACGCCAAGCCTATCCGTCAGCTCAATGTCGTGGAGGAGCAGATGCAGATGCTGGCGGCGTGGCAAGCGCAGCAAGCCCCCGCCCCCGCCCCGGCAGCAGTGCTGCCTATGGTCGGTTCGCCCTCGCCGGAGAACTGGTCCCCCGCGCCTGCGCCTGCGCCTGCGCCTGCGCCTGCGACGACCACGGCGCAGGCGCCCCATGCCTCTCCGATGCGTCTGAGCCCCGGGATGTCGCCGCAGATGGCGCCGTATCCGATGACACCGCTCAACACGACGCTTCACGGGTACGCCCAGACGCCTACGGCGCACTATGAGAGCGCCGTAATGGGCGGGGGCGGCGGTAGAGGAGTCGGCGGCGTTGAGCCTCCGTCCTCTGCAAGCAGCCCATCGGGATGGTCAGTAGGAACACCACGCTGGCCGGGCGGCGGCGGGATGGGCAGCGGCGGCCCTGACAGAGGCGGCTGTGCGCCTCACACGGGTAACGGTGCTTCGCGGGGGCCGCCGAGTCCCTCTGGGTCCACAGGTGCCCTCGCGGCGGCGCGTGCTGCGCTGCAGCGCGTCGAGGCACTCGAGCCCAGCAGCTCGTTGGAGCACGGCTTCGCTGACGACGATCGCTCCTTGTACGGATACGGATATGCCCCCTCCGCAGGCGGCCTGTCGGCCACACGCCAGGCAGCCGAGGAACGGATCGTGGCGGCGGCGGCGGCGGCGGCGGGCGCGGTGATTGCGTCCGAATGCATCAAGTGGCGCGCGCGCGCAGACCGTCTCGAGGCGGAGCGCGCGGGACAGCTGGCGCAGCAGCAAGAGCTCTTAAGCGCCATTCGCGCCAAAGAAGTGTTGTTCCAGGAGGCTGAGGGCGCGCTGCAGGCGGTACGCCAGCAGGTGAACGCCGGCAGCGCAAGCACGAGCAGCAAGCAGCGCGAGGAGTACATCAGCCAAAAGGGGGCCCTGCAGCGCGAGCGGCAGGAGACGCTTGCCGCCGAGGCCGCACTCGCAGACGTGCGGCGCGAGCTCGTGGAGCTCGAGACAACGCTTGTGGCGGTCGAGGACGCATGCTCGGCTCTGGAGGCCGAGTTGCCGGCCGAAGGTGTCACGCACGCCCTCGCACAGCGTACGCAGCAGGCTGAGCGCGAGGCTGCGCACCATCGGCAGCGGCTGGCCTCGATGACCGCAGCTCTCGAGGAGAAGCGCGCGCGCCAGCGGCGGCAGAGCGTCGGTGGTACGGACGAGAATCCTCTTGCGCCGCAGCATCGCGCCATTGAAGAGCTCGAAGGCGAGGTCGAACGAGCTCGGGCGGAGCTCGCCGAGCTGCGCCGGGCCATCCCATCGCCTTCGAAAGCCCGCGCCGCGCCACCGAGCATGGGGGTAGCGGCGGCTTGTGATCTAGCAGAGGCGACGGAGGCGGCGCGGGGCATAGATTTCGATGAGGAGGAGGAGGCGGCCGCGGCCGAAGACTCGGTGCGACGGCAGCTAGCCGCGATCAAGCGCGAGCGGCGTGAGCACGAGTCGCTGCGCTGCGTCTGGCGTCAGTCGGCGTGGCAAGCGGCGTGGGCCATCCTCGCACTCACATCGCGCATTCATGGCGGCGCAACCGCTGATGAGCAGGACAGCGGGGCCAGGAGCGCCGAGGCGGCGGCGTCTGAGGTCATCAGCAGTGCCAAGGAGGAGGTGGACGAGGAGGCGGAGCACGACCCAAGCGCTGGGGATGGGGCTAGCATCGCAGCCTCGAGCACGGCGGCGGGCGGCGTCGACGTTGCATTCGATTGGGCTGCGGCGATGGAACGCGATGCCTTCATGGCGGCGGCGATGAAGCACGCATTGCTGGAGGAGGGAGGCTTTGCAGACAACGAGACCATCGACGCGCAAAGCGAGGCGCCCTCGAACACCCTGTCCTTCGCCCCCAGCACCATCGGAGGCGGCGGGGGGCGCGGCGGCAAGGCCGCTGCGGGCTCGGCAGCGGTGACGGCGCTCTGGCGAGAGATTGCGAAGAAGGAGGCACAAAGGCTGCTGCGTCTCAATGACGAAGTGTCCCGACGCGAGGCCGAGTGGCAACGCGAACGAGACGAGTGGATGCAATATCGCGCTGAGGTGCAAGAGGAAATGCGTCGCGATGCGCGGAACCAGGCCAAGGCCATCCGAGGTGGCGCAGGTGGCGAGGGAGGGAGCCCGCTGGTGGCATCAGCGGCCCCCGCTGGAGGTCAGGACCTCGCTGCAGTCAAGGAGGCTTTGCGCCGCGCACAAGCCCAGGCTCTCAACCTCAAACGCGAGCGTGCCAACATGGAGGGGGAGCTAGCGAAGCGAAGACAGGCCGCAGCGGCAGTGGAGGCGAAGCTCAATCGACTACGCGGCGCACTGCTCCACCAGGCAGAGTGACCTGTCGTTTATTTGCGCGCCCGCGCACAGTCCATCGACTCATCACGTGCGGCGGCATCGATCGAAAGCTTTAGTATCTAGTATCTTTAGTATGTTATAAGCGCGGAAGAACTTATCCCGCGTATCGTCGTCTGCGAAAAGTTACTTAGTGCGTTCGGTGAACGAAACTTAGTAACTTTCTCGTGTCTGAATATAAGAATATACCCACGTGTCGGCGGCGTTGGTCTGGTCGCGCTTATAGTTCCGGCAGCGTCGACGGTCGAGCTTCGCACGTGCCTCGTGCGCCACGCCCACGGTCCGTCCGGGTGTGTCTCCCGGTCACGCATATCGCATTCGATTCGCACCGCGCGGCCACCGGCATGGCGGCGGGGCCGGGGCGCCCGCGCGCGCGTAGTTTGAAAAATCGAATGCAAGCACGGTCTATGTGACGCACAGCAGCAGTCTGTGACAGTCTGTGACGCAAATCACACCCACTGTGCCCGGGGCCGCGATACGAGCCGAGCACGGTGGGTGCGCGGGGGCTGTGAAGTGCGATAATAGCTGTGGCCAGTGACCTGTCGTGTGTATGTGCAATGTTGCCACAGAGTGACCCTCCGTTGCACGCTCCTCGCCGCTCGCCACCGGAGTGCCACTGCCACACAGTGCGGGCAGTGGCCAGTGCGGGACGACAGTGGCGACAGGCCCCGAGCGAGGCCACACGGTCCGATCGCAGCGCTCCTCCGCGGGCCGCAAACGACCGGACGACGACGACTGGACGATAAGGACCACGACGGCGAGAGCGCCATGGATGACAAGTGAATGCTTGGAGGTTGGCGGGATTGACGAGAGCGTCGCATGTCGCGCTGGCTTCCCCAAAGAGAGTGCAGACCCACCGGAGTGCCCCGCGGCCCGTCGCCCATGATCGTATGAGAGCTCGGCCGGCCGTGCAGCTGAAAGCCGGGCAGACACAGGAGCATGCAGGAGGCTTTTGCATGGCGGTACGCCCCACATGGAATGTGAGGAAACGGCCTCTGACAGTGAGCCTACAATTTGAAATGCTGTACCATTTTGGCCGAGACGGTTGTAATATGATGGGGGCGCGAGTTGTGTGTAATTATGAAGGCGGCGTGAGTTCGATATACACGTGCTTCGTTGACCAGTGGTCCACCACGTTCGTGCGGCTCCCGGACGCTCCGTTTCGTCACATCGTGCCGCCACAGACATGCACGTCACGGACCAGGGCAAAGCCCAGACCAGCGCAAACTCTGCTGCTCATTCCCACCACCTCTCTCCAGTTAGGCAGCCATAGACCCTCTCTCTGTACTTGCACTAGGCATGCACGTCACGGACCAGGGCAAAGCCCAGACCAGCGCAAACTCTGCTGCTCATTCCCACCACCTCTTCTCGCCAGTTAGGCAGCCATAGACCCTCTCTCTGTACTTGCACTAGACATGCACGTCACGGACCAGGGCAAAGCCCAGACCAGCGCAAACTCTGCTGCTCATTCCCACCACCTCTTCTCTCCAGTTAGGCAGCCATAGATCCCTCTCTCCGTACTTGTACTTGCGACCACCAGAGTGCGCGAAATCCAGTGTTTGCTGCTGTATGTCCCCATGCGTAGTAGCCCTCAGTCTGCGCCGTGACGCACGCGTGGGGCGAGCGGTCAGCACGGATCGCAAGGCACATCCAGCCATGCGCAGCAGGTGCAGGTGCGGCACTCGCCGCACTCGCGGCAGGCAGCAGCAGCAGTAAAGATCCGGTGACAGCACAGCGCGCGGCGCATGCCGCGTGCACTTACAGCGGGGACGGTCGTATGGATCGCGTGTGGGTGGACGGTCGTAGGGGTCGCGCGGGGCAAGGTCACGAGGGTCGCGCGGCGGCGGCAGACGATCATATGGGTCGCGACCGTAAGGGTCGTCACGAGGATCGCGCGGCGGCGGGTAGTCGCGTTCACGTTCACGCTCCGGATCGCGCAGCGGTGGGTAGTCGCGTTCACGTTCACGCTCTGGATCGCGCAGCGGCGGGTAGTCGCGTTCACGTTCACGCTCCGGTAAGGCGGGCCGCCGCTCTTCGTAGCGTCGATCGTCATAGCCGCGCGGAGCATACTCGCGTGGTGGATAATCGTCGTAGCGCGGCGGTGGCGGGCCGCGATCGCGCTCGTCGTACAGGCGGCGGTCGTCGTAGCGCGGAGGCGGCGGGGCGCGGTCGTCGTACCGGCGATCATCGTAGCGTGGCGGAGGCCCGCGGTCCTCATAGCGCGGCGGTGGCGGCCCCCGGTCGTCGTAGCGCGGCGGCGGCGGCCGATCACTGTAGCCGCCACCAGTCGGAGGGCCGGCGCCCTTGCCGGCGCCCTTGCCTCTGGCGTTGTAGTCGGTTCGCAGCTTGGAGTCAGCGATGATGTTGAGGGCATTGTGCGCCTCGCGCGCCTGGTCCACGTTGGCAAAGTCGACGAAGGCCGCCTTGGTGTCCGATTTTTTGGGCAAGAACTTGACTTGCAGCACCTCGCCGTACTTTGAAAAGTGGCGGCGGATGTCCTCCTCGAGCACGTTTTCCGGGATGTTGGCGACAAAGAGGTTGGCAGTGGCCACGCCGCTACTGCGGTCGCTGCGGCTGTTGCCACCAAACCCGCCGAAGCCACCGCGCGAGTCTGCGCGGTAGTCTTCTTCAGGGTACCGCGAGGTCGGAGCAGCGCGAGGTGATGGCTTCTCGCCCTTGGGTGGGCGCCCCGAGAGTTCGACAGTGATGGTGCGGCCGCCAATCTGCTTCCCGTTCATGCTCGCGATGGCGTCCTCGGCGTCGCGCTGGTCCGCGTAGTCGATGAACGCGAAGCCTTGCTTGTATGACATCGACGTGATCTGGCCGTACTCGGTGAACGCACTTCGGACCGTATCCTCGTGCAGCTCATAATTAATGTTGCCGACATAGATCCGTCGGCCGTCAGAGGCCTCGCCACCTTGGTACGGCTGCGGTGCGCGGGACATGGTCAGGGTGTGGTAACTGGATAGTTATACACCCCACGCACGGGGAGTGTCAGGCGGGCTGCTGACGCCGCAGGGACAGGCATGGCGGTCAGGCAGCGAGAGCGAGCACTGGACTCCGCACCATTTTGCGATTTCCCACTGACCACGTGGCGGGACGCGAACTTCACGCGAAACGTCACAAAAGCGCAATCAACTATTCTCAACCTCCTGGACAACAACATAATCACACACAACTCGCGCCCCCATCATATTACATCTCTCGGCCCCATCATTTCAAATAGGTCACGCGGGGCACGGTCAGAGGCCCGTAGGGTCCTCACATTCCATGTGGGGCGCACGCCATGCAAAGCCTCCTGCATGCTCCTGTGTCTGCCCGGCTTCCAGCTGCACGGCCGGCCGAGCTCTCATACGATCATGGGCGACGGGCCGCGGGGCACTCCGGTGGGTCTGCACGCGCGCTCTCTTTGGGGAAGCGCGACATGCGACGCTCTCGTCAATCCCGCCACGCCTCCGATCATTCACTTGTCATCCATGGCGCTCTCGCCGTCGTCCTCATCGTCGTCGTCGTCGTCGTTGGCGGCCGCGGAGGAGGAAGCTGAGCGCTGCGATGACGCGCTCACCTGCGACGCGTCGAAGACCTCATGTTTGCGCTTCAGGCTGCTCGCCAGGCTGCTGCCACCGCCACCGAGCGTCCGCCGCCCCGCATCGCCATTGGCCGCCGCCGCTACCGATGCGGGCGCTGCGCCGGTGGACGAGTGCATCGCGACGAGCGCATTCGCAGTGTCGGCCGAGCCGGCCGAGCCGGCCGCGCCGGTCGCGTTGATGTTCGCGTTGAAGTTGCGGAGCCGCTCGGCGCCATCAGCCGGAGTCTCCGAAAAGGACCAGAGCGTCCGAGTGCGCGGCGTCAGGTGGTGCGCGTTCGGGTTCCGATGCGACACGTACACCTCGGACGAGCCCACGTGCCGTGGCGACGCGGATCCTCTCGACTCGTTGATGTCGGGTGACGTCTTGCCCGTCGCTGAGGCGGCGGCGCTCACGCCGGCTGTTGAGGCGCCAGAAGCGGGCGCCGAGCCCGCGGCGCACACGGCGATCAGGTGCTCCTTCATCTTCGGGATGAAGATCAGGTTGTAGAACCGAATGATGTCTTGCGGCTCTTCCTCGGCCGTCGCCATGCGCACCTGATGAGTTACGCAATCAGTCAGGCCATCAGTAGCAATCAATGGTAATCAGGGCGACAGCTCGGCCGTTGCCATGCGCACCTCGCGGAAGGTACGCGGCGAGGCAATCATGGGTAATCAGCGGTCATCAGAGGTCATCATGAGCTTCTCGAGGCGCACCTCGCGGAAGGTACGTGGCGAGGCGCCCGGCTGGCGCTTGTACTGCTCGATGATCTGGCGGAAGGTCACTTGCCGCTGATTGACCTTGCACACGCCATACACGGCGCACATGAGGATCTGGTCCAGATGGCGCCCAACGAGCAAGTCGCGCGCGGAATCGATGACGAGCTTGGACACGTCCCACACTTGCTGCGTCAGCGCGGCGTCGAGCAGCAGCCGCAGGCACAGCTCCTGGATGCGCTTGGCGGCAAGGTAGAGGTACTTGCGCACAAACTGTTCGAGCGCCGCGCGCGCGCGAGACGGCGCTGCTGACGAAGCGCCCGCTACGGCGCTGCGGCTCGCCGAGAACGTCGCATCGTACTCGGCCATGAGTGAGTGCAGCGGAGAGTCGTCGCACCATGCGAGGCTCTCGATGATCTTGGACTCGACGTCGGCAAAGTGGAGCTTGAGGTGGGCGGGCAGGTGCGGCTCGTGTCGGATGAAGGACTCAATCACCTTAGCGAAATTAAAGGCCTTGAGAGAAAGGACACGGAGGACTTCGGGGAAGCCCATGCCCGGGGTCGAGTACGAGGCGAAGACGCTCTCGAGGCAGCACGCGAGCAACGAGGTGTGGAAGGTTTCATTGGCGAGGAGCTCCGAGAAGTCGCTGTTGCCCAGCCTCTTCTCCTCGGCCATCAAGAAAGAGAGCAGCATCTTGAAGTAAAGCCGCTCTGAGAGCTCGAGCTGCTCCTCGACGGCCTCCTTCGACGGACCTTGCTCGTTGTCGAGCAGCATGTTGCGTGCGGCACTCAAGAGCCTAGCAAGACGCTCCTGCACGGTCGCCTTCACATTGGGCAAGCCGGCGGCACATTCGAAAAACTTGGCGAGCCCCGACGAGGAGGCGCCATTGTCGATTGTCGCGGGCGCCGCGCGGGTGAGCCAGCCCACAGCGTCGAGCTGCGAGCTCATCGGCGTCTGCGGGATGGCCTGGGCCGGCCGGCCGCCCATGGGGTTGCTGCTGCGCAGGGGCGTGAGCGGCAGCGCCGAGGCGTGACGCGACGTGCCCGTTGCGGCAGGCGCCACCGTCCCCCTGCTGCCACTGCCCGGCGGGGAGCTCATCGAGGCGTTCATCGACGCGGAGGAGGCCGTGTGTGAGGGCCGGTAGGGCGACGCGGGCACCGAGGCGTTCGGCTGGCGCGGCGGCGCGGGCTGCGGTTGCAGGAAGTAGGCATCATCGAGCTGCGAACGAACAACCGATGAGGAGAGAAAGGGAACGAGAGGGCGGGGGAGAGCAGTTGAGCAGTTGATCTGCAGGGGTCAAACAGGGACGGGCGCGCAAGCGCAGGCGCAGGCGATTGCCGCCGGGCCGCAGCGATAGGTTGGCACGCGGGGCAAGGTGCGTACATGGCACTTGGTACGCCAATCCGCCTCGTAGCGCGCGCGCACAAGCGACACGGTGCCCGCGAGGGCACTTGGAGATAGCAGGGAGCGGAGCTTTGCGCCTCCCGCCGCCGAGAGCTTGCCCTCGGCTGAGACGGGGCCGAGCTCAGGCCAGATGGTGGAGAGGCTCTCGAGGAGCGCGGTGATGGTGGGCTGCTGCTTGGTCAGCTCCTCGGGCACCGTCTTCAGATGGGCCCCTAGGAGCTCTAGGGCCGCCGCGGGCAGCGGGTAGCAGGGCGCACTCACGGAGAAACGAGGGTCGAGCTTAGGCCAGAAAACGGTGGCGGTCATGGCCTCCTCGGGGATATGCGCGAGGAGCAGATGCACGACGCAGGCTAGCAGGTGGTACGCGGGCAGCAACGACGACGCGCTCGCGCGGCTCGCCTCGTGGAACCTCGCCAGGGCGAAGAGCCACCAGCCGAGGTCGAACGAGAGTTTTTTAATGCAGGCCTCCTCGTCGCTGGCCCTGGTGCCGGAGAAGCCGTTTGGGAAGAGGTCGCGTGAGAACGTCTTCCACTTGTCGTGCATCGTGGCCGTGGTCACGTAGGCCTGCATGACGGGCTGCAGCTCGCCCATCTCCTTGCCAGGGAAGAGGCGTGAGTGCACATCTTTGACGCTCGTGAAAAAGTCCTTCAGGTGTAGCGCCAGTTGCGTTGTGAGCTCAGCGACGGAGATGCCGGGCAGCGGCTTGCCCATGGTGCTCGCCAGAAACACGACTGCCGCCAGCTTGCCGTGGTCGCTCATCTGCGCAGATTCCGACAGGTGGCGCCCTCAGAGAGGATGGCGTAACAGACTCAAGGACCCCACCGGCCGCAGGGAGGCTTCACAAGAGAGTCAGCCTTGGGAATCTTGGTGGCAGCGTTGGCCAACCGTCAGGCAGAGCCGATAGCGCGCTGCCCCGCCCGAGCGCAGGCGTTGCACGCGCCTGGGGTGAGACATGGTCGTCGGAGGTTTGGAGCCTCTGCAGAAGCTCGACGCTGCCCGCCCGGATGTCACTGGAGTAGCCCTTTTGCTGGCACAGATTATCCAAATGGGTGAATATATCTAGTCCGCCGGCCGTCGCCGCGCTCGAGACACGCTTTGGAGAGTCCATCTGGCCTGCAGAGCCGAATGAGTCTGCGCAATGGACAGGCCCTTTCGCGCCTTTCCGTGTGGGTGGTGATCCGGAGTGCTCGAGCGCTCAGAGGTGGTTACAGCGTCCCAAACTTGGCCGTGAGCTTTCCCCTTCGTTGATATCATGTGACACTCCCAAAGCTATCAAGTTCGAGTTCAAGTTACATGTACTACATAAACAAACCTAATCACAGGAGGCCAACGCCTAGACGTGACCTACATGTCCTGTAAAGCACGCGACGCTCTAGGTTCCCGGAGCCTAAACGTAACGGCGGTGACGCGGAAACTCAGGAACGCGGATTACAGAAGACTCCTCCCCGGAACCCGATGTCAGTCTCTTCACGGTGTTTGTTTGGTGTTTTTTATGACGGTTTTTTTATGGCGGACCCACTCCTTCGCCTGCGTGTCCAGCCCAGTCGCGGCCGTGAAACATCTGCGCTCCGTCGCAGGCGCGTGATCGCGCACGACGAAGAGCCTGCCGAACGCGCACCACCGCCGGCAGAGGCACAGCAGCTGCCCACCAACAGCGTGCCCATCTCCGCCACCTCTACCTTCTGGCGGACTGTCTCATCGTACGGGCTCAACGTCTCCGGACCGGAGCAGCTGCGTCGGCTGCACGCTCTGTTCGACACACTCGGTGAAGCGGCCGCTGTTGCGGAGAACTTACAGCCAAAGAAGACCGCACCTTTGGCGACATGGCCAACTGCCGCGGAGATCGCGGCACTTGCAGAAGAGGTGCGCCGGCTCGACGACCTCGTTGTCGGCAGCGCGGGCAGCGCACGGTCGCTGCGACGTCGCTCTGGCCGTGCGCGCGCCGCGTCGCCGCCGCCGCCAGCCGAGGAAACGGAGGCGGACGAGCGCATTGCTCCGTTGCGCATCGGTGGCACCAGCAGCATCGACCTTCCCGCCACGGCCACGGCCAAGGCGCACGCGACGATCAGCCAGCCGCCTGCGGCTCAGGAAGCGGGAGCTCATTCGACGCGTGCGCCCCTCGCTTTACTCGAGCGCTGTGAGCGCGTGGCCAACGGCGATGAGGCTCTGGCTGCTGTGGAAGCCATCGAGCCGGCCGAGGAGGCGGTGGCGTTGCGCGAGCTGCTCGGGGCGCTCGCCAAGGAGCACCGCGAGGTGCTTCGCCAACTCGCAGCCCGCGAGAGCAAACCGGCCGCCACCGCTGAGGCGCTCGCTGCAGAGCAGGCTAAGCAGGCGGCAGCGGCGGCGGCGCGCGAAGAGCGCGAGCTGTTCGCCGAGGAGCTCCGAGCGGCGGCGGCGCGCGAAGAGCGCGAGCTGCTCGCTGAGGAGCTCCGAGCTCTCACCTTCCAGCTGCAAGCACGCGCACGCAAGGCGCTGAAGCAGCAGTGCGAGGCTGCTGCGACCGAGGCGGCCGCGCGCGTGGCCAAGGAGTTCCAGCACCAGGCGCTCGTGGAAGCACAAGAGAGGGAGGAGGACGTTTTGAGAGCGGCCGCAGGCGGCGGCGCCGAGGGCGGCGCTGCGGGTTCGTCAGGTTCGTCGGACATTGCGGCCGCCGCGGCCGTGGCGCTGCTGCCCACCACCGCGACCGCCGAGGAGCGTGCAGCGTTGCTCACCCAAGAGACGCACCATGCTGAGCAGCTGGCCGGTGACAACGACGCGGCTGCCATCCGTGGCGCCGCGGCGCTCATCGCGCTCCCCAGACTTGCAGCGCGAGCCGAGCCGGTGAACGAGCCGGCACCGTCGGGCGGCAGCGGTGGCCGCGCCGGTGTGACGGCCAGCGGCAGCGGCACGAAGCCCCAGGCGATCAAGGTGGTCATCACCGCCTCGCCCTCGACGAAGGGAAAGCCGCCGTCACTGACGCTGCAGCGGGCGGCGAGGCGCGCACTTGAGCTCGTTCGTCGCCCCGCGCCACCCAATTCACTGCCGGCCCTGCTGGGCGCGTTGGCGCGTGTCGCGGCACTCGACGCGCCGGCCGCGCTCCAGGCCATCGAGGACGGCGCGCTCTTGACGCTGCATGCGGCCATCACAGTGCTGCCACCCGCGCCATACACGCACGCGGTGCAAGCGGCCGCTTGCTGCGCACTCGGGGAGCTGATCGACGCGGCACGGCAGGCCGGCTCAGGCGCGCTGGCGACAGGTAGCCGGGCGCACGTCCTCCTACCACTCCAGCTTGGGCAGGCGCTCGCGAGCCTGCAGTGCGAGGGCGAGGAGGGCAGCAGCGCCGAGGGGGCGGCTGCCGCCAGCCCGGCGCCGCTGGCGGAGCGCTTGCAGGCGGCGCTGCTGCTTGCGGCAGGGCTTCACTCGACGGGTAACCCCGGCTCGATCTCGGGCTCGATCTCGGGCTCGATCTCGGGCTCGATCTCGGGCTCGATCTCGGGCTCGATCGCGGCAGACGCCGGCAGCAAAGGCGTCGTGGTGGGCACCAAGAGCGCAGGCGCTCGCGTGGCGGAGGCGGCCGCGGCCGCGGCGCTCGCGGCGCTCTTGCGCGCGAAGCCCGAGGGCGCGGCGCGGGTCCCCGCCTCGGCGGTGGTGACTCTCATCGGTCGAATCCTCCGTGATGGTGGCGGCGGTTCCGACGAGGCAGATCGCGACAGATCCGACGAGGCAGCAGCGGGGGCGCTGTGTTGGGCGGCGGGCTCCCCTTCACCTCGCGTGGCGGCGGCGGTGGGCGGCGCGCTGCTTGGAGAGCTCGTCCTTGCAGAGGCTCTTCGGAATGCTGGTGTCGATCTCGGACGCACCCTGCGGAACACTACCGGTTGGACGAAACTCGTAGGCATGCTCGATGCGCCGCCGCCCAACACAGCGACAGCCGCGCACAAGGCTGCCCTGCAACTCGATCGCTTGGTGCGGGCGGAGCCGGCGGGGACATCCGAGTCGGCCGCCGCGCGTGCGGCCACCGCATTTGCCTTTGGTGAGGGGGTCGCCGGGCTGGGCGCAAGCGCCGTCGCCGGGCGGCGCGGCACGCTCAGTGGGGCTGTGAAGGCTCTGGGCGGTGTGAATCTCCTGTGCACGCGGATATGTGGGCACGAGAAGGCGCCGCCCAAGACGCTGCAGCTCGCAGCGGCGCCCCCGCGCACGCTCGCCGCCCTCGCCGGCTGCCTAGAGGTGCTCGTCGAGCACGAGGGCCCCGCGGCTCAAGCGGAGGCGGTGCGGAGCGGCGTGCTGCCCTTCATCATCAAGCTCATCAGCCTCGCGCGCGCCGACCTGCGCCGTCCTGGGAAGGGTGGCATCAATGACATCGAGCCCGAGTTGCTGCCCAACCTCGTGCTCGCCGCCACCGCTCTCATCCGTTCAGGGCCGCCGCAGCTCGGCACGGCGCTGCGCGAGGCTGGGGGCATAGAGACCCTCGTCTCGCTGCTCGAGATGCGAACCACCGGAGGTCCGTCGGAGCTTCACGTGCTTGCGCTGCAGGCGCTGCACGCTGCGGGCGTGAACCGGCCCGAGCTGATCGCGCGAGCGTTCGGCTCGTATGCCGCGCGCAAGGGCGGCGGGCCGAGCCAGGCCGTCGAGGCTGCCGCGACCGTGCGGGCGGTCCGAGCCATCGGAATCATGACAGCATCGCTGGACCCGGTCGAGCACCCGCACGCAGACCCGAGGGGCGCATGAATTCGTTAGTTGGTCGAAGAAGAGTTGAACCGAGAAAGAGCCTAAATTAGGAAACGATAGTCGACAAAAAATGCTGTTTGCGGTATTTGTTATTCCTCTCGGCGTGGCGGTGCAGGATGAGTTCAACCCTGCTCATTTCCGCTCAGAGCTTTATTTGCGCGCTCATCCACTCCACAGCGGAGATGACGATGTCGCTAAGGAAGCTCCCAAAGCGGCACATGCGCAGGTCCTCGTAGTCGTCTCCGACCACGGAAGCGGCACGTCGAGCTTGGGGAATGCGCTCGAGACCCACCCGTGCGTCTTCAACGTCGGGGAGGGGTTCGGACGCGGGGACGGATACGCGATATGGTCACAGAGCGAGGTCGCTGAGTGCGAGCAACTCCCTGGAGCCATCTTCGACGCGGACTCTGGCAAGCTCGTGACCACGGCCAACGGAAAGATGAGGCTGAAGATCGAAGACGTGATCAGGAGGTTCGGTTCACGAGATGCCGGCAAGCCAGACTGGGACTCGCTGTATCATGGTCTGGAGAACAACGTCGCCGAGTACTTCGTGCGCGTGCGCGATCTTGTCTGCAAGACCATTCCAGCAAATGTGTGCCCCCCAACGGACTGCGCGGTCGTGCTCAAGTGGTTCCCGACCTACATCATGGCCGACACGGACCCAGTCTACACGAAGGAAGATTTCGCTCGTCCGGATGCGTGCACCCGAGCCAAGAACGAGAAGGCGTTCCCGGCGTGGAAGGATGCGCTCGAGACGTTTGCGCGCAACCCGAAGGTCGCCACGTTGCAGCTCGGTCGGGAGGAGCTGTCGAGGCAGTTTTCCAACTTCCACCGGTTCGACCCGGCCGGCACGGAGTTTGACTGCAGCATTCCGCGCCCCCCTTGCCCATTCGCGAGCTACGCGGCGGGCCACACTGACGTCCAGTGGGACTCAGCCGCCTGCTGGAGGAATCCTGATGGATGCCTCGGCGACGCTCTGAAGCTGATCGGACTTTCAGAGCCCAAGGGGGGCGCGGGCACGCAGCTGATGGAGTCGGAGATCAAGGCACGGAAGGAGCAGGGCAAGATCGCGAGCAAGAGTTGCTCCACTGACCCCCTGGGCACCTTCAAAGTCGTGCAAAACAACGACGTGCAGCTCACCTCGACCGGGGGCGGGCACGAGAAGGCGCAGGAGCCTGGAGACATCTTCAACGCGTTCGACCCCCGATTTGAGAAGGACATGCAGTCCTCCAACATCTTGCAAGCGCAGCCGAGCCCCGAGCCTGACCCCGAGCCCCGATGGATGCCGATGAAGGAATACTCTTCTGTTACGCCGCAGCTCAGCGCAGCAGACTCGCCGTTCAAAAATCTATGAGTCGAAGTCCGGACAGTATTCAGACCACAGGATGTCGTGCTGCGTGTGAGATGTGTTCGCCCCAGGGTCGAGGGTGTCCCCTGCTTGGTTCTTTGCTTGCTTCCAGTGCTTGCCCAGCCATCCCAGTGTCTTCCATAATCCATTTTTGGGAACGACACCGACGACGGTTTGTACCTTGCCGCTTGCGTCGACTTGCTGACCCGGCCGTGGTCGAGGTGCTGGCATCGATGGCGCACCGCCGCGCCAAAGGTTCGCTGGCCGAGTTTGCTGGACTCGTGGAGCAGCTTCCGACTGGGAGTGGCCCTGCCACCACCGCTCGGCGCGAAGCGATGAGAGCACAGGCCAGTGCTGGTAAGATAAGGCGCGGCCAGGCTCCCCTAGATGCGATGGACCAGGGCCTTCGATTTGTGCAAGAGCTCGAGCAAGGGTTACCAGCCGGCTCAAAGCCGCTCGTGATGCATGCCTTCCAGGCGGCCTCGGACATCGCCGCTGAGTTCACACACTTTGCAACGACCGAGCGCGTGGAGAACGGCGAGATGTTCCGGCTGACACTCATCGCGATGCGCCAGTACCTGGAGCTGTACGCGGTCGTGTGTGGCGATGGCGGCGCGCGGCGCGCGCGCCCGGTCGCAGTCACCATCGCCGAGTTCGAGCAGGCGGTGCCGCTGCTGCGCCAGTGGGGCGTCCGCGTCGCCGACCCACGACTCACCTTCCAGCGCATCGACAAGCTTGGCGGCGGCGTGATCCGCTTCGACGAGCTCGCAAGGTGGGTGATGCGCACGCAGATGGAGGCGCTTTCGAACGCCGTACTCTTTCAAAGCTCGCCGGCAAAGGGGGGCGTCGGCGGCGGGCCTTCGCCCCGCGCGCCGCCGCAGCGGCCATCGAGTGCCGTTGCGCTCACTCGCCCGCCGGGGGCGCCAGCGCATCGCGCGCCCTCGCCCACGAGCGGCGGCGCGCGCTTGACGACGCACGCACTCACGCTCGGTCGGACGGATCGCAAGGCGGTGCGGCTCGCCGTCTACCGCCACGGAGGCGCGCGGCGCAGCCAGCTGGGCAGTGGTGCTGGCGGAGCCAACACGGCGAGGACGCACCCGGGCACGACAATCCCGACGATCCCAAAGGCGCGAAAATGGGACCTCGCCGAGCGGCTGAGCGAGGTGGGGCTCACCCAGTACGCGCGCCCGCTCCGGCAGATGGGCTTCGACGACGTGAACCAACTTCTCGCGCTGCAGCATGCGTACGACGATCGGGACTCGAAGCGACTCGACGTGCACAACGCGTCGTTCGCGTCCCTGCTCGACAGCTTGCGTCTCGCGCCTGGTCACCGAGTGCGCCTCGTGCAGTTCTTCCAAAACGAAGCGCGCAACGCGGCGCGCGCCGCGCACGAGAAGCTGCTTGAGCTTGCCAATGCCCTCCCAGACGACGAGGATGAGCCTCTCGAGCCTCTCGATGAGGCGCGTGATGTCGATGCTATGGAGCAGACGGCGTACGAGATGCAGCTGCTGCGTGAGCGCGTCGCCGAGCTCGAGGCACGCGAGCGCGAGCGCGAGCGCCAACACGGCAGGGGTTCCACGGAGGCAGCAGACCAGGCAGCGGCCGACAAGGCGGCGGCCGACAGGGCGGCGGCCGAGCGGGCTGCGGCCGAGCAGACGGCGGCCGAGCGAACGGCGGCCGAGCGGGCGGCAGCTGACGAGGATGTCGTGCGCAAGCAGAAGCTCTTCCTTCGTCGGCTCATCCGAAGAGACGTCGCGCGCGCCTTTACGACGTGGTCGGCCGTTTGGGAGGCCGTCGCGAGGATGCGCAGGGCCATCCGGCGTTGGGCCAATCGACCACTCGCGCGCGCCTTCAATCGGTGGGAGAGTCGCGCAACTAGCCTGAACGCATCAGGTGAGACGCTCGCGGCGGCGCATCGCTTCGTGCGCAGCCTGCTCTCGCGCAGCCTCAAGCTTGGCTTCGAGACTTGGAGGCAGCTCGCCGCGGCGCTCATGGCCTCCCTCGCCCAAGTTCGACGCGCGGCGAGCCGGATGATCCACACAGCGCTCGCGTACGCATTCGACCTCTGGAGGGCAACCGCGGACAGCCACCGCCAGAAGCGCGCCGTGATGAGCAAGGTGCTGCGGCGCGTGGCCCATCCCGGCGTCGGCAAGGCCTGGGGTACATGGGTCGAGCTTCTCGCCGTCTTCTACAAGCTGCGGGGCGTGGCGCGCTCAATCATGCTCCGTCCCGTGCGCCAAGCGTGGAACGGGTGGGTCGAGGCCGCCAAAGGCAGCGCGGGCGAGCAGGGCTACATGCTCGTCGCTCGCCAGTTCATCCGGCGGCTGCACCAGCAAGGCCTCGCGCGCTGCTGGCAGACGTGGGTCGCGCTTGTCGACGATCGCGGCCGGCAACTCGCAACCATGCGCGCCGTGTTCGCGCGCTTCCTCATGCAGAGCGCCATGCGCTCCCTCCACCTGTGGCGTGAGATCGTCGACCGTCAATTCGAGATCTTCGAGCTCATGCGCATGACCTCCATGCGAATGCTCACCAGGGGCGTTGCGCGCGCGTGGGTCTCGTGGCGAGAACGCGTAGAGGAGCTCAGGCAGTTGTTTCGCGTGTCCGCACGGTACAACAACAGGCTGCTCGTCAAGGTCTGGCTCGGCTGGTACCGCTACCACCGCCTCAGAAAGGCGGGGTTCGCGGGCAGGATCGGCTTCGCGCTGTGGAGTGCGGAGGACCGTGCCGCCAAAGAGCTCTGGGGCATCGAGCGACGTGTCGCGAGTCGACTCGTTTTCGGCGCTAGGGGGAAGTCCAGGGAGAGAAAGAGAGACGATGCCGTCGCCGAGGAGGAAGACTTCGACGAGGATGGTCGACCGGTAGTTGACCCGACGCAGCCGCTGATGCCAGCCATGGACGGGCCGTTTGTGTCAGGGCTCAGGCGATTGAGCGGTTAGTGCTAGTCTGCTTCTGCGCCGGGGATATTAAGGCAGTATACGGCGTACATCGTCCCCGCCGCGCGCTAGCCGAGCGCCCGACCGCCCGTCTTGTGAAACCGCGTCGGCCGTCGCGCGGGGGCGCGCGGTCCTCGTTACGTCCTCGGTTCTTGGCGCCAAGTTAAGCGCCAAGACGAGCAAGACCAAGAGCCAAGTCCGCAAGACCCAACGAAGCGTCTTGCTGGGTTCTTGTCGGACGCTCTCGGCGAGCTCTGGAACACTGACTCTCACAGACTGGACTCTGAAGCGGTGAAGGCGACGATCTCAATCTATCTTCTATGAGCTCAAAGTAATAAGTATCTCTGGGACGCGGCTCGCGGGGCGGGACCGCGCCGACCATGCCGCACAAGGGAACTCCACAACGTATGGTACCAGCCCTATTTCAACTCCTAATCGCGCTATTTCACGAAACACTCTTTGTTTAGTTTTTGGGACAACGCGCCGTAGTGGGCTTTCACGCAGAGTTCACGCACAAAAGTGTTTGGGAAAAATGGCGTACAGTCACTTTCCTCGCTGTGCCTTCTCGCGTTCAACCTTGAAGCAACTGCGGCGCCCACCATTAGCTCAAAGATGCTTCGCAACAGGATCCAAGGAGCCGGAAGGAGCTTTCGACAAGGGCTTGCCATTCCTGTTCAAATCCAATGCGAGCTTGATAACGCTCACGTCGCTGCTCATTGCTGTTGGAAGCTACAACGCCTACTTGGACGCGACGGCACTGCCCGATAGCGTTCAAGAAGCGGAAGCCATCGGGGGTGAGAATGCTGCACGGCTCTTGCCCGACGGGCGCGTGCTCATGAAAGATGGCTCAATCGTACGCAGACCGCCACTGCCAAAAAGTGGTGGTGACTAGAACCGCAAGATAGTTAGTAGGGAAGTGAGCTATGAGTGACCTTCGTCTAATTCACATGTCCAGTCACTTATCTGACATGCATGTGCTCTCACTACGTGGACCTCGGCGTTCGAGACGCCTCTGGCCCTGATGGCGTGACAGTGGGGCCTGAGCGATACCCCACTCTCTGGTACTGTCCGGTCCGTGTCTGCCTTCTAAGGCATCTAAGCGCAGCCCTCGGCAAACTCGTTCTGCTCGCACTCGTCGTAGACCTTGTAGCGGTCACCTCCCGGATAATTGATGGCCTTGAGCTTCTCAAACTTGAGCGGCACAAGGTCTTTGGTGCCCTGCACAGGGCACTTTTCCTTTCGCGTAGGGATGCAATCGTCACTCTGCTGTGCCACAAAGATGAACGAGACGTCCGACACGCCCGGTTTGATCACATCGATCATCGCAAATTGGCCGGCATCGTTCTTGCCATCCTGCCCGTTTCCGAGCACGGACATGCCGGTGGCGGCCTCGTTCACGACGCCGAAGACGCCCGCGTCCTTGACCTCCTTGCCGAGGGTGTTGGACGCCGTCGCCTGAACCTCGACGCACTTTTGCGCGATGCCCGCGCCGCCGGCACCAGCACCGAGCGCTCCACCCGCCCGGCCCTGCCTGAGCGCCTCTGGGCACGTCACCTCCGCGTACGACTTGTACGTCAGGCCGATCGTCATGTCTTGTGAACCAACCGCAAAGGCTGGCGTGGTGGAGAGCATGCCAGCGAGCAGTCCGGCCAGGAGCGGTGCTCGCGCATCGTGCACTGCCGACCGCAGGGCTGCGGCTACTGACCGTGCACCTATCTGCACTGGCTGTGGCGCGCCCGGGAGCATCGCCGACGTCGCAAAAAGCCAGATCGCCATCATGTTCCACGTTTCGGAGAATCGATCTGCGGAAATTCGTTGCAGTCCGGGACGGTATGTAACTTCTGGCTTTTACTCGTGCAGAAGATCCCCTTCCTGTGGGTACTTGTGTGGGGTGCACTGCACGAGTTTGGTAGAAGAGCAGGGGTATCCGGATACATGTGTACGGCCGCCTGAGCGGTAAAGTGAGCGAAAATGGACGAAAAACCGTCGTTTGAAAATCATAAGCCGTGGTGATCACGGATGGGGCCCAAGACTTGGCTATAGCCTTTTCTCAGGGAGGTGCTTCTGGCC